>Ga0208938_1000124_pt1 | contig 75385 bp, 55 predicted proteins | sample AD_UKC125_MetaG_FD_184434 | JGI IMG/M metagenome (GOLD analysis project Ga0208938, IMG submission 184434) | Active sludge microbial communities of municipal wastewater-treating anaerobic digesters from USA - AD_UKC125_MetaG (SPAdes) (version 2) | ecosystem: Engineered > Bioreactor > Anaerobic >... | reverse complement strand
GCCGACGCGGTAGTCCACCTTACCTCACCGTCTGGCTCTCGTCGCGCCGTGTTTCTTGTGGACGCATTGCGGCCAACGGCCGATTACTACGCTCTTACGGATCGACGCCATGAATACCTACCCGGGACCCGCGCTGCTCACCCTCGCCAGTTCGCTGTTGCTGTTTCTTTGCGCAGCCTACGTCGGCCGCTGTCGCCTGCGCTTCGGCATCAAGGCCCCGGCGACCAGTGGCCACCCGCAGTTCGAAATTGCCTATCGGATACAGATGAACACCCTTGAAAACACGGTCGCTTTCCTGCCCGTGCTATGGGTCTTTGCCCTGCATCTGTCGGCCTTCTGGGCGACGCTTCTGGGGGGGGGTGTGGCTGACTGGACGGGTCTGGTACGCACTCGCCTATGCGCGCGACCCGGCAACGCGCGGCCGTGGCTTCGTGTTGTCGATGCTCGCTTTCAGCGCCCTGGCGCTGGGTGGCGCCTGGGGTGTGGTCCGGGGCATGCTCACCTGAAGCGGGATACTGTCGCGGCTTCGGCCACGGCTTCGGCCGCGGCGATGCCGGAGGTCCGGACCGGGGTGCCGACAGGCAAGCCGCCCAGGCTGCAGCCGTTGCGCGCCCTGTTGCCTTACGTGGCACGCTACCGCCAGCCGGTCACCCTGGCCCTGCTGTTCCTGCTGCTGGCCGCCGGGGCGACGCTGGCGTTGCCCTATGCCGTCAAACTGTTGGTCGATGGCGGCCTGGCGGTGCCCGTCGGCAGCGACCTGGGCGAGCGCCTGACCGCGATACGCGGACAATTCCTGCGCCTGTTCGGCGTCGCCGTGATGCTTGGCCTGGCGACCGCGGCACGCTTCTACATGGTGAGCTGGATTGGCGAAAGGGTGACCACCGACCTTCGCCAGGCCGTCTACGCGCATGTGTTGCGACAGAGTCCGCAGTTCTTCGAAACCTTGAAGACCGGCGAAGTGCTGTCCCGGCTGACCACCGACACCACGGTGATCCAGCATGCGCTGGGTTCCAGCGTCAGCATGGGTCTGCGCAACCTGGTGCTGCTGCTTGGCGGGATGACCATGCTGGTCACGACCACACCGCGGCTGATGCTGACCGTGGCCGGCATCATTGTTCTGGTCGTGCTGCCGGCGGTGCTGATCGGTCGTCGCGTACGCAAGCTGTCGCGTGCCAGCCAGGACCGCATTGCCGACACCAGTGGCCTGGCCGCTGAAATCCTCAACGCCATTCCGGTGGTCCAGAGCTATACCCAGGAAAACGCCGAGGTGGCGCGCTTTTCGGAGGCCAACGAGCAGGCCTTCATCACCTCGATCCGTCGCAGCGGCACGCGTTCGGCACTCACCGCCTTTGTCATCATCGGCGTTTTCGGCTCCCTGCTCTACGGCATGTATGGCGGGGTGCAGGCGGTACTCGCCGGCGAGATCAGCGCCGGCCAATTGAGCCAGACGGCGCTTTATGTGATGGTCGTCGCCGGCAGCGTGGCCGTGTTGGCAGAGGTCTGGGGTGACCTTTTGCGCGCCGCGGGCGCAACCGAGAGATTGATGGAGTTGCTCGCCACGCAGTCGCCGGTCGAGGACCCGCCGCTGGCGGCAGCGTTGAACACGCCTGCGGCCGGACTGCAGGTGGTCTTCGACGGCGTCGGCTTTGCCTATCCGTCGCGCCCGACGCAACCGGTGTTGCAGGGCCTTGCTGTCACCATCGAGGCCGGCCAGACCGTGGCTCTCGTCGGCCCCTCGGGTGCCGGCAAGACGACCGTGTTCCAGTTGCTGCAGCGCTTCTACGATGTCGGCGCCGGCAGCATCCGGATAGACGGCATCGATCTGCGTGGCGCGCGCCTCGCGGATCTGCGGGCGCGCATCGCCGTCGTGGCGCAGGAGGCGGTGATCTTCTCGGGCAGTATTGCCGATAATATCCGCTACGGCAGACCAGACGCCTCGGAAGCGGAAATGCATGTTGCCGCAGGCGCAGCTTTTGTAGACGAATTCGTGCAGCGACTGCCCGAGGGCTACGCCACGTTCGTCGGCGAGCGCGGCACGCGGCTCTCAGGCGGCCAGCGCCAGCGCATTGCCATTGCGCGTGCGATGCTGAAGAATGCGCCGCTGTTGTTGCTCGACGAAGCGACGAGCAGTCTCGACGCGGAGAGCGAGCGCGTCGTGCAGGCCGCATTGGAGGCCGCGATGGCAGGGCGTACGACGATCGTCATCGCCCATCGTCTGGCGACCGTGCAGCGCGCTGACCGGATCATCGTGCTCGACCACGGACGTCTGGTCGATGCCGGGACGCACGCGCAACTGATCGAGCGTGGAGGGCTGTACGCGCGCCTGGCAGCGCTGCAGTTCAGCGTCTGATGACCCGTGCTCACGGTATGTTGCCAAGCGGTGAGTTGGACGACAGAATGCGTTCTGCACGTTCTTTCAGCTTTTTCCACGTCCCAGGCGTTGCCGGTTGTCCGGAAGACACGCTGGTTGCGGTTACGCGTGTTTTGCCGCCGGCAGCAGCGGGCACAGTTTAAGGTTCGCTTCAGCACACGAACTCACTATACGTCAAGGCAACAAGGATAGCTCCCGATCCCTTTCGGGCTCCATGATCAGTGAGGAAGCTGAATGCAAGGCAGTGTCGACTACCGCGGCAGGACAAAATACGACGCCACGACAGCGCTGGCGTACAGGAGTCGCCCCCGCAGACAGCAGGCGGCTGAAATGGCCCTGATCGACCGGATCTTCAAGCTCGTCCCGAGCAGTCACAAGGTCCTCGACCTGCCCTGTGGCGCGGGTCGGGTGAGCCTGCACCTGGCCGAACAAGGTTATCAGGTGACGGTCGCCGATTACTCCGACGCCATGCTGGGGATCACGCGTACTTTCCTGCAGGAAAGGGGGCACCCGGGGGAGGTGGACAAGCAGGACATCGAGGCGTTGAGCTACAGTACGGGTCAGTTTGACACGATCATCTGTTTCCGCCTTTTCCATCACTTCCCGAACCCGAAAATTCGCCGCCAAGCCGTTTCCGAACTGTGCCGGGTCTCGGCAAGGTACGTTGCCCTCTCCTATTTCAGTCCTTTCTCGGTGACGTCGATGAAGCGTCGCCTGCGGGCGGGCCTGGGCGGCAGGGCATCGGAGAAATACGCGACGCCTCTGGCCGAAGTGGCGAGTTACTTCCAGAGCCAGGGATTTGCGCTGGTCAGGGATTTCGCCCGCATCCCTTTGCTGCACACCTTGCACGTCGCCCTGTTCGAACGTATTCGCTAGGCCAAGGGTTGTCCGCAGGAGAGTGCCTACAGGCGGGCAAGGAGCCCGGTGCCATCAGGACCTGGAGGGCTGCGGCGTCGCGAGTCTGCCTTCCGGTGGATGATATGTCGCCGCTTCCCGGAACAGCCAATCGCGAAAGGCAGCAACTGCTGCCTGCTGCTCATCGGCCAGACGACAAACGAAATAGTAGGAAAATGGCGATTCCAGGGCCATCGCAAAGGGACGTATCAGACGACCTCTTGCCAGGTCGTCGACGGCCAGCGTGTGCCTGGCCAGCGCAACGCCCTGGCCGGACGCGGCAGCCATCAGCATCAGGCTCGAGTCGTCAAAGACGGTACCTCGCTGCGGTTCCTCGATGTCCACGCCGGCCGCATTGAACCAGGGCTGCCAGAGTTCGTCGTTCGATCGCAGCAGTACCAATCCGATTAACTGCTGCGGGCTGGAAAGTGGATGGTTGTTCATGAACTCGGGCGAACACACGGGATAGTACCAGTCCTTCAACAACAGACGGCAGCTCAGGCCAGGGTAGAGTCCGTGTCCGAAGCGCAGCGCGATATCCGCTTCGCCACCCTTGATGTCGGTCAGCAGGGTGCTCGATTGCACTTCGACATCGAGGTCATGCTGGTTGGTGACGAAGGCACCCAGGCGGGGCAGTAACCAGCGGGCGGCAAATGACGGCATGCAACTGATGCGCAGCCGCCGATAGTCGCGGGAGGCGATCAGTTTTTCGGTGGCGCTGCCAATGTCCGCGAGTGCGCGCGCCACCTGCGCTGCATAAGCCGTACCCTGCACCGTCAGCTTCAGACCACGGCCGTTGCGCTCGAACAAGGCCACTCCGAGATAGTCCTGCAGGCCTCGCAGTTGGTGGCTCACGGCACCGTGCGTCAGGTGCAGTTGTGCGGCGGCGGCGGTGACGCTGCCCGTCTGCGCAGTGGCAACAAAGACGCGCAGGCTGCCAAGCGGCGGCGTCTTGTGGTTATCGGCCAATTTTCCTCACAGGTTGCGTTAGAACAATTCGATTGTACTGGCAGCGACAGACCATGAAAATGGGACGCATCTGTTCAAGACCGAACAGGCCAAACCGCCGGGAAAGGAGAATCTCATGGTCGTCGTGTTACCCTATATCGAGTTTGAATTGGGGCCTGCCGAGGCCCACTCCCTGGACCGCCTTGCCGGTTGGACATTGACTTCGGTGAGTGCGCGCGTGTGGCTTACCGAAGAGAGCGGTGGTCGAGATATCTGGTTGCTCCCGGGTGATCGTCATTTCATCTCCAGCACGGGCAGGGTGGTCGTCGAATCCTGGCCGCAGCCTGGAGCGGTTGCCGATCGGACGGCGAGAATCCGCCTGGCACCGCCGGCGACGAGCTTCGCGCGGCAATGGCGATGGCCGAAGTTCTCGCACTCGGCGCGGCCCTGCCCGATGGGGCCGATAGCTCAGCTGGCGTCAAGCACTTGATCACTGGAGGAAAGGCCATGACGAACTCGATGGAAGGTACGCTGCATCAACTGCTGGGACTCTACGATTCGCCATTTGTGCGGCGGGTGGCGGTCACCATGCAATACTACGCAATTCCCTTTGAGCACCTTTCGCTGTCGGTATTTCGGCACATGGACGCCATGCGCCCGATCAATCCGCTATTCAAGGTGCCGATGCTCACCCTGCCCAGCGGCGAGAAGCTCTTCGAGAGTGCATATATCCTTGATTACCTCGACGAACTCGCCGACCAGCGGGGTATCGTTCCGCTGACGCCGCGCAGCGGGAAGGAGCGGCGGCACGTCCAGCAACTGGTGGCGCTGGCCATGGTGGCGACCGAGAAAGCCGTGGCCATCGAGTACGAACGCAAACGCCCAAGCGTTTTGCAGTGGGTGGACTGGAGCAGTCGGCTGCGTGGCCAGATGCGTCAGGCGCTGAGCATGCTTGAAGAGCGGCTGGAGGGCGATTTCCTGTTTGCTGGGCACCTGACGCAGGCCGATGTCAGCACCGTCGCCGGCATTGGTTTCATCCGCCACGTCGTGCCGCACGAATGGCCGGTCGGTGACTACCCTGCGCTGGAGCGCCTGGCCGAAAGGCTTGAGGCCAGTGAAGCGTTCAAGGCCGTGCCGATCGACGAATGACCGCCAGACGACACCGCGGCGAGAGGTGTCGCCGCAGGCGCTCGCCCCGAGGTCATGACGCGACCAGCGCGCCGAGGCGCCGCACGGCATCCTCGATCTCGGGGGTGTGCGGGTTGCCGCAGTTGAGTCGCAGACAGTTGCGATACATGCCACTGGCCGAAAAGAGTTCGCCCGGGACATAGCCGACACCGGCCGCGATCGCGCGGTCGTGCAGCGCGGTCGTATCCACCTCTTCGGGCAGTTCGACCCACAGCACGAAACCACCCTGCGGGGCGGTGAGGCGTGTGGTGGCCGGAAGGTGCCTGGCCACCGAGGCCCGCATGGCTTCGACCTGCCGCTCGTAGGTCCGCCGCAGACCGCGCATGTGGCGCTCGTAGGCGCCGGATTCCAGGTACTCCGCCAGGACCTGTTGCGTGACCGGATTGGTGGCGCCGCTGGTAATCGTCTTCTGCAAGGCGATGCGTGCCCGATAGCGGCCGGCAGCCACGAAGCCGATGCGTAGCGCCGGTGACAGGCACTTGGAAAACGACGAGCAGAGCATCACATTGCCGGCCGTGTCGAACGCCTTGATCGGTCGAGGACGCTCATTGCAGAAGTGGAGATCGCCATAGATGTCATCCTCGATGACAGCCAGATTGCGTTCTGCAGACAGCCTGGCGAGGCGGCGCTTGTGCTCGTCCGGCATGATGCTGCCCAATGGATTGCTGGCGTTGGGCACCAGCAGACAAGCAGCAACCTTGCCTTGGCGAGTAGCCAGATCAAGGGCCTCGATCGACAGGCCGCTGTGCGGGTCGGTGGGAATTTCGAGCGCCTTCAGCCCGAGCGTTTCGAGCAACTGCAGCATCAGGTAATAAGCCGGTGATTCAACGGCCACCGTGTCTCCCGGTTGCGTTACCGCCCGCAGGCAGAGTCCCAGGGCTTCGGTACAGGAATTGGTGATCACGAACTCGCTCGCGGCCAGTGGTCCGGCCCAGCCTACCGAGCGTAAGACAAGCTGACGGACCAGCGCTGGCGTATCCATGTTGACATGGCTGCCGCCTTCGAGCAGGTGGGGATGTCGACGGGCGACGCCGCCGTAGAGTCTTTGCAGGGCGGCCAGTGGCAACAGGGAACACGCGGGCAGGGCAGCCGCCAGAGGAGCGACCCCGGGTTGCATGCTGGTTTGCAATACCCGCATCAGCCGCTGGCTGACATCGACCGGTACCGGCGCTTCCGGGGTTGACCTGGCGTTCGGTTGTGATCTTCGTGCTGCCGTATGGCGCACGAAGTACCCCGACTGCGGCCGCGCCTCGACCAGGCCTCGGTCTTCGAGCCGGCGCAAAGCCTGCAGCACGGTCGACACGGAGAGCCGCCGCTCGCGCGACAGGCGCCGCACCGACGGCAAACGCTCGCCGGGCCGCAGGTTGCCGGCCACGATGATGCCACCCAGATCCTCTGCCAGCCGTTCGTAACGCAAGAGTTCATTTTCCATTCGCCTCACCAGTACAGTTGTGACGCACGGTGGCCAGTACAATTCGCTGAATTCACAATTGTGCTGGTTACAATTGGATTATATTGTAACTGTACCCTTGAGGCCAGCTGCCCTACACTCCTCGACGTCAACACCAGGAGAAACGCCATGGAACTCGACCTCTTCAACAGTGAGCTTTGCCTCGCCGACGACGCACCCATTCGCCTGCTCTCAGCCCGGGGGGTGCGAGTTCGCTGCACATCGGGCGTGGTGTGGCTGACCATCGCCGGAGAGGCCGGTGACATCTTCCTGGCTGCGGGTGATAGTTACCTCGTTCGCGGGCGTGGCCTGGCCTTGCTGGAAGCCATCGGCGGTGGGCGGGTGAGGTTCGAAAAAGCCAGCCTACCCCTGTCAGCCTTATTCATCACCATGCTGAAAGGATGTTGGCGCAGGATCTGCTACTTCCCGGCAGCAGGCGGCGAGGCGCACGTCACCCCATCAGCGTGAGTATAATGCGGCTCCGTCCAGGCGGGGAACGGCTGGAGGAACAGGCGAGGGTCGTTTCAGCGAGTACGCAAGAATGCATGATTTCTCTTCCCGTCAGACTGCTGCAATGATCCTTGCCATGACCCTGGCCAGTCCGCTATCCAGTTTCGGAGCGGAGGCGCCGGCCAGGGTGACCATTGATCTGACCAGCGGACCGATCAACACCTTTGTGCCTGCGGTTGCGCTTGGTGCCGGGGTCGATGGGCACTCGCGCGGTGATGCGGCGGCCATCTACCGACCGACGAACCTGCGCGCCATGCGTTCGGTCGGCCTGCGCCCACTCAGCTATCGTCTGCGTACCGAGTTGGGCGTCGAGGCCTGGCACTGGAATCCACGCGGCAAATGGAGCGACAGCGAGCGCGCGCAAGGCTACTGGACTTCAGACGACCAACCCGGCGCGCCGATTCTGGCGTCGTTTGGCTACCGCTTGCCGCGCCGCGGAAACACCGTCGACCAGGCTGAAGACAATGGTTACTCGCGACTGGCCGACGGCGATCTGAACACCTTCTGGAAGAGCAACCCCTATCTGGACCGCAGCTTCACTGGTGAGGACAACAGCCGCCATCCACAGTGGCTGATCGTCGATCTCGGAAAGAAGATGCCGGTGGACGCGATGCGCATCGCCTGGGGAATGCCGTATGCCGTGCGCTATCAGGTGCAGTATTGGGATGGCGAAGACGCTGCCCTCCCGGACGAGTATCCGAGCGGGCACTGGCAGACTTTCCCCGAGGGAGAGGTCAGACAGGGTAGTGGTGGCGATGAAAATCTGCGATTGGCCCGGCACGCGGTGGCGGTGCGCTATCTGCGTGTTCTGCTGGAAGTCTCGTCCGGCAGCCCTGCGCCAGGTGCGCACGATGCGCGTGACGCACTGGGCTACGCGGTGCGCGAGGTCTATGTGGGGGTGCTCGACGCGAACGACCGGTTGCACGATGCCGTACGACACGCCGCCAGCCACGACGGCCAGACGCGGATGTTTGTGTCGTCGACCGACCCCTGGCATCGCGCCGAGGATCTCGACCCGGAGGTGGAGCAGGCCGGCATCGACCGCGTGTTCACCAGCGGGCTTGGCCACGGTCTGCCGATGCTGGTTCCGGTCGGCGTGCTGTACGACACCCCGGACAACGCCGCTGCGTTCCTGCGCTACCTGCGGCGACGCGCTTATCCGATTCGCGGTGTCGAGTTGGGCGAGGAACCGGATGGCCAGTACGTGGCTCCGGAAGACTATGGCGCCCTCTACCTGCAGGTGAGCGATGCTTTGCGCGCGGTCGATCCGGACGTGATCCTCGGGGGGCCGTCTTTCCAGTCCTTGTGGGATGCACCGATGATGGCCTGGTCCGGGACCTCGGTCGCCCCCGACCGACCGTGGCTGGCCCGACTGCTCGACTATCTGCGCGTGCGGGAGCGCGCCGCCGACCTCGGTTTTCTGTCTTTCGAATGGTATCCCTTCGACGAGGTGTGTACGCCGCCCGCGGAACAGTTGCGGCAAGCGCCGGGATTACTGGCGGAGGCGATGGCGGAGATTTACCGACAGGGCCTGCCTCGCGGCACGCCGCTACTGATGACCGAGTACGGTTACTCGGCCTTCTCGACGCAGACCGCAGTTGATCTGCCCGGCGCGCTGTTCAATGCTGACGTCGTTGGGACATTCCTGACCGAGGGCGGTGCCGTCGCCTATCTGTACGGCTATGAACCCGGCCCCCTGGACAAGGGGCCGGATTGCGACACCTGGGGTACGAACACCCTGTTCCTGTCCGACCAGCGGCGAAAGATTCTGGCGCGCACCGCCACCTATCACGGCGCCAGGTTGCTGGCGCGTCAATGGGCGGGAAGCCCGACGCAAGCCCACGCGGTCTATCGCACCCGGGTCGATGATGAAGCGGTGGGCGACGTTTCGCCGGTGAGCGCCTATGCGCTGCGGCGTCCTGATGGCTTGTGGTCGGTACTGCTGGTGAATAAGGATCCGCAACGGCAAAGGACCGTTGCGCTGCACTTCTCCGGTCCCGAGGCGAACGCGCTCACCCCGCTGCAGGGCTCGGCGGATCTGTACCAGTTCTCGGCCGCCCAGTATCGGTGGCGGGCCAATGGGGCGTTCGGGCGCCCGCAGCGCAGTCTCCCGCCGCAATACCGCCTGCTGCCTGGCCATCAGGCGCCGCTGCATCTGCGGTTGCCGCCGTGGTCCCTGACCGTAGTCCGCAGCCGGGCGCCGCAAGCCGGACAGCCGAACCCGACCGCGCACCCCGGCCGAGCGCATGCCAACCCTCAGCGGCGAACACTGGCTGTCAGCAGGCAAGGAACTCATCATGTCGCAGCAGCGTCCTGACGATTGCCCACCCAGCCGGGCGGTAAGCCTGCGCGCCGACAAACCGGTCTTCTTCGATCCGGCCAGCAAGCGCTGGCCGCGCCTGCGGCTGGGAATGACGCTGATTGGCCTGACCGTGTCATTATTGCTGGGCGCGCTGGTACTGAGCATCCTCGCCAGTCCGGTGCTCCCGGCGCTGAATCTGTCGGGGGTGAGCTTTCTGCCGCAAGGCGCACATGCCTTGCCAGCCGTGCCTGCGCTGGCTCCCGAGCGTCCACTCACCCGTCGCGAGCGCGCCCTCCGTAATGACCAGCACAGATTGGCGAGCGAGCGCGCGCGCGAGCTGAAACAATTGTTGCAGTTGCGTAAGGCGGGCCCGGTTGCCCGTCGTCAGGCTCTGGCGATCGGGTTCTTTGTCAACTGGGACGACTCCAGCATGAGTTCTCTCAAGGAAAACCTGGGCAGTCTGGACATGGTGATCGCCGAATGGCTGCATCTGGCAGCCGAGGATGGATCGCTGCGGGAGAACGATCCGACGCGAACCGCACAGGTGACCGAATACGTCCGTGCCCGTCGCCCCGAGGTGTCGATCGTGCCCCTGGTCAACAACTGGAACGGGCACGACTGGGAGGGTGCCAAGTTGGCGCGCATGTTGGCCAAGCCGGCAGCGCGGGCGCGGACCATCGAACAATTGGTCGACTATGTGGAGCGAAACCGCTTTGCCGGCATCAGTATCGACTTCGAAAACGTGTCGACCAAGGCCCAGCCTGATTTCCAGCGTTTCATGGCGGAACTGTACGCCGCCATGCACCCGAAAAACCTGCTGGTCTCGGTCAATGTTCCGGCCAGTGACCCGGCCTTTGATTACCGCCGCCTGGTGCGTAGTGCCGATTACCTGATTCTGATGGCCTACGACGAACATTGGGCGACCAGCGCGCCCGGTCCGATCGCCAGTTTGCCGTGGTTCGCCAGCGTGCTGCGGCAGCGGCAGCGCGACATACCCGCCGAGAAGATGATCGTGGCCATCGGCAATTACGCCTATGACTGGCAATCAGGCCAGCCCGCCGAGGAGCGAACCTTCGAGGAGGCGGTGCTGGTGGCCAAGGAGTCGGAAGGCAAAATCAGGCTGGATCCGGCTTCCCTGAACCCGACTTTCGCTTATGCCGACGACAACGACCGCATTCACCACGTGTGGATGCTCGACGCCGTGACCGCCTTCAACCAGTTGCTGGCAATCCGTAGCCTGCAGCCGCGCGGCGTCGCCCTGTGGCGGCTGGGCAGCGAGGATCCGGCGTTGTGGCAGATCTTCGGCAAGGACACCCCCCTCGATGCGGTGCGCGCCGCGGAGCTCGGCAACATCCGCTTTGCCTACGGCGTGGACTATGAAGGCAAGGGCGAGATCCTTGAAGTGACGGCAAAACCACAGACCGGCAGTCGGATCATCGAATTCGACGCCAAGCGCGGGCTGATCAGCTCCGAGCGGTTCACGGCTTTCCCTTCGCCCTACGTCATCACCCGTCACGGCGGCGCGGAGCGCAAGGTTGTGTTGACCTTTGACGATGGTCCCGATCTTCAATACACCCCGCAGGTGCTGGATGCCTTGCGCCTGGCGGGAGTGCCGGCGGCCTTTTTCATCATGGGCGTGAATGGTCAGATGCATCCGGAGCTGCTGCGCCGCATGCTCGACGAAGGCCACGAAATCGGCAATCACACCTTCACGCACCCCAATATTTCGACCATCTCGCCGCTGCAGTTCCAGCTCGAACTCTCGGCGACCCAGCATCTGCTGGCCAGCGTGGTCGGCCGGCATTCACTGCTGTTCCGCCCACCCTACGCGGTAGACGCCGAGCCGGAGACCATCGACCAGGTGCGCCCCATCGAACTGGCCGCCGAGCAGGGTTATCTCGTGGTCGGCATGCAGATCGATCCGGATGACTGGAAACGCCCGGGGGTCGCCGAGATCGTTCGGCGTACCGTCGAGCAGGCGGAGCGCGGTGAAGGCAACATCGTGCTGTTGCATGATTCCGGCGGTGATCGCAGCCAGACGGTGCAGGCGATCCCCCGCATCGTCGAGGAATTGCGGCGACGGGGCTTCCAGTTCGTCAGCGTTTCCGAGCTGCTCGGGCGCAGCCGCGACGCGGTGATGCCGCCGGTGCCCCCGGAAACCCGCTGGCGGATCTGGCTGGACGGTGCCGCTTTCGGGGTGCTCAACTGGTCGGCCGCGACGGTCCATTGGTTATTCCTGCTGGGCATCGTGCTGGGCATTGCACGTTTGTTGTTTGTCGGCGCGCTGGCCATTTACCAGCGTTGGCAGCAGCGTCGCGAGGTCTTCGATCCGGAATATTCGCCAACGGTGGCCCTGGTGATCCCGGCCTACAACGAGGAAAAGGTGATCGTACAGACCATTGCCTCGCTGCTCGCTTGCGAGACGCCCCGGAAGCTCGAGATCATCGTCGTTGATGACGGTTCCAGCGATGCCACCTATCGTGTGGCGCGCGAGGCTTTTGCTGGCGACCCGCGCGTGCGGGTGTACTCGGTGGTCAATGGCGGCAAGCCGGCGGCGCTCAACTTCGGGATGGCGCAGTCCGATGCCGAGATCGTGGTGGCCCTCGATGCCGACACGGTGTTTACCCGTGACACAATTGTCAAACTGGTCAGGCATTTCGTCGATCCAAAGATCGGCGCGGTCGCCGGCAACACCAAGGTCGGCAACCGGATCAACCTGCTGACCCGCTGGCAGGCGCTCGAGTACATCACCAGCCAGAACCTGGACCGGCGGGCCTTCGACGTTCTCAACTGCATTACCGTGGTCCCCGGCGCCGTGGGCGCCTGGCGGCGAGAACTGATCGAGCGGGTCGGCGGCTTCACCGACCTGACCCTGGCCGAGGACGCCGATCTGACCCTGGCGATCCGCAAGCTGGGCTACTCGATTGTCTATGAGGACGAGGCGGTGGCCCTCACCGAGGCGCCCGATACCGTGCGCGGCTTCATCCGGCAACGCTACCGCTGGATGTACGGCACGATGCAGGCGGCGTGGAAGCATCGCGACGTGCTGTTCAGGCCCCGTTACGGCGCGCTGGGCTTTGTCGCCCTGCCGAACGTGATCGTGTTCCAGGTCCTGTTCCCGCTGGTCTCACCGATCATGGACCTGCTGCTGATCGGGTCGCTGGGATCGGCGGCGTTCAATCACTGGCAACACCCGGAAGAGTATTCCCCGGACGCCTTGTGGCGGGTATTGTTCTACTACGCGCTGTTCGTGACCGTGGACTACCTGGCGGCCATTCTGGCTTTTACCCTGGAGCGCAAGGAAAGTTGGTGGCTGCTGATCTGGTTGTTCTGGCAACGCTTCTTCTACCGGCAGCTGATGTACTACGTGGCCATCAAGAGCACCCTGACCTCGCTGCGCGGGGTGCTGGTGGGCTGGGGCAGAATCGACCGCAAGGCGACCGTGCAGGCGGTGAGTGGATCGCGGATCCGGGAAACGGGCGCGGCAGGCGTCGATTGACCAATTGACCAGCTCCGGCTTGAACATCGAAACCGCAGCGGTCATAATCCCGAACTGTTCACCAGACGAGTCGCCGGCAGCGCCATGAACGCACAAAAAGCAAGCACGCTTCTCGAAAAGGCCGCGCAAGCATTGCGCGGACACGGCCTGATGGTTTCGGTACAGAAACAGGAAGGTAGCGAAGGCCGCTGGCGATCGGCGACCTGCCTGGGTGTGCGCAAGGACAGATGTGGCACCGATTACGCCGCCGAAGTCCGATGCAAGGTCACGTCCGACAGCCTTGGGGCTATGGTGACGCAATTGCGACAGCCGGTTGACGTCGGCGATCCGCCCCTGCTCCTGATCACCGATCATGTCACGCGGCCGGTTGCCCACCGGTTGCGGGAACAGGAACAACAGTTCGCGGATGCCGCGGGTAATGCCTATCTGGAAGCTCGGGGTCTTTTCGTCTATGTCAGTGGGCGGAAGCCTGACGACCGGCGGAACTCCGTGCGCACCGCCAAGAGCTTCACCGCCACCCGGCTGAAAGTTCTTTTTGCGCTGATCTGTGATTCCGAGTTGGTGGCAGCGCCCTATCGCGTACTCGCCGGTGCGGCAGATGTCTCCCCACGGACGCTGCCGGAGGTCCTGGCCGATCTGCAGCGGGATGGAACACTGACGGTCGTCGATAGGCGGCGGCGGTTCAACGCCAGCAAGCGACTACTCGACGACTGGGCACAGGCTTATGCCCTTGGCCTGCGCGGGAGCACCTTGAGCGGTCGTTATCGTGCCGCCGGTTTTGCTTCCTGGGCCGACTGGCCACTGAATCCGGCGCTGGCGCGCTGGGGCGGCGAGCCAGCGGCAACGCTGCTTGCCTGCGACCTGCAGCCGAGCGTGCTGACGCTTTATGCCGACAAATTGTCGGCGCGACTGGTGGCCCAGCAGAAACTCACAGCGGCAGGCCCCGTCGCGTACCAGAACCTGCTTGAAGTGCGCAAGCCGTTCTGGGGTCGCTCCCTGTCCCTCATCGGGCAGCGCGACACGGTCCCGCCGGCTCTGGTCTATGCGGACCTGCTGGCTACCGGCAACCCGCGCTGTCTGGAAGCTGCCCGAGCGATCTACGACGTCCGACTGGCGCGGCTCTTCCCGGAGTCTTGAGTTTTGCCTGCAGGTCTCGGTGAGGATTGGAGCGCTGGCTGATCTGGCGATGCCGACGACCGTGTAGCCGGACTGCCGGGCGAGAAATAAGTGGCGGCAAGACCGGAGATCACGATCATTACCATTGCCAGCCAGGTCCAGCCGTCATGCGCCTCGTTCCAGAGCAGAATCCCGAACACGCTGGCAAATACGACCGTGCTGTAGGCCAGGGCGGCGGCGAACAGCGTCCGGCTACCGGCGTAGGCATGGGTCATCGCCAGTTGGGCGGCGGTGGCGAAAGCCGCCACACCGAACAGCAGTGCGCCGCTGCGCAGGTCCAACGGATGGATCTCGCAAAACAACAGCCAGAAGCTGGCGCATACCGAGGACACCAGTGAAAAATAGAAGACCGTGCGCGTTTCCGGTTCGCCACGCGAACCCAGTTCGCGGACGCTGAAATAGGCCATGCCGGCAAGAACGCCGGAAGCCAGACCAATCAGGCCGCCGACCCACAGTTCGGCGTGCAGGGTCGGTTTCAGGAGCAGACCCACACCGCCCAACCCGAGTGCCAGCGCGGCGACAATTCCCACGTTCAGGCGCATGCCGGAGAGTGCCAGATATACGGCGAGAAAGATCGCCGAGGTATAGTTGAGCGTCACTGCGGTTGCCAGCGGGAGCAGGGTGATGGCCCAGAAATAGGCACACAGCGCGGCGAAGCCGATCGCGCCGCGGCTGACCTGCCAGCGCCAGTGCGCTGTCTTCAGCGGCACGCCGCGCAGCCGGACCAGGGCATACATCAGCAACAACGACAGGATGCTGCGGAAAAACACGATTTCCACGGCGGAGTGCGTGGCGGCGGCCAGTTTCACGCACACCCCCATGCAGGCAAACAGGAGGCTGGCAAGGAGCATCCACAGGGATTGCATCGGTGGGTTTCGCGGCAGGATAAGCGGCGGATCTTACCCCCAAGCCGGCGCGCGCGGGTTTCCGTTGCCAGAGCCACGCGTCGGCCAGGTGACGCGTACCGCTCTCGATCGCGTTAGACTGTGCGCTTCGCCAATTACAGGCCGGCATTCAGCCGCGCCAGGCCGACGCCATGGATTTCCCGATCAAACCGCTGGTCACGCTGCTGGCGATCGTCAACCCGATTGGCGTGATTCCCTTCTTTATTCATTTCACGCGCAATTTCAGCCTTGAGCAAAGGCAGAGAACGGTCCGCGTCGCGTCATTTACCGCCTTTGTCGTCATCGCGGTCAGTGCCCTGGCTGGCCTGCGGGTGCTGGAGTTCTTCAGTATCTCGCTGGCGTCATTTCAGGTCGGCGGCGGCTCGCTGTTGCTGATCAGTGCCATGCACATGCTCAACGCGCAACCCGCCGAGTCGCGGGCGCAGGACGTCGACGAGGGCGCCAGTCGCGCCGATTCCGGTGCGAGCATTGCCGTGGTGCCGCTGACCATTCCGCTGCTGACCGGCCCGGCTTCGATATCGACGGTGGTGATCTACGCTGAAAAAGCCCGCCACTTCTGGGAACTCGGGGTGCTCGTCGGCTATGGCCTGGTGATCGGTATGGCGACCTGGCTGGCGCTGTCGGCGGCCGGTCGCATTGGCAGGTTCATGGGTCAGACCGGGATCAACGTCATGACCCGACTGATGGGCCTGATCCTGGCGGCCATCGCCGTCGAAGTGATGGCCGACGGGCTGATCAAGCTGTTTCCGGTACTTGGGCGCTGAGCGCCGAAGAGATACTTTCAGCTTCTTGGCAATGAGGTGGCGAATCGTTTTGGGAGTCAGGCGTGGATAACACGAAGGGCGTTCGTCAGGTGGATACTGGCCGCATCCTGATAGTCGGCTAGAGGCATGTCGCCTGTCCGCTCACTCTGGCTGTGGCTGGCCTTGCGCTTCGTGCTGGCGGGGATGCTGCCGCTGTTGCTCGTAGCCGTGATTTTGTCATGGGTATTGCTGCCGCAGGTTCTCGCAGACATTGAGACACGTCACCAGGCCTTGGCGCGTGCCGTTTCCGGTCAGGTCGAGGGGCACCTGCGCAGTGCCGGGCGGGAGTTGTCCGCGGTCGCCGAGTATCTCCGGCATCGAGGTGATCAGCCGGCTCCGTTCAGGTTCGAGCCGATCCTCGATGCGCATGCCGGCAGTGGCGAAGTCTTCACAGCGATCTACATCGCTGATGCGGCGAATGTGGTGCATGCGCTTGGACTGCCTCAGGGGGAGCGCCAGCAACGTGGGGATCGGATCGATATCGACCTTTCGCGCTGGACCGTCGTACGCGAGGCGCGGCAACGACGAGCGCCCGTGTGGTCGGAGATCGTCGAATCCGCGGTCAGCAGCCGGCGGGTGGTCAGCCTGGCCATTCCGCTGAATGATCAGGTGCTGATCGGCGAAGTCGCGATTGACCGGCTCTCGGAGTTCCTGGGCAGCCTGCCCACCGAAGCCGACATGTGGACCATGATCCTCGATCGCCGGGGGCAGGTGGTTGCTCACTCGCAAGCCAGCCTTGACGGCCTGCACGCCAACCTTGGGTCTCTGCCGATCGTTGCCGACGCGCTGCCGGGACGTATTGCAACGCATGACCTCGCCATGGGCGGGGAAAAGCTCATCGCGACGCTGGTCAGCGTGCCGCAACTCGGCTGGACGGTTCTCGTCGCACAACCCCGCAGGGACGCGCTGAAGCCGTTTGTGTCCACCCTGTGGGCCCTCGCTGTCGCCGCTCTGGTGGCGCTGCTATTGGCGACGATAGCCACGCTGTTGCTGGCGCGTCGGGTTGCGCAGCGCATCGGTCGTTACACGGCGCAGACGCACGCCATCGCCGAGGGCGACTACGAGCAGCGCTGGCCGATTTCGCGGATCAGGGAATTCGACGAGCTGGCTGAGGATCTCGATCGCATGTCGCTCGCCATTCGTCAGCGCGAGCGCCAACTGGCGACCAGTGAGGCGCGCTACCGGTCGGTGGTCAGCAATGCCCCGGTGGTGATCTTTCAATTCGATGAAATGGGAGTCTTCCACTTCAGCGAAGGCAAGGGCGTAGCGGGTGCGGGTTTCGAGCCGGGCCAGGCAATGGGCCAGTCGCTGTTCACACTCTACGGTCAGTATCCGGAGATCTGCGCGCATGCGCGTCGGGCGATCGATGGCGAGACGCTGCAGTTTGTCTCCCGGATCGGCGACACTTATTTCGACACCCATTTCAATTCCGTTCGGGCGGATGACGGCACGGTGCAGGTGATCGGCGTTGCGTTGGACATTACCGAGCGCATTCGCGCCGAAGAAGCGTTGCGGGCCAGTGAAGCTCGCTTCCGTGATCTCTCGGCAATGGCTTCGGACTGGTTCTGGGAGCAGGACGAGCAGTTCCGGTTCACCTACTTCTCTTACGGCGGGGCCATGTCCACTCTGGCGGAAAGCGGTTTTGATCATCACCAGATGATCGGCAAGACGCGCTGGGAATTGCCCGTCCACCTGACGGCCGCGGAATGGGAGGCGCACCGGGCAGTGCTTGACGCGCATCAACCCTTTCGCGATCTGGAGTATCGGATCGGTTCGGCGACCGGCGGGGATCGCTGGTTCAACGTCAACGGCCAGCCGTTGTTCGACACTGCCGGATGTTTTGCCGGCTATCGTGGCACGGCGCGCGACGTCACCGGGCGCAGGCAGGCAGATCAGGCCTTGCAGGAAAGCGAGGCGCGCTACCGACTGCTCTTCGACAGCAATCCGCACCCGATGTGGGTATACGATCTGCAGACGCTGACCTTCCTGACAATCAACGACGCGGCTGTCGCCAGCTATGGCTATTCCCGCGATGAATTTCTGAGTATGCGAATCACCGATCTCAGCTCCGACGAGGATACCCCGCTACTGGTCGAGGACATCGTCGCGGTCGAAGAGAGCACCGACTACTCGGGGTTCTGGCGACATCGCCGGAAAGACGGCACGACCATCGACGTTGACACCATCTCGCATGCACTCTCGTTCGAGGGGCACCAGGCGGTATTGGTCCTGGCCGATGACATTACCGAGCGCAGGCGCGCAGAGCAGGCCTTGCTGGAGAGCGAGCGCAAGTACCGCGAACTCGTGGAGAACGCCAACAGCATCATCCTGCGCTGGAACCCGGCGGGCCAGATCACCTTCATCAACGAATTCGGCCTCAAGTTCTTTGGCTATGCCGAGGAGGAACTGCTGGGTCGGCACGTGGTCGGTACCATCGTTCCGCTCACCGGCAGCAACGGCCGGGACATGCGTCCGTTGATGGAAACCATCTGTCTCAATCCGCAGGCGTTTGAACACAACACCAACCAGAACATGCGTCGCGATGGCGAGCGGGTCTGGGTATCCTGGACCAACAGGGCAGTCTTCGATGCGAATGGCCAGGTCGTCGAGGTGTTCAGCGTCGGTTCGGACATCACCGAGCGCAAGCGGGTCGAGGACGAACTGCAGCGGCACCGGGAACACCTCGAAGAACTGGTGAGCGAACGCACCTCAGAGTTGCGGCAGGCGATGGCACAACTGGTTCAGACCGAAAAGCTGGCCGCACTGGGCAATCTGGTTGCCGGTGTGGCGCACGAACTGAACACCCCGCTGGGCAACAGTCGCGTCGTCGCCAGCCTGTTGGGAGAGCAGTTGCGCAACTTCGCCGAGGCTGTCGAATCGGGGAGCCTGCGCCGCTCGCAGTTGGAGGGCTTCCTCAACCGTGGTCGCGAAGCGGTCGATCTGCTGGAGCGCAACAGTGCCCGCGCTGCCGACCTCATCGGCCACTTCAAGCAGGTGGCGGTGGATCAGAGCAGCGCCCGACGCCGCGTCTTCGACCTGCGCCAGACCGTGGAGGAGATGTTGGTCACCTTGCGGCCGACCTTCAAGCGCAGCCAGCATCGAATCGAAGTGGACATTCCGCTCGGCTTGCTGATGGACAGCTACCCGGGGCCGCTCGAACAAGTCATTGCGAACCTGATCGCCAACGCTCTGGCCCACGGGCTGGCGGCGGTCGAGCACGGCTGCATCGAGTTGCATGCCCATACTGAAGACCAGACTCAGATAGTCCTGCGTTGTGCAGACAACGGGGTGGGGATCGCCACGGCTACGGCCCACCGCATCTTCGAACCGTTTTTCACCACGCGTCTGGGGCAGGGCGGCAGTGGGCTGGGGTTGTACATCGTCTACAACCTGGTGACCAGCGTGCTTGGCGGAAGCATCGTGGTCGACAGTTCCCCGGGTCACGGTGCATGCTTCACGCTGAACTTGCCGCGCGCTGCGCCGAACCGGGCAACGTCAGTTCCCTGAGTCGAGACCACCGCCAGTGGTCACTGCGGCAACTTGAGTTGCAGGTATTCCGGCCACTGTGCGGCGCTTTCCAGGCGGACATAGGCGACTCCCGGCAGCCCGGCCTTGAGTTGCTCCTTGTACTTCCGGAGCAATACCGGGTCAATTTGCGCCTTGCTCCGGAAGGCGAGCCGCTGGCGCTGGACGCTGAACTGAGGGCCGCCCTCGACTGACGCAACGCGTGCCGGGATCACGTATTGAGGCACGGCATCCAGCACCAGTCTGACCTCGGATCCGAGCGCAACTTTTCCGGCGCTGCTTTCCGGCAGGAAGAAGGTCATTGCAACATCCGCCGGATCGACTACGGTCAGCAGTTTGCCCCCTGCAGGCAGCAATTCCCCCGGCTCGGTCGCTCCCGACTGCACCCGGCCGCCTCGCGGTGTCCTGAGGGTGGCGTCGTCAATGTCGGCCCGGATCTTCTCCGCTGCCGCAATGGCGACTTCGATCGGCGATTCAGGGTCGGTCACCGGCGATTCCAGGGACCGAGCCGGCGGCGGCAGTTCCGGTGCCTGCGCGGCTTCAATCGGTGGCACTGCGGCCACTTTCCCGGGACGTCTCTGGGCCAGCACTGCGAGCACGCTGCTCCTGCTCTCCGGCTTCTGCGGAGCTACCGCGATCCCCAGCGCAACGGAGCTGCCGGCCTGCTTCACTCTGGCCTGCAATTGCTGGAGCTCAAATTCCAGCGCCTGGGTGTCCATGCGGGCAACGATCTGGCCCGGCTCGACACGCTCACCGCTCCTGACCAGAATTTCCTTGACTCGCCCGGCAGTCCTGGTGGTAATGTCGATTTCCGCAGACTCCAGACGCCCACTGCCGACGACAAAGCCCGCCGGGAGAGGGGGAGGGCGTGCGTTCTGCCAGGCAAGCATTCCCGAGAGCAGGGTGATCATGGTGACGACGGCGAAAAACGCGACGCGCCCAGAGTTGCTGTTCATGACTCGATGTTCCCGATCCTGTCCGAGCACGACCTGGTGCGTGAACTCACGGATCGCAGTGGCGACGGTCCGGATTGTAACTCAGCAGCGCGAGCCGGGGGTTGTTTGCGGCCGTCCGGCAGGGGGCGCAGCCCCAGCTCTCAAGGCAAGGGGACGATCAGCTTGTCCCACCCTGAACCGTGTCCATGGAGGCTGCCTGCGCTTTGTCGAATCGCGGTGGCGACGCGCATTTCAAACTCGGCAAACTGCAGATCAGGTGACGACGAAGACAGCATGCGTCTCTCCGCCTGATTCCGACGATCGCTTCCCATGCGGCGCTCGGCCCCGGCGCGGCGATCCACTCCGGTTCGGTGATCAGCGTGGTCTGCTCGGGCTTCATCGCACATGTAAGGCTTTCTCGAAGTCAGGCGAAAGACAATCTCCCACGGCGACCGGGTCTGGTGCCGAACCTTTGGGGCACCATTGCCGGTTCGCTCGGGACGCGTGCGGCGAATCCGCTCGTGGAGCAGCAAGACCAGGCAGTGTTTTCGATTGAGGCAGTATCATGGCGATCGTCGGTAGGCCGTCTGAAAGTTAGCAACGACCAGCATGCTAGTACAAAGTGCGCCGCTCGGCGAAGAACATGAAGCCGGTTTTACAATGGAGTACTGGCATTGCGTGCAGGCGAAGAAGCCATTCTCAGAGATATCGTGCTGGTCGGCGGCGGACACAGCCACGTCGGGGTACTCAGGCAGTTCGGCAGGCGGCCGCTGCCCGGCGTACGCCTGACGGTAATCTGTACGGATACGCACACTCCCTATTCGGGGATGTTGCCCGGCTATATCGCAGGACACTACAGCTACGACCAGGTGCATATCGACCTGCGCAGGCTGGCGATGTTTGCCGGTGCCCGATTTTTTCGCGACGAGGTGGTCGGCCTGGATCGGGAGCGGCGCAGAGTCTTGTGTCGCGATCGACCACCACTGTCTTATGATCTCCTGTCGATCAACATCGGCTCGACACCCCGGCTGGACGGTGTTGCCGGCGCCGCCGAGGAGGTGCTGCCGGTCAAGCCGATCCGCCGCTTCAACGAACGTTGGCTGGCATTGTTGCAGCGGGTCTGCGGACATCCTGGAGGAACCACCATTGCCGTGGTCGGTGCGGGTGCCGGCGGCGTCGAACTGACGCTGGCGATGCAGTATCGCCTGCGCCGGGAACTGCAGGCGCTGGGGCGCGGCCCCGACGAACTGCGCCTGCATCTGTTCTCCGCGGACCGCGAGATCCTGAGTACACACAATGCACGCGTGCGGCGTACTTTCGAGCGCGTCCTGGCCGAGCGCGGAGTCGTCGTGCATCGCCATGCCGAAGTCAGCTCGGTGTCGCACCTGCAGCTTGCGACACGCAGCGGCGAGTACCTGTCTGCCGACGAAATCATCTGGGTGACCCAGGCCGGTGGCGCCGGCTGGCTGCGCGATACGGGTTTGTCGTTGGACAGCGGCGGTTTCATCCTGGTGAGCGACACCTTGCAGACGGTCAGCGATCCACTGGTCTTTGCCGCCGGCGATTGTGCGGCGATGATCGACGTGCCACTGGAAAAAGCCGGCGTCTTTGCGGTCCGGCAGGGGCGACCACTGGCCGAGAACCTGCGTCGATCGCTGATGGCCATGCCCTTGCGCCGCTATCGCCCACAAGCTCGCTGGCTGGCGCTGATCAGTACCGGTGACCGCCGCGCGGTGGCTTCACGCGGTGCGGTGTGTGCCGAGGGCGCCTGGGTGTGGCGTTGGAAAGATCGCATCGACCGTCGCTTCATGGCTGGATTTCAGGATCTGCCGCCAATCGACGAGCCAGCGGCGCCACTGATGCCAGCGATCTCCCTCGACGCCAGTGAAACTGCGCAGGCGCGCGCGGCGGCTGCGATCCGCTGCGGTGACGTCGCGCCGGTCGCGGCCACACTGCTGCGACAGGTGGTCAGGATGCTGCGCGCGCACAACTGCGGCGAGGTGTGGCTCGGTCTGGAGGATGGCGAGCACGCGGCCATCTTGCAGGTGCCGCCGGGCAAGGCCATGGTGCAGACCCTGGCCTCCTGCGGCGCGTTCATCGACGATCCCTGGTTGTTCGCGCGCATTGCGGCGAATGATGCGCTCGACGACATTTTCGTGCTGGGTGCCGAAGCATATTCGGCAAGCATTGTCGCGACACTGCCGGCAGGCCTTGATGATAAGGTCGAAGACACACTGTTCCAGCTCCTGTCCGGAGCCGCCGAGGTGTTCACTGGCACCGACTGCGTGCTGGCCGGCGCGCGTGCCGTATGGGGTCCGGAACTGGCCCTTGGCTTTGCCGTGAACGGCCTGATCGGTGCGCAACTCACCGGCGTGATGGGCAAGGGCAGCATGCGGCCAGGCGAGGTGTTGATCCTGAACAAGCCGATTGGCAGCGCGACCCTGCTCGCTGCGCATCGCCGTCTGCGGGCCACGGGCCGCTGGATCGATGCGGCGCTGCGATCGATGCTCCAGTCCAACCGGCTGGCAGCCAGCTGTCTGAACACCTACGCCGCCAGTGCCTGCACCAGGATCAGCGCTCTTGGTCTGCATGGCCAGTTGCTCGCGATGACCCGCCGTGCGGGCGTGGCTGTCGAACTTGATCTGAACGCCTTGCCGGTTCTCGTTGGCGCTGCAGAGACTGCTGCTCTGGGTTTCCCGAGCCGGCGGCCAGCGGACAGGTCGTGCACGAGCCGCACTCCAAGCGCGTCTGATCCTGCTTGCCGTCACCCGAAGCATGCGTTGTTGTTCGATCCGGAAACGTCAGGAGGGCTGCTGGCCAGCGTACCTCCAGAGACTGCAGAGGCGTGTCTGCAGGCGCTGCGCGCTCTCGGTTACCCTCGGGCCACCAGCGTGGGGCGGGTGTTGCCGGCCGGCCAGGGTCCCGAGCCGATCCTGCTCAAGCTGTAAACATTCGGTGGCGAGAAACGCCATCCGTACCCCGCGGGTACGGCACGATCTCGTGCCCTGAGGAATGCGACGACGTTTCCCTGCTGTTCTTGCCGGACACGCTTTCTGCTAAGCTTCCGGGGAACAGGTCGTGGCGATTCGGGAGTTGCGCCCGCGCAGCCCTGTACCGCAACCCTCTGATGGCCGCCCCATGTTCGACAACTTGCGAAAGTATGCCGCCGCCTACGCTGTGGCGATCGGTGGAGTTCTCCTGACCTGCCTGTCGTCATGGAACGTACGGCAGGAACTGCAGACCAGCCACTTCAAGGAGTTCCAGTGGGCAGCCGGTGACCGCATCCAGTCTGTGCGAGCGGTGGTCGACCAGGGCCTGGACGCACTGCTGGAAATTCGGGGCCTGTTCTACGCGGCGCAGGGAGTCGACGAAAGGGAGTTCCTGGTTTTTACCGATTCGATTCTCAAACGCCGCCCGTATATCGACAGTCTTTTCTGGGCGCCGCTGCTGACCTCGCCGCGGCAAGCCCTGCCTGGATCGGCACCCGGCAGCATGGCGCGGGCGGCGCCGGTTGCAGGCCAGGCGGAGGCTGCCGGCACGTTGCGGGTGCCAGTACTGCTTTCCGCATCGCGTTCGGGAACCGGTCTTGCGCGGGGTGTCGATCTGAACGCGATGCCCGAACTGGCCGCGCTGTTCCATAAGGCAAGAGCGAGCGGCAACGTCGCGGTCAGCGGACGCATGGAAATGGCACGACCGGGAAGGGAATCGGCGTTTGTCATCTATGCGGCACTGCCCGTCTATGCGCCGGGCGCCACGGGCACTGCCGGAACAACGAAATACCGGGAACCGCTGGGATTCGTGATTGGTGTGTACGACATCGAAGAACTGGTGCATGTGGCCATCAGCCTGCTTGAGCCGCGCGGCGTCGAAGTACTGGTGCGTGACGATTCGGCGGCCGGTGATGCGCAGTTCCTCCACTTCTACGCCAGCCGCCTGGAGCCACGCGCTGCGGCAACGGCTAGCGGTCTGATGCCGGAGGGCGACGAGGATCAGCCGCGGATGGTGGTCAGGATTCCCGTCGGCGATCGTAGCTGGACGGTGACCTGCGTGGCAACCCATACCTTTCGCAGTGCCGAAGTCTTTACCAAGGCCCACTGGTCGGTGCTTCTGGGAGGTATCCTGTTCACGGCGCTGCTCACCTTCTACCTGGTGCGCAGTCGCCGCGAGCTGGAAAATCGGATCCAGTTGACGCAGACCATCTACGAGCGCGAAGAGCTGTTTCGCCAGTTGGCGGAAACGGTCGACGTCGTTTTCTGGGCGACCAACGCTGCTGCGACGCGGCTCGAGTACATCGGCCCGGCGTTTCGCCAGATCGCCGGGCGCGAGGCCAGGCTCGATGGCGCCGCGCCTTCCCTGATGCTCGACGTCTTCGAAGCCGACGACCGACGCAACCTGATTGCGGCCATCGGCCAGTTGCAGACTGAAGGTGTACGTTTTACCGTCGTGCTGCCGGTGGCACGTGCCAGCCAGGGGGTGCGCTGGCTGCGCGTCTGCGGTTTCCCGGTGCGCGAGCCGGGTTGCGAGCTGAGCCGCATCGTTGGTTTTCTTGAGGACATTACCGATCACAAGCTGGCCGAAGATGCGCTACGCGACTCCGAAGCCAAGTTGCGTACCCTGTTCAACCATTCGCCAGACCTGATCTTTACCGTCGATGGCGAGGCCAATATCCTGCTCACCAACCGACCCTTGCCGTATCCTGTCGGCGGCGCCGGCGAAAAGCGATCGGAGCTGATTCTCCCGCCTGATGTGCGCGGTGGTTACCTGCATAAGCTGCGTCAGGTTTTCGAGAGTGGACGCATCGAGCATTTTCAGTACCGGTCGAGCGACGCCACCTGGTGGGAAATCCGGATGGTGCCGATCAGTTCGGCGAAGGCGGTAATGGCCGCGATGGTGGTGATTACCGACATCACCGAGAACCGCAAGCTGCAATGGCAGGCCATCCGCAGCGCGCGTCTGGCCTCGCTCGGGGTGCTGTCGGCCGGCATCGCGCACGAGATCAACAACCCGAATCACGCCATTCTGGCGAATGCCTCGCTGTTGACGCGGATCTGGCAGGATGCCTTGCCGATACTCAACGAGTACGAGCACGAGCAGGGCAGCTTCGTGCTTGCCGGCCTGGGCTTCGAGCGGGCACGGCAAACCATCGCACGCGGTATGAGCGACATTGGCGAGAACGCCAAACGTATTCAGAAGATCGTCGATAACCTCAAGCACCTGGGCAAGCAGGATCGTGGGCACATGGACGAACTGGCCGACGTCGGGAAAATCCTCAATGCCGTGGTGACACTGCTCGATACCCGCATTCACAAACACACCGACGCCTTTTCGCTGGAGTTGCCGGCGGCGCTGCCGCTGGTCAAGGGCAACGTGCAGCAACTGGAGCAGGTATTCATCAACGTCATCGTCAATGCCCTGGAGTCGTTGCCGGACCGCAGCCGGTCGGTCAAGGTTTCGGCAAGGGCGGAGACCGCCAGCGGCCGGATCGTCGTGCAGGTCGAGGATCAGGGAAAAGGGATCGCCGAGGACGTCATGGCGCAGATCGGCGAACCCTTCTTCACCACCAAGGCGGAAAGCGGTGGCACCGGACTGGGCCTGTCGATTTCGTCGTCGATCGTCGAGAGGCACGGTGGAATATTGCGCTTCGAGTCGAACAACAATCCCGGCACCACGGTGAGCATAGACCTGCCGGTGAGCACGGAGGAGTGAATGAAAGAGAAGTCGTTTGCCAGCCTTCCCGTTTTTCTTGTCGATGATGAGGAGTCGGTCCTGCATGCCACAGCCGCGGTACTGCACAGCGCCGGGGTGGCCAACATCCAGATGGTGGGCGATAGCCGCGACCTGTTGCCGGCACTCGAGCGGCAGCAGGCCAGCGCGGTGCTCCTGGATCTCTTCATGCCGCACATCACCGGCAACAAACTGCTGCCGGACATCGTCCATCTCTATCCGGAGGTACCGGTGATCGTCATGACGGCTGCCCAGGATGTCGAAACCGCCGTCCGCAGCATGAAGGAGGGGGCCTTCGATTATCTCGTCAAGCCGGTTGAAGAAAGCCGGCTGGTAGCCAGCGTTCGGCACGCGCTCGAGGTCCATTCGTTGCGGCGACAGATGGGCGTGCTGAAACATTATCTGCTCTCCGACTGCCTGCAGAACAACGAGGCCTTTGCCGGCATCGTCACCAACAGCCGCAAGATGCGGGCGCTGTTCCAGTACCTCGAAGCGGTGGCCGTCTCCGCCGAGCCGGTGCTGATCTCCGGCGAGACGGGCGCCGGCAAGGAAATGTTCGCGCACGCCCTGCACAAACTCAGCGGCCTGACCGGACAGTTCGTGCAGGTCAATGTCGCCGGGCTCGACGACACCCTTTTTTCGGACACCCTGTTCGGTCACAAGAAGGGGGCCTTCACCGGCGCCGATCAGTCGCGCGCTGGTTTGATTGCCCAGGCCGGCGGCGGCACCTTGTTCCTGGACGAAATCGGCGACCTGTCGATGGCCTCGCAGGTCAAACTGCTGCGCCTGCTCCAGGAACACATGTATTTTCCGCTGGGCTCCGATGTCGCCCGCCCCAGCGATGCGCGCGTGGTCTGCGCGACCAACTGCAATCTGGCGCAGATGATGCGGCAGAGTCAGTTTCGCTCCGACCTATTCTTCCGTCTCTCGGTGCACCAGATCGAAGTGCCGCCGCTACGCCAGCACAAGGAGGATATCCCGCTGCTGCTGCAACACTTTCTCGACGAGGCCGCGGCGTCGATCGGCAAGCCGGCTCCCGAACCTTCGAACGAACTGATCACGCTGCTCTCGAACTATCATTTTCCCGGCAATGTTCGCGAGCTGCGGGCGATGGTGTTCAACGCCATGGCCCTGCATCGGGGAGGGGCGGTACTGGCCATGGACAGTTTCCGTCAGGCCATCCAGAAGCAGCAGAAGGCGACTGCGGATTACCCGGCGGCAGAGCCCTCCGACGGGCTGCCAGTGGTCATCCCGGGACGCTTTCCGACACTCGACGAAGTGGAAGAGGCGCTGGTCATGGAGGCCCTCAAGCGGGCAAAGGGCAATCAGGGCGTTGCCGCAACGCTGCTTGGACTGTCGCGTCCAGCACTCAACCGACGCCTGGCGCGTCGAGCCATGCATTCGGAGCCCTGAGCCGGGGAAGTTTCCAGAATTGGCGAGCACGACTTAATTTCAGACACCCGTCGTGGGCACAACTCGTCTGCTCCGACGCATACCTTTGCTGGGTCGGCCTTGCCGCGGTGGCAAGGTTGAGCAGCCAGCGTCGCACCGGGTGTTACGTTTCGACGCTTTGAATGAAATCCAGTGCATCTATGTAACTTATTGCCATAATTAATAAAAAGATACATTTATAAAACATTGGTATTTTGTGGTGTGCATTTTGTAACACCCCTTCAGAAGCCCGCGAGTACTTCAAAATCCGGATTTAACCTGTTGTATTTTCAACATTATAAAAAATTCCCTGGTTGCGGCACGAATATTGCTATCGAGATTTAGCTAAACGTCGCTGGACGCGTCGCTACTTGTTGTCGATGACCGCCGTCTGCGTTTGGCGACAGCAAGAGTCAGTCTGATATCTGGGGGGATGTCATTTGGGAGCACAACACGAACTGGACGGTACTTTGCTGCCCGACGCCGCTTGGCGAACGGTGGCGCGTCGTCGTGCTCCCGGAATCTCTCGGTTGCTGCAAGTTACGGCAAGGAGGGTCAACAGTACGCGAATACGAATCCAGGCATATGGCCAGTCGCAACCCGGCTGGCGCACTTCGCGGCATAGACATTCCTCAAACCACCGCGCTTCAATACACGACAACCACCACAGGGCCGCTGCATGAGCACACTACTGATATTGACGATAATAACTGTCGCCATCGTCCTTTTTTTCGACTACACCAACGGCTTTCATGATGCCGCGAACATCGTGGCGACGATTATCGCTTCGCGTGCGATGACCCCTGTGCAGGCAGTGATCATCGTCGGCACTTTCGAGTTTCTCGGCCCCTTGCTGGGCGGTACGGCGGTCGCCAACACCATCGGCAAGTTCGTCACCCTGGGAGACGTCCAGGCCGTCCTCTCGCTGGCCATCCTGATCAGCGGGCTGATGGGAGCCATTGTCTGGAATCTGGCTACCTGGTATTTCGGTATCCCGTCTTCGTCGTCGCACGCGCTGGTGGGGGGGTTGATCGGCGCGGTGGTCGTTTCTGCCGGCGTGGACAATGTCGTCTGGGGTTTCTCGCAAATGATGCACGGCCAGTTGACCGGTATCATGAAGGTGTTGGCCAGTCTGGTTCTGTCCCCAATCATCGGTTTCTGGGCCGGTTTCCTGATGTTGCGCTTGCTGCACATCGCTTTGTTCACCGCCAAGCCGTCGGCCAATACCGGGCTACGCTATGCGCAGTTCGTCACCGCCGCCGGGCTGGCTTTTTCGCACGGCGCCAACGACGCCCAAAAGAGTATGGGCATGCTGACCCTTGCGCTGCTGCTGGGCGGCTTCATCCCGAGTTTTGAAGTTCCCTTCTGGGTCATGCTGGCGTGTGCCGCGGCGATTACCCTGGGGATTCTCTCCGGTGGATGGCGTATCGTTCGCACCCTCGGCTTCGCGATCTACCGCGTTCGCCCGATTCACGCCCTCAGTTCGCAACTGACCTCGGCGATCGTCATCATGACCGCGTCAGTGATCGGCGCGCCTGTGTCGACCACCCACGTCGTCGCGACCTCCATCATGGGCATCGGCTCTTCTGAGCGACCGAAAGCCGTTCGCTGGAAAAAGGCCAAGGACATTGCCATCACCTGGCTGATCACCATTCCCGGCTCGGCCCTGGTTGCCATTCAGACATTCGCTCTCGTCAATCTCTTTATCGGAAAGGTCTAAACATGTCCGCAAGCACCGCTTCACCCTCAATCACTCGCCGGATCCTGCATCGGGTTTTTCCGAAAGTACCCAACTTCTTCGCACTGCTGGCAGAACAAAGCGCTCAAGTAGGGGTTAGCGCCGGTCTGCTCGTGGAATACATGGGCTCCGGGAGCTCCGAGGTTGCCAAGAGGGTCATTGACGCCGAGCACGAGGGCGACCGCCTCAAGGTTCGCAATCTGACGCTGCTCAACGAAGCGTTCTCGACACCGATCGACCGCGAAGACCTGCACCGCGCGATCATCAATCTCGACGAGATCATCAACAGTTGCAAGACGGTCGTTGCCGAAATGGACGCCAACGTGCTGGCCCTGAAAGCCGACAAATATTGCCTGGAAATGGCGGTGTGCCTGAAAGACGGCGCTGAGGCGGTGGCCGCAGGTTATGGTCGCCTGGGGAGCGATCCGAAACTCGGACGTGCCGACGCCGAGAAGTCCGACAAGGCGGTGCGCAACCTGACCAGAACCCATCGCCGCGCGCTCGCGGAGCTGTTCAACGATACCGATTTCCAGAACATCTTCCGTCGCAAGGAAATCTACGGCCAGCTCCTGCGTGCAGGCGATCGTCTGAACGTCTGCAACAGCACGCTGCTCGACATCGTCGTCAAACTCTGCTGAGCAGCGCGTAACCTTCTTCGCTGGCCGGCTTCTGCCTGGAGTCCGGCCGGCGGGGCATGCTGAAGGGCGCCTCACCCACTCCGTTGCGAGTGCGTGAGGCGCCTTTTTTTCGACCATCGCCGGCGCGCTTCGATCGGCCCCTCAACCATACGGCGAACACCGCGCAACCGGCTTGCGCCCCGCGCGTTATCCCTGCCCCCTTCCGTTACCTGACGCCGGGTTCGATCTCGGCAAGCGTCTGGCAAGCGCTCTGGCACGCAACATCAGGATTGACTCTGGGAGGATCATTCCGCCCGGCAGGTGTAACGTTTTTGTCCCCCACCAAAAGCCTGGGTTGAGATTCAACAGACTGTTTTTTTTATACAAAATGAATTCCCGGCGGGCTCTACGGTGTGCCGCACATCCGTTTTGTTGCACCCGCTCCGAACTGGAAGAGGTTTTCACACCAGTGCCTGCAGCCTTGATTTTCCGGAGGAATTTTTATAGTCAAGAGGGATGGCATGGCTTGTGCTTGAACTGGCAATATAAATGTCCCGTCGGCTGGGTTCGCTATTGATGGCTGTCCGGGGCAATTTGATGCTGATGTGGTGTCAGTTCATTTCTCAGGAGCTAGTCAGATGGGTGTCGAAAACGAACTCAATCTCTCACTTACGCCCGGAGTGGCGAGCCGGCTGGTCAAGCACCCCCTGCTGACCGATGCCAAGCCAATTCGCCAGCGGGTCATCAATACCTACTACGACACCCCGGACCAGCGCCTACGGCGGGAACGCGTCGTGGTTCGCTACCGCAAGAAGGGTTCGACCTGGCTGTCTTCGGTACGGCGGATGACGGTGTCGGAGGGCAGGCACACGGAACCCAGCGAGTGGGAAACGGTTGTTGCACCGGGTAAACTCGATTTCTCGCATGTCGCTGACGGAACGCTGCGGGAATGGCTGGAGTCACTGCGCGACGAGTTGCGGCCGGCGTTTACGACCAGTTTCACTCGCAATGCCTGGCTGCTCGAACCGCGCGACGGGGTGCGCATCGAAGTCGCACTGGATCGCGGCTGGATAGAAGCCGACGGGCGGCGGCAGCCGATCTGCGAGGTCGGACTCGAATTGCTGTCGGGCGGCGTGGCTGATCTGTTTTCCGCGGCGGGGGACCTGCAGACCGATTTGTCCCTGCACCCGGAAACCACCAGCAAGTTTCAGCGCGGCTACAGCGTTCTGGCAGATGAATCGTTGCAGCCGGTCAAGGCACTCCCCATCGCGACCACAGCCGAAATGACGGACATGGCCGGTTTTCGCGCTATTGCACTGGCCTGTCTCAAGCATCTGCAAAGCAATGAGCAAGGGCTTTGCGAGAGCGACAATCCTGAATTCGTGCACCAGGCACGCGTTGCGATCCGTCGGCTGCGATCCGCGATTCGTGTCTGGAAACCGCGCTTGCCAGCGGAATTTGTGGCCAGCTTCGATCCGCGCTGGCAGGCCCTGGCCAGGCAACTTGGCGAAACACGCAATTGGGATGTGTTTCTTGCAGAGACCCTGCCGGCGGTCGTCGTTGCCTTTCCAGAAGGTGTCGAAGTCGGTCGTCTGTCGCACTACGCCGTGCGGCGTTGTGCGATCAATCGTGCGGCGGCACGCAGTACCCTCAAGTCGGCAGACTATTCGCGCCTGCTGCTCGAATTCACTGCCGCCGTGCTGGCTCTGCCCGAAGTTGCAGCGCGTCCGCTCGGGACCTTTGCCCCGCGTCGTCTCGACAAACGTGCCAAGCAGGTCAGACAGTTGGCGGGCGAGGCTCTGGCCAGCGATGCGCCTGCCCGCCATCGCTTGCGCGTGGCCTATAAGCGTCTGCGCTACGCCCTTGAATTCTTCGCTCCACTCTTCCCTGCCGACCGGTTGCGTGCCTACCACGTGTCTGCCAGCAATCTGCAGGAAATGCTCGGTCGCCTCAACGATCTTGCCGTGGCCGGCGAGTTGATCAAAGAAGCGCTTCCAGGGGAACAAGGGGAAGTAATTCAATACTGGCTGGAAGGGCAGACGGAGCGGCTGTTGCCGGAACTTGGCGGCTTGCTGGAAGACTTCGGTCGTCAGGCAGTGCCCTGGAAGGCAGTCTGATCGTCACTGCAGCACTGTTGTGGGAGCCTGCCGGCAGGCGTAACCCGGCCGAGCTCCGTGCTGTCGACCCAGCGTTCGACCATTTCATTGCCGCTCCAACCTCCCTCCCGGAAACCTGCCCATGTCCCGTAAAGCGAAGACTTTGACCCTCACTGCGGAGCAACGCCGCCAACTGAAGCAGATAGACGAGAGCGGCAGCGACTGGCGGGAGCGTCGCCGAGCGCGGACGGTGCTTCTACTCGGCGAGGGAAGGTCGGTTGCGAGAGTAGCGGTAGAGCAGAGTATTCACAAGGAAACCGTAGCCTGTCACCGGGATGCCTGGCTGGCAAGGAGCTTTGAAGGATTACGCGACCTGCCGCGTAGCGGCGCGCCTCGCAAGCTGTCCGAAACCCATAGGCAATTGCTATGCATCTGGGTACAGGAAGGTACCTGTACGGCCCCTCAGTTGAGAACACGATTATCGGCGGAGCACGGCGTGCAAGTGTCGCTGTGGCTGGTGCAGAGTGCCTTGAAGGAGCAGGGTCAGGTCTGGAAAACGAATCCGCACGAGCGGGCACGCCGGAAGCAACCCACTTCTCCGACGCCCATGCCGGAATAGAGGAAAGCAGCCAGGCTGCAGGCCCCAAGCCTCGCGAAATCAAGCGCCCGGAGTGGACCCAGGCTGATCGCGCTCACTTTCGGGCAGGTCATGGGGTTAGGTCAGAGGGTCTAGGTCATAGAGTAGGTCATAGAGGTCATAGGGTCAGTTCTAACATTCCAGCATTTCTGTTACACTCCACAGATGGCTAGACCCTTGAGGCTGGAATTTCCGGGTGCTGTATATCACGTCACCTCGCGCGGTGATCGTCGGGAAGATATTTTTCTGAGCGACGATGATCGCAGGGATTGGCTGGAGGTGCTGGGCCTTGCTTGCGCGCGGTTCAACTGGGTGGTGCATGCCTATTGCCAGATGACCAATCACTTTCACCTGCTGGTGGAGACTGTGGACGGTAATCTGTCGAGTGGGATGCGGCAATTGAACGGCCTTTATACGCAGCGTTTCAACCGCCGCCATGGCCTGGTTGGCCATCTCTTTCAGGGGCGCTACAAGGCGATTCTCGTACAAAAGGAAGCCCACTTGCTGGAGTTGACTCGCTACGTCGTGCTGAACCCACTGCGCGCCAAGCTGGTGGAATCGCTCGAGGACTGGCGCTGGAGCAGTTACCCTTGCACTGCCGGCCAGGAGGCACCGCCGCCGTGGCTGGATACGGATGGGTTGCTGGGTCAGTTTGGTCCAAACCGCGGCGAAGCGCTCAGGAGCTATGGTCCTATGGTCAGTTCGTGATGGCGGGCGCGGGCTTGCCTAGTCCGATGTTGGCCACTCGCCATCAATTGTTGCTGGGTGACTAGGCGTTCGTGGGGCGCCATTCGCAGACCAGAAACGCAGAGGATCTGCGCGAAGTTTCCAGGGCGCACCGACGATCGATCGCCTTGTCGCTGGAGGAATACGGGGCGCGCCACGCCGATAGAGATCAGGCGATGGCAGAGGCTTACCTTTCCGGTGCTTATACGATGGCAGAGATCGGGCGCCACTTCGCGGTCCACTACATGACCGTAAGTCGCGCGGTGCGGAAGTTTGAACAAGACCGAAAGAACAGGATCTTCAAACAGGCGCCAGCGGAATGATGCAGGAAGATCTCGAAGCCTCTGCCGCGACGGTAGCTGCCAGTCCCGACCTGTCGGCCCTGGTGATTCCCCTGCTCAAGGGCGTGATCTACCAGGACGCCGACGCCGGTCTCTGGAATGCGCTGCTGACGCTGCAGGCGCGGGTGCGCGACTACGTCGCGGTGCTCAATCTCGAACTGGTGCTCGACGAAGCGGAAGGTTATGCCTTCCTGCGCTCGCGTCCGGAACCTGAGGACGGTTCGACGCCGCGCCTGCCGCGCTTGGTGGCGAGGCGCCCGCTGTCGTTTCCGGTCAGTCTGTTGCTCGCACTGCTGCGCAAGAAACTGGCCGAGTTCGACGCCAGCGGCGGCGATACGCGCCTGGTACTGGCGCGCGACGAGGTCGTCGAGCTGATGCGGGTTTTCCTGCCCGAAGGCAGCAACGAGGCGCGGCTGATCGACCAGATCGATGCCCATCTCGGCAAGGTCATCGAACTCGGGTTCCTGCGTCGCCTGAAGGTCGGCACTGGACAGCCGGCGATGGTCGAGGTGCGGCGGATTCTCAAGGCTTTCGTCGATGCGCAATGGCTGGCCGAGTTCGATCAGCGGCTGGCCGGCTATCGCGCGCTGCTCGCCGGGCAGCCGGGCGTTGCCGATGAGTGAGCCGCAAAGTCTCGGACTGGATTTCATGGCCGATGACACGCTTTCGGGTTTCCGCCTGCAGCGTCTCGAAGTGTTCAACTGGGGGACTTTCGACGGCCGTGTCTGGACGCTCAATCCGGAGGGCAGGAACGCCCTGCTGACCGGCGACATCGGTTCGGGCAAGTCGACGCTGGTCGATGCGGTGACGACGCTGCTGGTGCCGGCGCAGCGCATCGCCTACAACAAGGCCGCCGGTGCCGACAGCCGCGAGCGCACGCTGCGCTCGTACGTTCTCGGCCACTACAAATCCGAGCGCAACGAACTCAGCGGTACGGCCCGCCCGGTGGCGCTGCGCGACCACAACAACTACTCGGTGATTCTCGGTGTCTTTCACAACGCCGGCTACGACCAGACGGTGACGCTGGCGCAGGTATTCTGGATCAAGGACGCGCAGGGGCAGCCGGCGCGTTTCTTCGTCGCCGCTGAACGCGACCTCTCGATCGCCGGCGACTTTGCGCATTTCGGCACGGACATCGGGGCTCTGCGCAAGCGGTTGCGGCGACCCGGCGGCGAGGTCTTCGACAGCTTTCCGCCGTACGGCGCGTGGTTTCGCCGCCGCTTCGGCATCGACAACGAGCAGGCGCTGGATCTCTTTCACCAGACGGTGTCGATGAAGTCGGTCGGCAACCTGACCGACTTCGTGCGCAGCCACATGCTCGAACCTTTCGATGTCGAGCCGCGCATTGCCGCGCTGGTGGGTCATTTCGACGACTTGAACCGGGCGCACGAAGCGGTGTTGAAGGCCAAGCGACAGCTGGCACTGCTCTCGCCGCTGGTCGCCAACGGCAACCAGCATGGCGCACTGGCGGTGCAGGTCGAGGAACTGCGCAATTGCCGCGAGGCGCTCAAGGCCTACTTCGCCGGCCTCAAGCTCGGCCTGCTCGACAAGCGCATCGCCGGCCTGGCCGAAGACTGGCGCCGCCAGGACGCGCAGGTCCGGCGCGGCGAGGCGCAGTGTGACACGCAGCGCGCACTGGAGGCTGAACTCAAGCAGAACATTGCCGACAACGGCGGCGATCGGCTCGAACGGCTGGCTGCCGAGATTCGTCGGCTCGATCAGGATTGCCAGGGGCGCCAGCGCAAGGCGCAACGTTATGCCGAGCTGGTGCGTGCCATCGGCGACAGTCCCGGCGCGGATGAGGCGGCTTTTCTCGACCAACGCCAGCGCTGCTCGTCGCTGGCCGACGAGGCACGCGAACGCGAGGCGGGCTTGCAGAACGCGCTCACCGAGCACGGAGTCAGCCTGCGCCAGGGCAAGCTCGAACACGACGAGCTGGCATCCGAGATCCGCAGTCTCAAGGCCCGGCGCAGCAATATTCCGGCTGAACAGGTGGCGATGCGCAGCGCCCTCTGCCAGGCGCTGGCGCTGTCCGACGAGGCGATGCCGTTTGCTGGCGAGTTGCTGCAGGTGCGCCCTGAAGAGCGCGACTGGGAAGGCGCGGCCGAACGCCTGCTGCGCAACTTCGGATTGTCGCTGCTGGTGCCCGACGACGATTACGCGCGCGTCGCCGAGTGGGTCGACAAGACCCAGCTCAAGGGGCGTCTGGTCTATTTTCGGGTGCGTCGGAGTGCGCGCAACGAACTCCCCGATCTGCACCGCGACTCACTGGTGCGCAAACTTTCGGTCAAGCCGGATTCGCCGTATTACGACTGGCTGGAGCGCGAACTGGCGCATCGCTTCGACGTCGCCTGCTGTGCCACCCAGGAGCAATTCCGGCGCGAGTTGCGGGCAATCACGCGTGCCGGCCAGATCAAGGCGCCCGGCGAGCGGCACGAAAAGGACGACCGCCATCGCCTCGACGACCGCAGTCGCTATGTGCTCGGCTGGAGCAACGCGGCCAAGATCGCGGCGCTCGAAGCGAACGCCAGAATACTCGAAGCGCGCCTCGCCGACCTGGGTAGCCGCATCGGCACGATCCAGTACGAGCAGAACGCGCTCAAGGCACGCCTGACGGCGTTGTCGCGGCTCGACGAGTACGCCGATTTTCATGAGCTCGACTGGCAGTCGCTGGCGACCGAGGTGGCTCGGCTGCAGGACGAGAAGCGGAATCTGGAGTCCGCCTCCGACCTGCTCAAGCAACTCAGCGAGCGCTTGCGTGAAGTCGTCGCCGCGCTCAAGGTACTCGAAGGCCAACTGGCGGAGCACCGCGACAAACGCTCACGACTCGAGCAGCGGCAGAGCGATGCCGCGGCCCTGCACGCGCAGACACAGGCGCTCTTGCTTGAGCCGGGGATGGCCGCGCAGGCGCCGTACTTCGAGCGCCTCGATGGCGTGCGCCACGACGCGCTCGGCGAGCATCAGCTCAGCGTCGAATCGTGCGAGAACCGTGAGCACGAGACGCGCGTCTGGTTGCAGACGCGCATCGAAGCCGAGTCGCGCAAGCTCAACCTGTTGCGCGACAAGATCATCCAGGCGATGGTCGCCTACAAGGAGGAGTTCAAACTCGATACCGCGGAAGTCGATGCCAGCATCGAAGCGGTCTTCGAATACCGCAACATGCTCGACAAGCTGCAGGCCGACGACCTGCCGCGCTTCGAGGCCCGCTTCAAGGAACTGCTCAACGAGAACACCATCCGCGAAGTGGCGAACTTCAACGCGCAACTGGCAATGTGGCGCGAGACCATCCGCGAGCGCATCGCGCGCATCAACACCTCGCTGACGCAGATCGACTACAACCCCGGCCGCTACATCGCGCTCGAAGTGCAAGCGACGCCCGATGCCGACATCCGTGACTTCCAGAGCGAGTTGCGGGCGTGTACCGAAGGGTCGCTGACCGGCTCGGACGATGCCCAATATTCGGAAGCCAAGTTTCTGCAGGTCAGGCGGATCATCGAGCGCCTGCGCGGTCGCGAGGGCCTCTCCGAAGTGGACCGCCGGTGGACGGTCAAGGTCACCGACGTGCGCTACTGGTTCGTCTTTGCCGCCAGCGAGCGCTGGCGCGAGGACCACAGCGAGCACGAGCATTACTCCGATTCGGGTGGCAAGTCGGGTGGCCAGAAGGAGAAGCTGGCCTACACCATCCTGGCGGCGAGCCTCGCCTACCAGTTCGGCCTCGAATGGGGCGCCGTGCGCTCGCGCTCGTTCCGCTTCGTGGTCATCGACGAGGCCTTCGGGCGCGGCTCGGACGAGTCGGCGCAGTATGGCCTGCGGCTGTTCGCCCAGCTCAACCTGCAACTGCTGATCGTCACGCCGCTGCAGAAGATCCACATCATCGAACCCTTCGTCGCCAGCGTCGGCTTCGTGCATAACGAGGAAGGCCGCACCTCGAAGCTGCGCAACCTGACGATCGAGGAGTACCGCACCGAGAAGGCGCGGACCGCCGGATGAGCTGGACGCGGCCGGCGGCGCTGCGCGCGCAGGTGCAGAAGCTGTGGGAGCGCGGTGACCTGCTGGCGAGCGTCGTCACCGGTGAGGCGTATTTTCCGCGGCGCCTGACGCTGCGCGGGCCGAGCTCGCAGGAGATGACCGAGCGCTTCGCCGAAGTGCGTGCCTGGATCGGCGAACTGCGGGCAATGCCGCACTGCCGGGTCGAGCTGCGCGAGTTCAGGCACCGCCTGTTCGGCACCAACGCGGTGCCGCAGGAAGTATGGATCGATAGCCTCGACGACGCCCTGGCGATCGTCGGCAAGCGGCGCGAGGCCAGCCGTTTCGGCAGCCTGCTCGAAGCGACGCGTGCCCGCCAGCCGGAACTCCTGGCATGGCTGGCGAAGCGGCCGCTGCGGGCGCTCGAACTGGCCGAAGAATGGCGCCGACTGCTCGACATCGTCACCTGGCTGCAGTGCCATCCTCGCCCCGGCGTCTACCTGCGGCAGGTGGATATCCCCGGCGTACACAGCAAGTTCATCGAAGCGCAGCGCGGCGTGCTCGGCGAGTTGCTCGATCTCGCCCTGCCGCCCGCGGCAATCGATCCATCGGTCGCCGGAGTGAGCCAGTTCGCCCGCCGCTACGGCTTCCGCGACAAACCGCAGCGCATCCGTTTCCGGATTCTCGATCGCCGGCATGCCCTGCTGGCCGGCGACCCCGAGCAGGACCTCACCCTCGATGCCCGGAGCTTTGCGCGGATCGACCCGCAAGTCGAACGTGTCTTCATCACCGAGAACGAGATCAACTTCCTCGCTTTCCCGGCGGTGCCGCACAGCCTGATCCTCTTCGGCGCCGGGTACGGCTTCGAGATGCTGCGCGAGGCCGCATGGCTGTCGCGCTGCCGCATCCACTACTGGGGCGACATCGACACCCACGGCTTCGCCATCCTCGACCAGTTGCGCGCCCATTGTGCGCACGTCGAATCGTTCCTGATGGACCGGGCGACCCTGCTGGCCTTCGAGACGCACTGGGGCGAGGAGGACAGGCAGACGCTGCGCGAGCTGCCACGCCTGAACGCGGAGGAGGGCGCCCTGTACGACGACCTGCGCGACAACCGCTTGCGCAGGAATCTGCGTCTTGAGCAGGAAAGGATCGGTTTTGGCTGGGTCGAGGCGGCGCTGGCGGATTTGGCGTGACAGGTTGCTGCAAGTCCGCCTGATCGATCCTCAGGTTTGCTCAGACCCGCGCCAGCGCGACCCGCAGTCCAGCCCGAGTAGCCGTGCTGCCTGCCTTGCGGTTAACTATACGGCCCGAATTCCCATGTGCCGCCTCAGCGCCCGCGCGCACTGCCTTCTATCGCCGCCGTCTTATGAGATCGGCTTGAAGCGTGCGGCGATCAGGTGATCCACCGACACCGCGCCCGGTCCGCGGGCGATCAGGAAGACTAGCACGCTGGCCCAGACGCCGTGGGTCGGATAGGCGTCGGGGTAGACCAGGAACTGGATCGCCAGGGTCATTACCAGCAGAGCGATCGCGGAGAAGCGTGTGGCCAGGCCGAGCAGGATCAACAGTGGAAACAGGTGCTCGGCGAAGGCAGCCAGCGGCGCCGCGAGTTCCGGCGCTACCAGCGGTAGCCGATATTCTTCGCGAAACAGACTCAGGGCAGAGTCCGAGAGCTGCGGCACGCCGAAATGAAACTCGCCGCTGACGATGTCGATGACAAGGCCCTGTACCTTGGTTTGTCCCGACTTCCAGAAGATCGCCGCTATGGAAAAGCGGCCGAGCAAGGCGATCAGGCTATCGGGGATGCGCCCGAACACGGCGATCAGCTTGAGCACGAGGCAGATTGGACCGCTACTCCCAGCCTGGCTGGTTGCGTTAACGGTGGCGATGGAATTCATCATGCCGGTTCTCTTCTTGGCTGACTCAGGTTGATGATGGCTCCGCCGCAGATCAGCATGCCGAGCACGGCGGGCAGATCGAAGGCGGGCTCGATGTCCAGGGCAAATTGGGCTGCGGCACCGAAGACCAGGCCCTGCTGCATATGCAGGATGAATTGTGCCGTGGCGCACGGAATCCGCCTAATTTCGACGTCGAGCCCGATCCGCAGGACGAGAGCGGATTCGGGCAGCGCGGGATCGACCGCCGCCAGGTCGGGCGTTCCATCTTGCGCCTGGTGCGCCGCCCACAGCGAAACCACGGCGTGGGCCGAACGCAGCACCGCCAGCGAGGGGTGGAGGTCGAAACTTGTTGCCGCCAGTGCCGGCGCATTCTCCAGCAGGGCCGCAAAGTCCGCGAGGCCAAGCGGCGCCGCATCGGCGGCGTGCCAGGCCTGCACGCGGAGCATCTCAAGCCGGGCGACGTCGGCCAGGTAGGGCAGGACGGCTGCCGGCGCAAAACCTTCGATGAATTCCGCCAGACCCGCGCCGTAGAGCGCCAGAACCGGCGAGCGCGGCGGATGGGTGCGGACGAACAGGCGCGCCATGGCGCGGAAGAATTCCTCGCCGACCAGATCCTGCGTCACCGGATAGCTGTTGGCCAGTGCGTCGATCAGCGAGACCATGACATTGTTGCGGTAGACGGCGAAACGCCGCGCCGGGTCCGAGCCGTTCCAGGCCATCAGGCCCGGTGGGCATACCGGATCGGCAGCCAGCACGGCCTCGGCGAAGTGCCGTTGCGCGCTCACGCGCAAGCCTCAGCCGGAGCGGTAGCGGCCAACTGCTGGCGCATGATCCGATCCGCCCGCTGCGCCTCGGCTAGCAGGACCGGAAACACAGGTATGTCGTCGTCACGCTCGATCAGGGTTGGCTGCGGACCCAGCAGGTCCAGTGCGAATGCATAGAGATCCCAGACCACCTGCGCCACCGGCGCGTCGTGGCTGTCGATCAGCAGGGGATCGCCCGCGGCGTCGATGTCGCGGGCGAAGCCGGCCAGATGGATCTGGCCCACCGCCTTCAGCGGCAGGGCGCGGATATAGGCGCGCGGGTCGCGGTTGTGATTGACGCTGGCGACATGGACGTTGTTGACGTCCAGCAGCAGGCCGCAGCCGGTGCGGCGCACGACTTCGCCGATGAAATCGGTTTCGGTCATGGTCGAGGCGGCGAATTCGACATAGGTCGCGGGGTTCTCCAGCAGCATACGCCGCTGCAAACGCTCCTGCACATGGTCGATATGCGCGCAAACCCGCGCCAGAGTGCCGACGTGATAGGGTGCCGGCAGCAGGTCGTTGAGATAGACCCCGCCGTGGCTGGCCCATGCCAGGTGTTCGGAGAAGGATTCCGGCTGGTAACGCGCCAGCAGCGCGGCCAGCCGGTCCAGATGCGCGGCGTCCAGGGGCTCCTCGCCGCCGATCGACAGGCCGACGCCATGGATCGAAATGGGATGGCGTTGGCGAATGCGGCCCAGGTAGTGGTGGAAGGGTCCGCCGTTCACCATATAGTTCTCTGCATGCACCTCGAAGAAGCCGACATCCGGCGCTGTGTCAAGGATCTCGCGAAAATGTTCCGGTTTGAGCCCGACCCCGCCGCGCGCGGGCAGGGTCGTGACGGGGAGCGCGGGGGCATCACCGTGGGATGGCCGGCGATTGCCAGGGATCGTCATGGCGGATGCTCCGCGATCCGGATTTCGATCAGGCCTTCTTTTCTTTGAACTCGGCAAGCTGGCCCTTGCCGGTCGGCGAAGTCGAGGAAACAGTCTTTTCGCAGGTCCCCTTGGGCACCAGGGTCCAGGCATTGCCTTGGTGGTCGGTTTTCGAGGTACCGGCACACGAGGTGCCGGCGCCAGCCTTGCAGTCATTCTTGCCTTTGAGGGAGACGCCGTAGCATTTTTCCTTGTCGGCCGCGCTATCGGCGGCGAAAGTCGGGCTGGCGGCTACCGTCAGGGCGGCGCCGAGCGCCAGGGCCAGCGAAGCTGTCGTCATTGTCTTGTTCATCGGTACACTCCTTGTTTGGGTTGGATGGCTTGGTTTTCCTGCAGTCACCCGAAGTTTCTCGGGCCTGCTGGACGATAGTCGGAGTCGCAGCCGATTCCTTACAACAGTCCGGGTGTTTCTTCTCTCATAATTTCGCCCAGCAGCAGAACGCGCGGAGCCCCAGACAAATTTCGAGCGCAACGAGCAACTCAGCCGCGTCGTACAGGCGCGATGTGTCGGCAAGGAGCACTTTACCGACAACTATCGCCATGTCCATCAAGTGCCATCGCGCAACAAGGACAATGCCGTGACGGCCAACTGCAGAGGTGGGTGCGCTGAACGCTTGCGCGCTGCCGCCCCCCGGCCACGCCGCCAGGCAACCACTCAAGGCTTGATCTGGATGTGCTTCTTGCCGCCGCCTTCATCCTTGCACCAGAGGACGGTCTTCCTGGCGCGAGTCGCCCATTCTCGCACGTCCTTTTCGAAGGTCGAGCAATCGGCAACGATTTCGAGAATGTCTCCCGGTTTCATTCTGGTCAACCGCTTGCGCAGGAATCTCCGTCTTGAGCAGGAAAGGATCGGTTTTGGCTGGGTCGAGGCGGCGCTGGTGGCTTTGGCGTGACTGCTTGCGGCAAGCCAGCCCGATCGATGTTGAGATTCGATCAGCCCAGAGCCAGCTCGACACGCCGTCCGGCCTGAGTAGCGAGCGTCAACAGTAGGTCGGGTCCGAATTTGTCGTACGTGTTGCGCATCAGGTCAGCAACACGCAATTGCCCAATGCCAAGCCGCTCTGCCGCTTGCCCCTGTGATTCAGCCTGATGCTCACGCCGCTCGAACTGATCGAGCTTCTGGCGGCGCTGATTCCGCCGCCGCGCCGGTATCGCCATCGCTACTACGGGGGGCTGGCGCCGAACGCGCCGCTGCGGGCACAGGTCATTGTGCTCGCTGGCGTGCCAGACGGTACGCCAGCGGCAGCCGAGACCGAGTCAATCGCCGCGACCGCTGCGCCAAGCGTCACGCCAAGCCGGTCGTCTGTGAGCGGGGCGGGATTCAGATGAGTTTTCAAGAGATTTCAAGGGCCATCGGGGCGAAATTCTAGATTGACGCCCCTTGATGGAGGCTCATCTACTCCTGATGGTACCGTTGGATTTCTTATCCTTCAGAAGCCAGAAACAATCAGGCGTGGACTGGGCCCAGCGCCTCCACCGCAGCCTGAAGTTCCTTGGCAACTGCAATCAGTTCCCGGATCAACGGCTCATCTTCCTCATAGTCGCCATCGTAGAGGGCACGGTTACGCTTCTGGTGGCAGTTGTCCAGGAAACGCCACTTGGCCAAAGGCAGGGACACAGTGCTGCCCAGAATCTGGAAGACGATATAGCGGTTCTCCGATCGATACCCATGCCAGCGCAGGGCTGCCAAGGCGAGACTGTGTGCTGCGTCGTAGGCCAGGCTGAAACGGCTTTCGGGGTTCAGTCCAGGGTTCTGCGCGTCCGGCAGTCTGTTCCTGGCGGATCGGAGCAGTCCGTCGAACTCGGCCTGATCCGGGGGTTCAGCCTTGAGCTTGCCGATCTTCGCCAGATTCTGCAGAGTTTCCTGTGGGGAGGTCATTGTCGTCGCCGATGAGCATGATCTTTGGTTGCTTGATTACGCGTGTCAGGAAGTGGTTGTCGCTGCGCAGCTTCTTTGAGAAATCTTCTGCTGCGTAGAGGGTTGGGTTCACCTTGCGACCCAGCACCTCCTCGGCCTTCGCCAGAACCTCGAAGAGATGACTGTAGCTCAAGCCCTCGGCGATGACCATGACGTCGATGTCGCTCGCCGCCGTATCCGTGCCCTTGGCCACGGAACCATAGATGAAGGCGCAACGAACAAGATCGGCAAACTCGGACAAGGCGGCACGCAAGACGTCGGCCAGCCCGAAGGTCTTGAGGACAATCCCTCGGAGTTCCGTGAAGATCGGCGAATTCCGGTTGGCCTGGTAATGTTTCTGGCGGCCGATGGGAGTCATGGTGATCAGACCGGAGGAGGTCATTCGTTCCAGTTCACGCTGCAGCGCGCCGCGCCCGGTCAAGGCAAGCTTTGCAATTTCGTTGGCGTAGAAAGATCGGTCCGGTTGACCAAACAACAGCCCAAGTACCCGCTGCTGGCCTCCAGAGAAAAGCACATCTGAAATCGACACAGAGTCTTTGTTCCCCATAATGGGTACTATGGTACCTGATTTGGGGATCAGCGCACTACACTGAGGGAAACTCTTGTTCCCCTGATTGCGGGAAACTTGCTTGCTTGCTGGCGTTCCCGAACAGTTGCGCGCCCACGTCTAAACCTTCCTGATGGATCGTTTGACCTTGCCGGCTTTCGAAACGCACGGGGCCCAAAGGCTCATCGGCGCATGCGGGCCGTGAGAAAATCCCCGAAGCGGGGGAACATGCCGATACACTGTCCTCTGAATGTTGCTTCCCCCTCCCGAAGAATCCTTGGCAAGAACGCTTGCGCACGTGCCCATTCGTGCTTGATACGAACCTTTCATGGCCTCAATACGTTCCCTGCTCGGTGAACTGAAACAGTGGGCGACCCGGATTGCCCCGGGCCTTTCAAGCCGTCTCGCCGGCACGCTCGACTCTTGCCGCCATCCCACCCGGCGGGGGGTCATCCGGACACTGCTGGCGGTGCCTGCGCTGTTGCTGCTGTATGTGTTGATCCTGATTCCCTTCACGCCAAGTATCAGCAACATCCGCAAGGCGTCATCGGAGCAACCGGCGCAAGTCCTCTCGGCGGATGGCAGGAAACTGGCCGAGTTCAAGCAATCCAACCGGCAATGGGTGGCACTCTCCGAGATTTCGCCACAGGTCATCAACGCCCTGATCGCCACGGAGGATCACCGTTTTTACGACCATTTCGGTCTCGACTGGCGACGCACCGCGGCTGCCGCGCTGAACACCTTCCGCGGCGATCGCCAGGGGGGGTCGACTCTCACCCAGCAGCTTGCCCGCAACCTCTACCCGGAGGCGATCGGCCGGGATCAGACGCTGACGCGCAAGATCAAGGAGGCGATCACGGCGTTGAAGATCGAGGCCATCCACAGCAAGGACGAAATCCTCGAAACCTACCTCAACACCGTGCCCTTCCTCTACAACGCCTACGGCATCGAGATGGCGGCACGCACCTATTTCGATACCTCGGCCGACCAACTCGATGTACTGCAAAGCGCCACGCTGGTCGGCATGCTCAAGGGCAACAGTTACTACAACCCGGTGCTCAATCCCGAGCGATCCTTGCAGCGCCGCAACACGGTGCTGAAACAGATGGTCAGACGCGAGAAATTGACTCAGGCGCAATTCGACGCGCTCAGCAGGAAGCCCTTGCGTATCGACTTCGAGCGGCAAACGGAACCTCCGGGACCGGCTCCGCATTTCGCCAGGCATCTGCGCAAGTGGCTGATCGCCTGGGCCGACCGCAACGGTTACAGCATCTATGGCGACGGGTTGGTGGTACGCACGACCATCGACTCCCGGCTACAGGCAGCGGCCAACCAGGCCGTGGCGCGCCAGGGCAACAGCTTGCAGAACATCGCCAACGCGGCCTGGGGAAAACGCTCGGCGTGGAGCACCGACTCCAGCCTGGTACAGGCCTTCATCCGCGAATCGCCGGAATACGCCGCCGCCATCGCCAAAGGCCGGACGCCTGAGCAGGCCAGGCAGGAATTGTCGGCCGACAAGGCCTTCATGCGCGCGCTGCAGCGGCAAAAGACGCAGATCCAGATCGGTTTTCTGGCCATCGATCCGCGCAACGGTCATGTCAAGGCGTGGGTCGGCAGCCGCGACTTCGAGCAGGAAGCCTTCGACCATGTCGAGCAGGCGCGCCGTCAACCCGGTTCGACCTTCAAACCCTTTGTTTACGGCGAGGCATTCCGCCAGGGCGCCAGCCCGGACGACCGATTGATCGACCAGGCAGTGGAAATCCACGTCGGCGGCGCGGAGATCTGGCGGCCAACGGATGGCACGCCGCCAAGCGGCGAGGCCATGCGCCTGAGCGATGGGCTCGCCTATTCGAAGAACACCATCACCGCGCAACTCATTCAGCAAGTCGGTCCCGCCAAAGTGGCCAAACTCGCCCGCCACATGGGCGTGCGCCAGAGCAAGCTCGAAGCCGTGCCATCGCTCGCCCTGGGTACCAGCCCCGTCACCCTCAAGGAAATGGTAGCCGCCTACGGCACGATCGCCAACGGCGGCGGCTACCTCGAGCCGCTGCTGGTCAGCCGCATCGAAGACCGCGACGGCCGGGTCATCGAAGAATTCAGCCCGCCAGCCCCCGATGTTGCGCTCGAGCGCGACGTCGCCTACACGCTGCTCGACAGCCTGCGCGGGGTCATCAACCGCGGCACCGGCAAGGATATCCGCGGCCGCCATGGCATCCGCGCCGACGTCGCCGGCAAGACCGGCACGACGCAGGACAACGCCGATGGCTGGTTCATCCTGATGCACCGGCAGTTGGTGGCCGGGGCGTGGGTCGGTTTCAACGACAGCCGTGTCACGCTGCGCAGCGACTACTGGGGGCAGGGGGCGCACAGCGCCCTGCCGGTGGTCGGCGACTTTTTCGGGAACGCCTTGCGCGCCCGCCTCATCGACCCGCGTGCCCGCTTCGCGGCGCCGGAGGAGACCGGCCTCTGGGCACGCATCAAGGGCTGGTTCCGGAGCCTCTTTTCGCAGGAACCCGCCGCCGAAGCCAGGACACAGCGGATCGTCAAACCCGCCCGAAAACAGGAGCCTCCCCAGGAACCGGCAACGCCTGCGCCGGTTGTCTCGCCCCCACAAGCTCAGGGCGATCCGCTGCAGGAGAAAATCGATCAGATCATGAAGGAGAGCGACGAAGCCGAACGACCGCCAACGGATCCTTCACCGGCAGCGACGGCGGAGGAGGCCCGTTGAGGCGGGCCGTGCGGCGCTTCTCTTTCCGTTGGAGCGGCGACCGGGCAAGCGGGCTGGCCCTTGTCGGCGTGGCGCTGGTGACTCACCGTTCCCGGCTCCTTGAGGTCATTACCCTCATTACGGGGGCAAACTCAACCAAACTTTGCCGCAAACCCCTCAAGCGTAATGTTCTCAGCGATCGCGTCATGCGGAATCAGCACGTAACGCCAAGGCTTGCCACCGTAGCTTGCTGCATGGTCCGAGGCATTCGCGCACCACTTTACGGCGGCTTCCTTCTTGGCGACGACAATCGGGTCTTCAAGCTCCGTGCGCTTCTTGGGTTCCAGCATGTAGATCGTTGCAGCAGTTTCGGCAACGAAGTCCGGCTGGTATTCCGGATGATCCGCGCCGTTCTGGTAGTAAATCTGGAACTGGCCCTTGGCAGGCTTGAACCATTTGAGTGAATCACGTTCCAGAATCACCGCCAACTTGCGTTCGGAGTCGGAATCAAACTTCTGCACCGGATACAGACACTTCTGGAAGCCACCGAACAGGTACTTGGCCATGTTGCTCTTGTCGGCCGGCTCCACTCGGTAGTTGGCGGGCGGTTCCTGCACGGAATAAGTGTAGGCGCTCTGCTTCAACTCGGTAAAGCCCTTGCTGATTCTTACCTCGTAGCCGGCCACGTCCTCCCAGTAATGCGCCTGCATCTGGACATGAATGAACCGCGCGATGTCGCGCTGGTAACAGCGCAGTACCTTGCGGGTGTCCTCATCGGACAGGTAGCCCTTGAAATGCTGCACGGTCTGGGCAGCCAGGTCGTAGAGCAGATCGGCGTGTTCGTCGTAGGAAATATCATCGAAATCCACCAGGCCGCTGACCACGTAGTCTTCCAGCCGCACTTCCTCGATGCCACCATGGCCTAGCGACACCACTTCCAGTTGATTGGTGCGCAGGTGCTGAATCCAAAGCTCGTCGGATACCGCCGGGTACTTGAGCGTGGAGAGCTCGAGTGTGAAAGGTTTGAAGCCGGATTTCACTTCGCCCCTGGGCACCACCAGAATACGCGGAATGTCGATGGTCTGTTGCGTGACCAACTCGACGGTTTTCGCCACCACGGCGGCGAAGTCCGGCTTCTCCGTCACCCCGTCCAGTTCCAGTTGAGTCGGCTGGTGCAGTTCCTCGACGGCCTTGACGATGGCGGCCTGGATATCCGGCTTCCTCAGGTACTCGATGGTGGGCAATGTCTGCGGCTGGTTTTCCAGTCTGCGGATGACTTCATAAGTGATCTGCGCGATCTTCTGCTCCTCCGGCCTGGTGAAGACAGGCGCCTGATCCTGCCCCGCCATCGTCGTGCTGCTCGTCGCGTGGGCAGGCTTCAAACCCAGCTGGGTCGCCAGTTGCGATTGCGACACCACCGTGGTTGTTCTCTGCCCGAGCGCATCCGCATCCAGTACGAGGGTCTGCAAGTGGATCGCCGACTCCGGCTTGTTGGCCTCGGCGATGATTTCCTGAAACCTGTCATGCGCGACGATGTTCAGCCGATCCACAGCCGTTACGCCAGTGCGCTTGCCATAGGGCAGGCGCAGGCCACGCCCGATGGATTGCTCGATGAGGATACGGGCATTCGCCGCCCGCAGCGGCACTATGGTGTAGAGATTGGTGACGTCCCAGCCTTCCTTGAGCATGTTGACGTGAATCACGATCTCCGTCGGCTCGTCGGTGTGTTCCACCTTGAGCAAGCGGCCGATCATCTCCTCTTCTTCCGCGCCGGTCTTGCTCGAATCGACCTGGATGACCTTGTCGCGGTAGCGCCCCTCGAAGAAGTTGTCGGACTTTATCAGCTCGGAAAGTTGCCCAGCATGGGTGGTATCGCGGGCAATCACCAGCAGGAAAGGTTTGACGATGGGGTTGTCGCTCGCGCGTGCGTAGGTCTCCAACTCCACTTTCACGCTTTCGTGCAGGCGCACGCCGTCTTCCAGCTTCAGGCGCTCGATCTCCTCCACCGACATGCCGGCCGGGTTGAAGTTCTTGCGCGTCACGACGGCCGGTTCCTTGACGAAGCCGTCCTTCATCGCCTGCCCAAGCGGGTAGTCGACGATCACGTTCTTGAAGGCCAGCGCGCCGCGCGGCGTCTCGACAAAGGGTGTGGCGGTCAGCTCCAGCCCGAGGATCGGCCTCAGTTCGTTGATGGCGCGAATGCCGGCGCTGGCGCGGTAGCGATGCGATTCGTCCATCAGCATCACCAGGTCCGGCAAGCCAGCCAGATAGTCGAAGTAGCTCTCGCCAATGTATTCCGAAAGCCGTTTGATGCGCGGCGACTTGCCACCGCGCACTTCGGAATTGATTTTGGAAATGTTGAAGATGTTGATCCGCACACCGCCGAAGAGCGTACCGCTGCGCGGGTCATGCTGGTCGTAGTTGTCGCCGGTGATGATCGAAGGAGCATCGATGGCGAATTCCGCGATGCCGCGGAACACATACTTGGGATGGTTGCGGTCGCTGAAGTCGGCGATCAGCTTGTTGTAGATGGTCAGGTTCGGTGCCAGCACGAAAAAGTTGTCGATACCGTGCGCCAGGTGCAGGTAGCTGATGAAAGCGCCCATCAGCCGCGTCTTGCCCACGCCGGTGGCGAGCGCGAAGCACAGCGAGGGAAAGCCACGCTCGAAATCCGTCACCGAGGGGAACTCGCAGCGGATCGCTTCCAGCATTGCCGGGACATCCGCCCCCTTGCCGGGCGGGGCAATCTCGGTGATGCGGTCGAGGATTTCCAGCGAGTGACGCTGCGGATGACGCAGACTGAGCCGGCCGGCGATGGCGTTAACGTGGCGGTTCATGACTGCGCGCTCCCGGAATCGAGTTCTTCCATCTCGCGTTTGATTTCAGCGCGCAAGACGTCTTCGCTGGGCAATTCGAACTGGTAGCGGCTGGCAAAGATCTGCTTTGCCTTTTCGTCCAGCACGTAACGCACCATCGCCTCGTTCTTGTCCGCGCAGAGAATCAATCCGATGGTCGGCTGATCCCCTGGCTCGGCAATCTCGCGGTCGTAGTAGTTGACGTACATCTGCATTTGACCCAAGTCGCCGTGGGTCAGCTTTTCGACCTTGAGGTCGATCACCACGTAGCATTTCAGTTTCGCGTGATAGAAGACCAGGTCGGGATAGAAATGATCGCCGTCCAGCGTCAGCCGCACCTGCCGGCCGATAAAGGCGAAGCCGCTGCCCAGCTCCAGCAGGAAGTCCTGCAAGCGTGAAATCAGCGCTTCCTCGACGCGGGATTCGACGAGACGATGCGACTCGGGCAAGTCGAGAAACTCCAGCACGTAGGGGTCCTTGATGGCGTCCGTTGGGCGCGTTGTTACCAGCCCCTCGTTGGCCAGTGCCAGGACGCCAGCCTTGTCACGACTCTTGAGCAGGCGATCGAACAGGAAGGTGTTGATCTGCCGTTCAAGTTGCCGTGCCGACCAGCCGTTACGGATGGCCTCGATTTCGTAGAAGTCGCGCGCTTCATGGCGCCTGACCTTCAGAAGGGTCCGGTAATGGGTCCACGCTAGCCCGGCATGCAGGCGGCCCGGCTGCCAGTCAGCCTCGGTGGCCGATACGGGAAGGTCACGCAGTGCGTGACTTTTCGCCTCAGGGCTTTCTTCTGCCGATTCAACACGCACCGCGTGTTGAATTTCCGATCCAACACCCGCCAGGTGTTGAATGTCCAGCAATGCCGGATAGCCAAGGTAAAAGGCCCGCATATATTGCAACGAACTGACGGAAAAACCGTTGCCATAGTCTTTCTCCAAGGTTTCGGACAAGGTGTTCAGCAGCCGGCTGCTGTAGGCCGCGCGCGATTTTCCCTTCTGATCGGCCTCGACGACCTGCCGGCCGATCAGCCAGTTGGCCTGCACCAACGCCGAATTGACGGATCGTGCAGCCTGCACGCGCGCCGATTCCCAAATGTCTCGAATAGCCGCGAGCAGCTCGACCGTACCCGCATCGTTCCTCGCCACGGCGCTGGGCGTGTCCTTGGTTCGTTTCGGGGTAGCCACGAGTCAAGCCTCCTCGCCAAAGAGCATCTGCTGTCCCGGCTTGGGCGGTTCCTTTGGGAGGTTCTCCACCTGCAAGGAATAGTCGTCATGGCCCCATTCGCAGCGCGACAGCACCTGCCTGGGAATCTTCTTCACCGTCAGGTTGGGATACGCATCCGCCTTGGCGCGGAAGGCAGTGCACAGGACCAGCAGCGAGCGATCCGGTCCCACTTCGTCGGAGATCTGCTGCAACTGCTCGTGAGTCAAGATGGCGGTGGTGACATAGACAAAATCCCGCTCGGTGGAATGGCCGTGCTGCCAATACACCGCGTCCGAAGGTGCATAGCTGAAGCCCTCCAGCTTGCACAGCGCCTCGGCCAGCATGGCGGCGTTGTAGTCGTGGTTGATGACCCAGTTGCCCCACTTGTCCTTTTCCAGCAGTGAGGGCGCCAGGCGGTAATAGCGGAAGCCGCCGCCGCCTTTCCAGTTCACCGCCTTGCTGATACCGCCCTGGTCTTCGCCGTCGATGACCTTTCGCAGACGCGGGATGATGTGGGTGTGGCAGTGCTCGCCCAGTTCGACCATGATCCAGCACCGGCCCATCTTGTGGGCAACGGCGCCGGTGGTGCCGGAACCGGCGAAGGAGTCGAGGACAAGATCACCGGGGTTGGTGGCAAGTGTAAGAATTCTCTGAATCAGTTTTTCCGGCTTGGGATTCTGAAATACATCATCTCTATCACCAAACATTCGCTTCAAGTCGATACTTGCTTCTTTATTGCTGCCGACCTCTTCGTGCAACCACCAAGTACTTGCGGTTAGGCCATCCAGCATTTCCACCAAGAACTTCTTCAGCATCGGCCTACCTTCACCACTTCGACCGAACGTAATGCGATTATCGCGAAGCCAAGCTTCGTATTGCTGCTGGTTACATCGCCAGTATCTACCTTTTGGCGGCCGGAACTCATCTCCGTTCGGTCCAATTATTGGAAACTGTCCTGCCGCATAGAATTTTCCAGCCGAGAGATTTTCTGCTTTCCAGGCTCCGCGGGGGTCGTTGTCCGGATTGCTGAACGCATTCTTCTGTTCCTCAGTTCTAGGTACCTTGCCAATTTGAAACGCGCTAGCATTTCTGGCAAACACAAGAACATGGTCATGTGTGTTCGAAATGTGCATAGCCGTCTGGTTCGAGGTGTAGGCCTTCTGCCAAACTACGTTCGCCACAAAGTTCGCCCGCCCAAACACCTCGTCGCACAATACCTTCAGGTAGTGTGCTTCGTTGTCGTCGATGGTGATCCACAGCGAGCCATCGTCGGACAGCAGCCGCCGGATGATCTCTAACCGGTCGCGCATCAGCGACAGCCAGATCGAATGCTCCACCCCGTCGTCGTAATGCGTGAAGGCACTGCCGGTGTTGTAGGGCGGGTCGATGAACACGCATTTCACCTTGCCCGAAAACTCACCCTCCAGCGCTTTTAACGCCAGCAGGTTGTCGCCGAAGATCAGCCGGTTGTCGAAAAAGTCGGCTCTAGCCACACGGTGTTTCGCGTGATAGGACTTCGTCGGGTCTTCCAGCAGGATGCGCGGCTCCAGCTTCGGCCGGTTTTCCTTACCGATCCAGGTGAGTTCGAGTTTTTTCTTCTTGCTCACGTGAGATTTCCAATCTGCGGAGCTTTCGAGACGAGATATTCAAAGAGGTCTACTGGATAGAGTTGCCCCATCTTGTACAACTTTCTCTTGTGCTCCAACACAGGATCAGCGCTAAGCCCATAGTTAGACGCCAAGATAGCTTGCAGGAGCTGTACGACATGGCTCTGATTGCGGAACAGCGCCAATGGTCCCATCGAATAGCCAGGCGGTGGCCCTGGCCAGAGCAGCGTGGCATTGTGCGTAGCATCCCATAAGGTCTGGCGCAACTGATCGAACGGGGCACTCAAGCCTGACCGGATCTTCGAAGCGTCTAGCAGCGCTGCCCCATTGACGGCAACAATAACCCGCTTGGCCATGACCCAAGCCAACGCATAGCCCCCGTGCTTGTAGGCAAGCCGTTCTTGCCCTGACGCGCTCCGCGCCTCTACAGCCATTCGATTCTGGATATAGCGGTTCAGACGTACGGCGTTGGCTAGTTGAAACGCGGTAACGGTAGGCGCGAATAGCGCCTTGTATTGGGCTGACGTAGTATCCAGAAGCTGCGCCGGCTCCTTCTTGAGCCACACCACGAAGCGTGGATCAGGCTGGAGCATCGCTAAGGCCTGAGCAGCCTCATCAATGCGGATTCGATTGTCATCATTGACTCCATCAGCGGCTTCAGCCTTATACGCATAGTGAATGCCAAGGTGCGCGAGTTCTCTCCTTAGCCGTTCCTGTTCATCGTCCAAGGCAGCGAAGTTAGCCAGCAGTACAGGGTTTTGGTGGTTTCTGGCCCGAGTAACAGATTTGCCAAACTCGCCATCTGCATCCGCTTTAATTAACGTTAGCGACACCTTGGCTTTGCTGATGTCACTTCCCGCGTTGTCAGCGAGAAACTTTGCAGAGGAGGCAATGGTCTGGGCACCATTGATGACGGAGAATCCTCTCAATCTGAGACATTTCTTTCCGCCCTGTGCCTGCTTTGCCCCCTTGGGAAAAATTTCTTGGCAAAGCGCCGTAACCCCATTGTTAAGGTACATGAACTCCTGCGGCTTCGCTGCCAAGGTCTGTTGAATTGCAGTGTTGACCTCCGTCTTGTGGCCGAGAAAGGTTCGAATATTTCTCTCATACAGTGCCGGCCCATGCGCTTCGTGAAGCTTTATGAGGTCTTGCAGTTGAACGAGCCCGAAGTAGGTTATCTTCGGCTCTTCTACCATTGAGCATTTCTGAATAAATAGGTCGGCATTGACCTGTATATATGCCTTTGCCGCACGAAGATCGACTACGACACGATTGGCGTCGTAGTCGATCGCATTGGGTTCCAATCTCTCCTCCGCATGGTCTTCGTCCGCAAGAAGGTCGTCTATAGCCGTTTTTGCGTGCTTGCTGATGCCGGAGCCAGTATGTGCAATCACAAGTTGGATGTGGCTGCAATTGTCCAGCGCGTCCTCTATCTCGGCTTGCCTATCCTGTACATTCTTGTTAAACCCGCTGAAATCCTGCTTGATTAGTTTGCGTACGCCCTGGCAATAGGCCAACGCTTCCTCTTGGCTAAACAGCTCAGCGGCCTTCATCTTGGACTGAACGAGATATAGCGTTTCCGCGGGTGCAAAGTAATAAATCGCGTCCACTCCATAATCGTCGAAGTCGTCAATAACAGCTCTCGCCGCATCGGACTTCGAAACGCCGCAAATGTTGTGAAGCGCGAATGCACTAAATGACCGTGATCGGTTCTTTTTCTTCTGCTCGTCTGCAGGCCTCGTCTTGTCCACCAGCGGCGGGAGGCTTGCCAGAAACTCGGTATCAAGGACATGCTCAAGCATGACCGAATGTTCTTGTCCTAGTGCGCTCATTGCATGCAGTCCATAGTGGTTTCGGATTTCAAGACGACTATCAATCTATTGCCCAATACGAGAAAAATAGCCTATTGCGCCGAGAATCGGCGCTGGCAACACGGAGTTTGGCGAAATAAGTCGATGCGTTCGTTTTCAGAAGGATACGCGGCTCTACCTTAGACTGGATCTCCTTGCTAATCCATGTGAGGTCAAGTTCTTGCGGGCCTGCCATCAAAACGTCCATCCTTGCTGGTGCATGAATTCTTCTAGGTCGATGCAAGGGATCTTGAAGTGGGCGCAGACGTTGGGGATCTTGGCGGCGTTGGGCTTGAGCGCAAGCGACTTGACCCCGCGCTGCCATCCTTCTTCCGTTACCACAGTAGCCTGATTGATCCTGGCGCAGGCGATAACGAAGGGATCGGCGACGGGCGTTCCTTTTAAGCGTTGTTGCGCACCGATCAAGCCCTGAAAGTGCGTGATCTTGAATATCTCGGCAACGAACAGGAGTTCAGCTCCCGTCGGCGTGGAAAACATGGCCTTGTGGTTCTTTGCCCATTTCAGGACTTCATCGCTGACAGCCTGCCTTTCTAGTTCGTTGAATACCTCGCGCGTGGAAAACAATTCGTTCTGAGCGACGAGCTCGTCCAGGCCGTCCCAGACGCTTTTGAACACGCGCGGATAGAAGTGCTGGAGGGAACGAATGGAGCTGGTATCGAAGACATAGCTCATGCTTCGGCCCCATGCAGGACACGTTCCTCGAATCCCGCATAGCTCCTGGGCTTGATCCCCAGAAGATCGGCGGCATGTTCCAGAGTGATCTGATGCCGGTAATGACGGCTGACGACCTCCTTGGCGAAACGATCGCTGATGTACGCGCCCTGGTTGAGATACCAGTTACCCCCACCGGCCTGCTGCTTCTGCGCCGCCCAGAACCTGGCCTTGCTTTCATAGAAAGCCTTGCTGACTCGTCCCATATCGAGAAAGCGCCGCAAGATCGCCTCCCGACTGACGCCATATCGATCCGCGAGGTTCGAGAAGTGCGCTTCGTTTGCGTTCTCCACGTCAGTTGGAAATTGCTTCGCCTGGGTCGCAAAGTCCGTTCCCGGGATAAGCACCTCGGCGGCGATGGCGTTGCAGAACCGCTCAATCTCTTTTTCCCTTTTGGTCAATCGCTCGATATAGCTCGTATCGAACTTGCTCAAGCCGTTCATGCTTAACAACAGATGCGCGAGTTCGTGCAGCAGGCTGAATATCTGGCGGGTCTTGGTTGTGCTGTTGTTCAGATAGATGACCGGCAGATGCTCGTCCATCAGGCAGAAGCCGGAGATGTCCTTCTGCTTGAAAGCTGCCTTGAAGATGAAGACGCCGCATCCTTCAATCGTCTTGCGCCACGCTTTCAGCGCCTGCTCGTCGCTTTTCCAGGCCGTTTGTTGATCGAGCGAGATGCACAGGTAATCGCGAATGACTGCTGCTTGCGAGGCGACGTCTTGCGATTGCGAAAGCGTGATGGCTTTCCAGATATGGCGCTCAGCGGGGTTGTGGCCGTCGAACAACTCCTGAAGTCCGATCTGGTAGGCGTGGGCGCGGCGGATGTGCAGATAGGTGTCGCGCGCCAGAGTTTGCATATCCGCGTTAGGCAGGGTGCGGAACTCCCGCTGCGGAAGGGCTTCTTCCGGCGGGGAGGGCAGAAAAAAAATCGCCAGCGGTCGCTTGTATATCTGGTACGCCAACTTTTCCAGTTGCGGATAGGTCGGCGCAGCCCTGCCGTCTTCCCATGCCTCGATCTCTTCGGGATGCCGCTTGAGCATGTCGGCAACATCGGTAACGGTCAGCCCGACCGATTTTCTGGCCCAACGAAGAATCTCCGGCTCAACGCCCGTAACAGAATCATGTTTCATAGGTGGTGTTCCCACGTTACCAATTCCCTCAAATTCGAGAGAATTAAACTATCGTAATCCAGGGGTTATTGTTTTCCTCTCCTGCTGGGGGAGTGATGCTCGCCAACCATCCGGAAAACCTCGTTGACGACTTCGACCATCTTGGCGGCGCCGAGAAAACGGCATCCAGGGTCGATTTCCAATTAGCGACGCCAAGGGCCAGTATTTGATTGCTGTTCATCGTTGCTGCTCCCGGTGGTTTGCGGCGGCTGGGCTTGCAAATGACATGGCAAGTGTACCCAAAGTGAGGCTCACTAGGCGAGCCTTTCGGTCGTACGCCGAAAGTCGGTCCTGGCGATACGGCGCGGCGCACGACAGCAGTTCCCTTTCCCTCGGCTCGGGCGTGGTTGCCATCATCGGTGAAGCGCCCAGCGCAGCATGAACAACTGCTTCAGGTTGGTAGTCTGATTGAGCTTTCCTTCGATGACCGCAATCAGTTCCTCGCGCTGTTTGTCTACCTGATCCTGTGCGTCGAACAGCGAGCGGCGTTTCTGATTGCGGTGCGCTTCAAGGGCCTTGATCTGTTTCTGCCCGGCGAGCTTCTCTTCCAGGGTAAGTGCTGTCGTCGCGGCACGGCGCGCTTCCTTAATCTGGCGGTCGATTTCTCTGATTTCGCGTTCTAATCCCACCTTTAGGTCATCGGCCCAGCCGTCGAGCTTGTCGGCTTCGGCCTCGAAGAAGCGGGCGTTGCGCTCCGATATGTGGCGCTGAATGGCGGTTTGGTGATGTTGGGTTAATGCCGCCAGGATTGCCTGAGCCCCGTCCTCAACCCACCCCATTTTCTGAGGGCGAGGGGGCGAAGTGACCGGCAGCGTCAGCAGGCGCTGCGCGACTTCGTTGTCCAGTGTTTGGCCATCGTCGGTGACGGACGAGAAGATCAGATGATCTTCCGCCTGATCGAGCGCTTCCACGCTGAAGAACGAAAGGGCAAGCCAGCCGGTCTTGCCGATAAAGGGTTCAAGAGTCGTGACCTTGCCGTCATGCTGGCCGTAGTCGTAGTCGATTACGGCCGGCGGCAGTTCGCGGCCCTTTGCCTGCGCGACGATGGCTTCGGCCAAGGGATGGTTGAGACGATAGAGATGGGCCTCGCTGGAGCGGCGCGGTAGTTCGTACAGGCCCAAAGGGATTGAGGCAGCTTGCTGCGCAAAAGGGTTTGTCGTCAGGCGAAACGAGGCATCCCCCAGAAAGTCGGCCTGGCCGTCCAGTTCATGCCGTGTGAGCTGCATCAGCAGGCGTTCGTAGCGGTTGAGATAGGCACGCGAGGCTTCGTCGCGCACCTTGAGTTTTTCGCGCACCTCATCATCGAAGTTTTCCAGCAATTGTTGGCGCGTGCGCGTCATGGATTCGTTGATCTCCAGACTCAGTTCGAGCTGAAGCTGGTTGAAGGCGGTTGCGATCTCCTCGGGCTTGCGGCAGTTCTGGTAGATCGCCGCGATGCGTTTCTCGAAATCGACACCAGATTCGATAGCACCCAGCACTTCGTCGCTGGTACCGAAAACGCCTTCGAAAAGCTGGAATTTCTCCGACAGCAATTCGAAGACGCGTTGGTCGGCGGCATTCTTGCGGTTGAGGAAATTCACCACCACGACATCGTGCTTCTGGCCGTAGCGATGGCAGCGGCCGATGCGCTGCTCGATGCGCTGCGGGTTCCAGGGCAGGTCGTAGTTCACCACCAGCGAGCAGAACTGCAGGTTGATGCCCTCGGCGCCCGCCTCGGTGGCGATCATGATGCGGCCCTGCTCACGGAAGTAATCCACCAGTGCCGAACGCATGTCTGCCGTGCGCGAACCGGTGACGCGGTCGCTGCCCTGATGGCGCTCCAGCCATTGGTTGTAAATCAGCTTGGAACTGTCGTCGGTATTCGAGCCGTTGAACAGGACAATGCCTTCGCTAAACGGGCTATCCGCCAGCACGCGCAACAGGTAACTCTGGGTACGCCGGGATTCCGTGAAGATGATGGCCTTTTCAGCGCCGCCGTGTTCCTTTGCCTTGGCAAAGGCGATGTGCAGCGCCTTCAGCAGCGCCTTGCCCTTGGCATTATGCTCGATGGACGCGGCCAGTTGGGCGAAGGCATCGAGGTCGGCGATTTCCTGCTCAAGTGCGCGGCGGTCGTCTTCGGTAAGCAGCGGACCTGGTTCGTCGTCCGTCCATTCGTCGGCCGTCTCGTCAAGGGCTTCGTAGTCCTGATCCAGTTCGTGTTCCAGCGATTCGGCTGGTTCGTGCTTGTGCAACTTGGCCTTGAGGCGGTTGGAAATCGAGGTCAGCGCACCCGCAATGGCAAAGGTCGATGAGGCCAGTAGCTTGCGCAACACCAGCGTCATCAGGGACCGCTGGCCGGCCGGCAGGGCCTGAAGATTGTCCCGTTGCAGGTATTCGGAGACGAGATGGTAGAGCCGGTCTTCGCTTTCCTCCGGCGTGAACTCCTCGACCAGCGGCAGGCGCTTGGTGTACGGGATGTAGGCCGTGACTTGCCGGCGTAGCGTGCGATGGCAGACGGGCTTCAGTCGCGCTTTGAGCGTCTGAAACACCTGCTCCTGATTCAGATTGGCGAACTGTTCACGGAAACTTTTCAGGTCCCCGAAGGTGTGTTCGTCGATGAAACTGACCAGCCCGAAAAGCTCCAGCAGCGAATTCTGCAAGGGCGTTGCCGTAAGCAATAGCTTGTGCTTGCCGGCCAACGCCAGCTTGAGCGTGTTGGCGATGACATTCGACGTCTTGTAAACGTTGCGTAGCCGGTGCGCCTCGTCGATTACCACCAGATCCCACGGCATGGCCTGAACGTCGCCGGCCTTGCTCTTGGCGAACTGATAGGAGCAGATGACGATTTCCGGCACTTCAAATGGGCGGAACTGGCCTTGCCTGATCGCGGCGTTATAGGGCTTGGCTTCGAGAATCCGGCAGGGCAGGAAGAATTTTTCGGCAAGCTCCTGAAACCACTGCTTGCGCAAGTTGGACGGCGTGATGACCAGGATGCGCCGCTTCCGCTCCGCCCATTTCTGCGAAAGCACGAGGCCCGCCTCGATGGTCTTGCCCAAGCCGACCTCGTCCGCCAGCAGCGCGCCTCTGGATAGCGGCGAGTTGAAGGCGAACAGGGCTGCATCGACTTGATGCGGATTCAGGTCCACCTGCGCATCCACGAGCGCGCCGGCCAGCTTCTCGACGCTGTCCGGCGGGCAGCGGCGGGTCAACTCGTAGGCGAAGTACTTCGTGTGGTAGGCAGAAATCACTGGCGGGTTAGCCTGATTTGTTCGGGTAGATTCCCTGGCAGAAACCCAATTCTGCAAGTTGGCTCCGGTCGCCACCTTTCCGCGGGCAGCACTCAATTTGGCGGTAACGCGGTAATGGACGGCTTGGTCCAAGTGGATCAAGCGCACCGGTCAGAAGCTCTACAAGAGTTCCCCGAAGTTGAACATTCTGTGTGTCGGCTCCTGCCAACTTACCGACCAACGCCATCCTACACCCTTTGACTGCTTCCCGCGGGGTAGGGGCCGGTCAGGCGGGAATCCTCAGATCGGCAGTCGAGCCCTGCATCGGGGCGTAACTCGCAGCCAGCTCGGCGCTATGACGACTGGCCTGAACGGATTTTCGGCCGCCACAGCCGGCGGCCGAAAACGGTTTCTACATGTTTTTACGTTCTGGCCGCCTCGCGCGGCGCTTACTATATCTGCTGGATACCGGCCAGAACCCAGCCGCTCCTGCCATCGCGTGGCTTGACCATGTGCCAGATCTCGTCGAGCGGCTCGGCGGTGGCGTTCTTGTCTTCGCGGATCAGGCCGTTGAAGCGCACGCTGACCACGTAGCGGTTGCTCTCTTCGGTGACCTCGACGACCTCGGCGTTGAGGGTCACGACATCGGTTTCCTGTTCAGCGTCGCCGCGCTCGGCAATGTTCATCCTGATCTCGGCAAACATCTCCGGGGTCGTGAATTCGCGAATGTCGTCCAGGTTGCGATGGTCGTTGGCTGCCTGCAGGCGGATGAAGCTGAGCTTGGCGTTGCGCACGAAGCCGGCGGCGTCGAAGTCTTCCGGGATATGGCTGTCGGTGCTGGAGCCCGTTGCCGCGGCACTCGATGCCGGCAGCGCAAGTTCATGTGTGCCGCGGTTTGGTGGGTGGCCATCGGCACCGACCGCCGCGTACTGCAGGCCACCCGCTTCGGCCGTCGCCGGCTGCTGAGCACCGGCGCGGCGGCGCAGGACGAAGCCGATGACCAGTACGACCGCCATCACCAGCAACCCGATCATGAGCATCGAGGCGAGTTCTTCACCGAAACCGAAGTGCGAGGCGAGGGCGGCGAGTCCGAGGCCGGCGGCGAGGCCGGCGAGCGGCCCCATCCACGAACGCTTGGGTTGGGCTGGCGGTGCGGCCGCAGGCGACGGGGCTTTCGCGGCACTGGTCGCGGTAGCCGGCGCAGGTGTCGTGGTCAGCGATCTTTCCGCGGTGGTTTCGCGTTGCATGCCGCTCGACTTGCCGGCACCAAAGCGCTTGCTGGCTGCCTCGGCGTCGCCGATTGCCAGCGTGAGGGCGAACGCCAGAATGGCGGTGAGTAGTGAGAAGGTCTTCATCGTGGTCTCCTGGGGGTCTGTGGTCGTACAGGGGCAACCATAAACGCTCTGTCTCCGTTATAAAATCAGAATTATCGGGACCAATAATTCGTGGAAAACTGATGTTTTACTGTCCGCGGCCAATCTCCGTCAGGCAAGCGTCGGGCCAACATGCCGGCAACGCAGCGCATCCGGGGGATTTCCTCGGCTTTGTGTCACGCGGGAACGGCCCGGTTGGGTTACGGGAGGGGCTTCCTGCGCGGCCTGGTTGGGCCGGCGGCTTGCCCGTTGCGACCCGCGACCGTCGGTTCCCGGTGATGGGCGCCGCCGTCGGCGCCTGTGCTGCGCGCCGCGTCGCCGAAGACCTCGTTGCGCGCGACCTGGCTGATGGCGACGATCGCCGGGTGTGTCAGCCGACGCTCGGTGGTGATCGCGAAGAGCTGTTCGGCGATCGAATCAATGCGCCCCAGGGAGGTGACGCGATACTGTTCGCAAACGTAGGCGGCGATTGCCGTCGGTGCGACGAAGAGGCCGTCACCGGCCTGTCCGAAGGCCTTGAGCAGCGCGCTGTCGTCGAACTCCCCGATGATCCGTGGATGCAGGCGCTGGGCTTCGAACCAGTGTTCGAGGCGGGGCCGAATGGCGACGTCTTCGCCCGGCAGCAGAAAGGGAGCGCCGTCGAGCATGGCCGGGAAGCTGTCGTTTGGTCGCAGCGTCTCGACCAGCGTGGCGGCGCCGAAAACCGTCAGCGTGCTCTCGCCAAGCAGATGGTTGTAGCCGCGCACGTTGAGATTGGCGGGCATCGGGCGGTCGGCGATCACCATGTCCAGCCGATGGATGGCCAGTTCCGCCAGCAGTGCGGTCAGACGGCCCTCGCGACAGATCAGCCGTACCGGCTCCGGCAGGTGCAACGCGGGTTCCACCAGCCGGTGGGCCACCGACTTGGGCACCGAGTCGGCTATGCCGACCGCAAACGGCAGGCTCTTCGTTGCCGTCTGGTCGCGCACGGCGTCGAGCAGTTCGTCGCCGAGCGCAAAGATCTCTTCGGCGTAGCCGAGGATGCGGCGGCCGCTGTCCGTGAGTTCCAGGCCACGCCCGACACGGCGGAACAGGGCCACCCCGAGGGCTTCCTCGAGTTCGCGAATTTGGCCGCTGATCGACTGTGGCGTGAGATGCAACTGTTCGCCGGCGCGTGCGATGGCGCCGGATTTGGCGACCACCCAGAAGTAGCGCAGGTGTTTGTAGTTGAGTGCGGCCATGTCTTGAAAAACATCCAGATTATCGATTTATTGATCAATTATATTCGATTTGTTGGATTGGTTGCCGTGCGCTAAAGTTTTGCCCGTTGCCAACCCACAAGGAGTTCCTCCATGCACATCATCATCCAGGCCGCAGGTTTCGATCTCTCCGCCGGTTTGCGCGAGCACGTCGAGAGGCGCATCCATTTCGCGCTTGATCGGGCCAGTCAGTACGTGCGCAAGGTTTCGATCCGTCTTTCCGATGTCAATGGTCCTCGCGGCGGGGAAGACAAACGCTGCCGCATCCAGGTGACGGTTGCCGGGGCTCCCGACATGCTGATCGAGGATACCGAGCCCGACCTTTATGTTGCCATCGACCGGGCGGCCGACCGGTCTGGACGGACGCTGACGCGCCTGTTGGCGCGACTGCGCGAACATCGCCACGAAAGCCCGCGTGGAACCCGGTCCAGGGGCGTGGCGATCGCCGGGAAAGTCGAAAATGGCGGAGCGGCCCTCAACGGGGGCACGGCATGAAAAGGACACTTCTGCTCATCGGCACCAACCTGGCAATCATGCTGGTGCTGGGTCTTGTCACCACCTTGACCGGTGCCCACAGGTTCTTCTCCGGCGCCGGGCTTGACCTCGGCAAGCTGCTGTTCTTTGCATTGATCATGGGTTTCGGTGGCGCCTTTATCTCGCTATGGATGTCGAAGACCCTCGCCAAGTGGAGCACCGGAGCGCAGGTGATCGAATCGCCGGGCAACTCCACGGAGTACTGGCTGTTCGAGACGGTGCGCCGATTCTCCGAGCAGGCGGGTCTGCCGATGCCCGAGGTGGCGATCTACGAGGGCGAGCCGAATGCCTTCGCGACGGGCGCTACCCGCAATCGTTCGCTGGTCGCCGTCTCTACCGGCCTGCTGCAGAACATGACGCGCGCCGAAGCGGAAGCGGTGATCGCCCACGAGGTGGCGCACATCGCCAATGGCGACATGGTGACCTTGACATTGATCCAGGGGGTGGTGAACACCTTTGTCGTGTTCATCGCCCGCGTCGTCGGCTGGCTGGTGGATTCGGCGCTGCGCAAGGGAGATGCCGAGTCGTCGGGGCCGGGCATCGGCTACACGATCACGGTGGTGGTGTGCGACATCGTTTTCGGCATCCTGGCCAGCATCATCGTCATGTACTTCTCGCGCAGCCGCGAGTTTCGCGCCGATGCCGGAGCCGCGAAGCTCCTGGGCACGCCGCGGCCGATGGTGGATGCGCTACGTCGCCTCGGCGGCATGGAAGCCGGCGAACTGCCGCAGAATGTGGCGTCCGCCGGCATCAATGGCCGGCCGGGCTGGATGGCCCTGTTTTCCAGCCATCCGCCGATCGAAGAGCGCATCGCGGCGCTGGAGGGCGGCCGTCGTTGAAACCGGCTGTTTGCCCGGCACGCGGGTTGGTCAAACGCGAAATGCCGGATCGTACGATACACTGACCGCCTGTCCGCCAGGGGCGCGGTCAGTTCTCGCGCCTCCGCGCGGCAGCGGTCAGTCTCAGCCTAATTTGCGGCCACCGGCTCGCCACCGAGTGCGACCAGCAGATCGTCGAGCAGCTGCGCTACTTCTCCGGTCATCAATGTGAAGTCGATATCGAAGCGCTCGTCTTCGTTCTCCCCCTGGCCGTCCGCCTGCTCCTTGAGGATGTCCAGGAAGGCGAGGCGCTTGATCTGCAGGAGATCGTTGAGGACGAAGGAAATGCGGTTGTTCCAGGTCATTGCCAAGCGAGTGACGATCTTGCCGGTGGCGATGTGCTGGCGGATCTCCTCGCCATCGAGCGTGTGATTGACGTAGCGCACGGTCGCTTTTTCCGTCGAGCGCAGTTCCAGGTCCTGGTCGAGAGTGAAACCGGCCGGCGCTTCGCCGCTGGCCACCCAGCCGGTCATCGCCGCCGAAGGCGATTGTATGACCTTGAGCACCCTGGCCGGCAAACCGTCGACCGACTTCTGCAGTTGTTCGAGAAATTCTTCGGCTTTTGCCGGCGAGGCGGAATCGATCACCAGCCAGCCGTTGAGCGGGTCAATCCAGCCGAAGGTGCTGCGGCTACGGATGAAGGCGCGCGGCAGCAGTTCGAGAGTCATCGCCTCCTGGATCTCGCGCATCTCGCGGCGCCCGATGCGCCGGCCTTCAGCTTCTTCGATCTCCTTCGCCTTGTCACTGGCGAAACGCTTGACGATCGACGCCGGAAGGAGCTTTTCCTCGGCACCGAGGGCGAGCAGCCACTGCTGGTTGACGCTGTGAATCAGCGTACCGCCGGCACGTGGCGGAACCCAGCCGATACTCTTCGGATCGGTGGCATGACATCCTTGCAGGGTCAGTTTGGCGAGTTGCTCTTCAAGCAGTGCGGTGTCGGTCGCCCAGTTCCTGGGCAGGCGGTAGAGATGAAGATTCTTGAACCACATAATCGGACCCAAAAAAGTCGAGGATTATAGGCCGGAAAGGGGGCGACCATCGGGTTGATCCCGAACCTGCCGTCGGCAACCTGGCCGCAGGCTGCGCCGATATTCGCCGCTGCGGGCCTGGCCTGGCTGAACGTTCACAACGGGCCGGCAGGGGTTGCGGTATCACGGGACCATGGCCAGAAAGACAAATACGGCGAACACCACCAGGTGAACGGCACCCTGAAGAATTGTCGCGCGTCCTCCGGACAGTGTCGTCGAGGTCAGCAACAGCGTCAGTGCCAGCAGGGCCACTTCCTTGGGAGGCAGTCCCAGGTCCAGCGGCAGACCGAGCAGGATGGATGTCGCGGCCACGGCAGGAATCGTCAGACCGATGGTGGCGAGCGCCGAGCCCAGCGCCAGGTTGAAGCTGGTCTGCATCCGGTCGCTGCGCGCCGCGTGCACGGCTGCCATCGTCTCGGGCAGCAACACCATCAGCGCGATGGCGATACCCACCACGGCATGCGGCATGCCCGCGCCAACGACCGCGGCCTCGATGCCGGGTGCGAGCACCTTGGCGAGGCCGACCACCGCGACGAGAGCAACGAGCAGCAGCACCAGGCTGATCAATGCGGTTGCCGCCGAGGGTGGGGCTGCGTGCGCGTCTTCGGATTGGTCGTTCACAGGCAGGAAGTAGTCTCGATGCCGAACCGTCTGGACGAAAACGAACACGCCCCAGAGCACGAAGGAAACGACGCCGGCGAAGGCAAGTTGCGGTGCTGAAAAAGTCGGACCCGCCGTGGACGAGGTGTAGGTGGGAAGAACCAGGGTAAGGGTGGTGAGGGTGGCCAGTACCGCCAGAGCGGGGGTGGTGCCCTCGACGCGAAAGCCGATGGTCCGATGCCGGATACTACCCATCAGCAGACAAAGACCGATGACGCCGTTGCAGACGATCATCACCGTGGCGTATACGGTGTCGCGTGCCAGAGTACTGGAAACGTTGCCACCAGCCCGCATCAACGAGACGATCAACGACACTTCGATGACGGTTACCGCCAAAGCGAGAACGAGCGTTCCGAACGGTTCGCCAAGTCGGTGCGCAATCACTTCGGCGTGATGAACTGCGACCAGCACCGACGCAATCAAGGTGGAACCGGCAATGGCAGACAGGAACCATCCGGGAGCGAGCCCCCAGATCGCGGCGAGCAGGATGCAGGCCAGAACCGGTACAGCAATACTCCAGACAGGCACACTGGCAAACCGTCGACGGGTCATGGGAGGCAGCCTCAGGTTGATGAAGAGCGCGCTTCAGCGCGGCGGCTCGCAGCGAAGTTTAATGTGAAAGTCGCGCCAGCGACTCACGAACCTCCCATCGCCTGTTTGCGGGAGAGCAACCGCAGGACGGTGCGGAAGAGCGATCGACGAGTGCAGGAGCGCAAACAGCCACAGACAGGAAACCGGCTTCGACGCCTCGCACATTCCGCCGTCACTGCGCCGCTGCCTTGCGAAAGACGTAAAACAGATTGCGCTCACTGACCAGGTACAGGTTGCCGGCCTCGTCGAGGGCCACGCCTTCGGCCTGCGGAATAGTGTGGTCAAGGCCGTTCAGACCGCGTAGCAAGGCGATGAAATTGCGTGGATCGTAGTGCTCTCCCAACTCGACCAGCAGGTGCGACTCCTGCGACAGCGCGACGATATGGCCACTGCGCGGGTCGACGGTGAGCGCCGCGAGATCGGTCATGTGATCGCCCAGATCGACAAGCGCGTGCAGCTCTCCGCTTGCCCGGCAGCCATCCGAAGCCAGGCCATAGACCATCACCGGATGTTTCTCCTTGCCCAACAGCAGGCGCCGATGACGCTTGTCCCAGGCAAGCCCCTCGAAACCTTTGTTCGGGGGATCCGGATGGCCGAGTTCGATCTGCTGGACGAACTCTTCCCGGCGCAACTCCTTCGTCTCGGCAGCGATGCGGAAGAACGACAGCCGGTCCTGACGTTCGTCGGTGATTGCCATGCAGTCGCCTTCCAGTACCGCCACACCTTCCAGATTCGACGCGCCGTTCACCGGCATGCGACGCAGAATTTCTCCCGCTGTGGAGATCTCGATCAACAGCGGCGTCTTGCCACTGACCGCAAAAAGGGTGCCACTTGCCGGGTTGTAGGCCAGGTCGGAGAGTTCCTCGCTCTCGAGTCCGGGGAGTGCGACCTGCAGGACCGCACGGTAGCCCGGCAACCACAGGCTCGCGGCACGCTCTGCGGGCGCGCTGCGCAACTCCTGGAACCAGAGCAGAGCGCGCGCATCCAGGCGCAGGCCATGCAGGGTGCCGGCAAGCAGGGCCGCAAGAGCGACCAGGCTCCAGAGACGAACGGCTCTCGACATGCGCACAAAAACAATCGGGCGTTTTTTCATCGCCGTGATCCTCTGCAAACCCGGTCTGACTTCTGGTCACGGTTCGAGCACAAAAGAAGAGAGTAGAACCGATTTTTTCCGGATTTAAAAGATGACGCGATGCCGGCCAGTCCTTTGGCGGCATCCGCCGGCATCGATGCCCGATCCTGTCGCGACGCGGAGATGAGGACGCACGGTTGTCGCCGACTCCCGCCGTACCGGCAAGCAGGCGTCCTTTGACTGTGGGACAATTCGCGCCTCACCATTCAATTCTGCGGGCTGACCCATGAAGATTGCCGGCTGGAAATGCTGCTCCGCGTTGATTGCCGTCCTGGCGCTGGCCCCACTGACGGCGCACGCCGGCAAGACCCTGGATTCGGTCCGCCAGCAGGGCCGCGTCGCCTGCGGGGTGAGCACCGGCCTTGCCGGGTTTTCCGGGGTGGACAGCAAAGGAAACTGGAGCGGGCTCGATACCGACATCTGCCGCAGCATCGCGGCGGCGGTGCTGGGAGACCCGGGCAAGGTGAAATGGCTGCCGCTCAATTCACAGCAGCGCTTCACCGCCCTGCAGGCGGGTGAGGTGGATGTGCTGTCGCGCAACACCACCTGGACCCTGACCCGCGACGCCTCGATGGGCCTGCATTTCACCGCCATCACATACTACGATGGCCAGGGGTTCATGGTCCCGAAGCAGTCGAAAGCGAGCAGCGTCAAGCAGCTCAGGAACGCCGAAATCTGCGTCCAGTCCGGCACCACCACCGAAAAGAACCTGAACGACTACTTCCGCGCGCAGGGGGCGAAGGTCAGGCCGGTGGTTTTCGAGAGCTTCGAAGCCTCCCTCAAGGCGTTCTTCTCCGGGCGTTGCCAGGCCTATACGACCGATGTGTCCAGCCTGGTGTCGATCCGCGACAAGGAGGCGCCGAAACCCGGCGACTATGTGATCCTGCCCGAAGTGATCTCCAAGGAACCCCTGGGCCCGGCAGTGCGGCGCGGCGACGACGAGTGGTTCGCGATCGTCAAGTGGCTGGTCTTCGCGCTCATCGAAGCCGAGGAACTGGGAATCACGCAAGCCAACGCCGACAGTTTGCGCAACAGTCCCAACCCCGCCGTGCAGCGGCTGCTCGGTAGCGGCGACGATAGCGGCCGCCTGCTCGGCCTTGATCGCGAGTGGGCGCTGCGGGCGATCAAGGCGGTGGGCAACTACGGCGAAATTTTCGAGCGCAATCTCGGATCCGGTTCGTCGCTCAAGCTGCCGCGTGGGTCGAATGCGCTGTGGACCAAGGGTGGCCTGATGTATGCGCCGCCCGTTCGCTGAGTTTCGGCGCCACGTTTCATCGCGCGCTTTCTTCTATCAGCTACTGGTCGCCGGGCTGGCGCTGGCCCTCGTCTGGCTGTTGGTCGAGCAGACCGGCGCCGAACTGCGGACGCGCGGCATACGCAGCGGTTTCGCCTTTCTCTTCGAGCCAGCCGGCTTCTCGATCGGCGAGAGCCTGCTCGACTTCGATGCCGAGCAACCGTATTGGCGTGCCTTTCTCGTCGGCGTACTCAACACCTTGCGGGTGGCGGTGGCGGCCATCGTCCTGGCGACCGTCCTTGGCCTGTGCCTCGGCGCCTGCAGCCTGACGAGGAATGTTCTGCTGCGCGGACTGTGCCGAGCCTACGTCGAAGTCTTCCGCAACATCCCCTTGCTGCTGCAACTGCTCACCTGGTATTTCCTGCTGGCCGAGAAACTGCCAGCGGCGGACGCTGCGCTGAACCCGCTGCCGGGGGTTTTCCTGAGCAAGAGCGGGCTCGCCTTTCCCTGGGGTGGGGAAGTGCCGGCCGCGGGTGATTTCGGCATCGCCGGCGGTGGCGCCGTGACGCCGGAGTTTCTTGCCCTGCTGCTCGGCCTGAGTTGCTATGGCGCGGCCTACCTGGCTGAAATTGTCCGTGCCGGCATCCTTTCGGTGCCGCGCGGCCAGGTCGATGCGGCCGCAGCACTCGGCATGACGCCGATACAGCGCCTGCGCGCGGTGGTCCTGCCGCAGGCCCTGCGTCTGATGATTCCACCGGCGACCAACCAGTTTCTCAACCTGACCAAGAACTCCTCGCTCGCCGTCGCCGTGGGTTATCCAGACCTGGTATCGATTGCCAATACCAGCCTCAACCAGACCGGGCAGGCCATCGAGTGCATCAGCATCCTGATGGCGGTCTATCTCGCATTGTCGCTGCTGACCGCCGCGGCGACCGGCTGGTATAACCGGTGGCAGTTGCGCAGGGGACACTGATGGCCGGTCGGCGATCAGCGCTCGCGGTGATCAGCCGCCAGTTTCGGCCACTTCTTGATGGCTGGGGTAACGCGCTGGCGACGCTGGGTATTCTCGTTACCGCCTGCGTGCTGCTCCCGGGCGTCTTCGAGTGGAGTGTTCTGCGTGCCGACTGGCAGCCGGATGCGGAGCGTTGCCGTGCGTTGCAGGGAACCGGCGCCTGCTGGGGGGTAATCGTCGAGAAATATCCGCTGATCCTCTTCGGGCGCTATCCTTTCGACCAGCACTGGCGGCCGGCGCTGGCCTGCGGATTCTTGCTCGCTGCGCTGTGGCTGGCCGGCAGTGGTCAGCTGCGGGTTCGTCCGGCGCTGGTCTTGCTGAGCGCGGCGCTGCTCGGTTTTCTTGCCCTGCTGCACGGCGGCAGACTCGGATTGCCGATCGTCGACAGCCAGCTCTGGGGCGGCCTGCCGCTGACCTTGCTGCTGGCCATCGGCGGCATGGCCGGCGCCTTGCCTCTGGGAATCCTGCTGGCCCTCGGCCGGTGCTCAAAGTTGCCGCTGCTGCGTAGCTGCTGTGCCTTTTATATCGAACTGGTCCGCGGCGTGCCGCTGATCTCGGTGCTGTTCGTGGCGGCCTTCCTCTTCCCACTGTTCCTGCCCGACAGGGCGGGCGGCAGCGCCTTGTGGCGGGTGTTGCCGGCGATCGTCGGCTTTGCTGCCGCCTACCTCGCCGAAGTGGTGCGTGGCGGACTGCAGTCGGTGCCGGCGGGGCAGGGCAATGCCGCTGCGGCCCTGGGCTTGAGCCCCTGGCAGTGTCTGCGTCATGTGATCCTGCCGCAAGCCTTGCGGGCTGCCCTGCCGGCGCTGGTGAACACCTTTATCGGCCTGTTCAAGGACGTCTCGCTGGTGACCGTGGTCAGCCTGTACGAACTGACCGGCGCGCTGACTCTCGCGCTTTCCGGGGATGCCCAGTGGCGGGCGTTTTACCTGGAGGGCTACCTGTTCATCGGCCTGATCTACTGGCTCGGCTGTCTCGCCCTGTCGAACTTCGGACGACGCCTCGAAAGGCGCCTTCAATAAAGGCTCGTCACTCGGTGCAGTGGCCTTCATCCACGGCTTTTTTCTCCACTCAGACCCCCGAGGAGCGAAGGGAGCTTTGTGAGTTGCTGACGCGACGTTTACGGTAAAACTGACTAGTCTAGTCAGATTTTCTGGAGCCTACGATGCATGCTTGGCAAATGCAGGAAGCAAAAGCCCGTCTGTCCGAGTTGGTGAAACTCGCCGAGAGCGAAGGGCCGCAGGACATCACCTTGCACGGGCGGTCGGTTGCCGTTGTGCTGTCGCGCTCGGCCTTTGATCGCCTGTCTGGAAGCGGCAATTCCCTTGTGGACTTCATGCGGGATTCGCCTCTGTACGGGCTCGAAGAGATCGAGTTCGAACGGGAGCGCAGTACGACGCGTGAGGTGGCATTATGAGCTACCTGCTCGACACCAACGTTCTTTCTGAACTGCGGCGCAAGATGCCCAACATCGGCGTTGTCGACTGGTTTTCCCGGCGCCCGGCATCCACCTTGTTCCTCAGCGTGTTGACGCTGGGCGAGTTGCGCAAGGGCATTGAAGGCGTTGCCGACGCGGATCACCGCATTGCCCTCTGCGATTGGCTGGAGACGGAACTGCCGACTTTCTTCACTGGCCGTATCTTGTCGGTGGATCGTCAGGTGACCGACCGGTGGGGGCGCTTGGTCGCGGCGACTGGCCGCCCGCTTCCGGCAATCGACAGCCTGATCGGTGCCACCGCAGCCTTTCATGGCATGAGTCTTGTCACCCATAACGTGCGCGACTACGCAGGACTCGGGCTGGACATCATCAATCCCTGGACCGATTGAAGGAACCTGTGTATTGAGGATCTACAAGCGATAGGCGATCTGCCACGGCGTCATCCCGAACAGGCGGGCGGCGCGCGCCTGCACCCAGTCGGCGCGCTCAAGGGCAGCGATCACCCGCTGGCGTTCACTGGGTTCAGCGTCGATCTCGCCGCTTTCCAACATCACGGCGGCGCGTTCGAGGCAGTTTTCCAACTCGCGCCAAGTTGCCCGGCCAGTGGTGCTGAGCCAGGCGCTTCCAGTAGCCAATAGGCAATAATTCCTTCTGCCGGCCTGTCAGGGACGACTAGACTGAGCCGCAGCAGAACTGGCGGAGGGAACTACCGGTGGTGCCGGCAGGTCGGCTGGATCATGAGGTTTTACCGGCGCAGAGGCAAAGTGCGTGCAATCCAACGGCCCATTCGGTGCACGTTTTCCGGCGCTGCACCCGAGGCTCCGTAATGCGGCACGGACAGTCCTGACATGCCCCGAAATGGTGCGCGAATCCCGGGAAAGCCGCTTGTCCTGGAGGTTTCCAACCGGCCGCATGGAACCGACATTTACATTGCCGGGCCTCGGTACCCTTCGTCGGGTTGGGGCGAGCAAGCCGTCAGGCAGAACCGAGTGCTTGCGCAGGGGATACTGGAGCAGGTGGCAATTGTGGCTCGCTATTTGCTTTGCCCAGATGGAGACACGCTTTGCTGGCGTGGCAGTTTCGGAGTGGCGGCGGCGCAGGATCGTCGACCGCTTGTCAGGATTGGGAAGTCAACGGATTCTTGGAGAACAGTATGGACATCGTCAGTCATTTTGCCGCCCGCTTTGACCGCACCCGCGAAGAGGAACTCTCGCTGGAGGATTACCTGGCGCAGTGCAAGCGGGACCCGCTGAGCTACGCCAGCGCCGCCGAACGCATGTTGCGCGCGATCGGCGAGCCGCAGACGGTGGACACCCGCAACGACCCGCGGCTGTCGCGCCTGTTCGCCAACAAGGTGATCAAGATCTACCCGGCCTTTGCCGAGTTCTACGGCCTCGAAGACGCCATCGAGCAAGTGGTGAGCTACTTCCGCCACGCGGCGCAGGGGCTGGAGGAAAAGAAGCAGATCCTCTACCTGCTCGGTCCGGTCGGCGGCGGCAAGAGCTCGATTGCCGAGCGCCTGAAGTCGCTGATGCAGGAGGTGCCCTTCTACGCGATCAAGGGTTCTCCGGTGAATGAATCGCCGCTGGGCCTGTTCGATCCGGACGAGGATGGCGCCATCCTCGACAAGGAATACGGCATCCCACGCCGCTACCTCAACCGCATCCTGTCGCCGTGGGCAGTCAAGCGGCTGGAAGAGTTCGGTGGCGACATTCGCCGCTTCCGGGTCGTCCGGCGCTACCCGAGCGTGCTCAAACAGATCGGCATTGCCAAGACCGAGCCCGGCGACGAAAACAACCAGGACATCTCCAGCCTGGTCGGCAAGGTCGACATTCGCAAACTCGAGACTTATGCCCAGGACGACCCCGATGCGTACAGCTTCTCCGGCGGTCTTTGCCTCGCCAACCAGGGACTACTCGAATTCGTCGAGATGTTCAAGGCGCCGATCAAGGTGCTGCACCCGCTCCTGACCGCGACGCAGGAAGGCAACTTCAAGGGCACCGAAGGCTTCGGCGCGATCCCCTTCGACGGTGTCGTGCTCGCGCACTCGAACGAGAGCGAATGGAAGGCTTTCCGGAACAACAAGAACAACGAGGCTTTCCTCGACCGGATCTACATCGTCAAGGTGCCTTATTGCCTGCGGGTCTCCGAGGAGGTGAAGATCTACGAAAAGCTGCTGCGCGGTTCTTCGCTGGCCGAAGCGACTTGCGCGCCCGGGACCCTGCGGATCATGGCGCAGTTCGCGGCGCTGACCCGCCTGAAGGAGCCGGAAAACTCCAGCCTGTATTCCAAGATGCTGGTCTACGATGGCGAAAACCTGAAGGACACCGATCCACGCGCCAAGAGTTATCAGGAATACCGAGACTACGCAGGCGTCGATGAAGGCATGAGCGGCATCTCGACGCGCTTTGCGTTCAAGATCCTCAGCAAGGTGTTCAACTTCGACTCGACCGAGGTCGCCGCCAATCCCGTGCACCTGATGTATGTGCTCGAACAGCAGATCGAGCGCGAACAGTTTCCGGCCGAAACCGAGTCGAAGTATCTCTCGTTCATCAAGGAACACCTGTCGGTGCGCTACGCCGAATTCATCGGCAAGGAAATTCAGACCGCCTATCTGGAAAGCTACAGTGAATACGGCCAGAACATCTTCGACCGCTACGTCACCTACGCCGACTACTGGATTCAGGATCAGGAGTACCGCGATACCGACACCGGTGAAGTGTTCGACCGCAGTTCGCTGAACGCCGAACTCGAGAAGATCGAAAAGCCGGCAGGCATTGCCAATCCGAAGGATTTCCGCAACGAGATCGTCAATTTCGTGCTGCGCGCGCGTGCCAACAATCAGGGCAAGAATCCATTGTGGACCAGCTACGAGAAGCTGCGCACGGTGATCGAGAAGAAGATGTTCTCGAACACCGAGGAACTGCTGCCGGTGATCAGCTTCAACGCCAAGGCCAGCGCCGACGATGTCAAGAAGCATGAGGATTTCGTCAACCGGATGGTCAACAAGGGCTACACGTCGAAGCAGGTGCGGCTGTTGTGCGAGTGGTATCTGCGCGTTCGCAAGAATTCGTGACCCGGCAACGATAACGGCTCGGAGGACTTCCCTTGCAACAGATCATCGATCGCAGGCTGGCCGGCAAGAACAAGTCGATCGGCAACCGTGAGCGCTTCCTGCGCCGCCACAAGGCGCAGATCCAGGAAGCGGTGAAGCGCGCGGTCGCCGGGCGTGGCATCCGTGACATCGCCCAGGGCGAGGACATCCACATCCCGCGCCGCGACATCAGCGAGCCGGTGTTTGGCCACGGGCAGGGCGGCCGACGCGAAATGGTGCATCCGGGCAATCGGGATTTCGTCCGCGGCGATCGCATCGACCGCCCGCAGGGTGGTGGGGGAGGGCGGGGTGCCGGGCAGGCCGGCGACGCCGGCGAAGGGGAGGATGATTTCGTCTTCCACCTGAGCAAGGAAGAGTTCATGCAGGTCTTCTTCGACGACCTGGCGCTGCCCAATCTGATCCGCACCACGCTTGCCGATGCGCCCGAGTACAAGACGCACCGCGCCGGATTTTCGAGCGACGGGACGCCGAACAACCTGCACATCGTGCGTTCGATGCGCGGCGCGATCGGCCGACGCATCGCACTAGGCAGCGAATCGCGGCGCGAACTGACGCGTCTCGAAGGATTGCTCGTCGTGCTGCGTGCGCAGCCCGCGACGCCGTCACGCCGGCATGAGATCGAAGCTCAGGAGCGTGATATCGAAGCGCTGCGCGCACACCTCCTGCGCATTCCCTACCTCGACCCGATCGACCTGCGCTATCGCAGCCGTGTGCGCACGCCGGTGCCTACGGCGAGGGCTGTGATGTTCTGTCTGATGGATGTCTCGGGTTCGATGGACGAGGCGCGCAAGGACCTGGCGAAGCGCTTCTTCATCCTGCTCTATCTTTTCCTGACCCGGCATTATGAAAGGATCGACCTGGTCTTCATCCGCCATCACACGCAGGCACAGGAGGTGAACGAGCATGATTTCTTTCATGCCACGGAAACCGGCGGTACCGTGGTGTCGAGCGCGCTGGTGCTGATGGAAGAAATCATCCGTGCCCGCTACCCGAGTGGTGAATGGAACATCTACGGCGCACACGCCAGTGACGGCGACAACTGGCATAACGACAGCACGCTTTGCCGCAAACTGCTGGCGGAGAGACTGCTGCCCCTTTGCCGTTACTTCGCCTATATCCAGGTCGTCGAGCAGGAGCAGAATCTGTGGCAGGAGTATGCGCTGCTGGCGGAGTCGTCCGAAGCCTTCGCGATGCGCAAGGCGAGCACCGCCGACCAGATCTACCCGGTGTTTCGCGACTTGTTCAGCAAGGAAGGGGCGAGCAAATGAGCGACTCCTTGAACCCCAGGCGTGGCATGCAGGGGGCAGCGTCGCTGCCGCAGCGGGCGGCGTCGCCCCTGCCGGCGCCGAGCGACTGGACCTTCGAACTGCTCGACGAGTACCACGCGGTGATCCGCAGCACCGCCAGGCGCTACGCTCTCGACACCTATCCGAACCAGCTCGAAATCATCACCGCCGAACAGATGATGGACGCCTATGCGTCGGTCGGCATGCCGGTCAACTACCGCCACTGGAGCTACGGCAAGGAATTCATTGCCACCGAAAAGAGCTATCGCCGCGGCCAGATGGGCCTGGCCTACGAAATCGTCATCAACGCCAATCCCTGCATCAGCTACCTGATGGAGGAAAACACGATGGCCATGCAGGCGCTGGTGATCGCGCACGCGGCCTACGGTCACAACAGCTTCTTCAAGGGCAACTACCTGTTCCGGATGTGGACCGACGCGGCGTCGATCATCGACTATCTGGTTTACGCGAAGGACTACGTCGCCGCCTGTGAAGAGCGGCACGGTGTCGACGCGGTCGAACTGTTGCTAGCAGCCTGTCGGACTATAGGCCTGCCGCTGCCGGATATGCTATAATCATAGCTATTCAAGCGACCGAGGTCTGGCATGTCCAAGTTCATCGTCACCGACCGCAAGACCGACTACCTGCTGCCGC
>Ga0208938_1000123_pt1 | contig 75765 bp, 67 predicted proteins | sample AD_UKC125_MetaG_FD_184434 | JGI IMG/M metagenome (GOLD analysis project Ga0208938, IMG submission 184434) | Active sludge microbial communities of municipal wastewater-treating anaerobic digesters from USA - AD_UKC125_MetaG (SPAdes) (version 2) | ecosystem: Engineered > Bioreactor > Anaerobic >... | reverse complement strand
CCTCGCGGCAAGTACCCGTCGCTGAGCCAGCAGCAGCGCCGCTGGCTCAAGCGACGACAGGCGGTGGAACCGGCCATCGGCCATCTCACGTCGGATCACCGGATGGCTCGTTGCTGGCTCAAAGGGCCACTGGGCGATGCCCTGCATGCCGTGCTGTGCGCCGCGGGTTACAACCGGCGCTGGCTGCTCCGGGCCATGCGCCGTTTGGACCTGAAGGCCACTTTCGTGCGCCCCGTTTTGCTCCCGCTGACCTCGATCTTCAGCCGCGAAAATTCCCGATTCAAATCGAGCCAGCAGATTTCTCGTCCGGTCGGGGCGCTTGGATGAATTTTGCAGGGGCGACTGGCATACTGGACTGGCTGCCGCGATCAGAGTGATGCATCAGGCCAGGGGCAGGCCGGCGGCGGAACCACGCCATGGTCAGGGCGTCCGTCACTATGTCTGCCGTCATCCGGGGCTTGAGTGACCAACCCACGACTTCCCGGTTGAACAAATCCAGCACGATGGCCAGGTACAGCCAGCCTTCATCCGTCCATGAATACGTGATGTCCGAGGTCCAGACCTGATTGGGTGCCGTGGGCGTGAAATAGCCGGCCAGCAGATTCTCGGCCACCTGGAGGGCATGGCGCGAATCCGTCGTCACCTTGTAGCGGCGCTTGTGACGGGCGTGAATCCCGTTCGCGCGCATCGACCGCTCTACCCGCTCCTTGCCAGCACAGAAGCCACGCTTTGCAGTTCGCGCACCATGCGTGGGCTGCCATGGGCGCCCTTGGGTTCGGCATGAATGCCTGGAGAAGCGCCAGCATCTGCGGGTCCGTCAGCCCCTTGTGCTCCGCAACCCCGCCTCGCTTCCAGGCTCGGTAACCACTGATACTTTCCTTCAATGCCTCGCACAGTTCCGACAACGCGAACTCCCGCCGATCCGCGTCAATCCAGGCGTACTTCACAGGGCATCCCTCGCGAAGTACGCCGCTGCTTTCTCCCAGTTGCGCAAGGTCTGCTCGACCAGCCCCAATTCCTTGGCCCTCCGACACTCTCGCCTGCTTTTACCCGCTTTACCGCCAAATCTCTGAACTTCGGTGTGAAAGCCAGCTTCGGTATCTTCATTTCTCGCTCCTAAAGTGACTGAATCTTACGTCACCCTTGGAAAACGAAATTTCGGGGAAAGCTCATTCGCATGAAATTTGATTACCTATTCGACACTGCCAGAAACGCCAAGAAGCCGTTCGCAATAGCGGGCGATTAGACCCATTTGCGTCCAACTATATGTTTTCATTTGGGTATTTTTGGGGTTGGTCATATATACCGTCAGCCTCACCGCCACTATGGCTGGCTTTCACGAGACGATACTAGATTTTATGGAGTACGATCTTCGACGCTCAAAGCTGATTTTACGCCAACTCTGTACCTCTTGCCCTCTCTAGACGGCGAGTTGAGCGAGCCGATAGAAACCTCTAATGGGAGTGAGATCAACAAAATGGGAAACTCTAGCGTCAATCCACAACCAGCAGCAGTAGCTCCGAAGCCGAAACGCAAAACAAAGACCAAACCAGTTGTGTCGGCCTACAGTTTTCCCAACGGTATGTGTGACACTGATTACCTTGGGCACGATACATGGACCAATGCAGCTTGGGCGTGGCAATTCCTGCGGCGAAACAAAAATTTTCAAGAGCGTTGTGACCGGATTCGTGACTGGCCGGACTCACCGCTTAAACGCATGTGGAAAAACAACACGGCCCACGCCTTCGGCCTCAAGAAATTCAAGGATTACATTGAGGACTTCGACTCAGGCAAGACACCGCAGCCAAAATTTACAAGCAAATCAGTCTCAGCCTGGGCCAACATTGACAAAAAACAATATGAAAGCCTGATCCTCCCCGCCAAGTTGAGACCAGGTCAAGCCTTGCTTCGGTTTGACCTGGACGCGATGGGGAAGACCAAAAAAAGCCTCAATGCTCAAATTGACGATGCCAAAGAAGCCTTGGAGGCATTGCTCGCGGAACGTCTGAAGGTTACAAACAACACACCGAAAGCTCCAAAGCCTAAAGCTCCGTTCATTGAAATATTACGTGCTTACGATGCTGAGCTTTTCAAGCAGACCAGTTCTGGCAAAGGTGTCACATATGAATTGATTGCCAAGGCAATCCTGCCACAGTTACCCGCTCCTCCACTCGACCCGATAGGTGACATTAACTCCCGCATTGATCGTGGCACTGAATACGTGGATATTCTTTATCTCGACCTTGCGGCGACCAAGCGTTTGGTAAGCGCATGTACGCTCCCTTGAGCAACCCTCTTTAAGCATCAAACTTATCGCCCAAAATTCCCTGTTTTGGGCGATAAGCGTCTCATTTTTCGGGTGCTTACTAAGACCTCTCGCTCCGATTCAATGATGGCTGCGATCACGCATGTCACCACTAAAGGAGTTAAAGATGAGGCATCACATTTCTTCCTGTCAGGTTGCCCAGCCTGCAATCCCCGGTAGCGACGGACAGCCCTGTTCGTTTCGTATTTTGAGACTGAAGCAGGTTCTTCTGCGTGTCGGTATCTCACGCGCCCAGTTATATCTGCTCATGGGAGAGGGGCGCTTCCCTAAAAATTTCAGTTTGAGCGGCCCAGGTGGCCGTGCTGTTGGTTGGCTGGAATCTGATATTGACGATTGGGTCGCCAGTCGCGCCCAGCAAATCAAAGCGGAGGTGCAGTAATTATGCTTACAGCCGACGACCTCCGCACTGGCAAACGCTCCTGTCTGCTCAAGGATGCTGACAGCAGTACTGCCGACCGCGATCAACCTCAATCCAAGCCGCCACGTCAGTGCTCGCTTGGAACCATCAAGCTCAAAAAAGACTTCCTGGAACTTGAGGAGGAACATGGCAACCTGACCAAGGTCTGTCTCCCTATCAAAGCGGATGCTTATATTCGCGGAGACACCGAGCCGAAGGTGTTGGTGTTGCTCAAATTCAAGGATGACCGGGGCGCATGGCACGAGCTTCAAGTTCCAAAAGCTGAATGCAAAGACAGCAAGAGCCTTATCGCAAGGCTTCTGAATTGTGGATGGGAGTATTTCTCCCCCAAGAAAACCGTGCTGCTCGTCCTCGATGAGTTGCTGACCTGGTGCAGCCCCCAGAAAAATCTCATGCGCGTAGAAAAGCCCGGCTGGCACCGCAATGGTGAGAGTGGGAAAAAGGTTTTCATCTATGGAAACCAAATTCTAGCCCCCAAGGGAGAAAAGCCTGTGGTGTATTTCTACGGAACCGCACCGTTCAAAAGGCAGGGAACGCTGGAGGAGTGGAAGCAGTTTGTCGCCAAGTTCTTCGCTGGAAACTCGCGTCAGCTATTACTGCTCTCCGCCGCCTTTGCCGGGCCACTACTTGGTTTGGTGAAGCAGCCAAACATTGGCATTCTTCTGCACGGAGCTTCGCGTTCCGGGAAAACGGCCACTCTTGCCGCCATTTGCTCGGTCTTTGGCGACGAGGAAATCATGGGGAGTTGGAAGGCTACGGCCAATGCTCTCCTGCAATCTGCAGTTGATCGCAACGACTTGGTTTTTCCACTTGATGAATTGTCGCAAGCCAAAGCCAGTGATGCCGGTGAGGCTGCCTATGACCTGATGAACGGCTCGTCGAAATCACGCTTGAATTCAGACAGCAAAGTCCAGCCGGTACATAAGTTCCGGTTAGTAACAATTTCGACAGGGGAACAGAGCTTCGCTGCTTTCCTCGCCAAGTATGGATTAACAGCTTCCGCTGGTCAGTTGGCTCGAATGCTCTCGATCCCGTTTTCATCACATGGCGTCTTCGAGAATACTCATGGCTATAAAAACCATGCTGCATTGGCTGGAGCTATGGCGATGAATGCTCAGAAGTATTACGGCACCGCTGGGCCTGCGTTTATTCAGCATCTCGTGGATCATCAGGACGAAATCGAACAGTCCGCGGCTGCGCGCGTCGAGAAAATTCAGGACACCCTGATGAGTGGCTGTGCCGACCTACCGGAAATTGGGCTTCAGCTTGATGTTGCTCGGCGTTTGGCGACTATTGCATACGCAGGGGAGCTTGCGATTGAAATTGGGATCTTGCCTTTCGATACTGGTGTTGCAATCCGCGCTGCTCGTACCTGCTTCAAGGCATGGAACCGTCAATACGAGGCTGAGGCGGTCGCGCGTGATCCCGTGTTCGCATCAGTGAAAGGTTACATCGCCGACCATCAGGCGTCGTTCATCCCGCTTGTCGAACACCGTTCAGCTAAGGGCCTGCCATGCGGTTTCACCCACACCGTGGATGGCGTGACGGCATTCCTGCTGAGCCAAGAAGCTTTCCAGCAGCAAGTTTGCCTTCAGCATGGCAAGTCAGCCGTGATCGCCGCACTTAAAAGTCGCAATCTATTGATGCTTGGAGCCCGAGGCACCCCGACGAGGCAGATCGCCATGCCAAGCTCGAAGAGCGGCAAGCAAAGTTTCTACGTCATCAACCCCCTCATTCTGAGTACGGTGTGATGAGCGGCTTGGCACTGCATCGGCTGCAACTGATGCAGTGCCGACCAGTAATTGCCAATACACCAAGCCAGATAAGCGGCCAGTACAAATCACGGTAATACGCAGCGTACTCAACAAATTGAACAAGACTATCAATGTTCAATAACCGATAGCCAGATCGGTTTTGAGTACGAATGCAGTCAAGGAATACAACAATGATTGATACCACTGACGGCATCATCCAGATGCGCCCTAAACTGCTGCAAGCAGTGATTGCTGCCAAGGCCAGCGACCCGAAAGCCAAAGGCAGTGAATTCTGGAGAAGGGTTCAGACTCCTTGCGGTAGCTTCAAAGCCACCTTCGTTGTAGCAGCAAATACGATGAGGACAGGCCCAGTTTCGCCAATGACCCTGCTCAAGGGGCACAACTTGGTCGGAACCAATAACGCTACAGCCTTGATGGTTGGCCTAATGCCCTTCGTTCACCAGCGATTCGATGTGCCCTTCACCAAGGCTGATCGACAGTTCTACATGCAGCAGGGGTTTGAGCTTGAACGCCTCGATATAAATGGCGCATTCCCCCTTTCCTCCCAGGCTGAAGTAGTGGAAACCCTGCAACACATTCGTGAACGCCTGTTGATTGACGGATTTGCTGTTACCGTTCATGAGGAGTTGACCGGTATCGAAACCATCTACGTTGGCAAACAGCAGGATGGGGCTGCCGACAAGTTTTACAACAAGTACCTAGAGATGATCCGCAAGCCCATCAAAGGTAAGCCTGCCTACTGGCGCAAGTTGCTTCAGTTCGCCCAAAATTTGTTGCGCTACGAGCGTGTTTATCGTGGTGCGGAGTTGCGGAAGATGGGGAAGGCCAACAGTAATGACTGGTCGTTATCGATGGTTCGTCAGGAGTTGTCTGATCGCCTTCAGCAGCTTGGCCTCTCGCATTTAAACCTTGTGGCTAGACTTCCTGCATCGGTATTGGCAACACTTAGTCCGCAAAATAAAGCGATCTACAGTGCGTGGGCATCAGGCACGATGATTCAGGATCACTGGACGAGACAAACGTTTAACCGTTATCGCAAAGTTTTTCTGCCGCACGGCTTGGACATTGCTTGGCCGCACTCGCGGGTGAATACCGCCGTGACCCTGGCTAACCGTATTCAGCCGACCAAGTTGAAGACAGGCTACCCGAAGCAGTTTGCATCCCTGGGTGCAATTTATCCCTGAGTTCATCTGCAACGCCATCGCTGTCTGCTACACTAAACGTTAACGTTTTTGTTAAAGGATGTTGCTATGAGCTTCACTGCCCAAGATGTCGTACCGATCAGCGAGGCTCGCGCCCGCCTGACCGAGTTGGCTGATGATGTGGTTTCCGGGGCTGAAAAGCTGCTGACCAAGAACGGGGCGGCTTACGTCGCCTTGGTCGATGCGAAGAAGCTCGACTACTATCATCGGCTCGAAGAAGAACACGCCAGCCTAGTGCTACTGGGTGAAGCTGAAGCGGGGCTGCGTGAAGTGTTGGCCGGACATCGTGTATCGAACGCTGACCTGATGAAGGCGTTGTCTTAATGGCGTTACCCCTAAACGCCAAGGTCGAAGCCGCACCGAATTTCCTCGCTAACCTGGATGCCACTCACCAGTTTTTTCAGCTTCAGGATGCAGACAGCGCAGATCACCGACTAGCCAAGCTGAAGGCTGACCTCAGGGATATGATCGCCATCTTGGCGTGGTCGCCAGCCAGCGGTCGGCCAGCACGGTTTTTATCTGCAAAATCTGCACAAGCTACGCTGAAAGCCAATGCTATTCGGCAACTGGCTGAGCAAGTCGGGTTCCCTTCACTGCGCGAGTACGTTGTCGGCCAGCAGTTCATCGTTTTGTACGCCCACTCTGACACTGACGTTGTACTGCTGGCTTTGAAGCACCAGCGACAATTGATGTACTCGGCAGAGTCCTGATTTCAATCCCATGAAAACTCTTCGTAATCGCCTTGTGGAAACGGTGCTTGCCTGGGAGAAATCCTTTGGTAATGCTCCCTCAATTACATCTGCGTTGTCAGAGCTTGATGCAGCACTACTCCTCGGCTGTTCGCTGGAGGAATATTCAATTGCCATGCAAGGCATGACTTCCGTTCAAAAGGGTTACGACTTCAAATTCAACGGCCATCGCTACCAAGTAAAGGCAAACCGACCAAGCGGCAAGCCCGGTAGCTTCGTGACCATGGTTCCGAAAGCGACCAATTACGAATGGGATTTCTTGATCTGGGTACTCTATAACCCTGGATACGAAATTCAAGAAGCCTGGCTCTGGGAGGTTTCTGAGTACAAGGCTGCATTTGACTCGACCAAAAGGCTCTCACCCAAACATTATCGCGAAGGAAAACGACTCGCTTGATAGGTGTGAGATTTTCACGCCTTATTTAGTGAGCCACAACTATCGGCAGCCCCTGCCAGTCGGTCGTGTAACTCGGCGATAGGCGCTGCCGCTTCATCTGCCAAGGCTTTTCCATCCCCTCAGCCGCTGACCGTAAGGTGCCTCGACCCCACCGCTGGTTGATAACGTCGAGCGTCGCCATCAGCCGCTGACCACGATCATCCTCCAGATCAGCAAACAGCGATACCTGCGCCATCGCCTTCGGTCTCAGTTCGCTCAGCATCACCCCAGCCTTCTGATAGGCAAAGCCGGGGCTATAAATTCGCTTCAAACCTTTCAACGCCCACATCACCAACACTCGCGTATCGGCAGTTGCTTCGGGCAAGGGGATGGTCATCGAACGCTGATATTGCGGCTCCTTGGGATTGAACGGGTTGGTGCGAATGAACACCATCAAGGCACCGGCAAGTGAGGCTTGTTTTCGCAGCTTCTCGGCAGCCCTTGCCACATAAAAAGCGAGGACTTCCTCAAGTTGATCGCGGTCATAAACGTATTGGCCGAAGGATCGGCTGCACATGATCTGCTGCTTGTCCGGGGCAACCTCTTCCAGGTCCAGGCAGGTCACGCCGCGTAATTCCCGAACGGTTCTCTCCAGCACCACCGAAAATTTCGAGCGAATCAAGTCAGGGTCGGCCTCCCGAAGCTGCAACACGGTCGTGATGCCCATGTTGGCAAGGCGAGCCTCAATCTTTCGGCCAACGCCCCAAACCTCGCCAACGTCGATGCCTGCAAACAGTTGGGTGAGTTGCGATTCGCTCATGGTTGTGAAATCACATACGCCACCGGAACCAGCCAGGTTTTTCTTCGCACAGTGGTTTGCCAGCTTAGCCAAGGTCTTGCTCGGTGCAATACCGACACACACTGCCAGGCCCAGCCACTGCTGAATACGCTGCCGGATTTCCTGACCGTACTCAACCAAATCACGATTGAAGCCGCTCAGGTCGAGAAAGCTTTCGTCGATGCTGTACACCTCCAGGTTTGGGGTGAACTGACCAAGCACTTCGACGACACGGTTGCTCATGTCGGCGTACAGGGCGTAATTCGAGGAGAAGGCGACGATGCCGTACTGCTTGGCTTCCTTCTGGATTTTGAACCAGGGAATGCCCATCGGAATGCCCAAGGCTTTGACTTCAGCACTTCGCGCCACCACACAGCCGTCGTTGTTCGACAGCACCACCACCGGCTTCGAGGCCAGCTTGGGGTCAAACAGCTTTTCGCAACTGGCGTAGAAGTTGTTGCAATCGACCAACGCGAATACCGGCATCACTACCCCAGACGCTTAAACTTGCCGATCACCACGCCCCAGATGACCAATTCCATGTCACCGCGTATGTCGATGGTCGGATAGGCCGGGTTTTCAGCAACCAATCCGACACGGCCATCACGGTGATGCAGACGCTTCACCAGGCGTTCGCCATCGACAAAGGCAATGACGATGTGACCGTGCATGGCCTTGATGCTGCGATCCACGACCAGAATATCGCCGTCGAAAATCTCCGCACCTTGCATTGAGTCGCCCTGCACCGGGAAAAAGAAGGTGCTGACTGGGTTGCGAACCAGATATTCGTTAATGTCGAGCCGCTTGTCTTCGTAGTCGGCAGCCGGGCTGGGAAACCCCGCCGAGACCTTGGCCGCACCGAGCGGGATGAATACACGTGGCGGGTCGAGAGCAGACAACCAGTCCAAGCTGGAATTGGCAGCCTCAAGCATGGGCTTCAACCGCTTCGGCAGACACCGGCACTTCGGGACCAGCTTGAGCTTCGTCGTCCATCAGCAGGACGTGTTCGCACTCGGGACAAACCAGGCATACGCGATCACCGAGCGTAGCCGTTTCCAGGTCGGTGGCGTTCAGAGGGGAATGGCAGAATGGGCAGACGATACGAATCATGGCAGCCTCCTTTTAAGACTGTATTTTTATACAGTACAACAAGAGAGGCAATACTGTATGCCAGAGTGATGACACATCCCTGCGTGAAACTTATCTTTAGCGTCGTGCAGACAGGGAGGGGGGGGCTGAGTCGTTTCGTGTCGTTGTGCTGCTCAGCCAGCGTCAAATTATTGCAGGCCTACTGCGCCCGGGTGCAGCTCGACACGTTCCCGAAGCTCCTTGCCCGCCTTGAAATGGGGTACATGTTTGCTAGGAACAGCCACCTTTTCGCCTGTATTCGGGTTCCTGCCGGTGCGCGGAGGTTGGTAGTTCAGAGAAAAAGAGCCAAAGCCACGGAATTCGACACCCTTTCCTGTCTGTAATGCTGCCGAGTGACAAAAACTGACTTTACATAATTCGATGGTCATTTTTCGATTAGGATGTCTTAACCTAATATCTGCGTGCTCAATCGCTGGAGTGATTTCATGAAAACACGCGCAGAACAGTTGGCTGAAGACTTAAAAACATGGAAACCCGATGCTGTCACCGAACATAAGATGACATCTGCCGAGAAGATGCGACGTGTATTAGAGTTACGCTACCTTGAGGGGATGACCCTTGAAGAAGTGGGCAGTTTAATGGGTGTAACCAGGGAGCGTGTGCGCCAGATTGAAGCTAAGGCTATCCGTATTCTTCGTGCTAAAAGTGAAAATCGAACCAAGGCACTGGACGCTCTGGCAGGCATCCGTGATAGTGGCCAACGATCATGAGCATACCGTTTGAATTCGAGAAGTTCCACATCGCTTTTCCATTCGCTGAAGTCTGTGGTGAGGACATTGACTATCTCGATAAGTTAGAAGCGGCTATTGATTCGCTCCCTGACTCCGATAAATCAACGTTGCTTGACCTATTGGAACTACAGTGGGTTGCCTACATAGAACAGTTGGCAATATTCGAGGCAAACAATTTTGGGGACGTTGTGGAACGCCATCAAAAAATTGGAAAGGCTGCCAATAGATTCGAGTTTTGCCTTGGCTTGCGGGAACTTAAACAGATTCGTATCGACCGTGATAGGGATTGTTTTTCAGCACGTCTTTCAGAGGCGGCGCTACAAGCCCTTGATCTTGCGACAGGATCGACATACGGTGGTGTAGCTAAATTTTTTGCAAAGCGTGGCCCACCGCGGGTGTTGATTCGGTCGCACAGAAAAATTTACCCAGACAACTTCCCAAAATTTCTTGATCCGAAAAATAACCAAAAAGATGATTAATCAATGAGCGAACTGGCAGTCTCATTTTGAATATCGAGCGGTACTCATTTTTTTCGTTGAATCGACCATGGATCCCCCATGTGAGCGCATATCGAGTCAAGTATTCCTCTTCTATAGGCTGCTTGATATGCCCCCTGCGCTAGCCGAGAGAACTCACCCCGATTTTGAAATTTCGCAGCTTCTTCCGCCAAGGCTTCGTAAGTCCAATCAACGGTATCGCGCCTTACCATATGAGATGTAACGACCTCATAGACCCCCCTGTTTCGAGCAGCGTGATGCGCCTCTGGAGATCCCGACTGAAACTCTGCGGGCGTTTTATATTTACGCGCTTCTTCCTGAATGGTTTCAAGTGTCCAAGAATTCCTTTTAGGAGCCATGTGGTCACAAATAATATCAATCAACCCGTTTCTGCAGGCAGTTATATAGGCCGAGTTAGATAATTTTCTAAATTCTGACCTAGTTTTGAATTTTGAGGCTTCTGACCTTAAATTTTCTTCTTTCCATTTAATAGCCATTATTTACCCACCCCGGTAATTGATTTGGATGAAATGTATTTTTTCCCCTGCCTGATGGTTAAATGATCCTGACTATCTTGTAGTGGCTGGAATAATTTCATCATCAGAGTAGCCACGCTCGCGGGCTTCGTAGATGAGGGATTCAATAGAAGTTGTGATTGCTTTATCCTCATCTTCCCGGGCGAGCATCGCCCATGCCTCGAATGCCTTCGGTAAATTGTTAAGGAATTTATAGGCGAATGCTAAATCCTCCCAAGTCCAAGGCTCATTGAAAAGAAGACCTCCAACTTCACCATTGATGTGCCAGCGATCATCAAGCTCAAATTTCCCAGATGTACGAAGAGCGGTCTCAATAATTTCGACGATTGACTCTTTCGATTTTCCAAGAGACTGGTTAATTGCAGCTACCGCCACCCAGACTTTGTCCTTGGCAAAAGCTCGGGCTGCTCGCTCCGCAAGGTAACTGTCCGCTACCCCACTATCACTCGCATTCCAAAGGGCCCACCCCATGTCCTCAAAACTAAAATCGCTATCCTCATCTGGGCTAAGCCTTGAAGCGTGTTCCCAAACATAGAGGGCATCGTAGTGCTCACCCTGATAATGCAGTTCCTGAGCAACTTCAACCCAATAGGATTGCTTCGCAGGTGCAATGAGACTCAATTGATCTACAACTGGTGTACTGTCGCCAGAAACCTGTCTTCGATGGATTAAGCTCTTTACATCGGATACCGGATCACGCTTGTCAATATCATAGACACGATTCATACCCATCGGCCCGTCGCTATCTTCAAGGCATTCTCCCAATTTGCCCGTTAATTCGTCAGGGAGCCCGTCATCTTCATCAATTTCCATAGTAAGAATAAATTCAATATGACATCAAAATGATAAAGCAAAATTCATAAAAGGGATTCTTGTAACGAGTAGGTCATTTTGGGCAACCCATCCATCTTTGATGGATACATGGGGACTACCCCACAACCTCCACATACCCCACCAGCTCGGCTGAGTAGCTGCCGTCGCCATTCGCGGCACCTTTGTGCTTCAGTTCGCGCTGCAAAGTAGGCTCAACTGCCTTTTTGAACAGCTCCAAACGGTCATCAGCAGAAAATGTTGGCATAGCTGCCGGTGCCGACAGGTAGCGTTCGCATTGGCGCTCAACAGCAGGAACACGGGTTCCATCCTTCTTGACCGCAATCGGCTGCAGGACCACACGGCGTTCGCCGTTACTGGTGGAGGCTTCCACCATCCAGAGCGATAGCAAGACCGTTTCCCCAACATCACCACCGACTGAGATGCCGACCTCTTCCGGTGGCAAGCTGCGCCAGCGCCCAAGCTCTTCTTGAACGATGGGGTGATCGAGGCCCAACAGTTGCAGATCGTCTTGGTCGTTGGCGACCTCACGGTTCAATGTGAACCGTGCACGGCGAGTTCCTTCCATCGTTACCAGGTCGTATGTCTCGTCGTCGATCTGGATCAGCTTTTGCTGTCGATCAGCAACCGCTGCCGACATGAAGTGCACCAGGCGTTGCAGGCTAGACGACACATCGGAGAAAGGCTTGTAATCGTCGAGGCTAAAGCCTTGCAGGTCCTGGAAAAGATCGAAGACCACCTGACGCGCTTCGCGTGAATTCGACAGCGCCGCTTCTAACTCCACCTGCGTTCGCTTGAGTTCGGGGTCAGACAGCGCCTCCTGGTACAGCTTGTCGTAATTCAGCCGTTCGGAGAGCTGCCCGAGAATCTGCGCTCGCAGGTCTTCTGCCACGTTGCCCTGGTCATCAACCTTGCCTACGGTACGAGCAATTTCGGTCAGCTTGTCGTCGAGCAGCAGGAATATGCGTCCCTCAATGGTGTCCGACAGCACCAGGTTGTAGACCTGTGCTGTGTGGTTTTGACCGTAACGGTGAATCCGGCCAATTCGCTGCTCCATGTCCATGGGGTTCCATGGCAGGTCGAAATTGAACAGGATGCGGGCAAACTGCAGGTTGATCCCTTCACGGCCAGCAGCGGTACAGACCAGCACACGGGGGCCATCCTTGAGCTTGAAACGACGTTCAGCCGCCAGCTTGGCACCATGATCGCCGCCACGCAGCACCGCTACGCCCTGACCGGGGAATACGGCATCAATTTCCTTGGCAATCAGATCAACCGTGCCCAGGTAGGTGGCAAACACCACGATTTTTTCGTTGGGGTTTTGCCGCCACAGTGTTCCAAGCCCATCAAGGAGCTTTTGCACCTTGGTTTCGCGCTGCTGAGGGAAAACGTTCAGCAGGTCGCCAATGCGAAGGCGTTCCTCGGGCAGATGCAGCTCGACCACCGCCGATGCAGCCTCTTCGGCATGACTGGCCGAATATTCGCTGGCATACGGGTCAGATGCCATTTCCAAGGCTTCTTCATCCAGTTTCTTGACCAAGCGGTACTTGAGGTCGGCCAACACACGATCCACCTCGCTGCGGCCCATATTGTCACGCGGCAAGTTGAACTCTTCGTGGATCAGCTCGCGGGCTTCCTCAACCAAACGTTCGCGCCCCTCAATGTCCAGCTCCTGGTCGCGCAACAGGGCTTCATGCAGCGTCAGCATCAACAAACGCCGCTTCAACGTGCGCCTTACTGCCGCAAAGCTGGATGCTGCAATCTTCTGGAAGATCGCCATCAAGAAGCCCAGGGCTCTACCCTTGCTGCCCTGACGACGTGCCAGATCAAAGCCGTCTTCAAGGTATTCGCGCAGCCGTTCGTAGAACAGGCGCTCCTCGTGCCCCATCAAAAACGACTCGGTATGCACCCAGCGCCGTGCAAACAAGGGGGAGCCATCCGGCTGGCAAGCATCGGCCTTGGTACGCCGGAACATGACGGTGTTCAGGCGGTGCCGGTTTTCCAGCATTTCTTCGGGGCTACCGAACAGCGTTGGATTCAGTAGCTGCGCCAGCATCCAGAACTGGAAGTGGTTCCCTTGGTGTGGCGTGGCCGACAACAGCATCAGATCACGTGCGTGGTCCTTCAGGGCCTCGGCCAGCTTGTAGTTTTCAGTCTTTCTAACCTTGCCGCCCGTGCGGTAGGCCGTGAGGTGATGCGCTTCATCGAAGACCACCAAATCCCAGCGGGGGGCTTCCTGCAGGCGTTTGATACGAGCGGGGCGCTTCAGGGTGTCGATGCTGGCGATCAGCCGGTCGTGCTTGGCAAAAGCATTGGTTTTCCGGTCGGTGATGTCACCCTCGGAGCCAAACACCTCGAAATCGAGATTGAAGACCTCGTTAAGCTCACGGTGCCAGTTATTGACCAGACCGGCAGGCACGACCATCAAGGCTCGATTCAACTCACCTCGACTTGCCAGCTCCCGCAGGATCAGAGCGGTTTCAATGGTTTTGCCCAGGCCGACTTCATCGGCAATCAAATACCGGCGTGGCGATGCAGTGGCAATGCGGTGTGTCAGCACCACCTGGTGCGGCAGCAGATCAATTTTGGCAGAGGTCAGTGCCGATGCGCTTTCCATGATTGGCAAGGCATGAGCTTCATAGGCCAGCCATGCTTTTCGGGCACGATCAGAGCCACCTTGAACAGCACGAAGGATGCGCTCAGTACGCGATTGCTGCCGTTTGAGTGATGCCAGCGGTACTCGACGCTCGCCAACACTGAAAAAAGCGCGCAGGTAACCATCAAGGGGGGGCTCAAGCACCACCCCTTGACCGAACTCAACATGATGGATGCGCTCACCGGGCGCAAACACGGTATCGGTACTATCCACTCACGCTCCCTGGCCCAAAGCTTCCAAACGACCGAGCCAAGCTGCAAAGTGCGGACAGGCATCGCGTATGGCGGGGATGCCAATCTTGCCCATCAGGGTCGGGCCGTCCGATGTTTCTTTGTACCCGGTCGCCATGGCCTGCAGTCGGGCCTTCGGGTGTGTGTCCTTGCCGTGGTTAATCAGCTCCGGCTCACCGGCCACCGCGATGGCATCAGCCACCTTACCTGTCAGATCAGCGCGGTCAAAGTGCTTCGCCAGAACCTCTGCATTGCAGAAAACCCACGCCTCAAACTCATGCAGCGCCAGGAAGGGAATGAATCGCTGATTGTTGATTTCGGCTGCCAGGCAGGCTTCCAGGCCGGTCACACGCTCACGAGGATTGCCCGGCAGCAGTGCTTCTTGGTAGCCGGGAACATCGTCCGGCAAGCCATAAAAATCGAGTAGCGTCGTGATCCAGGCATCGGTATCGAAGGTCAGTGGCAACAGGCTGCGTCGAATTTGATTCCAGTTCGACACGCCTCCGCGATGACCACCGCCAGCAGCCAAACGCTTGGTCCACAGCACGATAGGCTGAACGAAAACGCCATGGTCAGCCAAGTGCGGTGCGAGTGTTTGTTTGACGAAAATTTCCTCGGACTGGCCCTCTACCAGCATCAGCAGCCGGGTCATGGACGACCTCCCAGGACGTTCTTCTCCCACAGGTCGCCAATGCTGAATTCTTCCAGCCACAACGACAGCTTGTCTTCATCCAGGCGCTTGAAAGTGGTTTTCAAGCCATCGTTTTCGGCAACGATCACATCCTTGGGCGCGAAGTTGTTCAGCAGCGTCACCGATTGCGTAGCCAAGATCACCTGAACACGCTCGGAAGCAGATTCCAGCATTTCGGCCAGGATGCGAATGGCGAAGGGATGCAAGCCTAGCTCGGGCTCATCCAGCAGGATCAGCGCAGGCGGGTTGGGTTGCAGCAGCAGTGTGGCAAGGCAAATGAAGCGCAGCGTACCGTCAGACAGGGAATAGGCATCAAAGTAAGCGTCCGAGCCCTTCTGACGCCACTCCAGCTTGATTTTTTTCTCGTTCAGTTGCGACGGTGCCAGCTCGAAACGGTCGAAAAACGGTGCAACCAGCCGGATGTGTTCCTCGATGTGGCGGAACTGCACAGGGTGCTTTTCCTGCAGCCAGTACAGGTAGGCAGGCAAGTTGGCCGCATCGGGGCGGAAGGAACGGTTATCGGTGACGTTACAGGACTGCTTGGCAGGCGAATTGTCCGAGGTATCGTGGAAGTGATAGACAACCAGATTCCTCACCATCGGAAAGACGTGCTTCGGAATCTTGTTTTTGTAGGACTCCGCAGCCTCTTCCAGCTTGCTTTCCTTGTGGCCCACTGCAATCGGCTCGGCGTACTTCCACAGGCCGCTGTACTCCACGCACTCATTCTCGAAAATCAGCGTGTCCTGAGATGCCTTCAGCGCAAAGCCATAGGCATTCTGGTCAAACCTGAAGTCGAGCGACAGGGCAGAGGTCTTCTTTCGCCCATGGTGCAGCAAGCGATCAGGCTCGCTGCCCACATACACCTGCAGGTTGTGCGACAGCACCCGCTCCAGCAGGCGGAAAACACCAATGAAATTGGACTTGCCCGAACCGTTTGCACCGATGACCACGTTCAGGTCGCCCAGCTCCAGTTCGGCGTGTTCGATGGACTTGAAGCCATCAATGGTTATTTTGCGTAGCGTCTTCATCGGATTTCCTAGGTAATCCGCAGGTGAAACAGTCCCGCAGCCTTGCCGCCTTCACGCAGCAAAATCTCTTGCGGGTACTCGTTTGCCTCACCCCACAGGATGCGGCCAAACGCCAGCAGACTTTCGTTGTACGGGGCTGCACAGCGCCACTCAATCGAGTCGGTAGCGGGGTGAAACTTGATGCGCCCTTGACCGGATGGCAGCCAGAAAACCAGCGATGCCTCGCCCTGATAGTAATCTTGGAACGACAGGATCGCATCCTTGATGGCATCGCCCAGCCAAACCTCAGCATCCTCGGGCGACAACAGGTCCAAGCTGCCTTCCAGGCCAGCCACCACCATGGTTTTGTCGCCATTGCTTGGCAAGTCGTCCGGCCATAGGCCCACCAATTGCAGAAACTGCCGCAGGCTCAAGACTTCATGGGCAGCGCACACCTGGTTTCGGGCTTCTTCGTCCCAAATCCAACTGGTGCCGCTGCGCTGCCAAACGGTGCTGAGGGTTTGCTTCATTGCTCATATTCCTCGAACAAGGAGCCCTGTACAGGCTTGACCGCCTGGCTGGCAGCCCAGGCGTTGTAGATCGAGACGGCACGAGAGGCCGCATTGCGTGTGGCCTGGTCGGGGCCGTTACGGTGCAGCCATTCCAGCAATGGCTTCAGGGCCACGTGCGGTTTGAAGTTTTCATTCTTCAGCGTGTCGGAGGCGTTAATGCCGCTGCCGTCGAAGCACGAGCCAATCAATACCAAAGCTTGGTCCAGATCGGAGGACAGACGGCGCTTGTGTTTGCCGGACCATTCACGTGCAAAGTCGAGCGGATTCACGCGAGTGAACACCTTGCTTTTCTCGGTACACCAGCCACGTTGCTCGAATTCATCGGGCGTGGTGATGGAACCCTTCAGGAATTTCTGAAGCTGGTCGCGCTTCAGTTCAGTGGCCGTACCAAACGTCCGCAGGAACTGGCGCGAGATGGGCTCGGCATTGACCGGGGGAGGCTCTTTGCCCTTGTCTGCATCCTCGTCGATGAGTTGGTTGATACCGATCAGGGCTTCGCGCACAGAAATGGCACGACCTTCGTCCACATAGACCTTGCCATAGTGGCGTGAGAAGTATTCCAGCGCCTTGCCACGCCGGATGACCTGAATGTCGGCAGCAGGCAGACCTTCCTTGGCGTGGTTTTCCAGCATGGCCTGCAACTGGCGTACATCGGCCATGACCTCACGACGCATACGGCCCCAGCTAACCGGCTTTGGTTCTTCCGTTCGTTTGCGGCAAACATGAATAATGTCGTACTCAATAGTCTGAGAGCCGAAAGTTCCTGGTTTCGACCCCTCACCCTTCGTTTCATCAGAACGAATCGGATAGGTTGCTTCCAGGTAGTAACCTGCATCAAACAGCGATTCCAGCACAGCTACCCAAGGCTCGTCCTCGCTATGGTGGAAGGTAAAGGCAAGAATGCCACTAGGCTTGAGTACGCGATGTGCTTCGGACCAACACTGGGTAAGAAGGCGTTGGTAGAAGCCGTCTGGATCTTCCGGTTCACGAGCACGGTTAGCAACGGCTTCGAGCGATTTCGGTGTGTGCTCAGTACTGAAGTAGTCCGGGTATTTATCCTTCAGCACAAGGCGTAGCCAGACATAAAAGAAATCGGATAGCTCCGAATAATGGAGCAGGCCACCAAAAGGAGGATCAGTGATGACCAAATCGAGGGAGGACGAGGCGATGTGCGTCAATTCAGTGGAGGAGGCCCGGAATACGGCGACCTCGCCGACTGCGTCACCAGGAAAGACCTTTTCACTTTTGCCAGCTATTTGTTCCGCCAAGGCTGGAACATTTCTTTTCAGCGTTTCGACACTCGCTGCTTCCCATGGCTCAATAGCCCACTCACGACCTTGAATGATTCCTTCGACACAGGATGCCCAATTTCCACGCCCAAGGGTTGCGAACACGCAGTTCTCGACCGTCGTAGCCTTGGGGTGGTAATTGTTGTTAGCAAACTGCGGCTCAAGCTTGTCAGCCTTCACATTCCAAAGCGTAAACAGACTCTGATTTCGCAGGTATTGTTGGAATGCCCCGAGAACATATTCCCTTACGTTCCAAGAATAGCTTCCGACTGTTGAAATAGCCTTCAGAAGCTGTGTATGTACCAGCATCTGCCTAGGATTGAACATGGTCCACCAATGAGTGAATCCATGATTTGGAATTCCCCCATTGTTCATGTGTGTCATGAAGCCATAGGGAAGTTCAGATCGAGGCCAATAGTCTTTGAGATCATCTTCCTTGCGGGCTTCCCATTCGGCGAACGCGGTGTCGTATTGCTGGGCATGTGCAGAGCCATAGGCTGCGAAGAAGCGACCGCTGTAGGGTTTGCCTGCCGCATCACGCTTTGGTGCGTAGCCTTGCACCGCGTAAGCAGCCATCGGCCCCGTCTTGCCCGTCGCCTTGATAGTCGTCAGCACATCCTGCACCGTTCCGCAGGCCGCGCAGGCGTAGTGCGATTTCTTTGGCACCGTGCCGTTTTCTGGCGCAAAAGTGACCTTCGTTTCCGGGCACGTCACTTCCTCCGGCAGTGCGCCACGCACTTCCAGCAGGCGAATCTTGGATGCGCGCTCACTATCCCATCGCCTGGTCGCAGCCCCATCGTCCTGAGCCGAGCCGCCTAAGGGCTGGCCTTCTAAATTCTGCTTGGGCGAACCCGCCAGCCATTGCGGATGCACCAGCAAGCTCAATTCCACCTTCTTGTTCTTACCTTTACCGAGCTTGATTTGACCGTTTTTTCCTTCGAGGACCAGGCCATCTTTGGGCCGAATCTGCGCGGCGCTTTTGTTCCGACAATGTGGGCAGGAAACTCCACCATTACCATCTAGCACTGCAAACGGATGCTCAGATGGGGCAACGAACAGTGGTGAATCGGGAGCCATACGAGCGGCATCCTCTTCGATGTGATATTCCCCTCCGCAATTGCCGCATGTGTGGCCCCAGTGCTTTACGCTGATCGACTTAACAGCCATCACGGGGCTGCTCATGATCGGTGTGCGGTGACCGCAACCAGTCACCTGACAAGGGCCGTGCTTCGCCCAGAAGGTGTAAATGATCTCAGGACCTTCGTAGCGGTAGTCCTTGCGCTCGTTTAGCGGAATGGTCAGCGGGTCAAAATCGCTGGGCATCACTTTCTTGGTCGGCAGGTTTGTCCACGTTCCCTTTTCACCTTCCGGGCCATCGCAATAGTAGTAAGGCATGATCTGCGGCTTAACCTCGGCCTCAATGTCAGCCAACAGCCGCTTCACTTCATCCAGATCAACATTTGCCAGTTCCTGCTTGACCACGAACCAGGCAACCGGATTCAGGTCGTTACCGATCATCTGCATCCCGAGGCGAGAGCCTTCGACCAGCGTGGTGCCTCCGCCCATGAAAATGTCTGCCACCTTGAGGTGCTTGAATGCACCTTTCTTCTGGTGGTTGGCGTAGTAGTTGTCCCACACCAGCTTGGCTGTGTGCGATTTGTCTTCCGGGGCCTTCGTCGCCGCTGCAATCAACATCGAGCGAAACACGCTGGAACGCCGCCGCGCCCACCATTTGGACATTTGGTAGATGGGCTTGCCCGCATTGCCTTCAATGATCGCAACCTGGTTGACCGGCAGGATTGGAAAATCAACCTCCAAGCAGGTCTTGGGGCGGTTCGGATCGTTGAAATCGACCGTTTCGAGTGCGACAGGCTTCCCGGCTCCTACAACCTTGGCAACTTGCTCACGCAATTCTGCCTTTGCGTCTTTTTTCTGTTCCCAGTAATCCATTTTTAGCCTTCTTATTTGGTGATCTCGACGAAGGGAGACAAAACTTCCAACAGCGACAGGCCACCATGCGTCAATGTTGGGTAGCCTCCTTGGCTCTTCCACTTGCGGCGACCAACAGCCAGCAAATGGGTGCCATGGGGGCTTTCAATATTCAGTGCAACCGGCGGCACAAAGGGGCCTGCATCGCCTTCACCCTTGGCACTGCGCCCACTGGCAAAGGTCTGCTTGAGGAACTGCCCAACCTCGCCTTCGGCATCCGGGAAGTAGCCGGTAGCGGCATAGCCATGGTCTGAGGTGATGACCAGGCGGCGGCCTGTAGCCAAGCGTTCGACAAAGCCCCAAAAGTCGTCGCTGGCGAGCTGTTCAGCGGCATCGCGGGTGAGGGTGTCCAGCCCTTGCCCTGCGCCAGAGCCGTCATGCACCTTGCTATCGGGCCAGTGGTGCCAGAATACCCAGTTCGGGGTGCCATTAATCAGGCCCTCACAGTCCTTCCAGGGCATATCAACGCATTCAGTCGCCGTCGATTGCAGCTTGTGCAGGAAGCCGCCACCGTTGTTTTGCAACTGGCTACGGCTGTTGAAGCCAAGGGCCTGGGCAAATTCGTTGGTTTCACCAGGCAGTTCGGAGGCGTAGGCCGACACTTCGTGCAGCGTAAAGCCTCGCTCCTTGGCCCCCTGCAGCAACCAGGGCATTTCACGCAGCGACAAGCCGTCCAAAATCAACACTGCCTTGGCGCTGTATGGCTCTGCCCACCAGCGAACCAGCCGCTCGGAGTTGCGCTCAACCGCCGTGCCGAAGGCTTGCCACAGGTCCCAACTGCTTGAGGCCAGGAAGTGGTCAAGCAGGCCAATCTCGCGGTCACGTTTGATGACCTCGCTGGTCGCTAACAACGCGCCCAGCGGCGAAGAGGCGATTTCGACTGCATTGGCAACGATGGTGGCCCAGGCATCCTTGGCCGAGCCCTTGGTCAGTTGCTGCAGGAGCTGTGCATCAAGTGCCATTACTCGTCCTTCTCAAGATTGAGCTCGAACGTCATGCCGTCCGGCAGGTTCTTGAGCAGCTTGGAGAGTTGGGCACCTGTAGCCGCCGTCACTTTGATGGTGACCTCGTTGACCGATGTGGCAGGGCCGATACCCCAGCCTTCGAGCTTGGAGTAGAGATTCAGCCCGGAGGTTGGTGGGTTGTGCAGTACCACTCGCGGTTTGCTGTTGCCACCCGTGTTATTGCCACCAAAGATGCCACCAGGAGGTGGTGTAATTTGACCACCAGGAGGGGGCTCGCTTACGCCGGGAGGTGGATTGGGGGTTGTAGTGCCACCACCGAACAAGCCTGTATTGCCGCCAGCCGGAGGCTCTGCCGGTGGGGTTGCGCCACCCGTGGTCGGCACTGCCGATGGCTCCATCAGGAAAATTTCGTCCAACTGCCGCCCGGTGTACGACAGCTTGGGACGCAGACGCTTCCAGGCCGTTTCTTCATCTTCGCCTGGTGAGGTTTGCAGGTATTCCAGGCCACGCAAGTTGATGGCTAACTTACCCCGCGCACACAAGCGCAGGATGCGTTCCTTCATCGAAGTTTCACCGAGCCAGGGGATGCAATCCTGCCCTGCAGGACGAGGCTCACGCAGTTCGTGCAGCAGCTTGCCGACCGATGAATTGTTGGCGGCAGCTTCCAATACCAAGTCCTCGAAGTCTTCAGGCACGAACAAATCGTTAACCAGCGCCTCTTCGATGCCTTCAGGAATCTGGGCTCCCTGCTTCTTCAGGCTCTCGACGCTGAACAAGCATTGGTTGGGGTCGGCAAAGTTCCAACGCGACAAGACAGCGAAACGGTCGAATCGCTTCTTCAGAATGTCGCGCAGCACCCCTTGAAACTCAGTGTGCAGCTTCTTGTACTCGGGGCCTTGGCCGCTCCATTCCTGTGCTTTCATTTCTGCACGGGCCAGAATCAACAAGTCACGATCCAGGAAGGCATTGCTCGACCCCGAGCGTGGCAGCAGAAAACGGATGGTGTTGCGACGCTTTTGCAGGTGGTCCTTCAGCCAGCGCCCAAGGCGTTGATCGAGGTTTTCCGGCTCTTCGGGCAGCACCAGAATCGGCAGGCGGTCATCCCATTGGTCGGGCTGTTCTTTTTCATCGAGTGCGGACCAAGGGTCTGTCTGCCAAGATTTGGGTAGTGCAATGACACGGAAGGATTTAGCCACCTCGTCGGTTCCGCCGATTACGTAGCGGACCTGTTTGGCAAGCTGGCCCATGTCAGAGCCATCGGTGAAAAGCTTGTCGTTACGGGCGCAAGCCATCAGCTTGGCGCGTGGGTTTTCTTCTTCACGGAACACCAGACGAGGGCCGTCCTGGTGAATGTTGAAGCTATTTTCAACTACAGTTGCCAGTTCAACTTGGAAGGCGTTGTCATCGAGCGCCTTGTCCCTCGTTATATCAACCTGTAGCGTTGCAGGCTCTGCACCTGCCATGTTGCCAACCGCAATCGAACGCAACCACAACGCACCAATGATTTCTTGCAGATGCGGTGCCAGTTCGGCGTGGTTGTAGACCGCCTCGGTGACGGAAATGATGTTTTGCTGGGCCTTCTCGCGCAAGGTGCGGTGCTGCGCGTTCGAGACGGAATCCAGCAGTGCGCCAATGCCCGATGCGTCGTCATCCAAACGGAAATCGGCAGCCGTGAGCACCGGCACGACCTCGCCCCGGCTCTTGTATAGGTTCGCCAGGATGCGAATCATGTCGCGGGTATCCTGGGCATCGGTGGCGATTAGGACTTGCTCTTCCAGCAAGCGCAACAGGTGCGGGGCAAACGGCCAGGACTCGGCGAACTCCTTGCGCTTGCGATCCTGTTCAGACGGCGGCACTTCGGCCAGACGGAAATATTCCGAAACGTGCTCCGCCACCAGCGCATCGACTCCACTCGGAGCGATCTGCATCCGGTTATCGAACAGGCGGTGCAACAACATGCGGCGACGGTCCTGCTGAATTCGCTCTGCGTTGCCACCAGCCTTGAAATCAACGGCTACCGGATTCACACGATGCACCTGCTGGTAGGCATCACTGCTGCCGTTACGCACAGAGATGACCAGCACCAGCAGGTCGGGACGTTCCTTGGCAATCTCAGACAGAATCTGGATGAAGTTGAACGCCCAGTGCTTCCAGGGGTATTGCTTGGTGTTGGTCAAACCGTCGAACCATGTCTGGAATTCGTCCAGCAGCAGCATGGTCGGTGTGTGCTCAAGCAACTCGACGATCAACTTGTCAGACGGTACATCGGTCTTGGATGCACCCATGCCCTCCCACTTGCCCTTGATGTAGGTGCCGTGTGGGTGGCGTTCAAACAGCAGGTCCCAAAGGAACTTGTAACGCTGACGGTGCAAGCTTTCGCCGATCACCTGCATTCCGTCGCGCAGTGCGATCTTGCCGATCTGGTCGTCACCCAAGGTGCTTGCCCAGGCATTCAGCCAAGCGCCGGTAGATATCGGGTCATTGACAGCGTGGTACAGCGCCGCCATCAAGTGCGACTTACCTAAACCGCGCTCACCGATCACGACAACGGGACGCCCTTGGTTGGGACCAACTGCTTCGATGCCCTTGAGCAAGTCGTGCGTCGGGTAGGTGATTTCGAGGAACGACTTGGCTGCGATCTGCGTCGCGCCAGTGTTCGTGTCGTTGGACAGCTCAATGGCGGTCCCTTTGAGGCGTTTACCCCGGAATTCTTCTCGTAAGGTCAGTCCCAGCATTACTTCTGCTCCCCTTGTTTGGCCTGGCCCGTAACCGTGCCGACTTCATCTCGCCCCGCATCAAGCCCCTCCATCGACTGCTGCTTGATCCAGGCGTCAATGTCCGCTCTGGAGAAGCGCCAAGTGCCACCCACCTTGAAGGCGGGGATCTTCTTGGCACCCGCCAGGCGGTAAATCGTGCGCTCCGTAACCTTCAGGTATTCGGCGACCTGCTTGATGGTGAGGATTTCACCCTCACTGGGACTTGTAGGCATGGTAATGACCAATTTAGGGCAAACCTCGACAGGATAGTGCAAAATTTTCAAGGTATCAATGACAGGTGGCTGGCGCTGGCAGAACGTGGAGATGCTGATCCTTTGGACTGATCGAAGGGAAGGGGCAGCCCCTCCGGCCTGGAAATCCGGGTGATTTCGGGCGACTCAAGCCGAACCGATGGGGAATTGGCGCTAACAGATTGATTTTGCTTGGAAATTTGACAAAATCAGCGATTTTGCGCTAAGCTGAAAAAGCACATTGCTGCCAGCGAACGCCTTTTCTAAGACGCTTCCCATCCCTCGCCGACCTGTCGGCATCCCCTCGAAACAAGCCAATAGCTGCCGTATCACCATGAGCTTTGCCGCTCAGGTCGAGTCACGCCAGTCGGTTTGAGTGTTTCCCGCGCTTCAACGGTATGCCGCAAATCGGCAGGGGGCAGTGTGTGCTGGTGGTTCGCACGATTTTCAGTTTGGCGACGTCCTTCGTGCGAACCGTGTGATGAGTTCTTAAATCCACCACGAGGAGCACCCTACCATGACTGCAATCAGTCGCACAGCGACGCCGAACTTCGCCCTTTGGCAGCGCCCACCCTTGTTCAACTTGGGCGAAATCTACGCCACACCAGGCTCAATGGCCTTTCTTCAGGAGCAAGCCCTGACGCCCCATGAGTTCCTGCATCGCCACCACACCGGCGACTGGGGCGATCTCGATCCCGAGGATATTGAGGCAAATCGTGCTGCCTTGCATTACGGCAGCCGCTTGCTGTCGTCCTACGAAATCGGCAATCAAAAGCTGTGGATCATCACAGAGGCCGACCGCAGCATTACCACTGTTCTACTGCCTGAGGAGTACTGAGCATGGGACTCGCAGAGAAAATCCGGGAGAACCACGAACTTGCCGCCACTACGCAACAAGCTTTGCGTAATGGGCGTCGTGTCATCCGTCGCATCGCCGAGGAGGACGCGATCAGCGTCCCTGCTGTGGTCGAAACTCAGCCGCAGCCACTACCGCAACCAGTGCCCATGCCTCACACCGCGATCACCGTTTCACCCCTCGATTTACCTGCCGACCAGTTCAAAGCCGGTCTGGATCGCAGGAAGGCAAACCGCGAGCTATTGATGGAATGGCTGCGATCCGCCTTGGTTGAAGGCATCGATTTTGGAAGAATCCACGTTGCCAGCAAGGAACGCTGCCCGTTTGCTCGCCAAGGCCGGGTCAAGGATTGTAGCGATCCTCATCATTGGTCCAAGCCTTCGCTGTTCAAGCCTGGCGCAGAAAAAATCACCGGCATGTTGGGGATGACTGTGCATTACCCCTCGTTGCCCGACTACGAGCAAGCCGTCTTGAATGGCACCACACTGACCACTGTGATGCTGCGTTGCGAACTCAGAGATGCTCACGGTCGCCCTGTTGCCGAAGGGGTGGGTGCTCGCAGCGTCGGCCAAGACTACGGCGACATCAACAAGACGCTGAAGATGGCCGAGAAGAGCGCCCACATCGACGCCACTTTGCGATTAGCTGGCCTATCCGAGATCTACACGCAGGACATTGAAGATCGTCCCGTTGTCGAGGAAGAGACTCCCGTTGCATCGTTGCAGCCAAAGCCACGACGATCAGCAAAGTCTGCAACGCCTGCATCGGGTGCAACTTCTGCAACCGATGCAACGGATGAGCAGATCGGCAGGGAAGCACTTGAAGCTCTACGTCAGGAAATTCGTCAGTACGGCTTCACCGAAAAACGAGTGTTGGCGTGGCTCTACAAAACGACGGGGGGTAGCGTCACCAAGCTCGATCAACTGACGCAGGCGCAATGTGCCTCGATCTTACGGCGCTTGGAAATCTGGTCGGAAGGCGAAAAAACATTCGCCAACGGCCAAGCCCAGCAGGAGGGGGGTAGCCATGAGTAAGCCGTTATTCGCATTGGCCGACGAGTACTTGGAACTTGCCAAGGTGCTGTCAGACGAGCAGGACATGCCGAACAACATCATCGACGAAATCCTCGATGCCTATTCGGGTGAGTTGGACGCTAAGTGCTGGAACGTGGCGGCGATGGTGTTGCAGTTCGAGGGCGAGGCAGAGATGGTTCGCACCGTCGAAAAGCGCATCGTTGCTCGGCGCAAAAACCTGGAAGGCCGCGCTGACTGGTTACGCAATTACCTGCTGGTGAACATGATTCGCACCGGCATTAACGAACTGGCTTCGCCGGAATTCGTGGTCAAAGTTTGCGACAACCCGCCCAAGGTCGTTCTGGATGACGAGGACGCCATCCCGGACGATTACAAGGAAGAGGAAACCGTTGTCACGATCCGCAAGGATGCCCTACGGAGAGCCATGCTCGACGACGGCGAAATCATTCCTGGCTGCCATCTGGAAAAAGGCAAACGCCTGAAAATTTCCTGAGCCTGAATCCCAACTGACGGAGAGCTTCGGCACTGCTGAACAGTGCCGGGGCCTCCCATTGCCTGGAGAAAACAAGATGAGCCATGTGTATCGCTGGCATCCCAGACTCACCGCAGGGATCGACGGCCCGATGGTGGGGAAGTCACCCTTGCACCTGCAACAGTCCGACCTCGATGGCGCATGTGGTCAGCACTCAGCACTGATGGCGCTGATGCTGTTTGGCGAAGTCAATCGCGACGACCTGGAAGGCAAGCCGAAGAAGGCGCTGTCAGCATTCTGGAAATCGGCCAGACCGCATTACTTCGTCGGCACCAAGCCGAACAAGCTGGCGTCGTTTTTCAAACCGTATCGCCATGCTGTCAGCAGCCGGGTCATCCTCAAGGATTTACCGGACGAGATTCGGCAAACCCTTCACGCCGATGGATTGGCGATTGTCGGTGTTCAAAACGACAGCTTCGATCACTGGAGCCTGGCGGTCGGCATCGGTTGTCAGGAAGGCTTTCCCGGAGATGAGAAGCTATTGCTGCTCGATCCCAACTTCCCACCCTTCTCGATGATGCCGTGGAACGCCACGTTATCCCTCAACCCCAGTCGTCGGGGCTGGCACAACTACGACACCCCAGCAGGTCGGGCGAAGGTGCATCTCTCCGATGCGGTGTGCTTACTGCCATCCATCGAGGAAATGGACCTCGACATTGACTGACTCAACCAAATCAAATCCTGCAACACCGGCCAGCCATCGTGCTGGCCGTTCTATTTTATGGAGCCTGAAAAATGAAAAAGAACGAACTGTCGCCCAAAGACTTCTCAGCACTGGCGAATGCCGTCGCTGATCTGCCGTTCGTGAAACCGAACCGTGCCCCGGCTGATTACATGGCCGATTTGATGGAGACGGTCATCAACTTCCATGTTCGCGTGGAGGTGGTGCTGTCCTCCCTGGGCTACTTCCGCGATCAGGTCCAGCAACAGCACCAAATTTACACACATGATGACCTGAAGGCGGCACTGGCTCGATTTCCTGACGATGAAGAGGGTAACAAAGCTGCCAGCCAGTTTCTGTGGGGCAACTTCATGTGGACGCGCATCGCCTTGCTGCGAAAGCTGATGGTTTTCTTCGAGTCGGTCGGCGTCACCGATCAGGCTAGCCTTCATGCTTGGGCTGCTCGCTCCACGTTCGAGCGCGATTTCAAGGATCGCGTGAAGGGGCTAGGCATCGCTGTTTTCCATTGGCTTCAAATACGTTGTCATGTCGATTCCGTGAAGCCAGACGTGCATGTTTTGAACTTCGGCAAACGCGTGATCGGCAGGCGAGTATCGGAAAAGGTGCTGGTCGATGCCATCAGTCAGATCGCACCCTTGGTGGGGCAGTCGATGGCGACCGTGGATGTGACCGTGTGGTTTTGGGGACGCCTGGGTATGGCTGACGATAGACCGGGAATGCGGCTGATCGCCTGGAACATGTTGAAGGCGGGACTGGAGGAACGGCTGCGCGAGGAAGTATTGCAGGACTTCAACTGGCGACTCATTCTCGACTCACCGGAGAAACTGCGGTTCAGTGAAGCGGGCCTGACCATTCAGCCGGATCGCTCCCTATTCGGGGAATTGGTGCCGGGCACAACGTCAGCCACGATTCGGCAGTCACCTTGGACCGAGGGGCTGGAACTGGAAATGATGATTCGGCACGATACGTCGCTGCCGTTGCCGCTGTTCGAGAGGCTTCAGGAAAGGCTGGGCGAGCAGTATTGGGAAGCGGCCAACGATCCACACTTCACTGCCAGCCTCGATATGGAGGACAGCATGATGATGACTGAGCCGATGAACTTCCAGGAGCTTGCTGAGTGGGTAGCCGAGCAGATTGAGAAGGCGCTGCCAGGTCTATCCATTGGTTGCAGATAGTTCATCCGCTGCATCTAGTGCAACTCTCACCCCAAAACCAAGTTTAGGGGGAGGGTTGCTTTTTCTTGGCCGTTTTAAGCCCGCAGAGTTTATCGAGGTAGTCTGCCCACGCCTGCATCATCTTTTTCCGCTCGGGTAGATAGTCAGCATGGTTATAAGCCGCTCGAATTTCATCGCGCTCAGTGTGGGCAAGTTGCCTCTCTACTGGATCACGACCGAAGCCAAGTTCATTCAGGATTGTGCTGGCTGTTGAACGCAGACCGTGTGGGGTGAACGACCCGCCGTAGCCCATTTTCTGGAACATGACATTGATGGACGACCCGCTCATTGGCTTTTCGAGGGTGCTATTGCTCGGGAATACATACTTCGACTCGCCTGATATGGGCTTCATCGACTCAAGAATCTGAATTGCCTGTCTGCTAAGGGGAACGATGTGCGGCTTTTGCATCTTCATTCTCTCTTTGGGAATAATCCAGAGCGAGTTGTCGAAATCGAACTCGTCCCAAGTTGCATCGGTTGCTTCTGATTTCCTGACAAAGGTGAGCAAGATCAACCGAACAGCGTTTTTCGTTGATGGAAGTCCTGGGTATCGCCCAACGGCGTCAATAAAACCTGGAATTTCTTTCGGTGTCAGCGGGCGACGATGCTCTGCTGCTGGAATCTCTGTCCATTGAGCGAGGGCACGTCCCGGATTCGCAGTGGCCTTAAACTGACGAATTGCATACTCAAACACTTGGCCCGCAGTTTGGCGAACACGTTCTGCGGTTTTGACGCCGTGCTTGTCACCTATTTTCTTGATTACAGAGAGCAACAGAGGGCCGCTAACTTCGGTGATAGGCAAGCTACCGATTTCCGGCTTCAGGTCTCGTCGGAGGTACAAAGCATTTGCTTCCCTCCAAGCATGTGATCGAAGCTTTTCTTTAGCTCCATACCACTCATCGGCAATTGCCCCAAAGGTGTTGGTAGAAGCCTCTCGTTGCAGAATTTTTTCCTTCTGCTTCTCCTGATGGGGATTTTTTCCAGATGCCAACACGCTTCTTGCATCACGCAAGCGTGAGCGGGCATCGGCCAGAGACACATCAGGATACTTCCCCAGTGTCTGGGTATATCTCTTCCCTTGATAGCGGTAGTCAAACCGCCATGAGCGACCGCCCGTAGGTGTCACGTAAATGTACAGGCCATCGTAGTCAGCGAGTTTGAAGGCCTTGTCTTTGGGCTTGAGCGTTCTGAGCTTGGTATCGGAGAGCATGACGGTAAACCAGATGCGGTACACGCAGTATACCGCATTGCTTACCGTCAAATACCGTAGATTATGGTGGACTACATTAGCCCACCAAAGACCACAAGATGACTATTTATTCTTTGAAATCAAAGTCGATCTAGGCATCGTTGGAGACTGCAAGAATCCGCTCAACATAACGGGCGATCAAATCGACTTCGAGGTTGACACGGCGACCGGGGCACAGGCCGCCGAGCGTGGTGGCGCCAAGTGTGTGCGGAATCAGATTGATGCTGAAATCGGCGCCGTCGACCGTGTTGGTGGTCAAACTGACGCCGTCCACGGTGATCGAGCCTTTCCGGGCGATATAGCGGGCGAGACTTTCCGGGGCGCGGACGGTCAGCAGGCGGTTGTCGCCGATGGCGTCGAAACGCAGGACTTCGCCAACGCCGTCCACGTGGCCCGAGACGAGATGTCCGCCGAGGCGATCGGCCAGACGCAGCGCTTTTTCGAGATTGAGCGGACCGGGCGCCGCCAGGCCGACGGTACAACTCAGCGATTCCGGTGACACGTCGACGAAAAAACAAGCGTCGTCCTTGTCCACCACGGTCAGACACACGCCGCCGCAGGCGATCGAGTCGCCGAGGGCAACGTCGCCAAGGTCCAGTTGCCCGGCGTCGATGCGCAGGCGAACGGTAGCGGCGCCGTCATTGCGCGCGACAATGTCGGTGAGGTGGCCAACGGCGGCGACGATTCCTGAAAACATGGCGCGACCTCAAAAGTCGAGAGAAACGAAAGCAACAAAATTGGGTCACGATTCTAACATGCCAGGGACGACGCCAGCCATGCCGGAGCCTCGTCCGGTCGCCTCGTAAAACCGGTGCAGGCTATTGATTGCAGGCACTTCCTCTTATTTTCGGTTGCCGCCGAATCTCGTTGACAGACTGTCGCCGGGGGATGTAAAACGGTTCCCGGCGTGTGCCGAAGAAATCCCGCCATGGCGACGGAAGGGCTTGAAAATGAATTTCAATTTCGCGAACCGCCTGATGTCTCGCTGTCCATCCTGCCACGGGCGCACGATTTCCCTCTGGCATAAATGGTGGGGTTGCTCTGCTTTTCCTGCCCGGTGCGCGAATTGCGGCGCACCATGCGTCGTGCCTTCGTCCAGGAGTAGCGGCATCGCCTTGGCTTGCGTGCTCTTTGTCACGATGTGCGGATTCGCCGCCGCTGCCCTCCACGCTGTTTCTCCTTTGTCCATCGGTGCGAGCGCGGCTTTGTTCTTTTATGTTCGGCGGTGGTATCTGTTTGAATTACAGGTTATTTCCGCTGAAAATATTTCGCGGGCGCAAAAGGAAAGCGGCGTTACCTTGGTCGTGACCGTGCTCTTATGGTTTGTTGACTAGACGTTTCCGGGCAGGCGTCAGGGTTGGCGGGTGGAAACGCCGGATTGCGACGCGATACGACACGTATCTGGCACGACTCGGCCCGGTGACCTTATCCGAGGCGGCGGATCTTGGCACCTGTCGTTGCGAGGTGTTGTCGCAAGGCATCGAGACAGACGCCGAAGCGCGCGCTGAAGCCGTCGGCGGTGTCGATGCGAGCGAGGAAGGCAAGGGCCAGTTCTTCCGCGCGCCGCCAGGTGTCCTCGGGCACCACGGAGTGAATCGCCGCCGCGGCGACTGTATCCGGCAAGCCGCCGCCAACTCGCGGCGCAAAGGCCATGGGCGTCATGTCGTAGGCAGGCGCCAGTTCGTAAGGGCGCCCGTGTTCCGAGACGAACGACAGGTTGCCGCCATGCATGTCGGTATTGGCGATCAGGATTCCAAAGGCCCACAGCAAATCGACTCCCTGCACGGCTTCCCGGCGAACCTGCTTGCCAGCGACAAGACGGCGCGTGAGAACCGGCCACGGGGCGCTTCCTTCCCCGACAAAGGCCGCATCCAGCGCTGCCAGGGAAATCAAGGCTCGCCGGCCGCGCTCGCCGATACGGTCGAAGCGCTCGATTTCAAGAAAGCGCTGGCCCCCGTGATCGACAATTCGCGACACGGCGGCGGGAATGCCGGCCTCGCGCAAGGTTTCCAGCGCGAAGTGCTCCGCCAGCAACAGATCGCGCCAGCGCGCGCTGACCGGACTTTCCTCGCGTTCGCTGAATTTCACCAGCACGTGTCGCGTGCCGCTTGGCATCCAGGCATGGCACGTGAATTTCGGCTGCTCGCCCCCCGCGGAGGAGCCTGGCGCGTCTCCACGCGCCGCTTCAAGCGCAAGACGGGGATATTCCGTCGCCTTCTGCTCCTCGGAAATCGGTTCGGGAGCGGCGTCGGCAAGAAAGCGATCCCTCGCCGTGTCGCCAAGTAATAAATTTCCTACCGCATCGTGGCCATGCGCCAGCAACGCGCGCAAAGCGTGAACGTCGGTCCACGCGGTCAGCCGTTCCGGCAATCGGAGTTCGGCCGCATGGCGAGCCGCGTAGGCACGCCCGAGATAGCCTTGCGGGCGCATGTCGGACAGCCACCATGGCAAGCCGTCGCCATGGAGCGTCACGCCATTCTCCTGGCGCATGACGAATCCTTCCGGACGCACGGGGGTCAGCGTTCCCAGTTGTCGAATCCGCCCGGCCGCATCAATGCGGTGGATGGGAATGTCCGGCAATTCGCGGAGGGTGTCGCGGAGCGCGTACTGAATGGATCGCGCGGCACCGAACCGTACGATCTCGCTGCCGAGTTCATTTAGCGCGCGAGAGACCGTCGGCTGGCTAACGCCAATGATTTCAGCAAGTTGTCGCGCCGAAAGTGGCCTGGAAAATAGACATGCGCGGATGCGTTCAGCGTGTATTGACATCCGATTGAATAAAATGGTGAATAAATTCTTGAATGGAAATTATACGCGGCTCCAGGTTGCGCCTGACACTTCTCGCCATTCGATTTGCCGCCGCCCGGTCCGGATCGCTGCCGCAGTTTAATCCGCCGCCGGTGGCGCGTCGGCCAGCCACGCCTGTAGCAGCGTGTAACCGACGGCCAACACCACCGGGCCGATGAAGATGCCGACCAGGCCGAAGGACAGCATGCCGCCGATGACGCCGGCGAGAATCAACAGCATCGGCAGATCGGCGCCCTGCCTGATCAGGAAAGGCCGCAGAAAATTATCCAGCGACATGACGACGATGCTCCAGATCAGCAGAAAGGTGGCCCAGGCCGTGCTGTCGCTCCAGTACAGCCAGATCACGGCCGGGATCAACACCAGGCCGGGGCCGAGTTGCGCGATGCAGAACATGAACATCAGCGCGGTCAACAAGGCGACGGCGGGCAGGCCGGCGATCGCCAGGCCGATGCCGCCGAGCAGCGATTGCACCAGCGCGGTGATGCCGACGCCGAGCGCCACGGCCCGGATCGCCCGTGCGGCCAGCACGACGGTGGCGTCGCCGCGTTCACCCGCCAGACGGCGGCCGAAACGCCGCACACTCGTGGCGTAGCGCTCGCCGTCCAGGAACAGCACGGCGGCCAGGGCGACGGTCAGCAGGAACTGCACGAAAACCAGCCCGAAATTGCCTATCTCGCGAACGAACCATTTGGTGAGGTTGCCGGCGTAGGGCGCGATCTTGCCAGCGAGCTCCGCGTGGCCGGAATTGACGAGGTGCAACCAGGCGTTTTTGGCCGCATCGCCGATCCAGGGCAGTTCGCCGACCCAATCCGGCGGCGCCGACACGTTGAGTTCGGCCAAATCCTTTCCCCACTCGACGATCTGGTCGGCGTTGTCGACCAAGGTGGCGATGGCCAGCGACAGCGGCACCACCAGCACCAGCAGGACCAGCAGGGTCATCGCCGCGACCGCCGGGCGGCGGCGGTTGCCGAAGTGCTTTTGTATCTCCAACAGCAGTGGCCAGGTGGCGACGACGACCATCGTCGCCCAAAGCAGGGCCGGCAGGAAGGGGCTCAAAATCCATGCCGAAGTGACGAGTAACGCGCAAATCATCAACAGATTCAATGTGTTGCGCGTGAGATCGATTTTTGGAGCGGAGGACGGGTTCATGGTCGGATCGCCGGGTGGGTGGGAATCGTCGACTGCGAGTCGAGTGAATCGAGGAGCGGCTCGAGCGGCGCCCGGGCCGACGGCGCGCCGGTCGCCATGGCGTGCATCGCGGGACCATGGTAGCGCAAGTTGGCGCATCGCTCGTTGTGGACGCGTTCCGGCGAATACCCATGCGGCCCGCGCGGCGAACGCGGTCGGCGATCGAGCGCCGACTATCCATTAGAATGCAGCGCTTCGCCCGTTCCCACCGTGCAGGGCCGATCCGCTGTGAACATAAACCACGCGCTGCTGTTCTCGGTATTCATTGTCGCCTCGTGCGGTCTGGCCTATGAGCTGATCGCCGGCGCGCTGGCCAGCTATCTTCTCGGCGACTCGATCCTGCAATTTTCGACGGTGATCGGCGCTTATCTGTTCGCCATGGGCATCGGCTCGTGGCTGTCGCGTTATATCGAGCAGCAACTGGTGGCCCGCTTCATCCAGGTGGAACTGCTGGTCGGCGTGATCGGCGGTTTCTCCGCGGCCAGTCTGTTCTTTGTCTTTGCCTGGTCGCCGGCGCCGTTCAAATTGTTGCTCTATCTGGCGGTGGTGCTGATCGGCGTGCTGGTCGGTCTGGAAATTCCGCTGATCATGCGCATTCTCAAGCGCGATCTGCTGTTCAAGGACCTCGTTTCGCAGGTGCTGACCTTCGATTATCTCGGTGCGCTCGCGGTGTCGATTCTCTTTCCGCTGTTGCTGGTGCCGCATTTGGGGCTGATGCGCAGCGGCCTGCTGTTCGGTCTGCTCAATGTCGTCGTCGCGCTGTGGGCGTGCCGGCTGTTTCGCCCGCATTTGCCAGAGGTCGGTCGGCTGCGCGCGCAGGGCGTGCTGGCCGCGCTGGCCTTGTCGGGCGCGTTCGCCGCCGCAGGCCGGATGACCTCGCTCGCCGAGGCGCAGCTTTACACCGACGAGATCGTGCATGCCGAAAGCACGCCGTATCAACGCATCGTCGTCACTCGCTGGAAGGACGATCTGCGCTTGCACTTGAACAACAACCTGCAATTCAGCTCGCGCGACGAGTATCGGTATCACGAGGCATTGGTGCATCCGGGGCTGGCGACGCTACCGAATGCGCGGCGGGTGTTGATTCTCGGCGGCGGCGACGGTCTGGCGCTGCGCGAGGTCCTGAAATATCCGCGGATCGACACGGTGACCCTGGTCGATCTCGATCCGGCGATGACCCGGCTGTTCGGCAGCGCGCCGTCGCTGCGCAAGCTCAATGGCGATGCGTTCCAGTCGCCCAAGGTCACGGTGGTGAACGCCGACGCCCTGCAATGGCTGGAGGAGAACGACGAGAGTTTCGATTTCGTGGTGATCGATTTTCCCGATCCGTCGAACTTCGCCATTGGCAAGCTTTACAGCGCCTCGTTCTATCGCTTGCTGGAAAAGCACCTCAATGGCGACGCCTTGGCGGTCATTCAATCGACGTCGCCGCTGTACGCCCGGCAATCGTTCTGGTGCGTGGTGAGCACCGTCGAAAGCGTCGGCCTGATCGCCACGCCTTACCACGCGCTGGTGCCGTCGTTTGGCGAATGGGGGTTCGTGCTGGCCGGCCGACGGGCCTACCGGCCGCCGGCGGCGTACCCGGTCGACACCCGATTCTTGACCCCGGAAACGACTCCCGCCTTATTCATGTTTCCCGCCGACATGGCGCGCGTGCCCGCCGAGGTCAACCGGCTGAATAATCAGGTGCTGGTGCGCTACTTCGAGCAGGAGTGGCGGCAGGTGATCCGCTAGACATGGATCGCCGCGATTTTCTGTTTTCGGTGGCCGCCGCCGGCGCGGCATCGCTCGCCGGCTGCCGGAACGAGGCGCCGCCCTTGCCGCCCGGCGAGCTGCTCGGCACCTCGCTCGACCTCGGTCATCGTCTCCGCCGGGGCGATCTGCCGCCACCGAGCGAAACGCGGCACGTGCCGGTGCTCATCGTCGGCGCCGGCATCGGCGGACTTTCCGCCGCCTGGACCCTGGCCAGGGCCGGTTTCGGCGATTTTCTGCTGGTCGAACTGGAAGCCGAGGCCGGTGGCAATTCGCGCGGCGGGCGCAATGCCGTCAGCGCCTACCCCTGGGGAGCGCACTATTTGCCCCTGCCGACACGCGAGGCGACGGCGGTGCGCGAGTTGCTGGCCGAGATCGGTGTCCTGCAAGGCGATCCGCACGCCGCGAAACCGGTTTACGACGAGCGTTATCTGTGCGCGACTCCGCAGGAACGGCTGTATCGCGATGGGCGCTGGCACGATGGGCTGCTGCCGACCGCCGGGGCGACGGCCGCCGAGCGGCGCCAGTATCGCCAATTCGCCGACGCGATGGACGCCTACAAGCAGCGCCGCGACCGTCAGGGTCGGCGGGCCTTCGCGTTGCCGATGGCGCTGTCGGGCCGCGATCCCGAGCTGTTGGCGCTGGATCGCCTTGGCATGCGCGACTGGCTTCTGGCGCAAGGACTCGATGCGCCGCACCTCCATTGGTACGTCGACTACGCCTGCCGCGACGACTACGGCACCGCCAGCGCCGCGGTCTCGGCCTGGGCCGGCATTCACTACTTCGCCTGCCGCACCGGCGAGGCGCGGAACGCCAGCAGCGACACCGTGCTTACCGCCCCGGATGGCAATGGCTGGCTGGCGAGGGGTTTGCAACGCGGTATCGCGGCGCGTGTCGGCGATCGCCTGCTCAAGGGCGCGCTGGCGTTCCGCGTTGCCGGGGGCGAGAGTGCTCGCGAGCGCGTGACGGTCGATCTGTGGCTTCCGGCGGAAAACCGCGGCGTGCGCGTGTTGACCGAGCAACTGATCTGGGCGGCGCCGCTGTTTCTGGTGCCGCGCGTCTTCGACGGACACCCGGCGTTGAAGGCCGCCGCCGCCGGCTACAGTCACGCGCCGTGGCTGGTCGCCAACCTGACCTTGTCCGGCCCGCCCACGGAACGGCACGGCGCGCCGCCGGCCTGGGATAACGTGCTGCACGGCGCGGCCGGTCTCGGCTATGTCGTCGCCACCCACCAGCAAATGCGCTTGCGGCCAGGGGCCACGGTGCTGACCTATTACCGCTCGCTGGACACGGTGAATCCGCGACAGGGCCGCCAGATCTTGCACGACACGCCGCGCGAGGCCTGGGCGGCGGAGATTCTCGCCGAACTGGAGCGCGTGCATCCCGACATTCGCCAATTGACGACCCGGCTCGACGTTTTTCGTCACGCGCATGCCATGGCCCGGCCGCTGCCGGGCCTGATTTTCGGTGCCGCCCGTCAGCGTTTCGCCGCCGACGGTCCGCGCCTGCGCTTCGCGCACGCCGACGTCAGCGGTTTCTCCTTGTTCGAGGAAGCGCAATACCGTGGCGTGCTCGCCGCCGAGAGAACCCTGCGACATCTCGGAATGCGCAACATCGCCGTCATGTACGGCGAGGCGGGCTGAATCGCTTTCGGCCGATGCGCCAATGCTTTCGCCGTTACAGTCGGTTGCAAACCCGCCGCGCCGCGATGTCATCGCCGACGTCGGTCGGCCGTTATCCAGCGTATGAAAACGCCAAACACCTCCCTCTGTATCGCCCTTGCTCTTGCCTTGGGCACGGCCACGCCGGCTTTCGCCGATCGTGGTTATTCCCACGAACGCCATTCGGGGCCGCCGCCGCATTACTCGCACGAGCGTTATCGGCCCCCGCATCACGAACACCACCGCGGCGGCAGCGGCTGGGTGGCGCCGGTCGCCATCCTGGCGATCGCCGGTCTGGCGGCGGCCGCTTTTTCCCAATCGCACCCCGCGCGGGCGCCGGAACCCGCACCGGTCATGCCGGCGCCGAACAATTACTGGCATTACTGCGGGTCGGCGGGCCAGTATTACCCCTACGTCCGCCATTGCCCGGAAGGCTGGCAACTGGTTCCGGCGCGTTAGCCGGCTGCTGTCGGCTCGCGGCGGCGGTTATACCGAGCCGGGATAGCCGATCTGGCGCCAGGCTTCATACACGGTCACGGCGACGGCGTTGGAGAGATTGATGCTGCGGTTGTGCGGTCGCATCGGCAGGCGTAGTCGATGTTCGGCATCGAACGCCGCGAAGATGTCGGCCGGCAGACCGCCTGTTTCGCAGCCGAACACCAGGACGTCGCCCGCCTGAAACCCCGCCTCCGATGGATGGCGCGTGCCCTTTGTGCTGAGTGCGAACAGTCGCCCGGACGGCGACAATTCGGCCAGCGCCGCGCGGCAGGCGCTCCAGTCGGCATGTCTGCGCACCGTTGCCAGTTCGGCATAGTCCATGCCCGCCCGCCGCAAGCGGGTTTCCGTCAGTTCGAAACCCAGTGGCTCGACGAGATGCAGACGTGCGCCGGTGTTGGCGCAGAGACGGATCACATTGCCAGTGTTGGGGGGAATTTCAGGGTGAACGAGGACGACTTCGAACATCTGGGTACTCGTACTTGTCGGATGACACAGTGAATGAATACAGCGCCTACCGCTTGATTTTACTTTGTCGGATTTGCGAACAACCCTTCGAATTCATCGCGTAATAAATGGCAAGCCATTGTTTGTTTTGCGGATATTTAAATCATATGGCCCGACACCCGACCTCGCAAACGCTTCGACTGGACGCGCCCTCGTCCGCGCAGTGGTGACCCGGCGACCGGCGAAGCGGCCGGTTCTCTCGCCATTCGGACGGTGGCAGCCCGCACCGGGCGGCTGCCGATCGGAGAGGATGGCAACGGTTTCCGGCGGCCGAGTTGGCCAAGATATCGCAAATCCGCGCAACTAGCGCCGGAGTAAATCCCCGATGAACTGAATCCCGTCGAGCACCAGATCGGCGAGATCGACATCCAGAAAATCGTTTTGTTGCTGCCGAATGCGCTGCGATTTGGCGCGCTCGTTGGCCAGCAGCGCGTCGGCGACGGCGTTGGGATCGACCTGTTGTTGCTGGCGGGCTTTCTCGGAGAAGGCGCCAAGCGCTTCGCGCACGGCGTTGGGGTCGAGAACGACGATCGGCGAACGGCAATGACCGCAGATCTGGTCGCGGCGAATATCCACCGGCGCGCCGCATCCGGAGCAGCGGATATTTCGCACCTTGCCGGCCAGTTCGGCGATTTCGCTGCCGTTGAGCTGGCGAACAAAGCCTTTTTCGATCATGAACGCCGAGAAAGCGCTGTAGCGTCCGTGCCGCTGCGGGCAACGGCTGTAGGCAAAACGACCGGTACGCGTACTGTCCAGGCATTGCAGCAGCGTTTCCCGACAGCGTGGACAACGCAGCGTCTCGCGCCACGGTTGCGGCGGCTCGGCGCGATGTTCGTGCAGCAAGCGGAACAGTTCGAGCACGCCGGCCGGCGCGATTTGCGCGCTTTCGAACTCGTCGAACCAAATGCCCTGGCAGGAAAAACAGATATCGAGGGTGACCTCGCCAACGGCCTGTCGACGGAAAGCGTGCGCCGCCATTGGCGACTGGCAGGAGGGGCAGCGGATGCCGGACGGCATCGGTGGCACGGCGGCACTCATCGGCCGTTCGAAAGGAGGCCATGGCACTGACCGTGCCTAGTGTTGAAAACGACGGACCCAAAAGATTTCATGACGACGAATAGCCTTGCGAAAGAAAGGATTATCTCCGGTAACCGGCCAGCGGCGACCGACCAGCGCCCGCTGCACCAGCCGGCGCAGACGACGTTTGACCGACTGCCGGCCTTGCAGATCGTGCTGCATCGCCAGCGCCATGGCCTTGTCGAGCTGCTTTTCGGCGCTCAGCCACGGACTCCACAGGCCGTCGCTGGCGACGTAGGCCAGTGCCGGCGGCAGGGCGACGCCATGGCCCGCCGGCCCCAAGGGCCAACGGTCGTTATCGTGCAAATGATTGGCGTAAAGCAGCGCGATCTCTGGCTTCCAGGACGATTGCCGTGCCGCGGACTGTAGCGCCTCGGCCGTGGCGACGTGATCGGGATGCGGATCGAGCTCGGGATGCGGGACGATGACCACCTCGGGACGGAAATGCTCCAGCAGCGCCACCAGGTCGCCAAGGAGATTGGCGCCATTCGGCAGGCCGTCGACATCGCCCGGCAGCGAAAAGGGGTTATGAACCCGGACCGGGCGGATGTCGCTGTCCGCCGACGCGCGGGAGGGGAAGGTTTGACCGGGCTTGGCCAGCATCGACGCCAGTTGCATGCAAAAGTAGCCCAGCTGAAAACAGCGGCTTTGCGGCACGCCGCCCCAGAGCGGAATGGCCCGGCTGTCCCAGGCGCGCAGACGGCCTTTCAGACGCGCCGCCGCCGCCGCGTCGAGGCCAAAGCGCCGGTAGCCGCCGGCCTCGACCTCGCCTTGGGTCAGCGTGACGATCACCGCCTCGCTCGCCTCGCTGTAGACGCCAAAGGCCGCCAGTTCGGCGTCGTCGGCATGCGGCGCCAGAATCATCAGCCGGCGCTGGCGAAAATCGGGATTGTCGAAAACATGCAAGGTGGCTTCGTGAGACAGGCGGCAGTGGCGACCGCGAATCGTCAACCCGCCGTCGGCAATGGCGGTCGCTTGCCCGGAAAGATTGAGATAGCGGCGACCGCGGGCGCCAAGCTCGAAATCCTGCCGGTCGTCACCCACCAACACATGCGGATCGCGCCAACGCCCTAGCCAAGTAGCGCGCAGCCTGATCTCCAGGATCAAGGTTTCGCCAGCGGCCAGCGGTTCGCTTAGTTGCAGGCGGTCATTGGCGATCGTCGCCTTCTGTCGCGCGGTTCCCGCTGAAAACGCATGGAGATAATCCTCCTCCCGCGAGTAGAACAGATGATCGGAAAACCAGGCTTCGTGTGCCAGCCAGAGCAGCGGCAGCAGCAGTGGCACCAACCACCACGCCAGCAGCGCGCCCAGCAACACGATCATCAGCATGGCGATGGCCAGCAACAGCCGCTTGTTGCGCCGATGCCGCTTCAGCAATTGATGCTTCCTTGACTTCATGTACCGCACCCAAAGGTCATGCCCATCGGCAAAGCGGTCATGGTACCGGATCGACACGGCGGGCGTCACCGTTATCGGTACCGGCAAACACCGCGATATCAACCGATAATCAGTGCGCGCTGGCCAAAATTTCCCGAACCGCGGTTGAGCCGTCGCTTGGGGCTTGCGCACTTTTCCGTGGAGTGGGACACTGGCCGCACCTGTTAATCCCTAGGAGAAAACGATGAATTCCCAAGACCTTACGCGGTGGCAAGAGGTAATCGTGCAGTACGGTTCGGAACTGGGCGCCAAAGTCCTTGCCGCCATTGCCTTCTGGGTCATCGGCCGCTGGCTGATCGGTCAGGTCGGAAATCTGGTGCAGAACACCCTGGAGCGCCAGCGGACCGACGCCACGGTAATGCGCTACCTCGGCACGGTAATCAACGTCACGCTCAACATCCTGCTGGTGGTGGGCATCCTGGGTTATTTCGGCATTCAGACCACGACCTTCGCCGCCCTCTTCGCCGCCGCCGGCGTGGCCATCGGCATGGCGTGGTCGGGCTTGCTGGCAAACTTCGCCGGTGGCGTGTTCCTGATTGTCCTGCGGCCGATCAAGGTGGGCGATTTCGTTTCCGTCGCCGGCGTCACCGGCACGGTCAAGGAAGTCGGCCTCTTCGCCTCGGCAATCAACACACCGGACAATGTGTTGACGCTGGTCGGCAACAACAAGATTTTTTCGGACACCATCCAGAACTTCTCGTCCAATCCTTTCCGTCGCGTGGATCTCAAGGCGCAATTGTCCGGCGCCGCCGACCATGCGGCCGCAATGGCCCTGCTGAAAACGCGGATCGCCGCCATCGCCAACGTGCTGGAAAGCCCGGCGGTCGATGTCGAGATCCTCGAATTCAATCTGGTGGGGCCGGTGTTGGCGGTTCGTCCGTACTGCCATAACGACCATTACTGGCAAGTGTATTTCGACACCAACCGGGTGATCCGCGAAGCACTCGGCGAAGGCGGCTTCCCGGCGCCGATGCCGGCACAGGTGGTTTTCGTCAATCCGCCGCAATAAACGACGCGACGCCGGCCGTTCGCGGTCGCCGGCAAGACCTCGAATTCCCGCGATCTTGCTGGCGAACGCGTAACGGTTATTTACCGAACACGCTTTTCATGCCCCTTGTTGCAACGCCTGCCGGAATGCCCGAACGGTCCTTCGTGTTTGAGTACGCTTCGGAAACAGTCTTGGTCGGGCGAACCGCGCCGCGATGACCGCCAGATTCCTTCCCGGTAACCGCTTGACACTGCTCAATAGCGGCGTCGAGTATTTTCCAGCCTTGATCAAGGCCATCGACGAGGCGCAACACGAAGTTCACCTCGAAACCTACATTTTCGAGGATGACGATACCGGGCGCGCCGTCGCCGAGGCGATGGCCAACGCGGCGCGACGCGGCGTGACGGTGCGCGTCATGGTCGACGGTTTCGGCGCGCAAAAATTCGCCGAGCGCCTGCAACCGGGATTGGTCGCCGCCGGTGTGCAGGCCATGGTCTATCGCCCAGAAGTCGCGCGGCTATTGCTGCGTCGTCACCGGTTGCGGCGCCTGCACCGCAAACTCTCGCACATAGACGGCAAAATCGCCTTCGTCGGCGGCATCAATGTCATCGACGACACTAACACGCCGCATCAGATCCCACCACGCTACGACTACGCCGTGCGGATCGAGGGTCCCCTGCTGCATCCGATTCAGCAGGCGCTGCAGCGGCTGTGGGAGATGGTGCTGTGGGTGACGCTCAATCGTCGCTACCGGCTGACCGGGCCGCTGCCGGCCGCGCCGATCGCCCAGGGCGAGCAGACGGCGGCCTTTCTGGTGCGCGACAATATCCGCCACCGCCGCGACATCGAGGACGCTTACCTTCAAGCCATCGCCGAGGCGGAGGAGGACGTTCTGCTGGCCAACGCCTATTTCCTGCCCGGTCGCCGCTTTCGGCGCGCCCTGCGCGAAGCCAGGAAACGCGGCGTGCGGGTGACGATCCTGCTGCAAGGGCGAATCGAATACCGGCTGCTGCACTACGCGACGCAAGCGCTTTACGGCAAGATGCTGCGCGACGGCATTCGTATTTTCGAATATCGCAACAGCTTTCTCCATGCCAAGGTGGCGGTGATCGACCGGCAGTGGGCGACCGTCGGCTCGTCGAATATCGATCCATTCAGCCTGTTGCTGGCCCGCGAAGCGAACGTGGTCGTCCGCGACATCCATTTCGCCGCCGAATTGCGCGCCAGCCTGTATCGGGCGATGCACACCGGCGCCCGCGAATTGCCGCCGGATTCCTGGAAGCGGCTACCCTGGCATTCGCGCCTGCTGCGCTGGGGCAGTTACAATCTGGTGCGGGTACTGGTCGGCATCGCTGGCTACGGCGGCAAGGGACAGCCCTGAACGGCGCCACCTCGCGCCGGCACCCGCGCCATTGACCAATTGGCAATTGCCCAACGCCAGAAATCGGCCAAGGACCCGGCAGCAACCGCCGACGGCACCGCGTGGCCGAGAAAGCGTAGCGCCGCCGCCAGCGCGGCGCTACCGGCCGCCGGATCGACCGCCGCCGCCCGGGTCTGTTTGGACAATTTCTCTCCGGCGTCGTTGGTCACCACCGGCAGATGCGCGTAACTCGGCGTCGGCAGCCCCAGGCAGCGCTGTAACCAGATTTGACGCGGTGTCGAGTCGAGCAGATCGACGCCGCGCACCACCGCGTTGATGCCCTGCGCCGCATCGTCGACCACCACCGCCAACTGGTAAGCGAACGGTCCGTCGGCGCGCAACAGCACGAAGTCGCCGACGACACGGGCGAGGTTCTGCCGCACCTCGCCTTGCACCCGATCGTCGAAACCGATTTCACGGTCGGGCACGCGCAGCCGCCAGGCTCGCGCCGGACGGCCATCCGTCACCCCGTCGCGGCAGGTGCCGGGGTAGACCGCGCCGCCATCGACCGCCGTTGCCGGCGCGCGCGCGGCAATCTCGCGCCGCGAACAGGCACAGGGATAGACCGCGTCAAGTGCCCGCAACCGCGTCAACGCCTCCCGATAAAGCGGTGCGCGCCGGCTTTGCACCACCACCTCGCCATCCCATTCAAACGCAAAGGCGTCGAGCGTGCGCCGAATCGCCTCTGCGGCCCCCGTCTGTGTTCGCTGCTTATCGACATCCTCGATGCGCAATAACCATTCGCCGCCGGCAGACCGCGCATCGAGATAGCTGCCGACCGCCGCGACCAGCGAACCGAAGTGCAGCGGCCCGCTGGGTGACGGCGCGAAACGGCCGCGATAACGGCCCACGGCTCAGGTCGTTTGCGCCGGACGCTCCGCGGCGGCCGGTTCGGCGCCACCGGTGGCCACCGATGGCTGTCCGCACGCGGGGCAGAAAGGAAAGAAGGCGTTATGCCGCAAGCCGCAATTACCGCAAATCCCGAATATTTTCAGGCCGCAGTGCATGCAGAAGTTGACCAGTGTGCCCTCAATTTTTGTGACCATTCTTTCGCAACTCGGGCATTGTCCGTGAGCGATCGCCTCCAGTGCCTTTTCATACCGAATATCCAGCTTTCTTTTCTCTTGCGGCGCCGCCTGCTCCAGGCGCTTCTTCTCCAGATAGTGCTGCAAGGAACGAATCAACGCCCTGCCACCAATGAACGTCAGCACTGCGCCGACGCCGTAGCGAATATAGCCGCCAAAGCTGGGTAAATAAGGAACAAGCTCGAAGAAAAAGGCAAACAAGGCGAAAATCACGTATCCCCATACGAACGGCCAGTATTGTCCCTGACGATGGCGACGGAAAAGCCAGACTGCCGAAACGAGTATCGGTGCGACAAAAGCCAGGCGGATGAAAAACGCCTTCATCGAATACCAGTGAATCGCCTGCCGATATTTTATCTCGGCGTCTTCCCGCAGCTTGGCAATCGCCTCGCGTTGCGACTTGATTGACGATTCGGCGGCACTTTTCTGTTGTTCCTTCTTCTGCAGGGCCGATTCGATTTCCTGTTGCAGTTTCAGTTGCTTATCAAGCTTTCGCGCTCTGGCGACAACCTCGGGATTCTGCGCCGAGCGCTCGGTTGTCGACCGGGTTTGTTTCCAGTTCTCGAAACTTGCCTTGTACTTTTGATAATCGGCGTTCGCCGTGGATGATTGACCGGCAAGAACAAGTAATTCCTCGTCGATGCTGTCGATTTTCTTTATCGTCGGATTGATGGCGGCTTCGATTTTCTCGACGCCCGCCTTGTCTAAGAAATCCTCCGGTACCGGCATCCTCGAAATCAAGGGCAGATCGGCAATGATGCTCGCCCCGACTTGAACGAGAAAATAAGAGAAAAGCAGCGCCACCGCCCATTGGCCAATACGAAACAGGCGCTCCGGGGCTCTGAGCTGTTTATACATTCGAGAAAGACCTTTCATGAATTCACAACTATTTTCGACGTGTCCGCGCCTTGGGAATCTAGCCCGTTACGCACCGCGCGGTCAAGCCGGAAAGATCCGGATCGCGCCCGCCCGGCGCTTGCTGCTAGACTCCGTTTTCCGTAACGATCGATACCGCCATGGACACGCTTTTCCTGCTCCGCCAACTTCATGCCGATATCGCGGCGCGCGTCCAGGTCATCCGTGGCGATCGCGCCGACTGGCCGTGCGGCAGGGGTTGCGGGAGCTGTTGCCGGCACCTCGCCGGCATGCCCCGGTTGACGGCGGTGGAATGGCAACCGCTGCGGGACGCGCTGGCCGGGTGGTCGCCGGCGCGTCGATTGGAAATTCGCCGAAAGACGGCGGAGCTGGCGCGCCGGGAATCCATGGCGCCGGCCTTGATCTGCCCCCTGCTTGAAGAAGCGACCGACACCTGCCCGGTCTACCTCCAGCGCCCGGTCGCCTGTCGCACCCACGGCTTTTATGTGCAACGCGACAAAGGGCTGTATTGCCGGGACATCGAATCCCGGGTCGCCGCCGGCGGGTGGGCCGATGTGGTCTGGGGCAACCAGGAGGCGATCGATCATCGATTGTCCCGACTGGGCGAAAGCCGAACGCTGAGCGATTGGTTAGCGGACTGGGACGACAGCGGCGTCCGGGGAGCGGAAAACAAGAAAGGCGAGGAACACCGGAAAAACGACGACGCCTGAGCCGGGCGACTCACAAGAACACCGGTTCCGGTGTCAGTTCCACGCCGAAGCGCTCGCGCACCGCCGCCCGCACCGCGTCCGCCAGGGCGATCACCTCCGCGCCATGCGCCCCGCCGCGATTGACCAGGACCAGCGCCTGCTTTTCGTACATGCCGACGCGCCCAAGATTCCGGCCTTTCCAGCCGCTCTGTTCGATCAGCCAACCGGCGGCCAGCTTGACGGCGCCGTCCGCTTGCGGATAGCGCGGCAGAGTCGGGTACCGTTCGGCCAATGCCTGCGCAAGGGCCGCGGACACCACGGGATTGTGGAAAAAGCTGCCGGCATTGGGCACCGCCGCCGGATCGGGCAATTTGCGCCGGCGCACGGCGATCACCGCGCTGGCGATTTGTCGGGCGTCCGGGTGGCGCACGCCTTGCCGGTCGATCTCGGTGGCCAGATCGGCGTAAGCGGTCAGCGCCCGCCAGACTTTCGGCAGGCGAAAGGTGACACTGACGATCGCCCGGCGTCCTTCCAGATGCCAGCCTTGCTGTTTGAACAGACTGTCGCGGTAGCCGAAACGGCAGTCGGCGGGCGTGAGGCGCGAGATTTCACCGGTGAGGGTGTCGCAAACGTCGAGCGACAGAATGCGTTCGGCGACTTCCAGCCCGTAGGCGCCGATGTTTTGCACCGGCGCGGCGCCGACGGTGCCGGGAATCAGCGACAGGTTTTCGAGCCCCGGCCAGCCCTGGGCCAGCGTCCAGTTCACCAGTTGGTGCCAGTTTTCGCCGGCACCGGCGCGCACATGCCAGGACTCGGCATCCTCGCCGACCAACTGGCGACCGGCGATGGCCATTTGCAGCACCAGGCCGTCGAAATCGCCGGTCAACACCAGATTGCTGCCGGCGCCGAGAACGAAGCGGCGCGGCGGGTCGCCGCCGGTCCGCTGCGTGAGTTGTGCGAGTTGCAACAGTTGCGCGGTCGAGCGAATGGTGGCCAGGAAAGCGGCACGTCCGGGCAAGGCCAATGTCGTCCGCGCGGCAAGATCGACGTTGCGCTCGATAAAATCGGGTAGTTCGCCGCCGCGCAGGCCCGTTTTCCAGTCCCAGGTCACAACAATGGCGCGAGCCAATAGCTGGCGTCGGCGCCGCTGAAACCGGCGCGCCGCGCCCAGTCCGCCAGTTGATCGTCCGCGATCTTGCCGACCGCGAAATAACGGGCCCGCGGGTGGGCGAGATAAAAACCGGACACCGCCGCCGCCGGCTGCATGGCGAACGCCTCGGTCAGGCAAACGCCGGCGTTGCCCGGCGCGTCGAGCAGGTCGAACAACGCGCCCTTGGCGGTGTGATCGGGGCACGCCGGGTAACCGGGCGCTGGCCGGATGCCGCGATAGGCTTCGTCGATCAGATCCTCCCGTCCGAGGGTTTCGTCGGCGGCATAGCCCCAGTCGTCGCGGCGCACGCGCGCGTGCAGCCATTCGGCGCACGCTTCGGCCAGGCGATCGGCCAACGATTTCAGCAAAATGACGCGATAGTCGTCGTGGCTGGCGGCGAATTCGGCGAGCTTGTCGTCGATGCCGAAACCGGCGCCGACGGCGAAACCGCCGATCCAGTCGGGCGTGCCCTTGTCGGCCACGAAGTCGCTCAGGCAGTAGTGCGGCTTGCCGGCCGGACGCTCCTGCTGCTGCCGCAGGTTGTGCCAGGTCATCGCGACCCGGGCGCGCGTTTCATCGGTGTAGATTTCGATGTCGTCGCCGACGGCGTTGGCCGGGAAAAGACCATAAACCGCGTTGGCGCGCAGCCATTTCTCGGCGATGACGGTTTTCAGCATCGCCTGCGCGTCGGCATGGACGGCGCGCGCGGTGGCGCCGACCACGGCGTCTTCGAGGATTTTCGGGTAACTGCCGGCCAGGTCCCATGTCTGGAAAAAGGGTCCCCAGTCAATGTATTCGGCGATCTCGGCCAGATCGATGTCGCGCAGCACATGCACGCCGGGCTTGTTCGGCGGTGTCGGGCGATAGGCGGCGTCGCCGTTCCAGACGAAGCGCCGTTGTCGTGCCGCCTCCAGCGGCAGCAAGGCAATGCTTTTTTTGTTGGCGTGTTGCTGGCGCACCTTTTCGTGATCGGCCGCCAGCTCGCGCCGGAAAGCCGCGGCATTGTCGATCGACAACAGCTTGGTGACCACGCCGACCGCGCGCGAGGCGTCGGGAACGTAGACCACCGGACCGGCGTAGTTTGGCGCGATCTTGATCGCGGTGTGCGCGCGGCTGGTGGTCGCGCCGCCGATCAGCAGCGGCACCGGCGGGCCATCGCCGGCGGCGAAGCCGAGACGCGCCATTTCGGCGGCGACATGACTCATTTCTTCCAGCGACGGGGTGATCAAGCCGGACAAGCCCACCGCCTGGGCGCCGTGTTCGCGCGCCGCGTGCAGGATTTTGTCGCAAGAGACCATCACCCCCAGGTCGACCACCTCGTAGCCGTTGCAGCCGAGAACGACGCCGACGATATTCTTGCCGATATCGTGCACGTCGCCCTTGACCGTGGCGATGACGATCTTGCCCTTGCTGCCGACGCCGGTGCGCAGTTTCTCGGCCTCGATGAACGGAATGAGATGCGCCACCGCCTGCTTCATCACGCGCGCCGACTTGACCACCTGCGGCAGGAACATCTTGCCGGCGCCGAACAGATCGCCGACGACGTTCATGCCGTTCATCAACGGCCCCTCGATCACCGCCAGCGGCGGCTTGCCGGCCGCCGCCAGCGCGGCGCGGCATTCTTCGGTGTCGGCGACGACGAAATCGGTGATGCCCTTGACCAGGGCATGCGTCAGGCGCTCCTGCACCGGCAGTTCCCGCCACGCCAGATCGGGGCCGCTGTTCCGCGCCTTGCCCTCGCGAACCGTTTGGGCGAATTCGACCAGCGCGTCGCCGGCATCGGGGCGGCGATTGAGCACGACATCCTCGACTTTATCGCGCAACACCGGTTCCAGATCGTCGTATACCCCGAGCATGCCGGCGTTGACGATGCCCATCGACAAACCGGCCCGGACGGCGTGATACAGGAAAACGGTGTGGATGGCTTCGCGCACCGGGTCGTTGCCACGAAACGAGAACGACACGTTGGACACGCCGCCGGAAATCTGCGCCCCCGGCAAGTTGGCGCGAATCCAGCGGCACGCCTCGATGAAATCGACGGCGTAGTTGTCGTGCGTGTCGATGCCGGTGGCGATGGCGAAAATGTTCGGGTCGAAAATGATGTCTTCCGGCGGGAAAGCCGCCTGTTCGGTGAGCAGACGGTAGGCGCGGGCGCAGATTTCGGTCTTGCGCGCGAAGGTATCGGCCTGCCCTTGCTCGTCGAATGCCATCACCACCACCGCCGCGCCGTGGCGGCGCGCCAGCCGGGCCTGTTCCAGGAACGCCGTCTCGCCTTCCTTCATCGAGATCGAATTGACGATGCCCTTGCCCTGAATGCACTTCAGGCCGGCCTCGATGACCGGCCATTTCGACGAATCGAGCATGATCGGCACGCGCGCGATGTCCGGCTCGCTGGCGATCAGTTTCAGGAAACGTTCCATCGCCGCCTGCGAATCGAGCATCGCCTCGTCCATGTTGATGTCGATCACCTGGGCGCCGTTTTCCACCTGTTGGCGAGCGACCGCCAGGGCGTCGTCGAAACGGCCTTCGAGGATCATGCGCGCGAAAACCCGGGAGCCGGTGACGTTGGTCCGTTCGCCCACGTTGACGAACAGCGAATCGGGGCCGACATTGAACGGCTCCAGGCCGGACAGCCGAAGCTTGCGTTCGATTCGCGGCACGGCGCGCGGTTTGACGCCGGCGACCGCCTGGGCAATGGCGGCGATGTGCGCCGGCGAGGTGCCGCAGCAACCGCCGACGATATTGACGAAGCCTTGGCGCGCCCAGTCGGCGATTTCGGCGGCCAGTTGCGCCGGCGTTTCATCGTAGCCGCCGAAAGCATTCGGCAGACCGGCGTTGGGGTGCGCGGAAACGAAACAATCGCAAATCCGCGCCAATTCCTCGACATGCTGCCGCAAATCGGCGGCGCCAAGCGCGCAGTTGAGCCCGAAACCGAGCGGTTGCACGTGGTTGAGCGAGTTCCAGAACGCCTCGGCGGTCTGGCCGGACAGCGTCCGCCCCGACGCGTCGGTGATCGTGCCGGAGATCATCACCGGCCAGCGCCGGCCGGCAGCGGCGAAATGCCGTGCGATGGCGAACAGCGCCGCCTTGGCGTTGAGTGTGTCGAACACCGTTTCAACCAGCAGAATATCGGCGCCACCTTCGCACAAGCCACGAACGGCCTCGCCGTAGGTTCGCACCAGTTCGTCGAAACTGGTGTTGCGATAGCCAGGGTCATTGACGTCCGGCGAGATCGAGGCGGTGCGCGACGTCGGGCCGATGACGCCGGCGACGAAGCGCGGTTTGTCCGGGTTCCTGGCGGTGAATTCGTCGCATACCGCCCGCGCCAAGCGCGCACCGGCGACATTCAACTCATGGACGATACTTTCCAGACGGTAGTCGGCCTGGGAAACGCGGGTCGCGTTGAAGGTGTTGGTTTCGATGATGTCGGCGCCGGCCTCCAGATAGTCACCGTGAATTGCCTGGATGATCTCCGGCCGGGTGAGCAGCAGCAGGTCGTTGTTGCCTTTCAGATCGTGCGCATGGTCGGCGAAACGGCTGCCGCGATAATCGGCCTCCTGCAACGCGTAACGCTGGATCATGGTGCCCATGGCGCCGTCTAGCACCAGGATGCGCTGTTCGAGAAGGGCGGTCAGTTCGGCGGTGCGGTCTGCTTGCATGCGGGTCTTTCGATATCGGCCGCTTCCGGAAGCGGCGGGGAAAAACAAAAACCCGTCGGCGCAAAGCTCGACGGGTCTTGATGTGGGCCTCGCTTTAGCGGCATTTTTAACGCGCCCGCAATCTGTTGATGTGGTTGATGTCAAATCGGCGCGACCGCAGGCGAAACACCCGTGGGAAGCGCGAATCTACCCGCGGAAAAATCGATTGTCAAGCCGGGTGGGGCGGCGACACCCGCGGGATTATCCATTACACTCCGGCGGTTCGCGAGCCGGAAGGGTTGCCGTCAGGCACGTCACGCGGTTTCTTCCCGACATCGTTTCCGGTTCGTTTTTTCCTGTTTTTTCCCAGCCGCCGGAGTTCCGCATGGGGCACGGCGAGGACCGCCGATGTTTCTTCCGCCGACCGACGCGCCGACGCTGCCGGCTTTTCTACTCGCCAGCCTGCTGCTGGCGGTGACGCCGGGGCCAGGAGTGGCCTATATCCTGGCCCGAACCTTCGCTCAGGGACGGCGCGCCGGGCTGTGCTCGGTGGCCGGTGTCGCCACTGGCAATCTGGTCAACGCGATTATTGCATCGATCGGTCTTGCCGCGCTGCTGGCGCTGTCACCGCTGGTGTTCGCCACCGTCAAATACGCCGGGGCGCTGTACCTGGTCTATCTGGGTTTGAAAACCTTTCGCGCCGCGCCGTCGGCAAACGATGCCGGCGCCAACGCGGTGACGGCCAGCGCGCGGCGGCGGATTTTCCGCGACGGGCTGCTGGTCGCCGCGCTGAATCCGAAAACGGCTCTGTTTTTCGCCGCATTCCTGCCGCAGTTCTACGTGCCCGCGGTCGCGGCGATCTGGCAGAGTCTGCTGCTTGGCGTGCTGTTCGTACTCATTGCCGCCATGACCGACAGTCTCTACGTGCTGGGTGCCGGGGCGCTACGACCGCTCCTGGCACGGCGGTGCGGGCCGGTCGCACGCCTGCCGCTCGCGCACGCTCGTCACGCCAGCGGCAGCGCGTTGATCGGCCTTGGAATCCTCGGCGCGCTGAGCGGCGCGCCGGGCGGGTAAACGCGGCTTCATGCGATCAGACGGCGCGCCTCGGCCAAAATGTTGGCAACGGTGAGACCGAAGAACTCATAAAGCTCGCCGGCCGGCGCCGATTCGCCGAAGCGGTCGATGCCAAGCACCGCGCCCTTGGCGCCAGCGTATTTCCACCACGGATCGGGGTGCCCGGCCTCGACAACCAGCGTTGGCACGCCGGGTGGCAACACCTCCTCGCGGTAGGCAAGTGGCTGCGCGTCGAAACGCTGCGTACATGGCATGGCGACGACGCGCGCGGTGACCCCCTCGGTAACGAGCGCGGCTTGCGCGGCGAGCACCAGGCTCAGCTCGGAGCCGGTACCGACGAGCACCAGCGCTGGCGGCGATCCATCGGTCTCGCGCAACACGTAAGCGCCACGGGCGATGGCGTCGATCTGCGCCGCGGTACGCGACACCCCCGGCAGGTTCTGCCGTGACAGCAGGAAACACGAGGGACCGTCACGTCTTTCCAAGGCCGTGCCCCAGGCGACGGCGGTTTCGACGGCGTCGGCCGGTCGCCAGACGTCAAGCCCGGGAATGAGCCGCAACGAGGCGGCGTGCTCGATCGGTTGATGCGTGGGGCCGTCTTCGCCCAGGCCGATCGAATCGTGGGTGTAGACCATCAAATGCCGCTGCTTCATCAACGCCGCCAGACGTATGGCGTTGCGCGCATAGTCGGAGAAGACCAGGAAGGTGGCGGTATAGGGAATGAAGCCGCCATGCAAGGCAAGGCCATTGGCGATCGCGGTCATGCCGAATTCGCGAACGCCGTAGTTGACATAGTTGCCGCCAGCCTCGCGGTTGGCCGGACGCGTGCCGCTCCAGTTGGTGAGATTGGAGCCGGTGAGGTCCGCCGAGCCGCCAAGCAGTTCGGGCAGCGCGGGCGCGAGGGCTTCGATGACGTTTTGCGAAGCTTTGCGAGTGGCGATTCCGCCGTTCTGCGCGTTCAGTCGAGCCAGCAATTCGCTCACCCGCAACGGCCAGTCGGCGGGCAGATCGCCTTGCTGACGACGTTCGAATTCGGCCGCCAGTTCCGGGTAGGCGGCACGATAGGCGGCGAACGCCGCCTGCCAGCCGTATTCGGCGGCTTCGCCTCTGACTCGGGCGTCCCAGCCGAAACGAACGTCGGACGGAATTTCGAAGGCGTCGTAAGGCCAGTCGAGCTGGCGGCGGGTGTTGCCGATTTCGGCGGCGCCCAGCGGCGCGCCGTGAACATCGTGCGTACCGCCCTTGTTGGGCGAACCGAAGCCGATCATCGTCTTACAGCAAATCAGCGTCGGCTTGCCGGTGGGCGTTTTGGCGAGGCGAATCGCTGCTTCGATCGAATCGGCGTCGTGGCCGTCGCAATGCGGTACCACCCGCCAGCCATAGGACTCGAAACGTCGCGGCGTGTCGTCGGCGAACCACGGCTGCACATGTCCGTCGATGGAAATGTCGTTATCGTCGTAAAAAACGATCAATTTGGACAGCGACAGCCGCCCGGCCAGCGAACAGGCTTCGTGCGACACGCCTTCCATCAGGCAGCCGTCGCCGATGAAGGCATAGGTGTAGTGATCGACGATCTTGTGGTCCTTGCGGTTGAAGGTTTCGGCGAGCAAACGTTCGGCGAGCGCCATTCCCACGGCGTTGGCTAGCCCTTGCCCGAGCGGCCCGGTGGTGGTTTCGACGCCGGGCGTGACTCCGACTTCCGGGTGTCCCGGTGTTTTCGAGTGCAATTGCCGGAAGCGCTGGATGTCTTCCATCGACAGATCGTAGCCGGAGAGATGCAGCAAGGCGTAGATCAGCATCGAGCCATGCCCGTTCGAGAGTACGAAACGGTCGCGGTCGACCCAGCCGGGATTGGCTGGGTTGTGTTTGAGGTGACGACGCCAGAGCACCTCCGCGATGTCGGCCATGCCCATCGGCATTCCCGGGTGGCCGGAGTTCGCCGCCTGGACGGCGTCGATGGCTAACATCCGCAAGGCATTGGCGCAGCGGCGGCGGAATTTCCGCGATTCGGTGGGCACGAGATTCTCCTTCAATCGATAACGTGGGTCAGGGAGCGAAACGGCGGCAATAAACAGCCGCTTTCAGCGCGCACGGCGCTTTCTGTCCATCAACTGCATGATCATCGGGGTGAAGATAATCTGCATCGCCAGCGCCATTTTGCCGCCTGGGCAGACGATGATATTCGGCCGCGACATGAAGGAATCGTGCAACATGCTCAGCAGATAAGGGAAATCGATACCCCGGGGATTGGAAAAGCGAATCACCAGCATGCTCTCGTCGGCCAGCGGAATGTCCTTGGCGATAAACGGATTCGAGGTGTCTACGGTCGGCACGCGCTGGAAATTCACGTGCGTCTTGGAAAACTGCGGACAGATGTAGTTCACGTAGTCGGGCATCCGCCGCAGGATGGTATCCATCACCGCCTCGGTCGAATAGCCGCGCTGCGCCTTGTCGCGATGCAGTTTTTGAATCCATTCAAGGTTGATGATCGGCACCACGCCGATGCACAGGTCAACGTAACGGCTCACGTCGACGGCATCGGTTTTCACGGCGCCGTGCAGACCTTCATAAAACAGCAGGTCGGTGCCGGCGGGCAAGGGCGCCCAGTCGGTGAAGGTTCCTGGCGGCGCGCCATAGCGCTGCGCTTCCGCGTCGTCATGGACGTAGTGACGGCTGTGACCGCCGCCGGTTTCGCCATACTCGCGAAACAGGGTCTCCAATTCTTCCAGCAGGTTCGCCTCCGGGCCGAAATGGCTGAAATGGTGGTCGCCGGCCACGCTTTTTTCAGCCATGTTCTGCCGCATGGCTTGCCGGTCGTAGCGGTGGAAGCTATCGCCTTCGATGATGGCGGCATCGATATTCTCTCGCCGGAATATATGCTGGAACGCCTTGGTTACCGAGGTGGTGCCGGCTCCCGAGGAGCCGGTGATCGCGATAATCGGGTTTTTGATCGACATCTGGTTTACCTCCGTTGCGGATGGGGAACGTCCAGGGTGCTGTCCGGTGTCGCGTTCAATCGTCCCGGAACAGCGTTCGCGTCGAGAACAGCGGCGACCTGAACGGTTGGTCGTCGCCATTCACATGTTCGTGGTGATAACGTTCGAGGCGCTCGACCTCGTCACGCGAGCCGAGAATCACCGGCACGCGCTGGTGCAAGCCCTTTGGCCGCACATCGAGAATGCGCTCGCTGCCGGTGGATGCCAGACCGCCGGCCTGCTCGACGATCATCGCCATCGGATTCGCTTCGTACATCAGGCGCAAGCGCCCCGGTTTGCTTTTGTCCTTGCTGTCGCGCGGGTACATGAACACCCCGCCGCGCATCAAGATGCGGTGCACCTCGGCGACCATCGACGCCACCCAGCGCATGTTGAAATCCTTGCCGCGCACGCCGGTCTTGCCGGCCAGGCATTCGCTGACGTAACGCTGGACCGGCGGCTCCCAAAACCGTTCGTTGGAGGCGTTGATCGCGAACTCCCGGGTTTCCGGCGAAATCGTCAGATGCGGATGCGTCAACAGGAATTCGCCGATGTCGCGATCGAGGGTAAAACCGTAAACGCCGCTGCCGACGGTCAACACCAGCATCGTCGAAGGTCCGTACAGCGCGTAACCGGCGGCAACCTGCCGGCTGCCGGGCTGTAGAAAGTCAGCCGCCGTCGGCTGCGCGGCACTACAATCCTCCGGGCAGCGCAATACCGAGAAAATGCTGCCCACGGAAAGATTGACGTCGATATTCGAGGAGCCGTCGAGCGGGTCGAAAACCAGCAGGTACTTACCGCGCGGATGTTCTCCGCCGATGGGATAAATATCTTCCATTTCCTCCGAGGCCATGGCGGCGAGGTGCCCGCCCCACTCGCAGTGGCGGAGAAACGCCTCGTTGGCCAGCACGTCGAGTTTTTTCTGTGCCTCGCCCTGGACATTTTCACTGCCCTCGTCGCCGAGGACACCGGCCAGCGAGCCGCGCGAAACGCCTTGTGCGATGGCCTTGCAGGAGCGAACGACGTCGCTGACCAGCATCGAAAAATCGCCGACCAGCGCGGTGTTGCGGCGCTGTTCTTCGATCAAGAATTTATTGACATTGGTACGTCCGCATAACATGGCGATTCTCCTCGCAAATAACGCCGTGACGATTTCGGGCCGGCCTCGATTTTATCGATTCGATAGAAAAACTGTAGTTAAACGTGTTTCTAATTTTATTTAAGAAAAACTAAACAATGAGAAACGCCACGATCCGTCAGTTGCAGATTTTTTCGGTTGCCGCCAGCCACCTGTCTTTCGCCCGCGCGGCGGAAAAATTACACCTGACACACGCCGCGATCTCGCTACAGATCAAGCAACTGGAAGAGGTCAGCGGCACGCTGTTGTTCGAGCGAATCGGCAAGCGCGTTTTCTTGACCGAGGCTGGCGATACCTTGCTCGCGCATGCGCGCCAGATTCTGCAATCGTTGAAGGAAGCCGATGAAGCGCTCTTGAACCTCAAGGGTTTGCGAGGTGGCCGCCTCGCGGTCGCCGTCGCCAGCACGGCCGAATACTTCGCGCCGGGATTGCTGGCCGAATTCCGGAAAACGCAGCCGGACGTGCGTATCCGGCTCTCGATCGACAACCGCGACACGGTGAGCCGCCTGCTGATCGGCAACGAAGTGGATCTGGCGATCATGGGCCGACCGCCGGCGGGTCTCGATGCCACGGCGGTGGCTTTCGCACCGCATCCGCTGGTCATCGTCGCCGCGACCGGGCATCCGATGAGTCAGGCCGGAAGCATCTCGCTTGAAGATTTGGCCGGCGAGACGCTGATCGTCCGTGAAACGGGTTCGGGTACGCGTTCGGCAATGGAAGAGTTTTTCCTCGAACACGCGATCAAGCCGCGCATCGGCATGGAAATGGGCAGCAACGAAGCCATCAAGCAGGCGGTGATCGCCGGACTCGGTATCAGTTTCATTTCGCAACACACGCTTGGGCTTGAGCTGAGCGCCGGCCGGCTATGCATCCTCAAGGTCGAGGGAACGCCGGTGATTCGCCAGTGGCACCTCGTGCGGCACAAAAGCAAGCATCTCACGCCCGCCTTTGCCGCGTTCTGGGATTTCATTCTCGAATTCGCGCCGGCCTACCTCAAGAAACTGGGATGACGCCAAGCACACGTCGTCAGGCGAAGCCGGTCTGCACCGGTTCCGGCAAGGGCGGTACCTCGGGGCGGTAGACGGGGAAAACGATCCTGGCGGTGCAGCCCGGGGATTCCACCGCCGCGGCATTGCGGGCGTTGGGCCGCAGACTGGCGGCCGCCTGATGGACTTCGGCAATCTCGCGGACTATGGCCAGCCCTAGCCCGCTGCCGTCACTGTCGCTGCCGTCGACGCGGTAGAAGCGATCGAAGACCTTGTGCGCGTCTTCGTCGGAAATGCCGACGCCGCTGTCCTCGATCTCCAACAACACAAAGTCTCCTTGCGCCACCGCCCGCGCCGTGACGCGACCACCGGCGGGGGTATGGCGCAGGGCATTGTCGAGCAAGTTGTTGGTCATTTCCCGCAGCAGGAAGGCGTTGCCTTGAATCAACACCGTGCCGGCCGGTTCATATCCGAGATCGATACCTTTTTCCAGCGCCCGAACCACCCAGTCTTCGACGACTCCGCGCAGGAGATGATCGAGATCGAGCGGAATCCGCACCTGTTCCGCTTGTTCGCTGGCCTCGGCGCGCGCCAGCGCCAGCAATTGGTCAACAAGGTGCGACGCCCGATTGACGCCGACCAGGATTTGCCTGAGCGCGTGCCGCAATTCGATCGGATCGCTCTCGCGCATGGCCAGTTGCGCCTGTGTTTTCAAGCCGGTCAGTGGCGTTCGCATCTGGTGCGCGGCGTCGGCGATGAACCGTCGCTGAGCGTTGACGTTTTGCCGCATCCGGGCCAGCACCGAATTGAAGGCTTCGGTCAGCGGCCGCAATTCCTCGGGAACGCGCCCCAGCGCGATCGGCGACAGATCCGCTTCGCGGCGCGAGGCAATGCGGTCGCGCAGGCGGGTCAAGGGACGCAAGCCTTGCGACAGGCCAAACCAGACCAGCACCACGGCCAGGGGGATGATCACGAACTGCGGCAGAATGACGCTGGCGATGATCTTGTTGGCTAGTTGAGAGCGCTTTTCCGTCGTTTCGCCCACCTCCACCAACACCCAGCGCACGGACTGTGTCGACGGTGGCGTCACATACGCGGAGGCCACGCGCAGGGTTTGCCCGCGGAACTCGTCTTCGCGAAACTGAATGGCGCCGCCGGTGGCCGGTGTGAAGTCTTTCGGCACCGGCAACTCCGGATCGCCGGCAATCAGGCGACCGTCGCTGTCGAGTAAATGAAAATACACACTGTCGGTTTCGTCCGAGCGCAGAAACAATTGCGCCACGCCGGGTAAGGCGAGATGCGGCTTGCCGCCGGTGAAATCGATCTGACGCGACAAGGCGGTGACATGCTCGCGCAGCGACTGGTCGTAGGGAAAGCTGGCAACCGTATTGGCGAAATAATGGGTAAACGCGATGCTGATCGGCCAAACGAACAATAGCGGCGCCAGCATCCAGTCGAGAATCTCGCCGAACAGCGAGCGCTGGCTGTCAGGGTTTTCTTTCTTCCGCGGGTTTTTCAAGATAGTAGCCGAGCCCGCGCACCGTAATGATGTTCACCCCGGTCGATTCGAGCTTCTTCCGCAAACGATGGATATACACTTCGATGGCGTTGTGGCTGACCTCTTCGCCCCAGCCGCAGAGATGATCGACCAGTTGATCCTTGCTCACCAAGCGTTTCGCCCGCGACAACAGAATTTCGAGCAGTCCCAGTTCACGCGCCGACAAATCGAGCATCTCGCCGTTGACCAGCGCGCAGCGGTCGGTCTGGTCGAAGGTCAGCGAGCCGCACTGAATCGTCCGCGAGGTGCCCGACGAGCGGCGGCTGAGCGCACGCACGCGCGCTTCGAGCTCGACCAGCTCAAACGGCTTGGCCATGTAGTCGTCGGCGCCCAGATCAAGCCCCTTGACCCGGTCGTCGATGCCATCCAGCGCCGTCAGGATCAGGACCGGCGTGGTCGACTGGCGAGCTCGCAGGCGACGCAGCACGTCGAGGCCGGAAAGCCGCGGCAAGCCCAGATCGAGTATCAGGATGTCGTAAACATTGGTCATCAACGCCGTGTCGGCGTCGACACCGTTATCCGCGCAATCGATCGCGTAGCCTGCCTGCCGTAGCGAGCGGCACAGGCCATCGGCAATGATTTTGTCGTCTTCAGCGAGCAGGATGCGCATGGATTTCGCTTGTTTGCTCCGCGTGCGTAAGCTGTTTGTAAGTCCGGCCAACTAAGCTGCGCACGCTGTTCTCCTTTTCATGGTCTTGGGAGTTCCGGCGCAGGCCTGAACTCGGGGAGCACCTGAAAACTGCACCGGCGCTCCCCGCCATTTTTTCGGAAATACCCTCCCGTATTTCCTTTGTCCGTGCGCCCGCTTCCGCAGCGCCGGCACATGCCAAGTCCATGAGTGTAGCAAAAATGGGGCGTTCGTCGCGTCACCTTGTCGTTCGCGCCCAGTTTACCCCTTTATTATCCACTTTCATTGGCTTTCGCGGCGTCCGCTGTCACGGGCGACACCCTCGCAGCACCGCTTCGACCAGACGCACCCAGTAACTGATGCCTAGAGGCAGAATCGCATCGTTGAAGTCGTAGTGGGGGTTGTGCAAGGTGCGGCCACCGGTCCCCGGCCCATTTCCCAGCCAGACGTAGCAACCGGGCTTTTCGCGCAGAAAATATGCGAAATCCTCGGCGCCCATCGATGGCGTTTCGGCGGTACGCACCTTTCCTGGCCCCAAGATCCCGCTTGCGACCCGGCGGCAGAGTTCGGTTTCCGCAAGGCTGTTGACCGTCGGCGGATAGCGGTGATCGAAGCGCACCGCGATTCGTGCGCCGAAGGTGTCGCCGACGCCGAGGCACAGCCTCTCGATCGCCTGTTCGACGGCGCGCTCGGTCTCGGCGTTGAAGCCGCGGATCGTACCGCGCAGCACGGCGTCGTCGGGAATGACGTTCCAGGCGTCGCCACCGTGAATTTGCGTCACGCTGACCACCGCCGCTTCACAAGGGTGCAGATTGCGCGAAACGACGGTCTGCAAGGCCAGCACCAGTTGGCTGCTCGCCACCAGGGTATCGATCCCCTGGTGCGGCATGGCCGCATGGCACCCCTGTCCGCTTACCGTGATTTCGAACGAACAGGTGCCGGCCATTACCGCCCCTGGCATGACCGCCATTTCGCCGACCGGAATCCCCGGCCAGTTGTGCAGGCCAAAAACGGCTTCCATCGGGAAACGTTCGAACAAGCCTTCGGCGATCATGGCCGCCGCTCCGCCTTCGGATTCCTCCGCCGGCTGGAAAATGAAATACACGGTCCCATCGAAATCGAGGTCGGCAAGATGCTCGGCCATATAACGCGCGGCGCCGAGCAGCATCGCGGTGTGTCCGTCGTGACCGCAGGCGTGCATTCGCCCGCTGTATTGCGAGCGGTGCGGGTAGTCGTTTTTTTCCTGCAAGGGCAGGGCATCCATGTCTGCCCGTAAACCGATCGCCCGGGAGCCGCTTCCCTTGCGCAAGACGCCGATCACGCCGGTACGCGCCACACCCGTCTCGACCCGGAGGCCGTACCGGGCCAACTCGCGGGCAACGAGATCCGCCGTGCGAATTTCTTCGAAGGCTAACTCTGGGTGCGCGTGAACATCTCGACGCATGGCGATGAGCTCGTCGATAAAGGGAATGGGCAGGGTCATCAGCGGGCACGAGTCGTGTGGAACAAGCAGTTTATTCCAGAGTGGCTTGCTCGGGGAGCCGTGCTTCCGTTATCCTGCCGCTCATGCATCTCGTTCTCATCAGCGGCCTCTCCGGCTCAGGAAAATCGATCGCCCTCAAGGTGCTTGAAGACGCCAACTATTATTGCGTCGACAACCTTCCGTCACAGTTGCTGCAACAACTCGTCGGACAGCTCGACCTGCAGGGTTACGACAAGGTCGGGGTAGTGATCGATATTCGCGGCGGTACCAGCGTGGCGATGCTGCCGATGCAGCTCGATGCCCTGCGCGCCAATGAACTGGAGCTGCAATTTCTTTTCCTCGATGCACAGGATGCCACGCTGATCAAGCGCTACTCCGAGACGCGTCGCCGCCACCCGCTGGCCAACGATCAGTTGACGCTGACGGAGGCCATCGCCGAAGAGCGCGAGCGTTTGGCCAGCCTGGCCGTTCTCGGGCATCACATGGATACCAGCGGCGTCAAGGCCAGCGTTCTCCGCGAATGGATTCGACAATTCGTCGCCACCGAGGTGTCTTCCGACCCGTGCCAGGGGCTGACCTTGCTGTTTCAGTCGTTCGGCTTCAAAAACGGCATCCCGCTCGACGCCGACCTGGTGTTCGATGTCCGCTGCCTGCCAAACCCGCACTACGACATGAATCTGCGGCCGCTGACCGGTCGCGATCAGCCGGTGATCGATTTTCTGGAGGCGGAACCGGAAGTCTTGCGCATGCGTAACGATATTGCCGGTTTCGTCCGCTCCTGGTTGCCGTGTTATGTGCAGGACAGCCGCAATTATCTGACCGTCGGCATCGGCTGTACCGGTGGCCAGCACCGCTCGGTCTATCTCGCCGAATGCCTGGGCCGGGAATTCAATTGCTGCGGGCGCGTGCTGGTGCGTCACCGCGAACTGCGGCCAGCGCCGCCGCCAGACGGCACGACGTGACCGCCTGGGTCGGACTTCTCAAGTCCGGCGACTGGCTGGTCTTCCTGCTCGGTCTGGCGATTTGCGCCGCGTCGCTTCCCTTGGCCTGGCGCGCCGGCATCGCCGAAAAAGCCATCGTCAAACGCGGCGGCGAAATCGTCTCCGAACTCAGTCTGGCGCGCGACCGCCGCATCGACATCCAAGGCGCGCTCGGCGTCACCACGCTGGTCGTCGAGCGGCGGCGCGTGCGTGTGGCCTCCGATCCGGGACCGCATCAATACTGCGTCCGCCAAGGCTGGTTGAGCCGTGCCGGCGAAATCGCCATTTGCGCGCCGAACCAGATCAGCGTCGAAATCCAGGGCGCGAAACAGCCTTACGATTCGCTGTCCTATTGAGGCGGCACAAACGTCGGCAAGGCGTTGATGGCGAAAGGCCCGGCGTGATTTTCCTCACTCTCGCGTCGAGGCGAAGCCGGGTTATAATCGCCGACTAATCCGAGGAGCGCTGCAAGGCTGTCTTCCGACAGTTTCAGGCTCGGATTCCACAAACGGCGCTCATCCAACCACAACCCGCACCGGGCGTGGGCGCATGGATGGGTGGCCGTCGGCGGTTCGCGGTACCCACAAGCCAAGGCACTCCTTCCCCGGTCGTCGTTCTCAAGGAGCCTTACCGTGTCGGACACCGTTTCCCAATCCAAAGATCACGTCGTCGCCGACCTGGGCCTGGCCGCCTGGGGCCGCAAGGAAATTCGCATCGCGGAAACCGAAATGCCAGGCTTGATGGCGATTCGCGACGAGTTCGCCGTCGCCAAGCCGCTTGCTGGCGCACGCATTACCGGTTCCTTGCACATGACCATCCAGACGGCGGTGCTGATCGAAACCCTGACCGCCCTCGGCGCGGAAGTGCGCTGGGCGTCATGCAATATCTTTTCGACGCAGGACCACGCCGCTGCAGCGATCGCCGCCAGCGGCGTGGCGGTTTTCGCCGTCAAGGGCGAATCGTTGCAGGACTACTGGGACTACACCCACCGCATTTTCGAATGGCCGGACGGCGGCTACAGCAACATGATCCTCGACGACGGCGGCGATGCCACGTTATTGCTGCACCTTGGCGCCAGAGCCGAAAACGACCCGTCGGTGCTGGCCACGCCCACCTCGGAGGAAGAAACCATCCTCTTCGCCGCCATCAAGTCCAAGCTGGCCAGCGACAAGACCTGGTACTCGGTGCGGTTGGCGGCAATCAAGGGCGTGACGGAGGAAACCACCACCGGCGTTCATCGCCTGTACCAGATGCATGCTCGCGGTGAATTGAAGTTCCCGGCGATCAACGTGAATGACTCGGTCACCAAGTCCAAATTCGACAATCTGTACGGCTGCCGTGAGTCGCTGGTTGACGGCATCAAGCGCGCCACCGACGTGATGATCGCCGGCAAGGTGGCGTTGATCGCCGGCTACGGCGATGTCGGCAAGGGGTCGGCACAGGCCATGCGTGCCCTTTCGGCGCAAGTGTGGGTCACCGAAGTCGATCCGATCTGCGCGCTGCAGGCGGCGATGGAGGGCTACCGCGTGGTGACCATGGATTACGCCGCCGACAAGGCCGATATCTTCGTCACCTGCACCGGCAATTACCACGTGATCACTCACGACCACCTGTGCAAGATGAAAGATCAAGCCATCGTCTGCAACATCGGCCATTTCGACAACGAAATCGATGTCGCATCGATCGAAGGCTATGCCTGGGAAGAAATCAAGCCGCAAGTGGACCACATCATTTTCCCTGACGGCAAGCGCATCATCCTGCTGGCCAAGGGGCGTCTGGTGAACCTCGGCTGCGGGACCGGCCATCCGTCTTACGTGATGAGTTCGTCTTTCGCCAATCAGACCATTGCCCAGATCGAATTGTTTACGCGCACCGCCGCTTACCCGGTCGGCGTATATACGCTGCCGAAACACCTCGACGAAAAGGTCGCGCGTCTGCAACTCAAAAAGCTCAATGCGCAATTGTCCGAACTGACCGATCAGCAGGCGGCCTATATTGGCGTCGCCAAGGAAGGTCCTTACAAATCGGATCACTACCGTTATTGAGATTTCGCCGATTCATGGAGGACGGCAGTGCGACTGTTCCTGCACTGGTTGCTGAACGCCACCGCCTTGCTGGCGGTGGCCTATCTGATGCCATCGTCGATACGGATCGCATCGTTTGGCGCGGCGATGATCGCCGCGCTGGTGCTCGGGTTGGTGAACGCGCTGCTGCGCCCCTTGTTGCTTTTGCTGACGCTGCCGATGACGCTGCTGACGCTGGGACTCTTTATCTTCATCGTGAACGGCCTGCTGTTCTGGCTCGCGGGTTCGCTGCTGCAAGGGTTCGAGGTCGGCGGTTTCTGGCCGGCGGTGTTCGGCGCCATTCTTTACAGCATTTTCTCGTCGATCCTGTCCTGGTTTTTGCCGACCGGCAAGGGCAGAAAATAACCTGCACATGACACAAAATCCACCCGCTTTCAGCCTTGAACTGTTTCCGCCACAAACCCCCGAGGGGGCCGAAAAATTGCGCGTCGCGCGCGCGCGGATGGCGCTGCTGAAACCCAAGTTCTTCTCGGTGACTTTCGGCGCCGGCGGTTCGACACGCGACCGCACGCTGGATACCGTTCTGGAAATCCAGGCCGAAGGCCAGCAAGCCGCGCCGCATCTGTCGTGCATCCGCTCGACCCGCGAAAGTATTCGCGGCATCCTCGAACAGTACCGCTCGCACGGCATCCGCCATCTGGTGGCATTGCGCGGCGATCTGCCCTCGGGCATGGCCCAGCCTGGCGCTTTCCGTTATGCCAACGAACTGGTCGAGTTCGTCCGCGCGCAAACGGGCGACTGGTTTCATATCGAGGTCGCCGCCTATCCGGAATACCATCCACAGGCGCGCAGCCCCAGGGACGACCTATTGGCCTTCAAACGCAAGGTCGACGCCGGCGCCGATTCGGCGATCACGCAGTATTTCTACAACGTCGATGCGTATGAACGCTTCGTTGACGAGTGTTTGTCGCTGGGTATCGCGATTCCCATCGTTCCGGGCATCATGCCGATTTCGAGTTTCAGCAATCTGGCCCGCTTTTCGGACAACTGCGGCGCTGAAATTCCGCGCTGGATAAGAAAGAAACTGGAAAGTTATGCCGACGATACCGCGTCCATTCGCGCGTTTGGTCTCGACGTGGTCACGCAACTCTGCGAAAAGCTGCTCGCCGGCAATGCGCCTGGTCTGCATTTTTACACGCTCAACCAGGTTTCGTTGACCAGCACGCTATGGCAACGCCTCGGATTATCCTGACCGGTAGCGGCGCCGCATGCCGCTTGTGGCGACATCGGTGGCGAATTTAGCCATTCGCCTTGCGTAAAGGATAGAATTCGCCGTCGCACTGATTCGCTCAAGCCCTCCTCAGTCGGGCATCGTCCAACGGCGGCACCCGTCGCCACCCCAGACCCACTCGACGAAAACACATGAAGGATTTCTACGCCGTATTGGGAATCGCCAGCGACGCCACTCACAGCGAGGTCACACAGGCGTATCGCCGGAAAGCCCTGAAATTTCACCCGGACCGGAATAGCGCCGCGGACGCCGCGGAGCAATTCCGCGAGGTTCAGGACGCCTATGACACGCTCGCCGACGCCGAACGCCGACGGGAGTACGACGAAAACCGCCGCCGAAACCTGCTCGACAAGCCCCTGGATACCGCGCGCGAAATCTGGCAACACTATCTGAAAGGAGTTTTGCAGTGAGGCTGTCGCCATTTTTTGAAGAGTTGAATTCGGCTTACGGCGCGGAACTCGACGATCTGACGACCGATTCGGCAGGCCACGACATCCTTGCCAAACGACTGAAGGAAAAACGTGGACAAGTCAGGCAGTTGCTACCGATGATCGAATGCAATCCGGAGATGGTGGCGGTCGCCTTTCATGGTGGCATGCGCTTTCCAAGGCCGGACATCTTCAACCAGCTCGCCGGCCTGAATCCGGAAGATCTGCCGCCGTGGGCGCTGCTGCACGCCGCCGTGCAGATGCAGCCGTGGGCCAAGGAACTGGCGGACATCGTGCTGCAAGACCCGTTCGGCGATCATTTTCTGGTAATCACCGCCTGCCTGGAGTATCTACAGGGCAAAAGCGGCGCCATCGACGACGAGCCGCTGGCGGACGCGGCGCGCGACGTAGACAGTCCCGACGGCAGCCGCGACAGCGACGACGAGCCAGACGATCGCGATCTGGAGGAGGCCGGCGCGGACTGGTTATCGGAACAGGGTTTCGATAGAAAAGACCAATTTTACGGAGGGTAGACCATGCGTCATCCCGTGCTCGTCAGCGCTGAAAAACTTGTGCGCGTCGGCGACATCGTCGGGGCGGAAGCCGCGCTGGTCTCACTGGTTGACACCGAGGGCGACCATGCGCTGGTGCTTGCCCTCGACGATTTCCCGCCCAAGGATTTGCTGGCGGTTCTTCGCGACTACGATTCCTCGAAGGAATCGGTGGTCAGCCTGCTGGTTTCGCCGGAACAGTTCGCCCGCGCCATCCTGCTGGAGCGGCGTTACGGCGATCCCAGTCATCAGCGCCTGCACGGCATGATCAATTCGGTGATTTTTCGCGCCGACAGCGATCCGGGCGAATTTCTGGTGGCGATTGGCGAAATGGACGGCGGTGTTGACGTCCTTGCCGACTATCTCTGGGAACGCACCGAAAGCGTCGAGCATTTCTTCCGCACCGGCACCTTCGATTTTTTCGGCGAAGGCGGCGAGTCGTCGATGGAAATGAGCGACGAGGAGCGGCTGGAAGTACTGCTCGACACCGGCAGCCATCGTCCCTTTCTCAATCACAGCGAGGTCAACGATCACGATTGGATGGAACTGAGCTGGACGCTCCGCTACCAACATCCGGAACTTTTCCGTGAGGTACTGATGATTCTGCGGGCACGCGCACGCGCCGAGGAATATGCTCAAGTGCTGGAAAACCTGCCGGTTGGCGAGAGCCGGCCCTCCGGCCCGGCAACCGGCCGACCGGCCCGACCAGCCGATTCCGAGGAGGAGTCCGCCCTGTAGCGGACCGGTCTTCACCCCTCGCGCCCGCCAGAAAACGCGCAACGCCCATGCCGACCAGCCACCAACCGCTTGCCGTATTCGACGCCCGCCCGTTTTTCGAGCGCGCGCTGGTTTACGGCGTAGACCACGGAATCATCGACCGGACGCGGATCGACAGCATTGTCAACGACGCCCCGAAGGGAATGGTGCAAATCGCCGAGTACTTCGGCACGCAATATCTGCGCCCAAACATCGAGGACGCCCGGCAGCGTATTGTCAATCTGGTCAGCCTATTCCTTGAGCACAGCGGCGGCGGCGATCTGGCACATGCCGCCCGTTCATTGCGGGACAACACCTTCCTCTCGCACTCGCGCGGCGGATCGGAAATGCTCAAGCAACTGTGGGCACTGCCAGAAGACAGTGTGCTCGACGGTCTCGGCAAGCCTTCGCAAAAAGCTTTTCTGGCGCAATGGTCGCTGCGCTCGCTCGCCGATTATCGAAAGGCGCAGGCGCAAAGGCAGGACTATCAGGCAACGATCGACGCCGCACGGTGGTTCGCCGGGCAACTGAACGTGCGGGCGGATATCGCCGGCGCCGCCGCGGAAACCGTCATCCGAAGCGCGCTGCTGGCGCTGCTGACCAAGAGCAAGGCGCCGATGTTGCCGAACGGCGGCGATTTCCTGAACCTCCTGGCGGCAATTCGGAAAAAGGGCGTGCCGGCCAAAAGCCTCAAACACTTGCACGACAGGCTCGACACCGCGCCGGCGGGGTGTCGGCGCATCGCCATCGCGGTGCTGAGCGATATGCAAACCAGGGACTTGCCGCGCATTCTCGACACCACCCGGCCCATCAACCTTTTAACTCCCGAGATCCAGCCTCTGTACTTCGTGCGCGAATTCGGGCCGGAGGACGCCAGCCAGTTCGACATCGCCGCATCGGCGGAGTGGCGAAAGATCACCGGCGGCAAGAGTGACGACGCGTCCTTGCTGACGGTGTTTGTCTGTCTCGCCGCCGATCTGCCGCCAAAACCGTCGCTCAGCAAGGCGGCGGCGCGCGCCCTGATCCGCAAGGTTCGCGCCAACGGTTTCCAGTGCCCGCCGGTGCTGGCTTTCCTGCGCGAATCCGCGCCCTTCCAGATGCGGGACGACCTCGAAACCCTGTGGCTGGAATTCTTCCCCGAGGCGGAAACGTATTTGCTCGACGAATCGGATAGCACGCTCAACGAGGCGCTCGTTTATTTGAACGACAACTGCGTCATCGTGTAACACACATCGACACCGTTATCCGGGTCCGCGTGTTCCGGCCACCCGATGCGCGCACGGCGGCGTTTCAAAATGTCACGAGACGGGTGTTCGCCGCCGACAAGCGGTCGCTGACGACGACGAAAAAAGATTGGTAGAAGTGCATGCGACACCCTTCGGATGTGGTCCGGAAGGCATCGCCGGAAATCTTGACGAGCTTGGCGTCGGTCAAGGCGAAGATGTCGGCCACGCGCTTCGGCAAGGTTTTGCAGATCACCGCCATCTCGCCGAAACATTCGCCGACGTTCAGCACGTCCAGCATCTTGCCGTTCTTGAGCACTTTCAGTTCACCGGCGGTCAGAAAATAGAAACAATCGCCCAGCTTGCCGTCCTGGATGACATTTTCGCCGGCGGCAACGCCAATCCACTCGGAAACGCGTACCACTTCCCAAATCTCGGCATCGGTAAAATCGTCGAAGAAGGGAAAAGCACGTAGCGTTTCGAATTTTTCGAAGTCGGCGATCTTGCTGGCGGGCACATTGATGCGCCGGTCGCCGAAGGCTTTTGCCAGATCGGTGCCAAATTCGGACCAGTTTCGATAGCGCTTGTTGATCTTCTTGCTCATCGCCTTGGCGACGATGGCATCGAGCGACGGCGGGAGATCGCAACGCAAGGTCGACGGTTTGCGAGGCTCGGTGTTCACGATCTGATAGATCATCTCGTAACTGTTGCGTCCCTGGAAAGGGAGTTGCCCGGTCAGCAACTGGTACATCACCACCCCGAGGGAATAGATGTCGGTGCGATGATCCAGGGTCATTTCCTTTACCTGCTGCGGCGACATGTAAGCGGGTGAGCCGACGCCAAGCACCAGGGTGCGGTCGGGCGAGCCGATGATCGCGGCGCCGAAATCGGAGAGTTTGATGTCGCCCTTTTCCGCATCGGGGTCGACCAGCAGGATGTTCGCCGGTTTGATGTCGCGATGGATGATGCTGGCGCGGACGGCGAAATCGAGCGCGCGCGTGCATTTGAAAATGATTTCGACCACCCGCTCGACCGACAGCAGCTTGTCCGGCGTGCATACGTTTTCCAGCGTGCCGCCGGCCACATACTCCATGACGATGTAGCATAACTGCTCTTCGACGACGGCATCGTAGGTTTGCACGATGTGCGGATGCTGCAGTTTTCCGACCAATGCCGCCTCGTTGAGGAACAGATGCTTGTACATCCGCCCTCGCTGCGAGTCTTTCAGAATGCCGGGAAAGGCAACCTTGACGGCAACCTCGCGCTGCGTGAAGGGGTCGCGGCCAAGGTAAACGGTGGCGGTGGCGCCGCGTCCAATTTGACGGATCAGTTCGTATTTTCCGATCTTGTCCACGCGCGTATTGCCTATTGTCACCCGGTTGCCGGTGGCGCCCGGCGAGCGCGCGCACGCGAAACCGCCGCTAGTACCTGCGTCGGCGCGGTGCCGCCGAAATGATTGCGCGCGGCCAGCGAGCCGTCGATCGTCAGGACAGCGAACACATCGTCCTCGACCAAAGCCGAAAATCGTCGCAATTCGCTCAGTGGCAACCGCGCCAGGTCGACGCCAAGTTCCTCGGCGCGGCGCACCGCCAGGCCGACGGCTTCGTGCGCGTCGCGGAACGGCAAACCCTTGCGGGTCAGGTAATCGGCCAGATCGGTGGCGGTGGCGAAGCCTTGTCGCAAGGCCTCGCGCATCCGTTCGGGGTTGCAGGCGATGCCAGGAATCATCTCGGCGAAAATGCGCAAGGTGTCGCTGACCGTATCGACGGCGTCGAAAAGCGGTTCCTTGTCTTCCTGGTTGTCCTTGTTGTAGGCCAGCGGCTGTCCTTTCATCAGGGTCAGCAAGGCCAGCAAGTGTCCGTAGACCCGCCCGGTTTTACCACGAGCCAGTTCGGGCACATCAGGGTTTTTCTTCTGCGGCATGATCGAACTGCCGGTGCAGAAGCGATCGGCAATCCGGATGAAACCGAAGCGCGGGTTCATCCACAACACCAGTTCCTCGGAAAGACGCGAGAAATGCATCATCGTCAGCGCGCTGGCAGCGCAGAATTCGATGGCGAAGTCGCGGTCCGAAACGGCGTCCAACGAGTTTTCGCAAACGCCCTCGAACCCCAGCAGTTCCGCCACCAGATGGCGGTCGATCGGGTACGTGGTTCCAGCCAGCGCGGCGGCGCCGAGCGGTAAACGGTTGGTGCGGCGGCGGCAATCAGCGAAGCGTTCGGCGTCGCGCCGCGCCATTTCGCAATAGGCCAGCAGGTGATGGCCGAAAGTAACCGGTTGTGCCACCTGCAAATGCGTGCATCCCGGCAACGGCGTCGCCGCTTCTTTCTCGGCCAGATCCAGCAGGCGATCCTGAAACGTATCCAGCAGAATCAGGATGTCGTCGATGGCGTCGCGCAGATACAGCCGGATGTCGGTGGCCACCTGGTCGTTGCGCGAGCGTCCGGTATGCAGGCGCTTGCCGGCATCGCCGACCAGCGCGGTCAGGCGCTTTTCGATGTTCAGGTGCACGTCTTCCAGATCGAGCGACCAGACGAAGTCGCCGGTCTCGATTTCACGGGCTACCTGCGCCATGCCGCGTTCGATGTCGGCGAGGTCCTGGCGGCCGATGATACGCTGTTGGGCCAGCATCGTGGCGTGGGCCAGGGAGGCGCGGATATCCTGTCGCCACATCCGCCGATCAAAACCGACCGAGGCGGTGTAGCGCTTGACAAGCTCGGACATCGGCTCGGAAAAACGACCGGCCCACGTGTATTGGGAAGACTCCGATTGACTCATGAAAAACAGGTTCCTAGGCTAGAATCACTCGTAGAACCTTGCTCAGGCGCCACTTCGATCAATGGCAAGTATAAAGCAAAACCATGCGGGCCAATCCCTGCCGGACTTTCGCAATTCCGGTGTCATGTTGCGTGCCTTGTTGGGCGTTAACCTGCTGGCGCTGGCGGCGGCGCTGGTGCAAAGCGACGGCGTCGGCGATAGCCTGCAACGCTACATCGACATGGCGCCACGGGTGCAGCCGCTGCTGCTGCTCAATCTGGCGCTGCTGGCCCTCGTCGGCAAATCGTTGGCCCGTTTGCCGCCGTGGGTCGCGCGCGCGCTGGTCGTACTGCTGGCCGGCGCTTCCGCGGTCGTTCTCGGCGAAATCTGGCAGCGGCTGTTATTTGCCGACGGAGGTCCGCAAAGCCTGACTCGCGCCGGCCTGCTCGGCGCCATGGCCGCCGGCCTGATGCTTGCCTACTTCGTTCTGCGCGCCGACGCGCTGTCGCCGGCCCTGGTGGAAGCCCGCCTGCAGGCCCTGACCGCGCGCATTCGGCCGCATTTCCTGTTCAACAGCCTCAACGCCGTGTTGTCGCTCATCCGCGCCGATCCCCGGCGGGCGGAAACGGCGCTCGAAGAGTTGGCCGATCTGTTTCGTGCCCTGATGCGCGATCATCGCGAACTGGTGCCGTTATCGGAAGAGTTGGCCCTGTGCCGGCAGTATCTGGACCTCGAAAAATTGCGCCTTGCCGAGCGACTCGACGTGCGCTGGGAAATCGCCGACTTGCCTTCCGACCTGAAAGTGCCGCCGCTGCTGGTGCAGCCCTTGCTGGAAAACGCCATTTATCACGGCGTCGAACCGTCAACGACCATCGGCACCATCCGTATCCGCCTGACGCGCCGGGGCGACGATTTACATATCGATCTGACCAACCCGTGTTGCGGCGAATCCAGAAAACAGCACGGCAATCACATGGCGCTCGACAATATCCGCGAGCGCCTGACGCTGTATTACGATCTGGAAGCGCGCATCGAGAACGGCGCGGTGACGCTCGCCGACGGCCGGCGCGAATACCGGGTCCGCATCGTTTTGCCCTGCCGCACGCCTCCGCCAGCATGAGCCAACCACCCGCCGCGCTCTCGATTCTTCTCGTCGACGACGAGGCGCCGGCGCGCGCCCGCTTGCGCGACTTGTTGGCCGACATCGCGCCGGAACTGCCCAACGACATCGTCGCCGAGGCCGAAAACGGGGCGCAGGCCCTGGCGTTGCTCGCCCAGCGGCCGGTCGACGTGGCGCTGGTCGACATCCGCATGCCGATCATGGACGGTATCGAACTGGCCCGCCATCTGGCGCGGCTGTGTCCGCCACCGATCGTGGTATTCGTGACCGCCTACGACGCCTACGCGGTGCAAGCCTTCGATCTCAACGCCGTCGACTATCTGCTCAAACCGGTGCGTGCGCAGCGCCTGCTGCTGGCGCTGCGCAAGGTCGTCGCCAACCGTCCGGCGGCGACGGAAACCCATGCGCTTCTGCCGCGAACGGCCGCGCGCAGTCATCTCTCCTGCCACGAACGCGGCCGTCTGCTGTTGGTTCCGGTCAAGGAGATCGTCTATCTCAAGGCCGATCGCAAATACGTCACCGCACGCACTCGCGACCGCGAATACTTGCTCGATGAATCGCTGACGCAACTTGAAGTCGAATTCGGCACGATGTTCATCCGCCTGCACCGCGGCATTCTCGCGGCCAGGGACGCGATCTGCGGCTTCGAGAAGAGCGCGTCCGACGACGCCGAGACGCAATGGCAGACCATCCTGCAGGACATTCCCGAGCGTTTGCCGGTCAGTCGCCGGCAATGGCCTTTGCTCAAGTCCTACGCGCGTCAGTCCGGCAACTGAAGCCGGCCGCTGCCCGGCGGGATGTTCAAGGCCAATTCGCCTTGTCGCGGCGCGGTGTGGCCGACCATGGCGGGCGGCGGCGATAGCGCGCTGACACGAACGCCGAGCAACCGCAACTTGCGGTCCAGCGGGATGCGACGCAGGCAGTCGCCGGCGGCACGTCGAATCGCTTGCGGATCGGCGGTGGCGGTGGCAAGGGTCAAATCGCGGGTCACCGTCTCGAAGTCGGAAAAGCGCAGCTTGACGCCAATGGTGCGGCCGAGGCAGCCCTTGCGCCGCAGGTCGTCGGCGACGCGCGCGCAGAGGTCGATGAAAATACCGCGCAAGGCCAGCCGATCATCGCGCGGGTGCAGATCGCGCTCGAAAGTCGTTTCACGGCTGATCGATTTCGGCTCGGCGTCGGTGATCACTGGCCGTGTGTCGATGCCGTGCGCGGCGTCGCGCAGCCAGGCGCCGTAACCGGGGCCGAAGTGTTGCCGCAGGCGTTGCGGGGCGGTGGCCGCCAGATCGCCGATCGTCGCGATGCCCAGTGCGGCCAGCTTTGCGCCGGCCTTGGGTCCGATGCCGTTGATCTTGCGCACCGGCAGCGGCCAAATGCGGGTGGCCAGATCGCCGTCGGCAAGCAGCGTCATGCCATCGGGTTTGTCGAGGTCGGAGCCGATTTTCGCCAGCAACTTGTTGGCGGCAACGCCGATCGAGCATGACAGGCCGGTGGCTTGCCGCACCGCGTCCTTGAGGCGCCGCGCCAGCGTCGCGCTGTCGTCCGGCAGCGCGCTGAGATCGATATGGATTTCGTCGATGCCCCGATCCTCGATCACCGGCGCGATCTCCGCCACGGCGGCCTTGAACAGTCGCGAATAGTGGCGGTAGGCGACGAAATCGACCGGAAGCAAAATCGCGTTCGGCGCCAGGCGCGCCGCTTTCATGATCCCCATTCCGGAACAGACGCCAAGCGCCCGCGCCTCGTAGGTGGCGGTGGTGAGCACGCCGCGCCCGGCATAGTCGCGCAGACGGGCGAAACGGTGCGTGCCGTCGTCGCTCGTCGAGGGCCGTTCGCCGCGTCCGCCGATCGCCACGGGCTGGCCGCGCAACGCCGGGTAACGCAGCAGTTCGACTGAAGCGTAGAAGGCGTCCATGTCGAGATGGGCGATGCGGCGCGGCGGTGCGTTCATCGTCGCCTGCAAACGGGCGCGCTCAGTACAGCAGAAACTCGCGGCGCGTCTCTTCCCAGGCGGCTTCGTCGGCACCTGCCAGCGCGTCCAGGTCGGCGGGTGTCGCCGTCGGATCGTCCACCCATTCGCGCAGCAAGGGCGAGCCATTGATCAGGTCGATGGCCCGGCGGTCGAATTCGTACTCGTAGGCGAAATCGCGCCACAGCGGATAGTCCGGCTGAATTTGTCGCAAGGCCTTGAAGGCCAGGCTTTGCAGACGCCAGGGGCGAAACGCGGTGTGCCGGTAGCCGGGGTCGTCGACATGAATCTGCACGCCATGACAGAGCGTGCCGGCGTGTTTGTGGAAGGTCGGTTCGAACCAGCACTCGCGCAGACGGCAGCCTTGCAGCCAATGCGGGGCCAGCGCCACCATACGAGCCAGAATCCGCCGGGCATCGATGTCCGGGGCACCGAAAATCTCCAGAGGACGCGTGGTGCCGCGCCCTTCGGAAAGCGTGCAGCCTTCGAGCAATACAGTACCGGCGTAGCAGCGCGCCATGGCCAGGTTGGCGGCATTCGGGCTGGGATTGACCCAGCTGCGTTCGCCGAGGGGCCAGCCGTGGCCCGGCGCCGCGTCCGCTTGCCAGCCACGCATGCGGAGCACGGTGCAATCGACATTCAGGTTCAATGTGGCGACGAACCAGCGCGCCAGTTCGCCCATCGTCAAGCCGTGACGCATCGGCAGCGGCCCGGCGCCGACGAAGCTCTCCCACCCGGCTCGCAACCGCAGGCCCTCGACCGGCCGACCGGCCGGGTTCGGGCGGTCGAGAATCCACACCGCCTTGCCGTGGGCGGCGGCGGCTTCGAGCAGGTAGCGCAAGGTGGTGATGAAGGTGTAAATCCGGCAGCCCAAATCCTGCAAATCGACCAGCAAGACATCGAAAGTCGCCATCATGACCACCGTCGGACGCCGCACCGCGCCGTAAAGGCTGAATACCGGAATGCCATGCACCGGATCGAGAAAGTCCGGCGACTCGATCATGTTGTCCTGCTTGTCGCCGCGCAGGCCGTGCTGCGGACCGAAGGCGGCGGTGATCCTCAGGTCGGGCAGCGCGGCCAGGGCATCGAGCGCGTGCGTCAATTGAGCGGTGACCGACGCCGGATGGGCGACCAGGGCCAGACGGCGGCCGTGCAGCGGTTTGCGCAAAACGGGGTCGCCGAGCAGTCGATCGAGTCCGAACTCAAGGAGGGGCATCGAGGATTCCTTCAGACGGCGGACGACGACGTCAACGGCAAGACAAAACCGTCGCGATGGTGGAAATCGGGCCGCGCCGCCGGGTGGCGCAACGCCCAGTAGCTGTGACATCCGTCGACGAGGTCGGCGGCTTCGACGACCGCGGCCACGGCCAAAAGCAAAGTCCCTTCCGTCGGTGTCGGTAGCGCGGCGGCGGCGATGCGCGCCTCCAGTTCCAGCCGTCCGGCAGACAGCCGGGCGACGATGCGCGGCGCCGCGACCTGGGCAAGCGCCTCCTCCAGCGCCGGGTCGCGCTCCCGGTAGTCGGAGAACGCGTAAGCCGCCCATTGGCCGGAAGGCGAAAAATTGAACTCGCGATACGCCGCGTGCCCGGTCGCGCCGACGAACACTTCGAAACAGGTGTGTTCCCAAAGGCCGTCCACACGTTCCGGCGCGCGCGGTTCGGGAATCCGCAGCCGGACCATGTCGCCACGCAGGCAATACGCCAGTTCCAGATCGCCGGCGGCGTTCAGCGCGGCGCGCGCGTCGAGCGCGCGCACCACCGGCGCGGGAGTGGCGGGGTGGCAGTGCAGAGTCAACGAGAAGTCGGTTGGAAACATGCGGGGACGCAGGAGGAGGAAAGCGAAAGGCGCATTTTAGCGTCTTCGGCAGACGGACGACGGTGATACCGGTCGCAGAAATTCGCCGCCATGGAAAATTGCGGCGAACGACCGGCCAGACGACTGGTTATTGCGCCGCAAGTCTGTAGAATACCGCCCGGGCCTGTAGCTCAGTCGGTCAGAGCAGAGGACTTCGCGAAATCAACCTCGGCGGCTTTCGCCGCTTGGTCGATTTCATGGGTTGCCCGCCGGTAGCGTCGCAATGTCGCGATGTTGTACTGGCGGCGGGTAGAACTGGTCAAAATCGGTGAACGCTAACTCTCTCCCAAGGGACACGCCAATACCGAGCCAAGCCCCGTCGTCGCGCGGGGAAGGTGTAGAGACTAGACGGCCAGCCTGTAACGGGAAGGTATAGTCCAGACCACAAACCCGAAAGGGGCGGTGAAAGCCGTAGTGGCACGCATAATCCTTTGGTCCAGGGTTCAAGTCCCTGCGGGCCCACCACTATTAAAAAACCAACCGTTCTTGGTTGGTTTTTTTTTACCTGTTTCCCTGGTGTTGGCGCGGTTTCCGGGCATGGCACGCGAGTGCAACCCCTGCGAAGGCGGCGTTTTCGCCGCCGCCTCTCTGTTCTCCGTATTCTCTAGTGGTCACGCAAGCGTTCTCGAGGTCACTTTCCTTTGCTGGTGAGGGTTTAGCGTGAAAGACGTGGTGTTCGGGACGATCGCGCGCCTGACCGGAGAAGGGCATGCAGGGAATACTTGAGGGGATCAGGCGTTGGCTGGTGAAATGAAGCCGAACGTGGTCAGTGCCTTGATCCAGCGAGGGGCGTTGCGTTGA
>Ga0208938_1000120_pt1 | contig 77786 bp, 68 predicted proteins | sample AD_UKC125_MetaG_FD_184434 | JGI IMG/M metagenome (GOLD analysis project Ga0208938, IMG submission 184434) | Active sludge microbial communities of municipal wastewater-treating anaerobic digesters from USA - AD_UKC125_MetaG (SPAdes) (version 2) | ecosystem: Engineered > Bioreactor > Anaerobic >... | reverse complement strand
ATCGGAACTCATTGCAGCCGTGATAGGCCGCGTGGCGTCGCCTCAGCACCACCATCACAGATCACCTCAGTTCGCGGGGGCGTGCCGCCCCCTGTCAGCCGCTTCGCGGCTCGAACTCGACCCCCCCTGGGAGAGGGCAAGCCCTCTCCCCACCGCCTTCGGCGGCGGCTCCCCTCTCCCGCGCCTACGGCGCAGCCATCAAAAGGGAGAAAGGGGCTTGAATTCCCATCCGACCTTGCCAACCCGGCCAGAACTGCCGTAGCGGCCCCACAGGGCGTTTTCAGGGCATGGGGAAGGCCAAGACCACCACAGCAACAAGCCGCCTTGTAGCGCGTTCTCGCAAGATCAGCGTGACAGATGACCTATGGCCGGTTTGAGCGGATGGCATGTCAAGGGCGCGCAGCGGCCCCGGCTGGCTGGCGCGGCCCGCAGCGAAGCGAGGACACGGGCCAGGCGGGGCGAACCCTTGACGTGACAGGAGCGGCAATAGCCTGGCACAGTGGGGGCAGGGACGAAGGGCGTAGCCCGCCACCCCTGCCCCCCGAGCCTCACGGCGGCGAGTGCGGGGCTTGGGGCAGCGCCCCAAGTGAAGGCAGCGACCGCTCGCCGCTGGGCATCGCCGGGGGATGTATGCGCCTTCGGCTTTCCTTCCCCCGGCACTGCCGGGAGCGTGGCGGGGCTGCGCCCCACGGCTTGAGCGTCAAGGGCCGGGCTTCGCCCTCTCCATCCCGGCCCGTGTCCTCGCTTCGCTGCGGGCCGCGCCATGCCGGGATTCCGACCCTTGACCCTCAATCCTCCCCAGGCCCCCGTCGCGCTCGCTGGCGCAGCAGATTCGTAAAGTAGCGTATTACGTAATTACGCTACGCTACGAAAAGGCAGCACCGCAGAGGTGCGGCGCAGGCTCATCGAGCAGGCGAAAAAAAGCCCGCCGACGTGGCGGGCAGGAAAATTTTCGCGGACGCGAAAATGACGGGTGAGCGTCCTCAGAAGCGGGGCGGACTGCCTCGCAGCGCCTTTATGCCAATTTCTCGCGCCTGCTGGTTCTGCAAGTCCTTCTGCGCCGAGGCCAGTTGGGCCAGCATTTGCAGCTTGTTCGCCTCGTTCTGCATCATCACCTGTTCGGCCTGGATGCGGCCTTGCAGGTCGGCAATATCCTTGGCGTCTGGCGCTGCATTCACCTTGTCCAACAACACCTGAATGTCGTTGAACCGCTGGCTGGCCGTCTTGTAGGCTTCTTCCGCACCAGCCCGGTTGATCGCTGCCTGCTTGGCGACCTGCTCGAACGCCTTGGCGGCATCGCTGCTTGCATTCAAGCTGCTGGCCGCCATGTCGAATTTCTTGGCCGCGTTGCGAATCGCTTCCCACTGGCCCACGCCATTGGTCAGGATTTCTTGGTACTCGTCGGGCAGGTACTTCCGGGCCAGCGGGTTGTTGACCAGGCTTCCCATGTTGCGGATGCCGCTCAGGTTGTTGTAGGCCCGCTGCATTTCCTGAATCTGCTCGACCATCTGCTGATACTGCTGCGCCCAAGCCAAAACCTGCTGAATGGCTTGGGCCAGGTTCGCCCCGTCGATAACGGGGATACCGGCATGCGCCGGTGTCCCGGCCACGAGGCCGAGGGCCAGGGCGACAGCCCCGAAAAACTTCTTCAATGCTTTCATGCTGAATGCTCCATGTAGTGAAGTAAAGGTATGGGCGTCAGGCAGCGCGGCGAATCCGATTGCCGCCCGTGATCTTTCGATAGACCGCCATCGGTGCGCCCGCGACGGCGGTAGCCGCGTTCTTGGCAATACGCACATCTGAACGCGCTTGGTTCATAGCCCTGCGCATGTTGGTCGGGCGTGCGGCCGACAGCATCCCGGAAGCGCCTCCGGTGGCCTTGCGATACACCCAGCCAGCCGCGCCCAGCGAAGACACCGCGACACCGCCCCCAAGAGCCGAGGCCACGGAAGGCATTTGCACGAGCGCCAGGCCACCAATGGCGCAGAGGGCGATCATGGGGAATATCTCGCTATAGCTGGGATCAGCGCCACCCGTTGCGGCGTGAGCACCAGAAACCGCATCGAGGTACAGGCTGATGATCGTGAACAGCAGCTTGATCATGGCAGCAGTCAGCATGACCAAAAAGACGTAGTTCAGCACCTGCCCAATCCAGGCATCGAATAGCCGCTTGGATGGCTCGAATATCAGACACAGGATGAAGAACGGGCCGACGCCAAGTGCCACAGCCAATACGATCTTCGAGAGCACCAATAAAAATGCGGCATAGCCTGTTGCCACGATGCCGACGCCCCAAACCAGCAGAGCAGCGATCATCAACCCATAATCGGGAAGCCAACCGGGAGACGCATACCCTTTGTCGTAATAGGTTTGGCCAAGGTCGTAAATCTTGCCAAACAACGTGTCAAGGAAATTGGCATTCGTCGTACTGTCGCTGTAGCCGCTGGCAATCAGGCCCGCCAGGGCATCCGGTGAGTCCCAAAGGAAATCCGAGATATAGCCGTTATACAGGCCGACATTCGTAGCCAAGCCAACGATGATTGCTAACCGGACAATCCGGCTTACCCCATCCGTTACCGGCTCCGTGATGACGCCTCGCATCATCGACCATCCCCACAGCATCACGTAAATCGTGACGAGCGTTGTTGCCACCCCGGTGAAACCGCCTGCAATCGAGGCCGACACGTCGCTGACGTAGGTATCCAGACTGGTGGAAACGCGGTTGAACGTGTCGGTGTAGAAGTGAAAGTCAGCCATGATCGCCCCTCGTCACGGTTGGGGCCAGGCTGGGCTTGGTCTTGAGCAGGCACGTTGCGAATAGCCCACCAAACAGCGCCCCGTAGCCTGCCATCATTTCGTGCGGGGCCGAGTGCAGCAAGACGCCTGTACCTTCCCGCATGAACATTGCCCAACTGAACAAAAGGCAGACATGCAGCAGCGTTTCATTTGCGCGTGTGGTGAGCAGGGAAGATGCCCCATCACGCTTTCCAGCCCTCACCAGTCGCCAGATCAAACCCGCTGCCGCTGCGGTCGCCCCGATCATTGCCGAAATTTCCAGAACCATCTTGATGCCCTCTTGGTTACTTTTGACAAGTAAAAATGCTTGACAAAATACATATAAATGCACCAGCAAATATAGTGCATTTGCGGCGCTCTATCCAGAGGCATCGAAAGCTTATTTTTCAGCAGATTAGGGACGGAAAGCTAGGGCAGGATTCGCGGATGCGCCGCTATTTGATTCTTTATGTACCGCAATTGACCCGAAAGCGTCCCAAGCATGTCCCGGAAATGCATTGAAAGCGTCTTGTAGATGTACGGATGCTGTATTGATTCTGTCCCGCTTATGTCCCGGAAAGGCATGAGGGAGGGTAGGGGGTGAAATCTAGGGCAGGATAGGCTTTCAGGCCGCTATCTGGTACAAATTCCGCGAATTTGTCCAGACCTGCTCCCCTCCCCTCCTTCTATGCCCGTATTGAAAACGCTTGTCGAACCAGGAACCAAAGCACGCTTTCGCAACATGGCGAAGGCACGCGGGCTGTCCGAATCGGAGTTTCTGCGAGCCGTCATCCTGGCCGTCACCGGCGAGGATGGCGACGCCGATCAGCCGATAGAACCGGATGCGAAGAAGGCCGACACCGCGCGCATGACGGTGCGGATGCCGCGCTTCCTGATGGAAGCCACTGGCACGCAGGCAAAAATCAAAGGCATGGCACCAAGCCGCTATGTGGCGGCATTGGTGCAATCGAATCTCCTTCGCCAACCCGTCCTGACCGACGACGAACTGGCGGGCCTGCGGGCCAGCAACCGCGAACTTGCAGCCATCGGCCGAAACCTCAACCAGATCGCCCGGACACTGAACGATGCGTTCCATGAAACCGAGCGCGTCAAGATCGAGCAGTTGGCCCAACTACGTGACACCATCGTCAAGCAGCGGGCCGCCGTGAGTGCCGTGGTGCGAGCAAGTCAAAAATCTTGGGCAACCGACGATGGCGCTGATTGAAAATTGAAGGTACTGATAGGCCATTCACATGGCCTAAGCAGGGTTGATCGGGAAAAATTTCTCAAAAGTACGGCAATAAAGTATAATTTGCACCAGCAAAACGCCATAAATTGCGGTTGCATTTATCCCTGGATTACGCATAATGAAGCTGACGCAGAAAAGCCTGGCCCAAGCCGCCGCAACACAGTCCATCGAGCAGACCGATATCCACGCGACAGCAGATGGCTTCACAGTGACGGCCAAGCTACGCAGGCAGAAGCCCGGAAAGCTCTATACCGACCGTGGGGAAGTCAGAGCTTTCAAGTCTTGGAATACATGCATGCGCTATCTGCGTTCAATAGGCATCACCTGTGTAACCGTTGATATGACCGATTGGGAGCCGGAAATGCCTTCCGTCAAGAAACATGGGGAATGAAGAATGCGGAGATTGGCAGTTTTGGCCATAGGTCTTGCTCTTGCGGCGTGCGGTGAAAAACAGCCGACAGAATCAGACTTCAAAGCGGCTCTTAATCAGGGATTCGAGAAAGCCGGGCGCGTATGCGTGCCGCTCAACAAAGGTTTCCCCGTCACGCTGAATCAGATGGAGCAGGAACACGGCATTGGCCGTGCCCTGTCGGCGCTGGAAGGTGCAGGATTGTTCACGTCAGCGCAAGATGGCAAGGGCAGGCGCTACGAAGTCACCGACCTGGGACAGAAGTTCTACACAGAGCGCGAAGGCCAGTCCATCGGCTTGACCGTGCAGAAGGTCAAGCACGGTTTCATCTGCTTCGCAGATAGGCGCGTAGAGAAGGTGACTCGCTGGGACGTGCAGCCAGACCAAAGCTTTGCCGTGTCCTACACCTACCGGCTTGAAAACATAGCCCCTTGGGCAACGACTCCGAGCGTCATCCAGGCCACGCCCAAGCTATCTCTTTGGCTCAACGGCGCACAGAAGGCCGAGCACAAGACCATCGTAAAGAAGACCCCCAGCGGCCTTGACGCAGAGGTTATGCAATGAGCGCAACTCCAAAACCGCACCAGCCACGCCCGCAGATCAGCGAAGAAGAGCGCGCACGCCGCAAGGCCAGCATCGACAACGCACGTGGCAGCGTGCGTTTCGAGGGCTTCATCCTGTCGCCCGAGGTCGAGCAGATCAACCGCCGATTCATCGACGGCGAACTGACCGGCGATCAGCACATTGCAGCCATCAAGGCACTATGAACGCAATTCCGAAGCCGCAGCAACTGCGACCGCAGATCAGCGAGCAAGAGCGCGCACGCCGCAAGGCCAGCATCGACAACGCACGCGGCAGCGTACGTTTCGAGGGCTTCACCCTATCGCCCGAGGTCGAGCAGATCAACCGCCAATTCATCGACGGCGGACTGACGCGGCAAGAGCACGTCGATGCAATCAAAGCCGCCACCGGCTGGCCACAAGCCGCCCAGGCATCAGACAAAGATTTGTGATCTATGCAGAACTCAACTCAAGCAGGGAAGACCATGAAGACAATCAGCTTGCATCAACTCTCATCGCTGGGCGACCAGACCCCGGCCCCGATAACGTCCCATGTGATTGCAGACAACCAGGCCGGGTATGCCTTGGCGCTTGACGTTGGAGGCGAACACTATGAGGTTGTCAGCGAAAACGGCGACCGGCTGCGCTTCCGTACCATCGAGCACCTGCTAGACGTGCTGGTCGATGCGCCCGAAGTCGCGCACGTCGCACGGCTCGACTTCAGCCGCTGGTATCCCTCACCCCAATACGCTTGAGTCAGAGGGCCGGGCCATGCAGAAATGGACACAGAACGAAGCCGTAGCTTTCGAGTGCGCCCGCGAGGTTATCACCGACCTGCGCGCGATTCTCACGGGCCAGATTGCCGAGGAATCCGGCAAGGAACACCCGGACGCCGAGCGCCTGGCCACACTGCGCGCCGAGCGTTCGCGGCTATTCCACGAACGAGCCGGGCTGCACGTCAAAGACCAAGCGACAGTTGCCCGCGTGCGGGCCGAATACGGGGCATGCGTGCGTTCTTGGCGTGCCGGGCATCAAGCAACACCGGCCGAGGGTTGAACATGGACAGGCCGACGCCTGACGAACTCGCTGGCATGGACTGGTGGAGCGCGCTACCTGCTGACGAAAGGACGCACTGGATGCGCCAGGCGGGTGACACCGGCCGCGTTTTCGATGCCTGGGCCAGATGCAAGCAGGCAGAGTTGTTACGGCTGGGGGCTGCGTTACAAGCCGCACGGCGTGAAACGCCGCCAGACGACCCAAGGGATTGGGTTTCAACCCTCGATGGCGAAACGAAGCTACCTTACTGGCTACCTCGCAGCCTGAACGACGAGTGGCACCGGCAGCGCCTCGCCGTTGCATTGCGTTTGAAGATGCGGCGCACCGCATCTACGCCAACCGTTTAGCCAAATCTTCCGCACGTGGGTAGGGTAGTACCGCATGAGCATGCACAGGTCTTTATGGCCTGCGATCTTCGTCAGTTCATGCAGGGAGAAGATCGAGGCCAGGTGCGACGTGGCTTCTTTCCGTAGATCGTGGAAGTGAAAATTTACATAACACTACCAACTGATTGCACCTTGATAGCGTCTTGGGAGCCAAAAGTATCAGCGCGTTGAAGTCGGAACTCCAAAAAATCCTGCTCATCGCTGTTTAGGCTAGCAAAAACACTTGAGTTATAGATTTGCGCACAAGCCACAGACTTGCTCACCCCAAAATCTTGTTTTAAGACTGTAACGAATTCACCTATCGACCCTTTCCAGATGATCCGCTTATGCTCCACGACACTTCGCGGAAGGAGTAGCTCCGCAGCAAAAGCGTTTGCACGCCGCTCCATAAAGTCGTCTACGGCTCCTCCTAGCACTTCACAGAAGGGCAAGCCACCCATGCGATCCAAAATCAAGTGTCCAAATTCATGAGCGAGTGTCATCCGAGTCCGCTCCGGAGATTTGTGTTGGCGATCTGAATTTAAGATCACACACGGCCCACGCGCGCCCCAAACTGCAACTGCATCAATTGTTTCTGAACCGAGGGACAGGGATTTTATGATGACCCCCAATTCCTCTAAGACAGCTTCAATTTCAAAGCGAAGAGGATTATCTTTGTGGAGTATTTCTCGTACAAATTCAGCAGCGGCGTATCCGCCAGAGAAGGCGTATTGAGTAGGTGTCTTTTGGAGCCTTCGGCAAGCTTGAGTACTAATCTCGTTCAAAGCATCTAGCTTGCCACTAGGAACTCGGCGAATAGCGTCAAGGACTAGTCTAATCGTCGCATCATCGCAGACACCAGCCGTCATGCGGGCGGCTGCCAAGAGAGGCCCTTCATCAACAAGGCCGTCCGCCCATGAATCATTGGCAGCCACTCCCCAAAAATCGAACGGATCAGCGCCACGTTGAACAGCACCAAGCAATTCTTTAGACATACCTGTGGCTGACTCAAAGAAATTATTCTTGGCGCCAATCCCACGATTACGCCATTGATTGACAGCACCTCTCACTCTTGGATTTTTGGAGTTCTCAAATGATTGAGCCAAGTTGTCACAGATCGATATCAGCGCATTTCGACACTCATTAAATGAAGCTCTTATTGGTGCTCTGTCATCAGTGCATATCCAGAACACATCTCCATTGCGCATCAATGTAAGAAAGGGAAGGGAAAGACCTTTCCAAGCATAGGCTAGATTATGCTTCCTCTCAAAGGAGAGGATCGCAGCCTCTTCTGCATCAGCAACAGCATCTCCTAGCCTAGCCCATCTCCGCTCGGCAGCACTCCATACATCTCCAGGATGAACGATATTATTCAGCCAAGAGTACGGGTACGATTGCTCAAAAACCAGTGCCCCCCAATTCGAGGCGATATGCTCAAGCAAATCAACCCAAGTCCATTCAATTGGCTGAGGTTGAGTATCACTATTGGCATACCAATACGGAACCCCGAGGACGTATAAAATGCCGCTACCATAGCCATTCTCGCGAGCGACGTCCTCTTCCGATGGGGAGAACTCGAAATATATTGGATAATTAGGCTTCATATCGCTCCAGCCAATCTTTCAACTCTCGCCCATAGCCTTGCTGTTCAGCCTTTTGCTGTAAAGCTCGTTTTATTTCTCGTGCAAGGCGATTTCGATTAGGGCGGCCACGCCAAGGATAACCATGATAAGCTCCTGGGCCTGATGGAACAGCTTCATATATTACACCCTCATGAACATTCCATACTCGCTCAGGCATTACATCCGCAACAGTTTGATCAGGCGTCTTCCCTTCAAACTCAGCATCGTTCAACAATTCGCGAGCCTGATCCTTGGAAAGAGTTGATGGGCATTTTCCTATCGCTCCCACTCCAGTCGCAATAAAGTCGGCTCTCGGCTCAGCCCAGCAGTGTTTAAACCGATGTTCTGCCGGATCGTAATCAACCGTCTTCTTCATCTGAGAAGCAACCGCCGTCATCAACTGCTCTCCATTTTTATTAGCTCATCGGTGGAAGATTTATGATCCAACTTGCACGCTAAAAACAGCGCGAATTTCGCATTCTACCCCAGTAAATTTCTTGTGTGCTACCACCTGCGTCGCAGAGAATGCAGTCGTTTGGGGTCAAGCTAGTCGCTTTGCCAAATCCTCAGCGCGCGGGTGGTAGTACCGCATGAGCATGCGCGGGTCTTTGTGACCCGTGATCTTCGTCAGTTCGTGCAGGGGGAAGATCGAGGCCAGGCGCGACGTGGCTTCATGCCGCAGATCGTGAAAGCGCAGATCGGTCAGGAACTTGCCATCGGGCCGTTGCTTGGTCTCCGTGCATTCCTCGACGTAGCGTTGTCGTGCGCGCTTGACAGCGCGCTCAAAGGCCCGAGTCACCGCGTCATTGCGGATATCGAACACACGGCCGCTGCCCTCAGCATCCGCGTCCGCGCCCTGCGCGTCCATCAAGGCTTGAATTACCGACACGGCGCTGGACGAGAGGGGAACGTCACGAGCACTGCCGTTCTTCGTGGCGGGCAGGTGCGCAACTCGCCGCTTCAAGTCCACATGCTCCCAACGCAGCGTAACGATTTCGCCGCGACGCATGGCCGTTTCCACGGCCAGCCACACGATGGAGGGCAGCACGGCCGAGCCACTGGCGGCCACAACCCGTTCAAGCTCGCCATCCTGTGTCCCGCGCTCCGACTCGGCATCTTCCGCACCTGGTGCGCTTGTCGCCTGATCGGCAGCAGCAATACGCCGCGTCCGCGCGTTGTTCGGCTGGGGTTTGCGCACCAGTTCAACCGGGTTCGACAGGCTTTCCATGCCCCATTCCTTGCGGGCAATGGTGAAGACGTGGGACAGGACGGCCAGGCGGCGAAGCACCGTTGCGGGCTTGTAGTCCTTCAACCACTCATCACGCAGCTTCGCCACGTCGGCGCTGCGGATGGTTGCAAGCGGCCGCTTGGCCAGGTCAATCACTCGCCAGACTTTCAGAAGGTAGGCTTCATGCACGGCCCCCTTCTTTGCCGAAGTGATCTCACGCTCGTAGCGTTCCAACGCCTCGTAGAGCGTCGTTGCCTCGGCCTCTCGGCGGCTGATCCACACGCCGCGCGACATCTCCGATTCGATGGTCTTGGCCCAGGCTTCCGCCTCGGCCTTGGTGTTGAAGGTCTTGCTTTGCGCCGGGTAGCCGCGCCGGCGCACCTGCGCCTCCCACTGGTACTGCCCCCGCTTCCGAAACGTTGCCATGCGCCTACCTGCTCTTTCTGAGTGTGGCAAAATTGTGGCAAATAATCTTCTAAGTGGCAATATCCATTGATTTTATTAGCTCTGTTTTGGCATTCGCAATGCGGAGGTCGGGAGTTCGATCCTCCTCCTCCCACCATTTACCTGTTTCAAGAAGTCCAGCAACGTCCAAAGAACCCGCATAAGTGCGGGTTTTTTATTGGGTTTTTGTCTAATTGTGTGTAACGTTGTCCAACGACATCCAGCCCCAAGTGTGTGTAGCCGAGACGGCGGTATATGCCGCATTGAAGCGACGAGACAAGAAGCAAGCGAAGGAGGCAGGGTTGCAATCCTGCCCCTGCTGCGGCTCCATTACCTGAGAGAATGGAGCCATGAGCAAGACGAACAAATATTCCCCGGAAGTCAGAGATCGTGCCGTACGGCTGGTCCAGGAAGCGCGCAAGGACTAAGCATTCTCGACAGCTGCTGATCAGCCCCCGCTGGTGCGGGCTTCCTTGCGCAGGGAAGCCCACACCGAGGCGCCGATGATGACCGCGACGACGGCCAGCGAGAAGCCGACCGGGATCTGGTAGAGGTCGATCAGCAGCATCTTGACGCCGATGAACATGAGCACGATGGCCAGCCCGTACTTCAGCAGCGAGAAACGGTCGGCGACGCCGGCGAGCAGGAAGTACATGGCGCGCAGGCCGAGAATGGCGAAAATGTTCGAGGTCAGCACGATGAACGGGTCGGTAGTGATCGCGAAAATGGCCGGGATCGAGTCGACGGCGAAGATCAGGTCGGACGCTTCGACCAGCACCAGCGCCAGGAGCAGCGGCGTCGCGTAGCGTACGCCGTTCTTCCAGGTGAAGAATTTCTGGCCGTCGAACTCGGGGCTGATGTTCAGGTGGCCGCGCAGCCATTTCACCAGCTTGTTGTTCTCGAGGTCCGGCTTCTCGTCGGCGAACCAGTACATCTTGACGCCGGTGACCAGCAGGAAGGCGCCGAAGATGTAGAGAATCCAGTGGAACTGGGTGATCAGCCAGGCGCCGGCGAAAATCATGATGGTGCGCATGGCGATGGCGCCGAGCACGCCGTAGAGCAGTACCCGCTTCTGCAGTTCGAGCGGCACTGCGAAGAAGCCGAAGAGCATCAGCCAGATGAAGACGTTGTCGACCGCCAGTGCCTTCTCGATCAGGTAGCCGGTGATGAATTCGAGCGCCTTGGTGTTGGCGATTTCGCGCCCCAGGGTGCCGTCGAGATGCCACCACAGGCCGCCGGCAAAGGCCAGTGTGATGGCGATCCAGACCACCGACCAGGTGGCCGCCTCCCTGAAGCTGACGCGGCGCTCCTTGCCGCCGCCGACCACGAAGAGGTCGATCGCCAGCATGACGAGGACGATGGCTGCGAAGCCGGCCCACAAACCCAGGCTGCCTACGGTTTCCATGAAACTTTCCTTTCGCGCATTCAAAAAAGCAAACGGCCCATGCCGGAGTGGGCGAAGGGCCGCTGAATGCCAAAAGGAGCCTCGCCGTCACGGCAAAGGTCTTGCTCGCAGCGCTGACTTGCTGCCCGGATGCCGGAAGCTGAGGCTTCGTGGTGACGACATGCCGGTCGGGAGCTACTCCCCCTTGGGATGGGATCTACTTTATTAATCCCGATCGGACTTGTCAACTTATTGCTCGATCAGATCGATCGGTTTCGCTCGATCAGCGTGCCGCCCGGTCCGCAGGGGCATGGTGCGGCGCGGCTTCCCGGTGCCGCGAAAGGCCTGACCGGCCCGGATGCTATAATCGCCACCCATTTCGTGCGCCCCACCCATCCCGGTGATCTTTACCCTCGGCATCAACCATCACTCCGCGCCGCTCGCCATACGCGAGCGCGTGGCGTTTCATGCCGAGAAGCTGCATCAGGCGCTGGCCGACCTGACGCATAACGGGCGGGTCAGGGAGGCGGCAATCCTGTCGACCTGCAACCGCACCGAGATCTACTGCGCCGCCGAGACGCCCGAGACGGTCGTCGACTGGCTGACGCGCTACCACCGGGTCGAGCGCGGCGAGATCGCGCCTTACCTCTACCTGCACGATCAGCCGGATGCGGTCCGCCATGCCTTCCGGGTCGCCAGCGGGCTCGATTCGATGGTCATCGGCGAGCCGCAGATCCTCGGCCAGATGAAGGAGGCGGTGCGCGTCGCCGAAGAGAGCGGCACGCTCGGCACGCAACTGCACAAGCTGTTCCAGCGTTCCTTTTCGGTGGCCAAGGAAGTGCGCAGCACGACAGCGATCGGCGCCAACATCGTCTCGATGGCGGCCGCCGGCGTCCATCTCGCCGAGCGCATTTTCGAATCGCTGGCGATGCAGCGCATCCTGTTCATCGGCGCCGGCGAGATGATCGAACTGTGTGCGGCCCACTTCTGCGCCAAGCAGCCGAAACTGGTCACCATTGCCAACCGCACCGTCGAGCGCGGCCGGGCGCTGGCCGAGCGCTTCAACGGCACGGCCATCCGCCTCGACGAACTGGGCGAGCACATCGCGCAGCACGATATCGTCGTTTCCTGCACCGCCTCGCCGCTGCCGATCATCGGCCTGGGCATGGTCGAACGGGCGGTCAAGGCACGCCGGCACCGGCCGATGTTCATGGTCGACCTCGCCGTGCCGCGCGACATCGAGGAAGAGGTCGGCGAACTCGACGATGTCTTCCTCTATACCGTAGACGATCTGGCCAACGTCGTCGAGAGCGGCCTCGAGTCGCGGCAGGCGGCGGTGGTCGAGGCCGAGTCGATCGTCAGCAACCGCGTGCACGATTTCCTCGGCTGGCTGGAAGCGCGCGACACGGTGCCGGTCATCCGCTCGCTGCGCGACTCCGCCGAGCGCATGCGCCGCCACGAGATCGAGCATGCGCTGAAGCTGCTGGCCCGCGGCGAAGCGCCGGAAAAGGTCGTCGAGCAACTGTCGCAGCGGCTCGTCAACAAGTTCCTGCATGCGCCGACGCAGACGCTCAATTTCGCCGAGGGCGCCGATCGCGTGGACCTGCAGGCCTTGACCGAGCGTCTCTTTCACCTCCATGCCGGCGAGTAGCGCCTGCCCCCGGCGCCCTCGCATCCAGCCATCATGAAACCCTCGATCCGTCAGAAACTTGACCTGCTGGTCGACCGCATCGACGAGATCGACCGCATGCTGTCGGCCCCGGACACGGCCAACGACATGGACCAGTTTCGCCGGCTCGCCCGCGAGCGCGCCGAACTGGAGCCGCTCATCGTCCAGTTCAACGCCTTTCGCCAGGCCGAGAACGACATCGCCGAAGCCGAGGCGATGCGCGTCGACCCCGAAATGCGCGAATTCGCCGACGAGGAAATCGCCGCCGCCACGGCGCGTCTGCCGGCGCTGGAGCTGGCGCTGCAGACGTTGCTGCTGCCGCGCGACCCGGACGACGAGCGCGGCGTCCTCCTCGAAATCCGTGCGGGCACCGGCGGTGACGAATCGGCGCTGTTCGCCGGCGACCTCTTCCGCATGTATTCGCGCTATGCCGAGCGCCAGCGCTGGCAGGTCGAAGTCATCTCGGCCAGCGAATCGGATCTCGGCGGCTATCGCGAAATCATCTGCCGCATCGTCGGCACTGGCGCCTATTCACGCCTGAAATTCGAGTCCGGCGCCCATCGCGTGCAGCGCGTTCCGGAAACCGAAACCCAGGGCCGCATCCATACCTCGGCGTGTACCGTGGCGGTCATGCCGGAAGCCGACGAGGTCGACGAGGTTGCCCTCAACCCGGCCGATTTGCGCATCGATACCTTCCGTGCCTCGGGAGCCGGCGGTCAGCACATCAACAAGACCGATTCGGCGGTGCGCATCACCCACGTCCCGACCGGCATCGTCGCCGAGTGTCAGGACGGCCGGTCGCAGCACGCCAACCGCGCTTCCGCGCTGCGCGTGCTCGCCGCGCGCATCAGGGACATCCAGGTGCGCGCCCAGCAGAGCGCCATCGCCAGCACGCGCAAGCGCCTGATCGGCTCGGGCGACCGTTCCGAGCGCATCCGCACCTACAACTTTCCGCAGGGCCGGATCACCGACCACCGCATCAACCTGACGCTGTACAAGATCGCGACGATCATCGAAGGCGACATGGACGAACTTCTCGACGCGCTGGCCGCCGAGCACCAGGCCGACCTGCTGGCGGAACTCGGCGAGCAGAGCTGAAAATGACGCTTTTCGAGGCGTTGACCGCAGCAAGGGAGAAAATCGACCGGCTCGACGCCCGCCTGCTGCTGCAACATGCCACCGGCTGCACGCACGGCGACCTGCTGGCACGTCCTGAAACGCCGGTCTCCACCGCGGCCGGCCGCCAGTTCGTGGCCTGGGTCGAGCGCCGCGCCGGCGGCGAACCGCTGGCCTATCTGGTCGGCGAGGCCGAATTCCGCGGCCGCGTCTTCGAAGTGTCGCCGGCGGTGTTGATTCCGCGCCCGGAAACCGAAGTCCTGATCGACCTCGCGCTCGCAAGACTGCATGGCCTGACCGCGCCACGGGTGCTCGATCTCGGCACCGGCTCGGGCATCGTCGCCATTTCGCTGGCGCTCGAATGCCCGGCGGCGGCCGTTGTCGCGGTCGACCTCTCGCCCGAGGCGATTTCCGTCGCGCGGGCCAATGCCGCCCGGCTCGGGGCGCCGGTCGATTTTCGCGAGGGCGACTGGTTCGCGCCGGTGGCCGGGGAATACTTCGACCTGATCGTCGCCAACCCGCCCTACGTGGCCGCCGGCGACCCGCACCTGACGCGCGATGGCCTGCCGTTCGAGCCGCAGCTGGCGCTGACCGACGGCGCCGACGGGCTGGCCTGTATCCGCCGCGTCGTCGCCGGCGCCCCCGGCCACCTCAAGCCCGGCGGCTGGCTGTTCTTCGAGCACGGTCACGATCAGGGCGCAGCGGGCCGGAACTTATTGGCCGCTGCCGGGTTCAAAACGCCCTCAACCTTTCCCGACCTGGCCGGCAGCGACCGGGTCAGCGCGGCTTTCTTTCAATCCGGAGCAATCATGTCCGACGTTCAGCAACGCATCCACTCGACCGTGACCAACAACCCGGTCGTCCTCTACATGAAAGGCGATGCGCATTTTCCGCAGTGCGGCTTTTCGGCAACTTCCGTGCAGATCCTCAGGGCCTGCGGGGTCAGTGATCTCGTCACGGTCAACGTCCTCGCCGACGAGGAAATCCGCAGCGGCATCAAGGAGTACGCCAATTGGCCGACAATCCCGCAACTCTACATCAACGGCGAGTTCATCGGCGGCTGCGACATCATGAAGGAGATGTATCAGTCCGGCGAACTGCAGAAGATGCTGGAAGAAGTCGCCCAAGCCTGAGCCGGCGGCTGCATCCCGGGCTGGATTGCGTCGATTGCCTCAGGCCATGATATTCACGCCGCCATCGACATACACCGTGCCGCCGGTCAGGCGGCGGGCGTAGGGAGTCGCCAGAAAGGCACAGGTGAAACCGACGTCCATGATATCGACCAGTTCCCCGAGCGGGGCCCGCTGCGCCGCCTCGTTGAGCAGCAGGTCGAAATCCTTGAGCCCGGAGGCGGCCCGTGTCTTGAGCGGTCCAGGCGAGATGGGGTGGACCCGGATGCCCTGCGGCCCCAGTTCGTAAGCCAGGTAGCGGCAGGCAGATTCCAGCGCGGCCTTCACCGGCCCCATCACGTTGTAGTTCGGCGCGACCTCGTTGGCGCCGTGGTAGCTCATCGCGAACATCGCTCCGCCCTGGTCCATCAGCGGCGCGGCCAACCTGGCCATGCGGATGAACGAGTGGCACGAAATGTCCATCGCCTTGGCAAATCCCTCCGCCGAACAGTTGAGCAGGCCGCCCTGCAGGTCTTCCTTGGGGGCGAAGGCGATGGAATGGACGAGGATGTCGAGGCGACCCCATTTCCGGGTAATTTCCTCGAACAGCGCCTCGAGTTGCCCAGGCTGGCCGACATCGAGAGGCATGAAGATCGGCGCTTCCAGTTGTTGCGCCAGCGGCTCGACGTAGGGTTTCGACTTTTCGTTGAGGTAGGTGATCGCCAAGTCGGCCTGCAGTTCGTGAAACGCCCTGGCGCAGCCGTAGGCGATGGAATTCTCGTTGGCGATGCCGACGACCAGGGCCTTCTTGCCCTTGAGCGGCGGACTGGGGATATCAAAGGCCATGATGTTGTGCTCCTTGTCAGGCTGTGTTGAGGAGGCGCCGGGTATGGCGGGCGATCATCAGTTCTTCGTCGGTCGGAATCACCCAGGCCGCAACGCGACTGTCCGCCGTGCTCAGGCGCGGTCCGCCAGCCGCGTTGGCGGCGGGATCGAGTTCCACCCCGAGCCAGGCGGCGGCGCGGCAGACCCGTTCGCGGATCGCGGCGGAATGCTCGCCGATGCCGGCGGTGAACACCAGGGCGTCGAGTCCGCCGAGCGCGGCGGCCAGCGAACCGAGTTCACGACCGATGCGGTAGACGAGCAATTCCACTGCAAATTTTGCCCTCGGTTCGTCGGAAGCGAGCAGGGTGCGCATGTCGCTGGAGACGCCGGAGACCCCGAGCAGGCCCGACTGCTGGTAGAGCAGCTTTTCGATGGCGCGGGCATCCATCTTCAGTTCGTCCATGAGGTAGAGAACCACGCCGGGATCGAGACTGCCGCTGCGGGTGCCCATCGGCAGCCCATCGACGGCGGTGAAGCCCATGGTGCTGGCGACGCTCCGGCCTTGGTGGATCGCACACATGCTGGCACCGTTGCCCAGGTGCAGCACGACGGAGCGTCCCGCCGCCGCGCGCGGGTCAACCTCGGGCAGCACCGTGGCGATGTATTCATAGGAAAGGCCATGGAATCCATAACGGAGCACGCCGCGGTCGGTGATTGCGGGCGGCAGGGCGAAGGCCTGGGCCACCTCCGGTTGGTGGCGGTGGAAGGCGGTATCGAAACAGGCCACCTGCGGCAATTGCGGCTGATTCTCCAGCAGCAGGCGGATCGGCTTGAGGTTGTGCGGCTGGTGCAAGGGCGCCAGCGGAATGAATTGTTCCAAGTGTCCGACGATCTCGGCAGTCAGTCGGACCGGCGCGGCGTAGGCAGCGCCGCCATGCACCACCCGATGGCCGACGCCGGTCAGCCGGTGCTCGCCGAGTCGCTCACGCAGGAAGTCGGCCAGATGCGCGAGTCCGCCATCATGGCCAAGAGGCTCGCCGTCCGCCCACAGCTGTTCGCCGACGACGGCGCCCGCCGCATCCCTGGCCTTGAACCGGGGGGTGCTGTAAAGCCCTTCGATCTGCCCGCCGAGCAACAGGTCAAGCGCCTCGCCCCGTTCCAGAAACAGCGAGAACTTGATGCTGGACGACCCGGCATTGACCACCAGAATCGCGTCGCTCATGCCGTCACTGCCCTGCTGACGCTCTCCCGCCGTGCCTGGGCGACCAAGGCCGCGACCGCGCACGAGGCCAGCCGGGTCGTCACCGAATCGGCGCGGCTCGTCAGGATGATCGGTACCCGCGCGCCGAGCACGATGCCGGCCGCGTCGGCACCGGCCATGAAGCTGAGGCTCTTGGCCAGCATGTTGCCGGCCTCGAGGTCCGGCACCACCAGGATGTCGGCGAGCCCGGCAACCGGCGAGTCGATCTGCTTGATCCGGGCGGCAGCGAGGTCGATGGCATTGTCGAGCGCCAGCGGGCCGTCGAGGATGCCGCCGGTGATCTGCTTGCGGTCGGCCATCTTGCACAGGGCAGCGGCTTCCACCGTCGACTGCACCTTGGGATTCACCTTCTCCATCGCCGACAGGATCGCCACCCTCGGTTGTTTCATGCCCAGTGCGTGGGCGAGATCGATGGCGTTCTGGACGATGTGCATCTTGTCTTCCAGCGTCGGGAAGATGTTGATCGCCGCGTCGGTGACGATGATCGGCCGGTCCTGGCTCGGCACGTCCATGATGAAGGCGTGGCTGATACGGCGCTCGGTACGCAGCCCGGTGCCGCTGCGCACCACCGCGCCCATCAGCTCGTCGGTGTGGAGGCTGCCCTTCATCAGCATCTCGGCCTTGCCTTCGCGCGCCAGTTGCACTGCCAGGTCGGCGGCGGCGTGACTGTGGGGGGCATCGACGAGTTCGTAGCCGGAGACGTCCAGTTGGAAGTGCGCCGCGACGGCTTCGATCCTCGCCCGCGGCCCGACCAGAACCGGCTGCAGTATGCCGAGTTCGGCCGCTTCGACCGCACCCCTGAGCGAACTCTCGTCGCAGGGGTGGGCGACGGCGGTCGGGACTGGCGTCAGTGCCTGACAGCGGGCGATCAGCCTTTCGTATTTCTCGTGCTTGCGTTCCATCGCTTGCTCCTCGCTTCGATACCTATGCGCCGGCCTTGCCTGAACCTGCTGTACCCGATTCGATCACGGCGAACAGTTTCGCGATCCGCGCCAGCCGCTCGCCCCGTTCGCCGTCGACCTTGCCGGCCGCCGAGACGACCTGGCGGATTTTGTCGAGTGCCTCGCTCCGGGCTGCCGTATCGGCAGGCAGCATCTCTGGAATCGCGGCCAGCGCGCCTTCGCTGTCGAGCATCAAGGCGAAGAATTGCTCACGGAGCAGCCGCTTGAATTCCTCCAGGGTCAGACTGCCGTGCTCGGCGCGCATCCGGCGCAGCGCCTCGAAAGCACGCTCGTCGACGCCCGGACCGGCTATGCCGATGTAGACCAGGCTGCGAATTGACGCCTCGCGCAATCCGCCTTCGGCAAGGCGTGCCTTGAGTTCGGCAATGCGCTGCTCGATGAAGGCGATCCGCTCCGGTTCGATGCCGGGATGCCGGCGCGGTGGCTCATCCGAGGCGCGTATTCCGACGAGTGCCTGCAACACCGGCGAGCTGTAGAGACCGAGAAAGATCTGCTCCATGGTGTGATCGCGCAAATCGCGATAGCCGTCGAGAGCAGCGATGATCGCATCCGAGATCGCGGCCTGGACTTGGAGCATCGGATTGTCGGGCGCAGCGGGCCGGCGCTGCTCGCGCACCTGCTCGGCGAGCAGGGCAATTTGCCGCATCAGCGGGTTGCGGCCCGAAAACAACTCAAAGGGCAGTTCGGCAGGGTTCAGCTTGGGCAGCCATTCGGCGGTCTGATTGTTGGCAAGCGCCTGGACGAACGGCTGGAACAACGTGCGATAGAGGCCGAGATTGATCTCAGACACCCGCCGCGCGGCGGCAAAGCGGCGTTCGTTTTCGGGGTCGGGCTGGACGATGGCCCGGACGTCGTCCAGAGTGCGCGGCTCGAAGCGCACGATCCAGTCGCCGCCGACCAGATCAGCATTGACGACGGCAGCGTCCTTGGGAGTCATCACAGCTTCGTACAGGCCCGGCGGCAGGACGTCGACCAGATCGATGTTGGACGAGAACTCCTGATGCTCCTTCCTGGCGACACCGCCCGAAACGAAGATACCGAGATGGCCGATGCTTTCGTGGATGGCGTAGACGATGGTCTGGCCACAAGCAAGGAGGTCTTCATCCTTGCCGTAGAGATCGACGATCCAGCCAAGGGCCTGTTGCGGCGGCGTGATGTTGTCGCCCTCGGAGCAGAAGCAGAGGATCGGCGAGCGGATATTGCGCAGGTCGATGCGCACGCCGTCGCTGGTGACGATTTCAGCGGTGGCCAGCCGGTTTCCGACAAACAGCTGATCGACGATCCACTGCATTTCCTCGGCGTTGAGGCTGACGTGGCCGCCCCACCACTTCTCGAATTCGAGAAAGCGCGGTCCCTCGGTATCGACCTTTTTCCACAAGTCGTAGTTCTTGGTCCACAGCGTGTTGGCGGGATTGAGGTTCTCGAAGTTTTCAACCAGGTGGGCGCCGTCGAACTTGCCGCCTCCAAGGTCGCTGGTGAGCGCGGTGACCCAACTGCCGCCGGCCAGGCCGCCGGTATAGCGCATCGGGTTCTCGCCCTCCACCCCGGCCCAGTAGGACAACGGCGAGCCGGGTATGATGAGCGGCCCGAACAGTTCCGGACGGGTCGCCGCCAGCATCATCACCGCCCAGCCAGCCTGGCAGTTGCCGATCACGCAGGGCTTGCCTTCGGCTTGCGGGTGGAGTTCGATCACCTTCTCCAGAAACACGGCTTCCACGCGCATGATGTCTTCGATGGTCTGGCCCGGCATCGGCTCCGGCGTGAAGCCGACGAAGTAACAGGGATGGCCGGCGCGCATCGCCACGCCGAGCTCGCTGTCAGCCTTGAAGCCGCCAATGCCCGGCCCATGCCCGGCGCGCGGGTCGACCACGACGAACGGGCGTTTCTTCAGGTCGATCATCACGCCTTTCGGCGGCTTGACCCGCACCAGCAGGTAATTGGCCGGCCGCTCGAAGGTCCGCCCGTCCAGCACCAGTTCCGCGTCGAAACTGAGCACGTTCGGCACCTCCTTCGCCTTCTGCGCATAGTACTGGTCGCTACGTTGGCGCAACACGTCCCAGAACAGGATGGTACGCTGCCAGCCATCAATCCAGTATTCAAGAGCCTGTTGGCCAAGAGCGGGAATGGCTTGTTGACTGGCGAAGGGAAAACTGGATTGGGATGGGTCGGTCATCGGCAAACCTCTTCAGAAATCCGGAAAATCGGGACAGATCCTCTCTCGGCCGAGGGCGCTTGGCTTTTTCCAGTATATCCGCCGCCTTGCGCGACATTTCGCGCTGAAGTTCCCTTGGCTTCTCGCCGTCCAAAGAGCCGCCTTGATCTTACCAGCATTTCTGTTGTTGCGTTCCTTGACCCTTTTGCTCGCGCCATGCTTCCACGATCCCCATGGAGACAGTCCGCTTCCGATCAACAACCAGGAAATGACCGCCATCCCATGCATCGGTGAATGCAGATGGATCAACCGCCTCCGCGAGCAACGGATGCCGCGACTCCCAACCTGCCGGATGGCGGACTCCCGGCTCGACGCACCTATTTCGGCGCCGTGAATTCGTCATAGGCGCGCACCGCTTCGGCGGCGTACATCAGCGCTGGCCCACCGCCCATGTAAACGCAGACGCCCAGCGTTTCCATCAGTTGCTCGCGGGTCACCCCAAGCCGGATTAGGGCCTTGACGTGAAAGCCGATGCAGCCGTCGCAGTGCTGCGTAACCCCGATGGCCAGCGCCAGCAGTTCCTTCTCGAGTTCGCCGAGAACGCCCGCCTGCATCGCGCCCTTGTGCATGGCGCCGAAGCCCTGCATGGTGTCGGGAATCTCCTTGCGCATGGCGCCCATGGCCTTGGAAAGATCGCTGGTGATGGTAGTGAAGGATTTGCTGCTCATGAATACTCCTATATATAAGACTCTTCTTATTCTATTGCGCTCGCGACAGCAGTGCAAATGACATGGATCAATGCTTTGCGGCAGGGGTTGTTATCGGCCGGCCAATGCGCGGCCCTATCGCCACGCAAGCTGCGCCGCCAGCGGCGGTCCGGATGCTGGATTACTCGGCACACTTGAACGATAATCGGTCACCGTCTGTCACAAGAACCGGCAGTCTACCGTCAAACATTCATTCAGCCCGGCAGGATTCCTCATGACCCCCATGCTCAAAAACATTACTGTCGGAAGGCGCGGTCGGCGCTGTGCCGCCGCTCTCGCCAGCATCGTCCTTCTGCTCACCGCCGCCTGCGACAGTCACAAGGCAGCGCCGCCCGCCACCCCGGTCGTCGAGGTCGTCGAGGCGATGCAGCGCGACGTGCCGATCTTCATGGAGTGGGTGGGAACGATGGACGGCAACATCAACGCGGTGATCCGTCCGCAGGTGACCGGCTACCTGATCAAGCAGAACTACCGCGAAGGCGACCTCGTGAAGAAGGGCCAATTGCTGTTCGAAATCGACCCGCGCACTTTCGAGGCGGCGGTTGACGAGGCCAAGGGGGTGCGCGCCCAGAAGGTCGCCCGTTTCGATACGACCTCGGCCAACCTCGCGCGGATCAAGCCGCTGGCGGCGAAGAATGCCGTCAGCCAGAAGGACCTCGACGACGCGACCGGCGCCTACCAGTCGGCCAAGGCGGAACTGGAGGCCGCCGACGCCAATCTGAAGACGGCGAAGCTCAACCTCGGCTTTACCAAGATCGCCTCGCCGATCACCGGCATCGCCGGTATTGCCAAGGCGCAGATCGGCGACCTGCTGAGTCCGAGCGGCGCCGAGCTGACCACGGTCTCGTCGGTCGACCCGATCAAGGTCTACTTCAACATCAGCGAACAGGAATACCTCAAGGTGGCGACCGCCGCCAGCGCAGCGGGCAAGTCCCCGGAAGACGTGCCGCTCGAACTCATCCTGGTCGACGGTTCGACCTATCCGCAACAAGGCAAGGTCGCCGTGCTCAACCGCCAAGTCGATGTCACGACCGGCACCTTCAAGGTCGCCTCCGTCTTCCCCAACCCGAACAACCTGCTGCGCCCCGGCCAGTTCGCCCGGATCCGGGCGACAATGAAGGTGGTCAGGGGGGCGCTGCTGGTGCCGCAGCGGGCGGTGACCGAGATGCAGGGCAAGTTCCTGCTCGCCATCGTCGGCGCCGACAACAAGGTCGACATCCGCACGGTCGTCGTCGGCGACCGGATCGGCAGCGACTGGTTGATCGCCGAGGGCCTCAAACCCGGCGAAAGGGTCATCGCCGAGGGCACGCAGAAGGTCAGGCCGGGAATGGCGGTCGAGACCAAGTCGTTCGTTCCGGCTGCTCCGGCGGCAGGTGCCCCCGGGCCCGCTGCACCCGCCGCCAAGGAATAAGCCGCCATGTCCCGGTTCTTCATCAACCGCCCGATCGTGGCCATGGTCATCTCGATCCTGATGACCATCGTCGGTCTCGTCGCGATGTCCGGACTGCCGATCGCGCAGTTCCCGAACATCGTGCCGCCGCAGATTAAGGTCAACAGTACCTACACCGGCGCCGACGCCCTGACCCTCGAGCAGGCCGTGGCCACCCCGATCGAGCAGCAGATGTCCGGCGTCGACAACATGGACTACATGTACTCGATCAACGCCAACAACGGGCAATCGACGCTGTACGTAAACTTTGCGCTGGGCACCGACGCCAATACCGACCAACTTCTTGCCCAGATGCGCGAGGGACAGGCCGAGTCGCAACTACCCGCCGACGTGCGCAACTATGGCGTGACCGTCCAGAAGTCGACGTCGTCGCCACTGCTCATGTTCGCGCTGTACTCGCCGAACGGCACCTACGACAACATCTTCCTGGCCAACTACTCGTACATCAACATCAACGACCAGATGACGCGGGTCAAGGGGATCGCCAGCGTCACGGTCTTCGGCGCCGGGCAGTATGCGATGCGCCTGTGGGTGCGTCCTGACGTCCTCGCCAAGCTGAACATCACGATTCCCGAGATCATCAACGCAGTCCAGAACCAGAACACCGTCAACCCGGCGGGCCAGATCGGCGCCGAGCCTGTCCCGCCAGGCCAGGAGTTCACCTACGCCGTCCGCGCGCAGGGCCGACTGGTGACCGAGGAAGACTTCGGCAAGGTCGTCCTGCGTGCCAACTCGGACGGCTCGATCGTCCGCGTTTCGGATGTCGCCCGGATCCAACTCGGCGCCCAGACCTACAACATGGAAGGGCGGCTGAACGGCAAGCCGGCGGCGCTGATCGCCCTCTACCAGGTCCCCGGAGCCAACGCCCTCGATGCCGCGAACGAGGCCAAGGCGCTGATGGAGAAGATCAAGCAGGGCTTTCCCCCGGACCTCGACTACGTCATCGCCCTCGACACCACGCTTTCAGTTACCGAAGGCATCAAGGAAATCGAGCACACGCTGTTCGAGGCGCTCGTATTGGTCATCATCGTCGTCTTCGTCTTCCTCCAGGGCTGGCGCGCCACCCTGATCCCGCTGCTTGCCGTGCCGGTGTCGCTAGTCGGCACCTTCATGCTCTTCCCGCTGTTCGGCTTCTCGATCAACACACTGTCGCTGTTCGGCTTGGTCCTGGCCATCGGCCTCGTCGTCGACGACGCCATCGTCGTCGTCGAGGCGGTCGAGCACCACATCGAGCAGGGCCTCTCGCCGAAGGACGCGACCCTCAAGGCGATGAGCGAAGTGACCGGACCGGTCATCGCCATCGCGGTGATCCTGGCCGCCGTGTTCGTACCCACCGCCTTCATCCCCGGCATCACCGGCCAGCTCTACCAGCAGTTTGCGGTGACCATCGCGATTTCGGTGATCATCTCGGCGTTCAATGCGCTGACCCTGAGCCCGGCGCTCTGTGCCCTGCTGCTGCGCCCCAAGGTCAAGAGCGACAGCGCGATCCAGCGTTTCTACGACGGCTTCAACCGGATCTTCGGCCGCATCACCAACGGCTACGTCAGCACCAGCCGCCTGGCCATCCGTAAGAGCCTCGTCAGCCTGATTTTCCTCGTCGGCATCGCCGCCCTCGCCGGGCTGTTCGGCAAGACCCTGCCCATCGGCTTCCTGCCCGACGAGGACCAGGGCTACGTCTTCGCCGGCGTGCAGCTTCCCGATGCGGGGTCGCTGCAGCGCACCTCGGAGATCGCCCGCCAAGCCGAAGACATGATCAAGGATGTCCCCGGCGTCAAGTTCGTGACGACGGTGGTCGGGTACAGCATGCTGAGCCAGGTGCAGAACACGTACAGCGCCTTCTTCTTCATCACCTTCGAGGAATGGTCGAAGCGCAAGAAGCCTGAGGAACAGTACCACGCGATCAAGGCCGAACTCTCGAAGCGGCTGGCCGGGATCAGCGGGGCCATCGGCTTCGCCTTTCCGCCACCGGCAATTCAGGGGGTCGGTGTTTCAGGCGGCGCCACGTTCATCCTGCAGGACCGCGCCGGCCGCGACATCGCCTTCCTCTCCGAGCAGACGAACAAGTTCCTCGAAGCGGCGCGCAGGCGTCCCGAACTGGCCAGCGTATCGACCACCTTCCGCCCGATCGTGCCGCAGCTTTTCATCGATGTCGACCGCGACAAGGTGCTCAAGCAGGGGGTCAACATCAAGGACGTCTACCAGACGCTGCAGTCCTTCCTCGGCAGCGGCTTCATCAACTACTTCAACCGCTTCGGCCGCCAGTGGCAGGTCTACATCCAGGCCGAGGGCGACTTCCGCAGCGACATCGGGAATGTCGGGCAGTTCTACGTGCGCAACAAGGACGGCCAACCGGTCCCGCTGTCCGCGCTGACCTCGGTGCGCAGCATCGCCGGCCCCGAGTTCACGATGCGCTTCAACCTCTACCGCAGCGCGCAGATCAACGCCTCGGCAGCGCCCGGCTTCAGCTCGGCGCAGGTCATGAGCGCGCTGGAAGATGTCTTCCACGAGACCATGCCCAGCGAAATGGGTTTCGACTACTCTGGCATGTCGTTCCAGGAACGGAAAGCCGCCCAGGGCATCTCGCCGGTCGCCATCTTCGCCTTCTCGCTGCTCTGCGTCTTCCTGATCCTCGCCGCCCAGTACGAGAGCTGGTCGCTGCCCTTCTCGGTGCTGCTCGGCACGCCGATTGCGGTCGCCGGGGCTTTCGCAGCGTTGCTGCTGCGCGGACAGGAACTCAATGTCTACGCGCAGATCGGCCTCGTCATGCTGATCGGCCTCGCGGCCAAGAACGCGATCCTGATCGTCGAATTCGCCAAGATGGAATACGAAAAGGGCGAATTGTCCCTGGCTGACGCGACCCTGAAGGGCGCGCAGTTGCGCCTGCGGCCGATCCTGATGACCTCGTTCGCCTTCATCCTCGGCTGCGTGCCGTTGGCCTTGGCCAGCGGCGCCGGCGCCATCTCCCGGCAGGTGATGGGCGGCGCCGTCATCGGCGGCATGCTGGCGGCGACCGGCATTGCCATCTTCCTGATCCCCGTGACCTTCTACGTCGTCGAGAAGCTCAACCGCCGCGGCGAGGTCGGTCCGCTCCCTGCCGAAGCCGCCGGTACGGACGACAAACCGGCTGCCGGCAAGGAAGGAGACGGCCATGCGTAAGCCCATCGTCGCTGCACTGTTCGCCCTGCTCGCCGGCGGTTGCATGGTCGGCCCCGACTATGTCCGTCCGCCGGTCGACGCGCCGGCGGCCTGGCGCCTCGAAGAGAAGGACGTCCGCGACCTCGCCAACACGGCGTGGTGGGAGCAGTTCGGCGACCCGGCGCTCAACGATCTGGTCGTCGTCGCACTGCGCGAGAACAAGGACCTGATGATCGCCAGCGCGCGCGTCGACGAATACGCCGGGCGCTACGGCTTCGCCCGCGCTGAGCTGTTTCCGCAGATCGGCGCCGGTTACGACGTCAGCCGCCAGCGCATCAATTCCTCGGCCATTTCCGGCAGCGGCGGCGAGTCGACCTTCAACGCCTACTCGGCTGCCCTGAATGCCGCCTGGGAGATCGATCTCTGGGGCCGCATCCGCCGCCAGACCGAGGCTGCCCGCGCCCAGTTGCTGGCCAGCGAGGAAGCGCGGCGCGGGGTGATTATGTCGCTGGTCGGCAGTGCTGCCGGCGGCTACATCAACCTGCGCGACCTCGACCGCCAGCTCGAGATCGCCCGGGCGACCGCGAAGGTGCGCGGCGAATCCTATGATATTTTCAAACTGCGCTACGAGGGCGGCATCATCTCGCTGCTCGAGTTGAGCCAGAACCGCTCGCAATACGAGGAGGCGCTGTCAACCATCCCAGTCTTCGAGAAGGCCATCGCCCAGCAGGAAAACGGCCTGAGCATACTGCTCGGGAAAAACCCCGGCCCGATTCCACGCGGCAAGACCATCGACGAACTGCTGCTGCCCGGTATCCCGGCTGGCCTGCCGTCGGAACTCTTGGCGCGCCGCCCGGACATCCGCGAAGCCGAACAGAAGCTGATCGCCGCCAATGCCCAGATCGGCGCCGCCAAAGCGCAGTATTTCCCGACCATTTCGCTGACCGGCCTGTTCGGTTTCAGCAGCACCAGCCTGAGCAACCTGTTCGACAGCCAGTCCAGGGTCTGGCAGTACGGCGGAGGGATCGCGATACCGATCTTCACCGCCGGCGCCATCGCCGGCCAGGTCGAGGCTGCCGAGGCCGGCCAGCAGCAGGCGCTGTTCGCCTACCAGAAGGCGATCCAGCAGGGCTTCCGCGAAGTCAACGACGCGCTGGTCGACCAGGACCGCACGCGCGAGCAACTGGAAGCGCAGAAGCGTCAGGTCGCGGCCCTTCAGGAGTATGCAGATACGGCACGCCTGCGCTACGAGAACGGCTACACGAGCTTCATCGAGGTGCTCGACGCGGAACGCAGCCTGTTCAATGCCCAGCTCCAGTACACCCAGTCCCAGCAGATCCGGTTCCAGGCAATGATCAACCTGTACAAGGCGATGGGCGGCGGCTGGGTCGTAGTGGCCGACAAGATGACCCAGGCGGGCGGCGCCGAGTGAGGACCGCTCGCTTCTGACAGTCGGCGGCGCCTGGGAAACACCGGAGAGCGGGCGTCGCGCGCTCGGCGACAGGCGTTGTCGTGACTGTTTTTGCACCGCTGCCCGACCGACGACGGCTCCGCAACGCGCCAGTTCGCGGGCGCGCCACATCACCTTGGAAGACTTGCCTATAATGGACGGGCACGCCGCGCCGTGGAGGTTGCCGTGACTAACGGCAAATTCCGGTTCTCGCGCACTGGTGGATAGGAGCCTTGGCGTCAGGGAATAGTGAGTGGCTTGGATGATCCCGACTGCTTGTGGCAGCGATGAACATTTGTGACTTTCTTCAACTGGAGCGATAGAGATGAGTATTCTGGACAAGGCAAAGGAAGCGGCAACGGCAGCAGCAGAAAAGGCCAGGGAATTGGCAAGTTCTGCGGTCGATATCGTGGAAGAGGCCGGTGTCAAGGCCAAGGAGCTGGCGCAGGAAGCCGGCGCCGCAGTCGCTGAAGGCGTCGGCACGACGGTTGGAAAAGCCAAGGAGCTGGCGAGCGAGGCTGAGGACGCAGCCAAAGGAGTTGGTAGCGCAATCGCCAACGCGACGGTGGTCGACAGCGCCAAGGCGTTCACCGCGGAAGAGCAGAAGGAGGAGGCCGCGCAGACCAGGGAAGTCGCCGGCGCAGCCAACACCACCGGCGACGGCAGCAAGGGCTGAACCTGGTGAACCAGAAGCGGTGCCGGGCCACTGTCATTGTCGAGGTTGAAGATGCCATCCTGCTTGCGATAAACAAGGACGACCTGGTTCTGCTTCCGGGAGGCGGGATCAAACGCGAGGAACTGCCGATCGCCGCGGCTGCCCGCGAGCTTCACGAAGAGACAGGCCTGGTCGCCAGCACCCTGACCTATCTGTTCTCCCATGAGTCGCCGTCGAATATTCATCAGGTATTTTTCGCTGTTGCGGAAGGCGATCCGATCGCAGCCGATGACGCTCGGAGTCTGGCTTTCCTGAGGGGCGCCGCCATCGCCTCGGACTTCAATTTGTCGCTGGCAACGAGGACAATACTGACGAAGTTCGAGGCCCTGCGGTCGTCGCTTCGATGAATTGCCGTGAACTGTCGGCGATCGGCACAGAAAAACACTTGCTGTCAGATCGACGGTCATTGCCGCCCCGGGCTGCCGTCATTCTCCGCTTCCCGTGTCCGGAACCGGCCCACAAGGCCCGGATTGCGAGCAACGAGTTGAACAACCCGACTAGACCGCCCGTCCCCGTGGCTCCCGACCCTCGCTCCCGCCGTTCCCTCGCCATCCTTCTCCTCGCCGTCTTGGCGCTGCTGCTCCCTGCCGGCCCGGGTCAGGCGCAGATAACCAACCCGTTTTCCGCAAAGCCCAAGAGCGAGGCGGTGAAGCCAGCGGAAGCGCCTGCCGCGGCCGACCCCAGAGCCGAGGCGGAAAAGTATCTGGCCGAGGCGCGGCGCCAGCAGGAAGCCGGACGGATCGAGAGCGGCGCCGCCCCGGACGCCGAACAACTGCCGACCACCGAGCACCAGCGCCTGCTCGATCGTCTGGTTGCCGCGTATGGCGAACGCCTCAACCTTCTGGACGAAGCCGACGGTCTCAGGAAATCGGTGCCCAAACTGCAGGACCGGTCGGAGCAGATCGCCGAGTTCGCCGGCCCGCCGCCCTATCCGGCGCTCAGTGTCGATACACTGCGCGACGAACTCGATGTGGTGCGCGACCGCCTCAAGCACCGTACATTGAACAAGCGCGTTCTGGAAAACCAGAAGCAGTCGCTGATCGAGGCCCAGCGGCGCGCCGGCGAAGCGCTGCGCCTTGCCGAGGACCAGCTGGCCCGGGCCAAGAGCGAGCAGGACGGCGAAAAGGCGCGAAAGGCGCGGGAGATTGCCGCGCTGCGGCTGCAACTGGCCGAGGCGGAAGTGGTCAATCTCGGCATCGGCCTGCAAGGCGTACAGGACGAGATCCAGGCCCTGGAACTCTTCGCGAAGGAAACCGAAAGCCTGGTTGCGCGCGTGCTGCCGCAGCAGAAGCTGGACAAGACCGACATCGAGGAGCGGCAGGCGAAACTGCGCGCCACCCTCGGCAAGCTGACCACGGAACTCGATGGCCGGGTTGCCGCCAACACGCGACTGTTGGCCCAGCGCGAGCAACTGGCCAAATCGCTTGCTGCCAAAGGAGAGGATCCTGCTGCCAACCGGCAGTTGAAACTGCTCGACGAGACGCTCGAAACCGGCCGCGTCGAAGTGATGGCGCTGAACTGGATGCAAACGGTCATCCAATACGGCATCGACGGCTGGACACATCGTTATGCCGCCCTCAGCGGCGACGATCCGGCGGCGAAGGCATCCGCGCTCGCCGCACTGAGCGAGATGAAGACGGAAGTCGATGCCAGGATGCCGCTCGTCAGGGAACTCGCGTCAGCAGCACAGGCAGCGATCGACCAACAGGAGATGCGCCTGAAGGACGCCTTGCTCGACGCGGAGGCCACGACCCGCGAATCGGCCATGCTCGAGACGCTCAAGCAGCGTTTGCGGGGGCTCCAGCGTGTCGAACTGGCCGGCGAGCGGCTCATTCGGGTGTTGGCGCGCTGGCTCGGCGACTTCGGGTTTTCCGGCGAGGCCGGTGCGGCGCGCGACTGGAAGCTCACTGTCGCGAACGCCGGCGCGATGCTGAAGACGGTCTGGAACTTCGAGCTGTTTGCCGTCGAGGATTCGACGGTCGTCGAAGGCAAGACGGTAACCACAGCCTACGGTGTGACCGTCGGCAAGAGCATCGGCGTTCTGTTCATCTACGTTTTCGCCTACTGGGTGTGCTCCATGCTCTCGCGCCGACTGGCGCGCCTCATGGTGACGCGTTTCGCGGTCGACGAGCAACTGGCCAGCGTCACCCGCCGCTGGATCATGATCGCCGTTTCCGTCGTCCTGATTGTCCTGATCCTCAATCTGGCGCGCATCCCGCTGACCGTATTTGCCTTCATGGGCGGCGCGCTGGCCATCGGCATCGGCTTCGGCACCCAGACGATCATCAAGAACGTGATCAGCGGCATCATCATTCTCTTCGAGCGCAAGATTCGCGTCGGCGACATCATCGCCCTCGGCGGCACGACCGGCTACGTGACTGCCGTCGACCTGCGCGCCTCGACGGTGCGCAGCTTCGACGGGGTCGAGGCGCTGGTGCCGAATTCCAGCTTCCTCGAAAGTCAGGTCGTCAACTGGACCTATTCCAACAAACGCATTCGCCGCGAGATCCGCATCGGCATCGCCTACGGATCGCCGGTGCGCAAGGCCACCGAAGTCATCATCGGTTGTGCCGAGGAGCATGGCCAGATTCTCAAGGACCCGGCGCCCGAGGTCTTTCTCGACGATTTCGCCGACAACGCCGTGTTGCTGGCTTTGGTCTTCTGGGTCGAATTGGGCCCGAACATGTCGGCCCGCCGCGTCGACAGCGACCTGCGCTTCATGATGGAAAAGCGCCTGGCAGCCGCCGGGATTTCGATCCCGTTCCCGCAGCGCGATGTACACCTCAATATCGCGGAGGCGGTTCCGGTGCGCATGATGCCGGCGTCCGACGCGGGGCCCGCGACCAGCACGGAACCGCTATCTGGGTGAGTCGGCCCGCCCCTCGCGCGGCGCCGGCCCGCCGAAAGTGATCGTGTAGAGCATGTCGAGGGCATTGTCGGTGCCGGCTCGAGCGACCAGCGACACCTGGCGATTGAGGTCGACGGTCAGCTTGACCACGCTGCCTGCGCGACCCAGTGCCTGGTCGTAGGAAAGCAGCACGTTCCGCGACAAGCGCCGGCCGACGCTGACTATCTGATCGCCGGTGCCCGACGCCGTGTTGAAGCTGCCGCCGACCACCCGGCTGCCCATCTGGCGCCCGCCGCTGTCGCCGATCTGCCCCTGGCGCACGCTGAATTCGTCGATGCCAAAGCCTTGCTTGATCTGCCGCATGAGACCGCCCGAGTCGTTGCCGAACAGGCTGCCGGCCGCCGACAGCAGGAGACCGGCGGCACCGGCGCCACCCTGCTCCGGGCCATGGCCGAGGACCAGCCAGCTCAGTTTTTCGACATCCGGCACATCGGGGTCGGAAACCAGCCGGACGATCGGCCGCTGCACCGTCCCGGTGATCTGGACGCCGGTTTCCACCGCCAGCCCGCGGCGGACCGCCAGCGCGTCGATCGCCGGGTTGTCGAGCAAGCCCTGGAAGGTCAGGATGCCACGCTCGATCTCGAGCTGCTGGCCGAAGGCATCGTAGCGCCCGCCCTGCGTGCGTATCCTGCCGCTGGCCCGTGGCAGGTCGCGGCCCTCGGCGCGCAGGCGGACGCTCCCGGCAAGACGGGCTTCGAGGCCGAGGCCGGTGAAATGGAAATTCCTCCCGAGATCGGTATCCACGTCGAGATCGAGCCGTGGCCGGAATCCGGTCGGCGCCGGCGCACCGTCGGCGGTCTTGATCACCACGTCGTCCGAGAGCCGTGGGGTGCCCATCGGCGCCATCTGCCAGAAGGCGGCATCGATCGCCAGGCGCCCGCGAACCCGCAGTGCGTCCTTGATCAGGGAAATGCTGCCGTCTCCGGAAACCAGCATCCACTGGCCGGGGAGCTGGTAGACGCCGACGCGATCCAGGCGCAGATCGAGCGTGGCCCCGTCGCTGGCGCGGTCGACGCGCATTTGACCGGCAATCTCGAGGCGTCCGGGCCGCACCGCCTTCTCCGCCAGCACGTCGCCGGCCGCCCTTTGCAGGGTACGTGGCGGCGGCTGCAGCTGACTGTCGAAAGCCAGTTGGCTGACGCGCAGCAGGTTGTCGTCGAGCCGTGCAGCGAGCACCCCATTGGTCAGGCGCATTCCCTGTTCCGGCAGCGTCAGGGCCAGTTCCTCGCCGCGGAATTGCCCCGATGCCAGCGGATGTTCGGGAGTGCCCTCCAGTTTCACCTCGCCGTTGAAACGGCCGCCGCTCTTCCAGGTCTCACCCAGCAACTCGGCGACCCAGCCAAGATCGGGGACCTCGCCGCGCAGCGAACCCTGCCAGGCAGCCCGCCGGTTGAGCGTCCACGCATCCAGCATCGTCGCCTCCATCTGGCCGGTGATGTTGCCCAGGCGCGAACCGTGACCGCTCACTTCGGCACGGAGGCGCTGCGCACCGGCATCGGCCTGCAGGCGCAGTTGCCAGGCGTCGCCGGCGAGCAGCAGCGGGCCGACGCGCCAGGCCGCCGCCCCCAGCGTGATCGGCGCAGGCTGGGTCAGCGCGAACGAGCGGAAGCGCTCCGTGGCGGCCAGGCTGCCTTCAAGCAGTCGGCCCGACCACTGCAGCTGCCGGGCGTCATCGCCGACGCCCCCTTCGAAGACCAGCTTCAGGACATTGCTGCCGGCGATTTCTCCCGCGAAGCGCAGACGATGCTGGCGGCGCGTGCCTTCGCCATGCACGTCGAGCTTCCTGATCAAAGCCGGCTGGTCGGCGCCATCGACAGTCCCCACCCGCGCATCGATCCGCAGCGGACTGTCCGGCAGGCTGCCGAGATCGGCTGTCAGACTGGCATCCTTGATGCGCCCGACGCCGGGCAGGCCAAGGCGCGGCGTCGCCAGCTCGGCGGCCAGCGTCGGCTGCGACGGCGTGCCGGCAAGCCGGAGACGGCCGGTCAGGCTGCCGTCGATCCCGTAGGGCGCCAGCGTCGGGGCGTCGATGTCGACCTGCAGGCTGTCGCCGGGCTGGCCGAAGGCACCACGCGCGGTCAGCGTGTTCGGGCCGGCAGCCAGTTGCACGTCGGCGCGCGGAATCCGCGGCCAGTCGATGACGAGATCGCCGCGCCCGGTCAGCGGCTGACCGGCGAGCCGGCTGTCGCGCAGGACGAACTGCGCCTCGACGACGGGACGGGGCTGCGCCCCCGGGCCGCTTCCTGCGGCGCGCAGGCGGCCGCTGGCGGAAAGGCTGCCGTTGAGCATCGTCGCCGGCACCCGTGCAAAGCGGCTGGGATCGAAGCGCTCCAGTTCGCCGGCGGCCGAAAATGCCATGTCGCGCGCGGTATCCAGTTCGCCGCGCGCCGCCAGCCGCGCCGCGCCGGCGGCCAGTTCGAGACGCGACAGAGCGACCCGCCCGTGCTCATGGCTGGCCTTGGCATCGAGCACGAAGCGGGCGTCGCCGAGCCTGACCGACAATTGCTGGCGATCGCCGGCGATGACGGCTGAAATCGGCCCGTTGAGACGGGTCGACCGCAACACGCTCGCCAGTTGCGCGGCATCGAGGCCGTTGGCTTCGAGATCGAGATCGAGGCTGCCGTCCCGCCAGTTGCCGCTGCCGTTCAGCCGCCCCTGCCCCGGCAGGCGGGCGACGAGGCCGGCGAGACGGGCGCCGTCGTCCGCCCAGTCGAAGCGGCCGCTCAGGCTTTCCAGCGGCAGGCGCTGGCGGTCGAGCGGGCCGGCCATGCCGTTGCCGACGGTGAAATCACCGCCCAGCGCGCCATTCCGCTCCTCATCCGGCTTGATCTGCGCGCGCAGCGTCAGGCGGGCGACCGGCGCGCCGTCAATCCAGGCAGCGGGATCGATATCCGTCAGCGCGAGTCGCGCCTCGGCAAAGGCATGGCGGGCGAAGGGGGTCAGCGTGACCTCGCCGTCGCCACGTAACCCTTCCTCTGCCACCACCTTCAGGACGATGCGTTCGAGCGGGCCGGCGGCATCCACAACCAGGCGCACCGGCTGTTCGTCGAGCTGACCGGAAAGCGTCGCGCCGGCCCGCACGGGCAACGGCGCATCCGCGCCCAGCGTCATCTCTCCGGCAATGGTGGTTTTGCCGAACCGGCCGCGCACTCCGGTCAGCCGGTGACTCGCGCCATCGCCGGCATAGGCGGCCTGCAAGTCCCCGGCACTGAACAGCTTGCCGTAATCGAGACGGGAAATGGCAATCCGGTTGACGTCGACCGCGAGCGGCAGGCGCAGGCTGGACGGGGGCGCGCTTGCCTCATCCGAACTGGCGATCTCGATTGCCACCCGGGCGGCGGCCAGTTCCGCGATCGACAGCCGCTTCTCCAGCAAGGCTCCGGGCGACCAGTCGATCCGCAGGCCGTCGATGACGATTTCCGTCCCGGGCTCGCTCCACATGACGCGGGCAAATGCCAGCGGGCCGAGCAGGCGGCCTGACGGCTCTTCCAGGGTCAACCGGCCGCCGCTTGCCGTGGCGGCGAGACGGGCGAGCGCGCCCAGCCCGCTTTCAGTGTAGACCAGCCAGATGCCGCCGGCGGCGGTGACGGCGAGCAGGACAACCGTGATGAGGAGCGGGAGCAGGCGCTTCATGTCAGAACGGAATCGCCAGCGAGAAGTGCAGCTGGAATGACTGGTTGCGCTGGCCGTAGGCGACATCGATGCCAATCGGTCCGGCCGGTGTCCGCCAGCGGCCGCCGACGCCATACCCGACCGCAAGACTGACATCGCTCAGGCTGTCGACAGCGTTGCCGGCATCGACGAAGGCGGCGATCCCCCATTGCTCGTCGACCCAGTGAGTATATTCGGCGCTGGCTGTCGCCATGTAGCGGCCGCCGACCGTGGCCGACCCCTCGCTGACGCCGAGGCTCTGGAAACTGTAACCGCGCACCGTGCCGGTGCCGCCGGTGCGAAAGACATACTCCTGCGGGATGCCGTTGCGCGATTCGGCGATGGTGTAGCCGACTTCGCCGCGCAGGGTCAGGGTATCCAGCCGGCCGACCGGAAAGAATTGCTGGTAGCGCCCGTACAGGCGAACGAAGTTCTGATCCGACATCACCGCCTTGCTCGCGACGCCGAGCTCGCCTTGCAGCACGATGCCGTCGCGCGTGTTGAAGGGATCGTCGAGGCGGCGCCAGGCCAGCGCGAGGTTCGGGACCAGGGCACGGCTGAGACTTTCCGGCGCGCCATCCGGCATCAGCCGTTCGATTTGCCAGGTCAGCGAGAGGCGATATTCCATTTCATCGCGCCGCCACAATTGCTGGCCGCCGACGGCGACGCGCTCGGTGCGCAAGCCCTCGATGTCGGTGGCCTGCGCCATTGCCCCGACACTGTTGCGCCGCTGCCCGGCATCGGGCGGGAAGAGAATGTCGGCGTAGGCGGTCTGCTTTTTCTGCTCGATGCGCAGACCGGTATTGAGCTCCCAGGCCTGCCCGAAGAGGTCGGCCGTCTGAAAATTGGTTTCGACCCGGAAACCGGTGTTGGAGCTGACGCCGGCGCCGAAGGACAAACGGTGCGCCGGACGCTCGCTCAAGCGCACGGTGACCGGCGCGGTCACGACCCCTTCGGCATCCGGCGGCATGTCACGATCGATGCTGACCAGAACCGATCTGAACTGAGGCGTCGATTGCAACGCCGTCTGCAAGGCATTGAGATCGGCCTCGCGAAAGGGAGCGCCCGGGCGGACCGTGAGGTTATGGCGCTCGACCAGCGAAGCCGGATAGCGCTCCAGCCCCTCGATCCGCAGTTCGCCGAAGCGGAAAGGCGGGCCGCTGTCATAGCGTGCCATCAGGCGCGCTTCGCGGGTTGCCGGGTCGATGACCGCCTCGCTATCGACGAGGCGGGCGCCGGCATGGATCTCGGCCAGCAGGCTGGAGAGCACCCGCTGCTTGGCGTTGTTCCAGTCCTGCTGGCGAAATGGCTGGCCGACCGGAAGCCCCCAGCCGGCAATCAGTTCCCGCCGCGTTTTTGCCTCCAGCGGGCCGTCGACCGTAACATCCACACCCGCGATCAGGGTGCGCGGGCCGGGGTCGACATCGATGCGCAAGTCTCCGTCGACCTCCGCGAATTCGATTTGCGGCGAGAAATAGCCTTCGGTGGACAGTATCTCGCTGATGAGCCTTTGCAGTCTGGCCTGGCCGCCCGCCCCTGGCGCCGTTTCATCGGGGAGGAAAGGCGTCAGCAAGTCGACAATTTCCTTAGGCGCGCGCAAGTCGGGACCGCCCGCCGAAGCCAGTGGGGCAAGAACGATCAGGACAACCGGGAGCAGGCGTCGGACGACGCGGGAGAGGACGGACACGTCGCTATTTTAAGGTTCATCACGCCCTACCGGGGAAGGCCGACTCGCTACCGCTTTGCATCTCAAGGAGATTTGACGCTCCAGCCCTGGGGCAACGCATCGCGGCAATCCCTCCTCCCCTACAATGCCGCATGATCTCCACCCCATACCCCACCATCCGCTGGCAGGAAGCCGGCGTCGAACACGTCGCCCGCTGGCGTTCGGAGGCCGGGGTGGCGGCGCCGGAGACGGTTGTCGTTGCCGACGACACCTTGAAGGCCGATGCGGCTTATCGGCTGGCGGCGCAGGGGACGGCGATTCTCTGGCGCGGCGATTACCAGAATGCGCGCAACCTGTTGCAGGCGCTGGCGAGGCGGGCGGAGCGCGGGCCGCGCGAGGGTTCGCGGAAGAAGCCGCTAACGGCGGCCGAGGCGTTTCACCGGCATCGCGAGGCGCAGGGGCGGCGGGCGGCGATTCTCGGGCGCTTGCTGGTGCCGCTGACCGCCGATTACCGCGTGCCGCTGCGGCGCGGACAGGAGGTGGCTACAGCCTGCCTGGAAGCCCTGGGGCCGGGCGGCGAGGATTCGGTGATTTCGCTGCGCGGCCTGCTGGCGCTGGTCAGCGCGCACGAATGGCGCAAGAAGGGGATTCCGGTGCCGGCTGTGGAAGGGCGCATCTACCCGCATTTCGGGGTTTTCTCGCCGGTGCGCGGCGAGTATGTCGAGCTGGTGGCCAGGGCGCCGCTGCCGGCGGGTTGCGATCTGGCATTCGACATCGGCACCGGTTCCGGCATCCTGGCGGCGGTGCTGGCGCGGCGCGGGATCAAGCGCGTGGTGGCGACCGACCAGGATCTGCGGGCCTTGAACTGCGCTACGGAAAATGCCCGAAATCTGGGGTTGACCGCAAGCATCGAGGTCATCGCGGCCGATCTTTTCCCTGACGGCCGCGCGCCGCTGGTGGTGTGCAATCCGCCGTGGGTACCGGCGCAGCCCAGTTCGCCGGTCGAATACGCGGTCTATGACCCGGATTCGCGGATGTTGCGCGGCTTTCTCGGCGGGCTGGCGGCGCATCTGGCGCCGGGGGGCGAAGGCTGGCTGATCATCTCCGATCTGGCCGAACATCTCGGCCTGCGTTCGCGCGATGAATTGCTGGGCTGGATCGCGGCGGGCGGCCTCAAGGTGCTCGGGCGCATCGACACGCGGCCGAAGCACCCGAAGAGCCGCGATGCCAGCGACCCACTGCACGCGGCGCGGGCGGCCGAGGTGACTTCGCTGTGGCGCCTGGGGCTGGCGGCGGTATGAAATCTCCGCGGCGGCGGAATTAAGGGGGGGGCATTCGTCCATTCCGGTCAGCGGCCAGCGTCTGACGTCGTATGTGACGACCGGGAATGCGGCCAACCGCGACGCCGGCTTCCGCTTCGGGCAGGAAGGGCCGGTCAATGTCTATTGCTGGATTGACGTCAGGTTCGGCTACCCGCTGTCGGCCGGCATCGACGAGAGCGAACTGGCGCGCGTGGCGAGCGCGGTTTATGATCAGCTCGAACCCGGGCAGTAATCGCATCCAAAGAGGAGATATATCACCATGCACCAGAAAACGCTTCCGCAACTTGCCCTCGCCGGCCTGCTCACGCTCGGTGCGCAGACGGCTTTCGCAGCGGAACAGGAAGTGACCGCGCCGGAAGTCGTCAGCGCGATCGAAGGGGCCTTCGGCGTGAACAAGGGCGAGCGGCGCAACCACATCAAGGGCGTCTGTGCGCTGGGCGAATTCGTGGGGACCAGGGAAGCTGCGGCCTACAGTCGTTCGGAGCTTTTCTCCGGGAAGCCGGTACCGGTCGTCGCCCGTTTCTCGGTGGCCGGCGGCAATCCCAATGTGCCGGATACGGCGAAGAATGTTCGCGGCATGGCGCTGCAATTCCAGTTGCGCAGCGGCGCCGCACACCAGATGGCGATGCTCAATACGCCGATGTTCGGCGCCGCTACGCCGCAGACCTTTCTCGACCTGATGCGGGCGCAGCAGCCCGATCCGGCGACCGGCAAGCCCGACCCGGAAAGGATGAAGGCCTTCAAGGCCAGCCATCCGGACAACCGCGCGCAATCCGAGTACCTGGCTGCCAACAATCCGCCGGTCAGTTATGTTAACAGCGCCTTCTGGGGCATCCACACCTTCAAGTTCGTCGGCAAAGGCGACAAGACGACCCTGGTGCGCTGGCGCTTCGTGCCGCAAGACGGCGAGAAGCGCCTGAGCGACGAGGAACTCAAGGCCGCCGGCGCCAACTTCCTCGAACCGGCGCTGATCAGCCGCACCCGGCAGGGGCCGGTGAGCTGGGACATGCTGGTGACCATCGGCCAGCCGGGCGACCCGGAAGTCAACCCGACGCTGTCGTGGCCGGAGGGGCGCAAGGAGTTCAAGGCCGGTACGCTGACCATCAGCAGGGCCATACCGCAGAAGGGCGGCGCCTGCGAAACGATCAACTATGACCCGCTGGTCATGGCCGACGGCATTGCGCCCACCGACGACCCGGTCCTCAAGTTCCGTTCGCCGGCCTATGCCGTCTCGTTCGGCAAGCGCCTGAGCGGGAACTGAGTACAAAGACCTGTCGCGGTCGACCGGCCGCGGCAGGCTTTTTTCAATACCCGGCGCTCAGGCCGGTGCCGACGTGCGGATCAGGTGATCGAACGCGGCGAGCGAAGCGGTCGCTCCGGCGCCCATCGCGATGACGATCTGCTTGTAGGGTACCGTCGTGCAGTCGCCGGCCGCGAAGACGCCGGGCACCGAGGTCTGGCCCTTGGCGTCGATCGCGATTTCGCCGAATTTCGTCAGGTTGACCGTACCCTTCAGCCAGTCGGTGTTGGGCAGCAGGCCGATCTGCACGAAGATGCCTTCGAGGTCGATGTGTTTGACCTCATCGGTATTGCGGTCCTTGTAGATCAGGCCGTTGATCTTGTTGCCGTCGCCGCGGACTTCGGTGGTCAGCGCACTGGTGAGCACGGTGACGTTGGGCAGGCTGCCCAGCTTGCGCTGGAGCACGGCATCGGCGCGCAGCTTGTCGTCGAACTCGAGCAGCGTGACGTGGCCGACGACGCCGGCGAGGTCGATCGCCGCCTCGACGCCCGAGTTGCCGCCGCCGATCACCGCCACGCGCTTGCCCTTGAACAGCGGACCGTCGCAGTGCGGGCAGTAGGCGACACCCTTGCCGCGGTATTCCTTCTCGCCGGGCACGTTCATTTCGCGCCAGCGGGCGCCGGTGGCGAGGATGACCGACTTGCTCCTGAGCACGGCACCGTTCTCCAGCGTCACCTCAACCAGGTCGCCCGGGGTCAGCGACTTGGCGCGTTGCAGGTTCATGATGTCGACGTCGTAATCCTTGACGTGTTCCTCGAGGCCGGCGACGAGCTTCGGACCGTCGGTATTCTTGACCGAGATGAAGTTCTCGATCGCCAGCGTATCCATCACCTGGCCGCCGAAACGCTCGGCCAGCAGACCGGTACGGATACCCTTGCGCGCCGCGTAGATGGCGGCTGCAGCGCCCGCCGGGCCGCCACCGACGACGAGCACGTCGAAGGCTTCTCTGGCGTTGAGCTTCGCCGCATCGCGTGCGGCGGCGCCGGTGTCGAGCTTGGCGACGATTTCCTCGATGCTCATGCGCCCGGCGCCGAATTCCTCGCCGTTGAGGAAGACGGTGGGTACGGCCATGATCTGAAGGCGCTCGACTTCATCCTGGAACAGCGCGCCGTCGATCATCGTATGGCTGATGCCGGGGTTGAGTACCGCCATCAGGTTGAGCGCCTGCACGACGTCCGGGCAGTTGTGGCAGGACAGCGAAATGAAGGTCTGGAAGCGGAATTCTCCGGACAGGGCCTTGATCTGTTCGATCACTGCTGCATCGACCTTCGGCGGATGGCCCCCGGTTTGCAGCAGGGCGAGCACCAGCGAGGTGAATTCGTGACCCATCGGAATGCCGGCGAAGCTGATGCGCGCAACCTCGTCCGGGCAGCCGATGGCGAACGAAGGTCGCAGCGCGGCGTCGCCGTTCTCGCGTAGACTGACTTTTTCCGACAGTTCGGCAATTTCCTCCAGCAGGCCATGCATTTCCTGCGCTGCAGTGCTGTCGTCGAGCGAGGCGACGAGTTCGATCGGCGTCTGCAGCTTTTCCAGGTAGGCCTTGAGTTGGGTCTTGATGTTTGCGTCGAGCATGCTGTTTTTCCTTTTTGAGGATTTCACTGAAAAGGGGCTCGCCGGCCCCTTTGCGCTGAAATCCAAGCCGCTTCCGAAACGGGAGCGGCTTGGCGGTATCGCGTCAAGCCTTAGATCTTGCCGACCAGGTCGAGCGAGGGGGCCAGAGTTTTTTCGCCTTCCTTCCACTTGGCCGGGCAGACTTCGTTCGGGTGGCTGGCGACGTACTGGGCGGCCTTCAGCTTACGCAGGGTTTCCTGAACGTCTCGGGCGATTGCGTTGTCATGGACTTCCATGGTCTTGATGATGCCGTCGGGATTGATGACGAAAGTACCGCGCAGGGCCAGGCCGGCATCGTCGATATGCACGTCGAAGGCACGGGTCAGTGCATGGGTCGGGTCGCCGACCAGCGGGAACCGGGCCTTGCCGACGGCCGGCGAGGTTTCGTGCCAGACCTTGTGCGAGAAATGGGTGTCGGTGGTGACGATGTAGACCTCGGCGCCGGCCTTCTGGAATTCGGCGTAGTTTTCGGCGGCGTCCTCGATTTCGGTCGGGCAGTTGAAGGTGAAGGCGGCCGGCATGAAGATCAGGACCGACCACTTGCCCTTCAGGCTGGCTTCGGTGACTTCGATGAACTTGCCGTTGTGGAATGCCTGCGCCTTGAACGGCTGAACCTGGGTGTTGATCAGCGACATGGGGTTTTCTCCTTGGTTGAGGTTGAAGACAACATTCGAATCATAGATCGCCTTTGGCCATTGAGCCAATTGAATCGGGAAATTGCATCCATAGTCATGCCCTATGACTGCATGCATAGTCCTAAAGGATTATATTCAATCGTGCGCTGGTATTAACGAACCGCCAAAGCCGGAAAGAGTTGACTCAAGTCAATGGAATGCGTACCCGGTATGGACGATGATCGTCTCCGATGTGACGCCGCCACGAGCGGTGCGTGGGCTAGGAGAATTGAACTCGATGAACATATCAAGCGCGATCTTGCACATCGTTCCGGTGCGTCTCGACGAGGCGTGTGCCGCACTGGCGGGAATGCCGGGAGTGGAGATTCACGCACGCAGCCCGGAAGGGAAAGTTGTCGTCACGATCGAGGACGACGATACGGAATCGGCCACAAACTGCTACGTGGCTCTTCATGGTGTCCCCGGCGTCGCAGCGGTGGCCATGGTTTATCAATATTGCGACGAAGAGTCAGATACCCAGGAGGTGCAGGCGTGAAACTCAATCGACGGGATTTCATCAAGGCGAATGCGGTGGCAGCGGCGATATCGGCGGCCGGCCTGCCCGGCGCCAGCGCCGTGGCGGCCACCCAGAAGGATGAAATCCGCTGGGACAAGGCGCCGTGCCGCTTTTGCGGTACCGGTTGTGGCGTGCTGGTCGGCACTCAGGACGGTCGCGTGGTGGCGACCCAGGGTGATCCCGAAGCACCGGTCAATCGCGGCCTCAACTGCATCAAGGGTTATTTCCTGTCGAAGATCATGTACGGCGCTGACCGTGTCAAGACACCGATGCTGCGCATGAAGGACGGGAAATTCGACAAGAACGGCGAGTTCACGCCGATTACCTGGAAGCAGGCCTTCGACATCATGGAGGAAAAGACCAGGGCGACGCTCAAGGCGAAGGGGCCGAACGGCCTCGCCATGTTCGGTTCGGGACAGTGGGCCGTGTGGGACGGGATTGCGGCCGCCAAGCTGATGAAGGCCGGTTTCCGCACCAACAATATCGACCCCAATGCGCGCCACTGCATGGCTTCCGCCGTTGCCGGATTCATGCGTACCTTCGGCATCGACGAGCCGATGGGCTGCTACGACGATATCGAGCATGCCGACGCCTTCGTGCTGTGGGGCTCGAACATGGCCGAGATGCACCCGATCCTGTGGACGCGCGTCACCGACCGCAAGCTCTCGAACAAGAATGTCAAGGTCGCCGTGCTGTCGACTTTCGAACATCGCTCGTATGAGTTGGCCGATATCCCGATCATCTTCACGCCGCAGACCGACCTGGCGATCCTCAATTTTATCGCCAATCACATCATCCAGAATGGCAAGGTGAATCAGGCGTTTGTTGACAAGCACGTCAATTTCAAGAAGAGCGCCACCGATATCGGTTATGGCCTGCGCCCGACGCATGCGCTGGAGAAGGGCGCAACGAGCAACGGCTACCCCGACGCTGACGGCAAGCCGAAGGGCGATACCGGGAAATCCGAGGCGATCAGCTTCGACGACTACAAGAAATTCGTTTCCGAATACACGGCCGAGTCTGTCTCCAAGCTATCCGGCGTTTCGGTGAAGGATCTCAAGGCGCTGGCCGAGCTTTACGCCGACCCGAAGATCAAGGTGACGTCGTTCTGGACCATGGGCTTCAATCAGCACACGCGCGGCACGTGGGTCAACAACCTCGTCTATAACATTCACCTGCTGACCGGCAAGATTTCCGAGCCGGGCAACAGCCCGTTCTCGCTGACCGGCCAGCCATCTGCCTGCGGCACGGCGCGCGAGGTCGGAACCTTCTCGCATCGTCTGCCGGCGGACATGGTGGTTACCAATCCGGAGCACCGCAAGACTGCCGAACAATTGTGGAATCTGCCGGAAGGCACGATTCCCGACAAGCCGGGCCTGCACGCCGTCGCGATGGCGCGCGCGCTGAAGGATGGCAAGGTCAATTTCTACTGGCAGCAATGCAACAACAACATGCAGGCTGGGCCGAACATCAACGAGGAACTCTTTCCGGGCTGGCGCAAGCCGGAGAACTTCATCGTCGTCTCCGACCCTTATCCGACGGTTTCGGCGACGGCTGCCGACCTCGTGCTGCCGACGGCGATGTGGGTCGAGAAGGAGGGTGCCTACGGCAACGCCGAGCGGCGCACGCAGTTCTGGCGGCAGCAGGTCAAGGCGCCGGGCGAGTCGCGTTCCGACCTCTGGCAGATCATGGAATTTGCCAAGCGCTTCAAAGTCGAGGAAGTCTGGCCGGCCGACCTGGTCGCCAAGGCGCCGAAGCTCAAGGGCAAGACCCTTTACGATGTTCTTTTCGCCAATGGCGTGGCGGACAAGTACAAGGTCAGCGAAACGGCTGCCGGGTTCGACAATGACGAATCCAAGTACTTCGGCTTTTATGTCCAGAAGGGGCTTTTCGAAGAGTATGCGGCTTTCGGTCGCAGCAAGGCACATGACTTGGCCCCGTTCGACACTTATCATCAGACGCGCGGCCTGCGCTGGCCGGTTGTCGATGGCAAGGAAACGCTGTGGCGTTTCCGCGAGGGATTCGATCCCTATGTCAAGAAAGGGGAAGGCATCGCGTTTTACGGCCACAAGGACCGCAAGGCGGTGATCTTTGCGCTGCCCTACCAGCCGCCTGCCGAGTCGCCGGACAAGGAATTCGACATGTGGCTGTGTACCGGCCGGATTCTCGAGCATTGGCATACCGGAACGATGACCAGGCGAGTTCCCGAACTCTATAAGTCCTTCCCGGATGCCGTGGTCTTCATGAACCCGGACGATGCCAAGGCGCGCGGCTTGCAGCGCGGGATGGAGTGCAAGGTCCAATCCCGCCGCGGCGAGGTGGTGCTGCGCGTCGAAACCCGGGGGCGCAACAAGCCGCCGCGCGGTCTGGTCTTCATTCCGTTCTTCGATGCCAGTCGCCTGGCGAACAAGCTGACGCTCGACGCGACCTGCCCGATATCCAAGGAAACCGACTACAAGAAATGTGCGGTCAAGGTTGTTCGCGCCTGATTGCCGGAATGGTCACGATGAAACGCGGCCGGAAAGACATCCGGCCGCCAATTGGAGGGTAAAAACATGAGATTCATCCCTGCTCTAGGCCTGGCGGCTGCGTTGCTCCTGTCGGGAGTGAGCGGCGCCGGTGCGCAGCAGAAATTCGAGTCGTTGCGCGGGGAGGTGCCGATCGAGCAACTGTCCAAGAATGACAATATGTTCCGTCCGGAAAGGGACCAGGACCTCATTCCGCGCAACTTCCAGAAGCAGCCGCCGCTGATCCCGCACAGCATCAAGGGCTACAACATCACGCAGAACTTCAACAAGTGCATGGACTGCCACTCGAAGGAGCGCGCCGAGGAAACCGGTGCGACGCTGGTGGCCAAGTCGCATTATCTTGACCGCGAAGACAAGAAGCACCCCAATATTTCGCCGCGCCGCTATTTCTGCCTGCAGTGTCACGTGCCGCAGTTCGACGCCAAGCCGCTGGTCGAAAATACCTATAAACCGGCTGCCAAGAGGGGGGAATGATGAGTCTCGAGAAATTTATGCCCGCCTGGGTCAAGCGGGTTGGCGTGGTGACGGTGCTTCTGCTGTTTGTCGCCGGTATCGTTTTCTGGGGCGGCTTCAACTGGGCGCTCGAGGAGACCAACAAGGAGGCGTTCTGCATTTCCTGTCATGAAATGAAGGAGAACGTCTTCAAGGAATACCAGAACACGGTGCACTACACGAACCGTACCGGTGTCCGGGCGACTTGTCCCGATTGCCACGTGCCCAAGGAGTGGGGACCGAAGATGGTGCGCAAGATCCAGGCTTCCAACGAGGTCTGGCACAAGCTGCTGGGCAGCGTCGATACGCCCGAGAAGTTCAACGCCAAGCGCCCCGTACTGGCGCAGCACGAGTGGGACCGGATGAAGGCCAACGACTCCCGGGAGTGCCGCAACTGCCACCGTTACGATTACATGGATTTCACCGAACAGGGTAATCGTGCCGCCAAGATGCACCCGAAGGCATTTGCCGAAGGCAAGACCTGCATCGACTGCCACCAGGGGATCGCCCACCAGTTGCCGCCCATCGACCAGCATATCGGTGAGCGCAATGAAGGGATGCTGTCCATGTCGAGCAGCAAGACGCCAGAAGAGAAGAAGTAGGCATCCACTTTTTGCGCGCGGACCCCGGTCGAGGCCGGGGTCTTTTTTCGCCCGCACGGCTAGCCGCTGCAATACGCCACATCTGTGGGCGATGGCGCGAAATATACTGGCCGCCATCGACGCCCGGGCCGGAAATGTGGTACTTTCGCAGCGCTGCCGTGCACACGGCCAGTTTGACTCAACCGTGGCGGTTTACAGGAGGCACCGAGATGAACAAGACCGAGTTGGTCGAAGTTGCTGCAAGAGAAGCCGATATCACCAAGGCTGCTGCCGAAAAGGCACTGTCGGCCATCATCGAGGCTGTCGTCAGCACGGTAGCGAGCGGTGAGTCGGTTACGCTGGTTGGCTTCGGCACCTTCAAGGCTGCCAGTCGCGCCGAGCGTATCGGCAAGAACCCTAAGACGGGCGCTCCCCTGCAAATCGCGGCGACCATGGTGCCCAGGTTTACGGCCGGCACCGCGTTCAAGGCTGCGGTTGCGCCCAGGAAACCCGCGAAGAAGAAGTAGGCGGGCCTTAGCAATGCGGGATTTGCCCCGGCAGATTCCGCTTCGTGGCATTCAATGAACGATCAAAACCCAGAAAACCCTCCGGTTGCTCCGCTGCCGGCACCGCCGCCGAACGATAACCGTCGCCGCCTGCGCGAGTTGCTGGCGATCTCCGAGCGGGACAGAACGGACGAGCAGTGGGATGAAATCATCGAGCTGGAAATCCAGCTTGCGCCGGGCAACCGTGCCTCTGCGTCCGACCCTGGCGGTGTCCAGAGCCTTGGTGGCGGCCAGAACAAGCCGCCAGGCCAGCCCAAGAAGCACCGCTCCCGCACCGGCGGCAACAACCGCCGGCCACGGCCCAACAAGCCGACGGGCAACGCGGTCTGAATCCCCTGCCGTTCTGATTGAGGCGGCGAAATTACCAAGATGCAGCAGTTCGATCTGATCATCGTCGGGGGCGGACTTGCCGGCGCCAGTCTCGCCATTGCCCTGCGCGAAACGGCGCTGCGCGTTGCGCTGGTCGAAAGCCAGGCACCGACGCGCCAGGAAGGGTGGGACGCCCGCGTCTATGCCATCAGTCCGGCAAACGTGGCATTCCTCGAGCGGATCGGCGCCTGGAAACATCTCGACGGCAAGCGGATTTCACCGATACGTGGCATGGACGTGCGCGGAGATGCCGGAGGACGGCTGGTGTTTTCGGCTTACGAGGCCGGGGTGCCGGAGCTGGGGTGGATACTCGAGTCGTCGCTGATGGCCTGCGAGTTCTGGGAGAGCGCCAAGCGGCAGAGCAATCTCACGCTGCTCTGTCCGTCGCGTCCGAAAAGCCTGGACTTCGCCGCGGGTGGTGCCCGGCTCGAACTGGTCGACGGCTCGATCCTGTCGGCCCGTCTTCTGGTCGGTGCCGATGGCCGGGATTCCTGGGTGCGGCGGACGGCGGGTCTGTCCGCGGTCAACACCCCCTACGGCGAAAAGGGCGTGGTAGCCAACCTGGAGACGGAAAGACCGCATCGCAATATCGCGCATCAATGGTTCCGCGCCGATGGCGTGCTCGCTTATCTGCCCCTTCCCGGGAACCGCATCTCGATTGTCTGGTCGACTCCGGATGAAAACGCGGATCAACTGTGCGCCCTGCCTCCCGACCTCTTCTGCCGGAGCGTGGCCGCGGCGGGGTGTGATTGCCTCGGCAGGCTGCAGTTGGTGACCGCTCCCGTTGCTTTCCCGCTGCGCTTGATGCGCGTTCCACAAACCGTTGCGCCGCGCCTGGCGCTGGTCGGCGATGCGGCGCACGGCATCCATCCACTTTCCGGGCATGGCATCAACCTCGGCTTTCAGGATGCCAGCGAACTCGCGACCCTCCTGGCCGGCGCCCGGCCATGGCAGGACATCGGCGATGAGCGGTTCCTGCGGCGCTATCAGCGCGCGCGTCGCGAGGAGACGGCGCTGATGCAGACGACGACCGACGGTCTGCATCGCCTGTTCGGTGATGGGCCGCTCGGATTGCGCGGCCTGCGCAACCTCGGTCTGAACCTTACCGACGGACTGCCATTTGTCAAGAATGCCCTGGTGCGCTATGCGCTGGGCGCCTTTTAGGAGAATTTAATGCTGAAGAAACTCTTGCCGCTCGTGCTTGCCTCGCTGTTTACAGCGACAGTGAACGCTGACGAGGCCGACATCAAGAAGGCGATGGAGGTCAAGCTCGGCGCCAAGGTCGAGAGCGTGACCAAGTCGGGTTATCTCGGTCTCTATGAGGTCTATTCCGAAGGCAACATCCTCTATACCGACGACAAGATGACGGCATTCATCGCCGGCGGCCAGTTGATCGATGGCAAGACGATGAAGAACGTCACCGAGGAGCGCATGCGCAAGCTGACCGCGATCAAGTTTTCCGAACTGCCGCTGGACCGGGCGATCAAGCAGGTGCGGGGCGATGGCAAGCGTCTGCTGGCCACCTTCGAGGATCCCAACTGCGGTTATTGCAAGCGTCTGGCCAAGGATTTGCTGAAGCTTGACAATGTGACGATCTACACCTTCCTTTACCCGATCCTTTCCGAGGATTCGCTCCGGAAGTCGAAGCAGATCTGGTGTTCCGCCGATCGCGCCAAGGTATGGAATGACTGGATGATCGAAGGGCGTGCGCCGGCCGCCAAGGAAGACTGCGACACCGCGGCGATCACCAAGAATCAGGAGTACGGGCGTCGTCTCGGCATCAGCGGCACGCCGACGATGTTCTTTGCCGATGGCGAGCGTGTCCCAGGTGCGATGCCGCTGGCGAAGATCGAGCAGAAGCTCGGCCAGTTGAAGTAAGGCTTCCGCTGATCCGGCCTGTCCCCGGGGAATCCCCGGGGCGGCGCGGCTCCCCTGCCTGAGCCGAGGCGGGCCGCGCGAGGAATTCCGGGTCGCCGCTGACCCTGCTCGATCGCCTGGGGCTTCCGAGCCACGTCCCGCGCGCGTCCGCGGCGGGGGGCCCGGGGAGCGATCCCCTGCCTATCGGTGCGGTCGACGCGCAACCGCGCCCACAATCCACGTCTGTTGCAGTTGCGACCGAATGGCATCGTCCGCCAGGGGCATGGCCGCCAAAATCTTTACAAGTCACGTTAAGAGTTGATATTCAGCCATTGATTCTTATGGATATTTTATTTTCACGTTCTGGCAAAATCTCGCCTAAGTCATTGTTGCAAATGAAGAATTCGAAAATTCGTTCTTGACTGAGGTCATTTCATGTCATAAAGTGGGAAAATGTGTGAAAAAGTGGGAAATGTGGGGGCGGAATCGGAATGTTCGAGGGGGCGGCAGCACTCAGTCTGGATGCGAAGGGGCGGCTTGCGATACCGGCAAGGCACCGCGAAAGCCTGCTCGCCGCCGGCGAAGGCTCCCTGGTCCTGACCGCACACCCGCACCACTGCCTCCTCCTTTACCCCGCGCCGGCCTGGCAGCCGATCCGCGACCAGTTTCTGAAGGTCTCCAGCCTCGATCCGCGAACCGCTTCGATCAAGCGTGTGCTGGTCGGCAATGCGCGCACCGAGGAACTCGATTCCGCCGGGCGCATCCTTGTCGCCCCCGAGTTGCGCGAATACGCCCAGTTCGAGAAGACGGTCTACCTGGTCGGCATGGGCTCGCACTTCGAGATCTGGAGCGAGGCCGGCTGGAAACGCCAGAACGAACTGGCGGCGGAAGCGCTTGCGGGCGACTTGCCGCCCGGTCTTGGTGAGCTGGTGCTGTGACGCGCAGTGCAGCCCATGTGACGGTGCTGCTCGACGAGGCGGTGGAGGCACTGGCGATAAGAGCGGAAGGCGTCTATCTCGACGCCACCTTCGGGCGCGGTGGCCACAGCCGGCGCATCCTCGAACGTCTGAACGAAAAAGGGCGCCTGCTCGCGGTCGACCGCGATCCGATGGCAATTGCTGCCGGACAAGCCATCAACGATCCAAGATTTCACCTGGCGCATCGCGCCTTCGCTGAAATTGCCGAGGCGGCGCACGACGCTGGTGTTGCCGACGTCGATGGGGTGCTGTTCGACGTCGGCGTGTCGTCGCCGCAGATCGACGAGGGGGAGCGTGGGTTCAGCTTCCGCCACGATGCGCCGCTCGACATGCGCATGGACACGACGCGTGGCGAAACGGCGGCCGAGTGGCTGGCGCGGGCGGAAACGAGGGAAATTACGGAGGTCATCAGGAACTATGGCGAAGAACGGTTTGCTTTCCAGATTGCAAAGAAGGTTGTGGCTGCTCGACTCGAACAACCTGTTGTCACAACAGGCCAGTTCGCGGCCCTCGTTCGCGCGGCCGTGCGCACCCGTGAGCCAGGGCAGGACGCGGCGACGCGCAGCTTTCAAGCTCTACGGATTCATATCAATCAGGAACTCGGTCAACTGGAGATAGCCTTGCCGCAGGCCGTCGAACTGCTCAGGCCAGGCGGCAGGCTGGTGGTGATTTCCTTCCATTCACTCGAGGATCGCATTGTCAAGAACTTCATGCGCGAGCAGTCGACTGCCGACTCGCTGCCCAAGAGTCTTCCGTTACGCGCCGACCAGTTGCCGAGGCCGAAGCTGCGCCTGGTCGGCCGGGCGGTCAGGGCGTCCGCTGCCGAGGTTGCTGCCAATCCGCGGGCGCGCAGTGCGGTGATGCGGGTCGCCGAAAAAATCTGATGGTCCGCCTCAACATGATCCTGCTCCTTATCGCTGTCGTTTGCGCTCTGGGCGCCGTAACCTCCCAGCACCGTGCGCGCAAACTTTTCCAGGCGCTGGAAGGAGAGCAGGAGCGGGTGCGTCAACTGGACATCGAATATGGGCAATTGCAGCTCGAGCTATCGACCTGGGCGACCCATCCGCGGATCGAGCAGATCGCCCGTGACCGCCTGCGCATGGTAACGCCGGATGCGGTCGGCAGGGTTGTCGACAAGCCGGTCCCGAAGTCGACAACCAAGCCGGTCAAGAAGGGAGGGCACTGATGGTCGTCCGTCGGCGCACTCGGCGCGGCCACCGCTTCACCGAGAGTCCGGTGCTGCAGCTGGCCTTGCAGGGCTGGCGTTCGCGCACGGTCGGCCTGCTGTTGATGGGCGCCTTCGCGGCGCTGGTCGGGCGCGCCTTCTACCTGCAGGTCATCAACAATGATTTTTTGCAGGAGAAGGGCGAATCGCGCTACCTCCGCGATATCGAGGTGTCGGCCTCGCGCGGCAAGATTGTCGACCGCAACGGTGACCTGCTGGCCGTGTCGACGCCAATGAAGTCGATCTGGGCAATCCCGGGCGACGCGCGGACCATGAGCGCGGCGCAGAAGAGGCAACTGGCTACGCTGCTCGACATCAGCCTCCGTGAGCTGGATGGCAAGATTGCCCCGGAAAAGACATTTGTCTTCATCAAACGCCAAGTTCCGCCGGAAACCGCCGACCGCATCGCCGCATTGAAGCTGCCGGGCGTCCATCAGGAAAAGGAATACCGCCGTTACTACCCCACGGGCGACATGACGGCACACATCGTCGGCTTCACCGGCGTGGACGACAAGGGGCTTGAAGGTGTCGAACTGGCCTTCCAGCCGAGTCTGATCGGACGCCACGGCAGTCGTACGGTGATTCGCGACCGCCGCGGCAACATCGTCGAAGACATCGGAGCGCTGAAGCCGCCGCAGGATGGCAAGGATGTTCGTCTGGCGCTCGATTCAAAGATCCAATACCTGGCGTACAGCCAGCTCAAGGCTGCAGTCGAGAAACACAACGCCAAGGCGGGCGGGGCCATCGTCCTCGATACGCGGACCGGCGAGATCCTCGCGCTGGTCAATCTGCCATCCTACAATCCAAACAACCGCGAGCACCTTTCCGGAGCCCAACTGCGCAACCGGGCAATTACCGATACCTTCGAGCCGGGGTCGGTGATGAAGCCATTCACCGCTGCGCTGGCCCTCGAACTCGGCAAGGTGCGGCCGGAAACCGTGATCAACTGCGCGCCGGGCAAGCTGAGCATTGGCTCGGCGACCATCTCCGATGCCCATCCCCACGGCGCGCTGACCGTGGCGCAGGTGGTCCAGAAGTCTTCGAATGTCGGCACGGTCAAGATGGCCCTCGGCTTCCCGCCCAAGGACATGTGGGAAATGCTCGACAGCGTCGGTTTCGGCCAGGCGCCCAACCTCGGGTTCCCCGGCGAGGTGCATGGCCGTCTGCGGCCGTGGAAGAACTGGCGGCCGATCGAGCAGGCGACGATGTCCTATGGACACGGCGTAGCGGTCAGCCTGATCCAGTTGGCACGCGCCTATGCCATCTTTGCGCGTGACGGCGAGACGGTGCCGCTGACGCTGACCCGCAGCGACGAACCGCCGGCGAATGGTGCTCGCGTCTTTTCGCAGCAGACGGCGCGTGAGATCCGCACCATGCTGGAGATGGCGGTGCAGCCCGAAGGAACCGCACCCAAGGCACGGGTACCCGGCTACCGGGTCGGCGGCAAGACGGGCACGGCCTACAAGATCGAGGGCGGCGTCTATGTCAGGAAGTACGTCGCTTCCTTCATCGGGCTAGCGCCGATTGGCGACCCGCGGTTGGTGGTGGCGGTCATGATCGATGAGCCGACGGGCGGCGCGCATTACGGTGGCGACGTGGCCGGCCCGGTGTTCTCGCAGATCATGGGTGGCTCCCTGCGCACGCTCGGAATTCCGCCCGACGACCCGCTGCAGGTAGCCGATGCGGCTGCCGGAAAGGGGCGGCTGTGAACGCTGCACGCATGATTCTCGGCCGTCTGGCAGCGCGGGGCATCATTCCCGCGGGAGTGGCCGACGACAGCCGCCAGGTGCGCCCCGGTGATATCTTCCTTGCTTATCCTGGCGGCCTTGCCGACGGACGTCGCTATATCGGCGATGCCCTTGCCCGCGGGGCGGTTGCCGTGCTCTGGCAGGCGGACGACAATTTTGCCTGGAATCCTTCGTGGACCGCAGCCAACATGCGGATCGACGGGTTACGGGCGCTCGCCGGTCCGCTGGCACACTTGGTCTGCGGCGAGCCGAGCGCCGGCCTGTCGCTGATCGCCGTCACCGGTACCAATGGCAAGACCACGGTCAGCCAGTTCATCGCCCGCGCCGATGGGCGCAAGTGCGCGGTGATCGGCACTCTCGGCGCCGGCTTCCAGGGGGCGCTCGCAGATACGGGCTTCACGACTCCCGAGGCACCGACGCTGATGCGCCTGCTGGCCCGTTTTCGCCGTGCCGGAGCCGAGGCCTGCGCGCTTGAGGCCAGTTCGATCGGCATCGAGGAGGGGCGCCTGAATGGCGTGCAGGTCGATGTCGCGGTATTCACCAATTTCACCCGCGACCACCTTGACTACCACGGCAGCATGGAGGCTTATGCAGCCGCGAAGCGGCGCCTCTTCGTCTGGCCCGGCCTGCGGACGGCGATCATCAATGCCGACGATCGACTGGGGCGCAAGCTGATGCGTGAAACGACCGCGCGCTCCGTTCTCGGCTACGGCATCGGTGACGCGGCGACGGCAGGCGGCGTGGCGGTGCGCGCCGAGGATCCGGTCGCGATGCCGGGTGGGCAGCGCTTCAGTCTCGTCCTGCCGGGAGGGCGTGCCGAGGTCCATACCTGCCTGCTCGGGCGCTACAACATAGCCAACCTGCTGGCCGCGGCGGCGGTGCTCCACGATGCCGGGGCCGAAGCCGGCGACGTCGCTCGCCGCCTGTCGGCGCTGACCCCGCCGGCCGGCAGGATGGAGCGTCTAGGAGGTGCCGGCGAGCCGTTGATCGTCGTCGACTACGCGCACAGCCCGGATGCGCTGGAAAACGTCCTGCGGGCCTTGCGCGATGTGGCGCAGGCACGCAATGGGAGCCTCTGTGTCGTCTTCGGCTGCGGCGGTGACCGCGACCGCGGCAAGCGGCCGCAGATGGGCGAGGTTGCCGCCCGGCTGGCCGACCGTGTGGTGCTGACCAGCGACAATCCGCGTGGCGAGGATCCGGCGCGGATCATTGCCGATATCCAGGCCGGCATGCCGCCGGTCGAGTCGGTTGTCGATCGGGCCGTCGCCATCCGCCGCGCCATCGCCGGCGCGGGCGTCCACGATGTCGTCCTGCTCGCCGGCAAGGGACACGAACCCTACCAGGAGGTTGCCGGCATCCGGACGCCCTTCTCCGATATCGACCAGGCCCGGGCCGCGCTTGCCTTGCGCCGCGAATGTCCGCGGGTGGTGGCATGATGGGCTGGCAACTTTCCGAGATCCGGCGCGCCGTCGGCGGCGTCCTGTGCGGTCCCGATCGGGCGATCGCCGGCGTCTCCACCGACACGCGTTCGATCGAACCCGGACAATTGTTTGTGGCACTGCGTGGCGAGCGTTTCGATGGCCACGACTTTCTCGAACAGGCCATCGCTGCCGGCGCCGGCGCCCTGCTGGTGGCGGTGGAAGAGCGCCTGCCGGCGGGCGCATCGGTGCTGGTCGTCGCCGATACGCGGCTCGCCCTCGGCCGGATGGCTGCCGCGTGGCGCGCCCGCTTCGATATTCCGGTCATCGCCGTGACCGGTTCGAACGGCAAGACGACGACCAAGGAAATGATCGCCGCCATTCTCAAGGCACATTTCGGCGAGGCCGTGCTGGCTACCCGTGGCAACCTGAACAATGACATCGGGCTGCCGCTGACGCTGCTCGGCCTGAACGGAGGTCATCGTGCGGCGGTCATCGAGATGGGGATGAATCACCCCGGCGAGATTGCCTATCTGGCGCCGCTTGGTGCGCCGACCGTGGCGGTGATTACCAACGCGCAGCGGGCCCACCTCGAAGGGATGGGCGACATGAACCGGGTCGCGCGCGAAAAAGGCAGCATCTTGGCCGGCCTCGGCGCCGGCGGCGTGGCGGTGGTCAACGCCGATGATGCGTATGCCGGTCTCTGGCGGAGGATGGCGGGACGTCATCCATTGCTTACCTTCGGCATTGAGCGGGCAGCCGACGTGCAGGCCGTCGTGCGCCAGCAGGGACTGACCACGCTCCTCAGCCTGTGGACGCCTGTAGGCCAAGCCGAACTGAAACTGGCGGTACCGGGGCGCCACAATGCGCGCAACGCGCTGGCCGCGGCTGCCGCCTGTCTCGCCGCCGGAATTCCGCTTGCCGCCGTGGTCGCCGGGCTCGAGGGGTTCGCCGGCCTCAAGGGGCGCCTGCAACGACGCCAGGGGCGTGCCGGTGCGATGGTGCTCGACGATACCTACAACGCCAATCCGGACTCGGTGCGCGCCGGGATCGACGTGCTGGCCGCCACCGTCGGACGCAAGGTGCTCGTCCTCGGCGATATGGGCGAAATCGGCGAGGCCAGCGGCCAATATCACGATGAGATCGGCGGCTACGCCAAGAGCCAGGGAGTCGACCGCCTGCTGGCGTTCGGCGATGCCAGCCAGCAGGCGGTGCGCAACTTCGGCGAGGGCGCCCGGCATTTCTGCGATATCGAAAAACTGATTGCCACGGTCAACAAGGAACTGGGGCCGGAAACCACGGTGCTGGTCAAGGGCTCGCGCTTCATGAAGATGGAGCGCGTGGCGGATGCCATCGTCAGCGAGGAGAAAGACTAATGCTGCTTGCGCTGACCCAATGGCTGGCCCAGGACGTTCGCTTCTTCAACGTCTTCAACTACATCACGTTGCGCACGGTGCTGGCGGCGATGACGGCGCTGCTGATTTCCTTCGCCACCGGCCCGCGCGTGATCCGCTGGCTGGCCGCCAGGAAGATCGGGCAGGCAGTGCGCAGCGACGGGCCGGATACTCACCTCGTCAAGTCCGGGACGCCGACTATGGGCGGCGTGCTGATCCTGATCGCGATCGTCATCACCACCCTGTTGTGGGGCGACCTGAGCAACAAGTACGTATGGACGGTACTCATCGTCACCCTCGGTTACGGCATCGTCGGCTGGTACGACGACTGGAAGAAGGTGGTGTACCGCGATCCCAAGGGGTTGTCGGCACGCTGGAAGTACTTCTGGCAGTCGCTGCTCGGCATCGGTGCCGCCCTGTTTCTCGCATTCTCGGCCAAATCCGGGGCGCAGACCGAACTGATCGTGCCCTTCTTTAAGACGATCGCCTACCCGCTCGGGGTCGTCGGCTTCATCACCCTGACCTATTTCGTGATCGTCGGCACCAGCAATGCGGTCAACCTCACCGATGGCCTCGACGGCCTCGCCATCATGCCGACGGTCATGATCGCCGCGGCCTTCGCGCTCTTCGCCTACGTCACCGGCCACGCGGTCTATGCCAAGTACCTGCTGATTCCCTATGTGCCGGGGGCGGGCGAACTGTGCATCCTGCTCGGCGCGATCGCCGGCGCCGGGCTCGGTTTTCTGTGGTTCAACGCCTACCCGGCCGAGGTGTTCATGGGCGACGTCGGCGCCCTGGCGCTCGGCGCCGCCCTCGGCACCGTCGCCGTCATCGTCCGCCAGGAAATCGTCCTGCTGATCATGGGCGGCGTCTTCGTCGTCGAAACCCTGTCGGTGATGCTGCAGGTCAGCTACTTCAAATACACCAAGAAGAAATTCGGCGAGGGCCGCCGCATCCTGCGTATGGCGCCGCTGCATCACCACTTCGAACAGACCGGCTGGAAAGAGACGCAGGTCGTCGTCCGCTTCTGGATCATCACGATCATGCTCGTGCTGATCGGGCTTTCTTCACTGAAATTGCGCTGATGGAACTCCAAGGCAAACGCGTTCTGGTGGTCGGACTCGGCGAGTCCGGACTGGCGATGGCCAAGTGGCTGCATCGTCAGGGTGCCTTGGTTCGCGTCGCCGATTCGCGCGACAATCCGCCTAACCTGGAAACCCTGGCCCGCGTTGCGCCCGCTGCCGAGGTGATCGCCGGGCCATTCGCCACCGCGACCTTCGCCGGCATCGACTTGGTCGCCCTGTCACCGGGGGTTCCCAAGGAGACGCTGCGGATTGCTGCGGTCGACGTGCCGGTAGTCTCGGAAATCGAATTCTTCGCCGCCGGTGTTTGCGAGCAGGCTCAGGGCTCAAAAATCGTCGCCATCACCGGCAGCAACGGCAAGACGACGACGACCGCGCTGACCGCCCACCTGCTGAACGGTTCCGGCGTGCCGGCCAGCGCTTGCGGCAACATTTCCCCGTCAGCGCTCGATGCCTTGATGGATGCTTTCGATGCCGGCCGGCTGCCGGACGTGTGGGTGGTCGAACTGTCCAGCTTCCAGCTGGAAACGACGCATCACCTGAACGCCGATGCGGCGACCGTGCTCAATGTCTCGGAGGATCACCTCGACCGCTACGACGGCAGCCTGGCAGCGTATGCCGCCGCCAAGTCGCGCGTCTTCCAGGGCAGGGGGGCGATGGTCCTCAATCGCAACGACGACTGGTCGATGGCCAACGGCCGTTGCGGGCGCCGGATGCTGACCTTCGGACTCGACGCCGCGCCGCGCACCGTCGACTACGGGCTGGTCGGCGGTGCGCTGTGCCGGGGCAGCAAGCCGCTGGTCGCGGTCGACGCCCTGAAACTGGCCGGTTTGCACAATGTCGCGAATGCGCTGGCGGCGCTGGCGCTGTGCGACGCCATCGGCGTCGCGCCCGACGGCCTGATCGAGCCACTCAAGTCGTTTGCCGGTCTGCCGCACCGCGTGGAGCCGGTTGCCGAGATCGCGGGGGTTCGCTATGTCGATGACTCCAAGGGGACCAACGTCGGCGCGACGCTCGCCGCGATCGAAGGTCTCGGGTGCAAGGTGGCCATCGTGCTCGGGGGCGAAGGCAAGGGCCAGGACTTCAGCCCGCTGCTGCCGGCGCTGAAGAAGCACGGCCGGGCAGTGGCCCTGATCGGCAGCGCTGCCGAGCAGATCGAGGCGGCACTCGGCGGCTGCGGGTTGCCGGTGCGGCGGACCGGCGACATGGAGGCGGCCGTGCGCTGGCTGGCCGGTGAGGCGCGGAGCGGCGATTGCGTGCTGTTGTCACCGGCCTGCTCCAGCCTCGACATGTACGGCAATTATGCCGAGCGGGCGGCCGCTTTCGTGGCGGCGGTGAGGGGTCTGTCATCATGATGCTCAACGCCCTCGACGCGCCGCGCCGGCAGTTGCCCGAGATCGACTACGCCCTGCTGTGGAGCGTCCTGTTGCTGCTGTTCGCCGGCATGGTCATGGTCTACTCGGCATCGATCGCCATTGCCGAGGCCGGCCGGATGACCGGCCATCAGCCGACCTACTACCTGATCCGCCACGCGATCTTCCTGACAGTCGGGATGGCCGCTGCCGCCGCCGCCTTTCAGGTTCCGATGTCGGTCTGGCAACGTTACGCACCCATGCTCTTCATGATCGGCGTTGTTCTGCTCGCCATCGTCCTGATCCCCGGTATCGGCCGCGACGTCAACGGCGCCCGGCGCTGGCTGCCGCTCGGCATCGTCAACCTGCAGCCTTCGGAACTGATGAAGCTGTTCGCCGTTCTCTATACCGCTGACTACACGGTGCGCAAGATCAATGTCATGCACGATCTGAAGCAGGCCTTCCTGCCGATGTTCGGTGCGATGGCCGTAGTTGGCATGCTGCTGCTCAAGGAGCCCGATTTCGGCGCCTTCGTCGTCATCATTGCGATCGCCATGGGCATCCTGTTCCTTGGCGGGCTCAAGGCGCGCCTGTTTGCCTTGCTCATCGTCGGCCTGCTGGCCGCGTTTGCCGTGCTGATCATCGTCTCGCCTTACCGGCGCGACCGCGTTTTCGGTTTCATGGATCCCTGGGCCGACGCCTTCGGGCGCGGCTATCAGCTTTCGCATTCGCTGATTGCTTTCGGCCGTGGCGAATTGTTCGGCGTCGGCCTGGGCGCCAGCGTCGAGAAGCTGTTTTACCTGCCGGAAGCGCATACCGATTTCCTGCTCGCCGTGATCGCCGAGGAACTGGGCTTCTTCGGGGTGCTGGCAGTGATCGCGCTGTTTGCCCTGGTCGTGCAGCGCGCCTTCGCCATCGGCCGTCAGAGCGTCCAGCTCGACCGCCTCTTTCCGGCGCTGGTCGCCATGGGTACCGGCATCTGGATCGGCGTCCAGTCGTTCATCAACATGGGCGTCAACATGGGTCTGCTGCCGACCAAGGGCCTGACCCTGCCGCTGATGAGCTTCGGCGGCTCCGGCATCCTCGCCAACTGCGTCGTACTGGCGATCCTGCTCCGGGTCGATTGGGAAAATCGCCAATTGATGCGCGGAGGCAAGCTATGACCCGGACGCTTCTCGTGATGGCTGGCGGCACCGGTGGGCATATCTTCCCGGCCCTCGCCGTTGCCGAAAAAATGCGCGGGCGCGGCTGGAATGTCTGCTGGCTGGGCAATCCCGACGGAATGGAAGCGCGCCTGGTACCGCAACGCGGGTTCGAGATGGTGTGGGTCAGGTTCGCCGCGTTGCGCGGCAAGGGTCTGCTGCGCAAACTGCTGTTGCCGTTCAACCTGTTGCGTGGCTTCTGGCAGGCTCAGAAGGCGATCCGCAAGATCAATCCCGACGTGGTTCTCGGCATGGGCGGCTACATCACCTTCCCGGGGGGAATGATGGCATCCCTGCTGGGCAGACCGCTGGTCCTGCATGAACAGAATTCAGTCGCGGGACTGGCCAACCGGGTCCTGGCCGGCGTTGCCGACCGGATCCTTACCGGCTTCCCGGACGTGTTCAAGAAGGGGCTTTGGGTCGGCAATCCGGTGCGCCCGGAGATCGCGGCCGTGGCGCCACCGGCCGAGCGTCTGGCGCAACGGACCGGCGCGCTGCACCTGCTGGTGATCGGCGGCAGTCTTGGGGCGCAGGCGCTGAACGAGACGGTGCCGCTGGGGATGGCCCTGCTTGGCGCAGACGAGCAGCCGCAGATCGTCCATCAGGCTGGCGAGAAGCATATCGAGACGCTCAAGGCCAATTACGCCGCCGTCGGTGTCCAGGCGCACTGCGTCTCGTTCATCGAGGACATGGCCGGTGCCTACGAGTGGGCCGACCTGGTCATTTGCCGTGCCGGCGCGCTGACCATCGCCGAACTGGCAGCGGCCGGCGTGGCGAGCATCCTGGTGCCTTTCCCGCATGCGGTGGACGACCACCAGACCGGTAACGCCAAGTTCCTGGTCAACGTCGGCGGCGCCTTTCTGCTGCCGCAGGCCGAACTGACGCCGGAGGCGATCGCATTGATCCGAAACTACAGCCGCGGTCAACTGCTGGAAATGGCCGAAAAGGCCCGCAGCCTGGCGAGGCCCCAAGCTGCGGACGAACTTGCCGACGTCTGTGTCGAGGTGGCGAAATGAAACACAAGGTCAAGCACATCCACTTTGTCGGTGTCGGCGGCTCGGGAATGAGTGGCATCGCCGAGGTTCTCGCCCACCTCGACTACACGGTAAGCGGATCCGACCTGGCCGCCAGCGCAACGACACGGCGCCTCGAAGGCGAAGGCGTCAGGGTAACCATCGGCCATGCCGCGGGTAACATCGCCGGGGCCGATGCCGTGGTCGTCTCGACGGCGGTCAAGGCCGACAACCCGGAAGTGATTGCTGCTCGCGAACGCCACATACCGGTTGTTCCGCGTGCCCAGATGCTGGCTGAATTGATGCGCCTGAAGCAGGGTATTGCCATCGCCGGAACCCACGGCAAGACGACCACCACCAGCCTGGTGACCAGCATCCTGGCCGAAGGCGGCATCGATCCGACCTTCGTCATCGGTGGCCGGCTGAACGCCGCCGGCGCCAACGCCCGGCTCGGAAACGGCGACTTCCTGGTCGCCGAGGCCGATGAATCGGATGCTTCGTTCCTTTTCCTGTCGCCGGTGATCTCGGTCGTCACCAATATCGACGCGGACCACATGGAAACCTACGGTCATGATTTCGAGCGGCTGAAGGGTGCCTTTGTCGATTTCCTGAACCGGCTGCCCTTCTACGGGGTCGCCGTCCTCTGCGCCGATGACGCCAACGTGCGCGCCATCATGCCGCGGGTTTCCAGGCAGATCGTGACCTACGGCCTGGCGCCCGACTGCAATTTCTACGCCGACAACATCGCCGCCGCCGGTGGCCAGATGCGCTTCGACTGCGTGCGAGTCAACGGATCGGTAACGCGCCTGCCCATCACGCTGAATACCCCGGGCCTGCACAATGTGCTTAATGCCCTGGCCGCCATCGCTGTGGCGACCGAGGTGCAGGTGCCTGACGCTGCCATCGTCAAGGCGCTCGCCGAGTTCAAGGGGGTCGGTCGCCGCTTTCAGCGTTACGGTGAAGTCGCCTTGCCGGCCGGCGGGAGCTTTACGCTGGTTGACGATTACGGCCACCATCCCGTCGAAATGGCGGCGACGCTGGCCGCGGCGCGCGGGGCGTTCCCCGGTCGTCGCCTGGTGCTGGCCTTCCAGCCGCATCGCTATACCCGCACGCGTGACTGCTTCGAGGACTTTGTCAGGGTCTTGTCTACGGTTGACGCACTGCTGCTGGGCGAGATTTATGCCGCCGGCGAGGCGCCGATCGTTGCCGCCAACGGCCGTGGGCTGGCCCGCGCCCTGCGCGTTGCCGGCAAGGTGGAGCCGGTGTTCGTCGAGGATATTACGGCAATGCCGCAGATGATCCTGGAAGTCGCCCGTGACGGTGATGTGGTGTTGACCATGGGCGCCGGCTCGATTGGTGCCGTGCCCGGCAAGTTGCTGCTGGAGGGCAGATGAGCGAGTTCGGCAAAGTGGCAGTTCTCTTCGGTGGCACCTCTGCCGAACGCGAGGTTTCCCTCAACAGCGGGTCGCGGGTACTGGCGGCGCTGCGCAGTCAGGGCATCGATGCTCAGGGCTTCGATCCGGCAGAGCAAGCGCTCGAAGCGCTCAAGAAGTATGACCGCGTCTTCATTGCCCTGCACGGTCGCCATGGCGAGGATGGCACGATCCAAGGTGCGCTCGAGTTGATGGGCGTTCCCTACACCGGCTCCGGTGTGATGGCTTCCGCGCTCGCCATGGACAAGTTCCGTACCAAACTGCTCTGGCAGGCAGCAGGTCTGCCGGTACCCGAGTATGCGTTGTTGACCGCTGCTTCCGACTTTGCCGATGTCGAGGAGGAACTCGGGTTGCCGATCTTCGTCAAGCCGGCACGCGAGGGCTCGTCGATTGGCGTCAGCAAGGTCAAGGAACGGAACGCGCTCCACCTCGCCTACGCCGAAGCAGCGAAACATGATCCGCTCGTCATCGCCGAGAAGGGCGTGATGGGTGGGGAATACACGGTGGGTATCATCGGCTCCGGCGACGACATGATTGCCTTGCCGACGATCAAGATCGAGCCGGCCGCGGAGTTTTACGATTACGAGGCCAAGTACAGTCGCGACGACACGCGCTATCTCTGCCCCTGCGGCTTGCCGGAGGCCAGGGAGGCGGAAATCCGCAAGGGCGCGCTCGAGGCTTTCCGCGTCATTGGCGGCCGGGGTTGGGGGCGGGTCGACTTCCTTCTCGATGAAGAGGGCAATCACTACTTTCTGGAAGTGAATACTTCCCCCGGGATGACCGACCACTCGCTGGTGCCGATGGCCGCATGGGCGGCCGGCATGGACTACCCGACGCTGGTGCGCAGGGTGCTCGAACTGGCGGCCAACGACTGAGACCGTGAATGTGGAACAAACCGCACCTCCTCAATGCCATCGCCGACCTGCTGATTCTCGCGGCGGCGGCGGCGCTGCTCGTGGTGGGAGCGGTGTGGCTGGTGCGTGTGCCCTCGCTGCCGGTACGCCACGTGGTGTTCACCCAGGAACTGCCGCACACGCGACGTGCGGAACTCGAGCAGGCTCTGCCGGCGGCGTTGAAGGGCAACTTCTTCAGCCTCGATCTGGAGGAGGTGCGGGGCACACTGGAGAGACTGCCCTGGGTGCGCAAGGTCGAGCTGCGGCGGGTGTGGCCGGCCGGCCTCGAGGTGAGCATCGAGGAACACCGTCCGGTGGCGCGCTGGGGCGAGGGACGGGGCGAACTGGTCAATTCCTTTGGCGAGGTCTTCGTGGCGACGGCCCCAGCAGACGAAATGGCCTCCCTGCCATTGCTCTATGGCCCATCGGGGACGGCGCCGGAAGTGCTCAAGCGCTATGGGGAATTTGTCGGCAGTTTCAAGGTGCTGGGTCAGAAGCCGCTGCAGGTAACTTTGTCGCCGCGTCTGGCGTGGCAATTGAAGCTGGAAAGCGGAATGGTGGTCGAGATGGGCCGGGAGCAACCGAAATCGCCGGTGGCGATGCGCTTGCAGCGCTTCATCGGGGCCTATCCGGAGACAGTGGGGAGGCGGCCGGTTCGCCCCTTGGTGGTGGATTTGCGATATCCGAATGGATTTGCGATGCGAGTCACGGGTGAAGTCAAGGGAAAGTAGGCATATGAGCAGGGATAACAAGGATCTGATTGTCGGACTGGACATCGGAACTTCCAAGATCGTCGCGCTGGTCGCCGAGATCAATCAGGAGGGACGGCTGAACGTCATCGGCATGGGCTCGCACGATTCTCGCGGGCTCAAGAAGGGCGTCGTGGTGAATATCGAGGAAACCGTGCATGCGATCAGCCGCGTCGTGCAGGAGGTCGAGCTGATGGCCGACTGCAAGGTCAAGGATGTCTACACCGGGATCGCCGGCAGCCATATCAGGAGCTTCAACTCCAACGGCATGGTAGCGATCAAGGACAAGGAAGTAACGGCCAGCGACGTCGAGCGGGTAATCGAGACCGCCAAGGCGATGCCGATCCCGGCCGATCAGGAGATCCTGCACATCCTCACCCAGGAATTCGTCATCGACGGCCAGGATGGCATCCGCGAGCCGATCGGCATGAGCGGCATGCGTCTAGAAGTCAAGGCGCATATCGTCACCGGGGCGGTGTCGGCGGCCCAGAACATCGTCAAGTGCGTTCGCCGCTGCGGACTGGAAGTCAATGACCTCGTGCTGCAGCCGTTGTCTTCAAGCTACGCGGTACTGTCCGAGGATGAGAAGGATCTCGGTGTTTGCCTGATCGACATCGGCGGCGGCACGACCGATCTCGCGGTGTGGACGCAGGGCGCAATTCGTCATACCTCGGTGATTCCGATCGCCGGCGACCAGGTCACCAACGACATCGCAATGGCGCTGCGCACGCCGACCCGCGAGGCCGAGGACATCAAGTGTAAATACGGTTGTGCGCTGTCACAACTTGCCGACCCCGGAGAGAGCATGGAGGTTGCCGGGGTCGATGACCGTCCCAGCCGGAAATTGAGCCGCCGCGCGCTGGCCGATGTGATCCAGCCGCGCGTCGAGGAACTCTACGAACTGATCCAGAACGAACTTCGTCGCGCCGGCTTCGAGGAAGTGCTCTCCTCGGGCATCGTCCTTACCGGTGGCGCCAGCGTCATGCCCGGCATGGTCGAACTGGGCGAAGAGATCTTTCACATGCCGGTCCGCCTTGGCAGTCCGAAATACACCGGGAGCCTGGCCGATGTCGTGCAGTGTCCGCGCTTCTCCACGGCATTCGGCCTGCTGCTCGAAGCCCAGGCACAGCGCAAGCGCGGCCAGAAGATAAAGGAAAAGCAGAACGTCAAGGATGTCTTTGATGGCATGAAGTCGTGGTTTGCGAAGAACTTTTGAGTGTTTTTTTGTGTTTTTTCAGAGGAGAAAGCCATGTTTGAAATCATCGAGAAGGACGAAGAGTGCGGCACGATCATCAAGGTGTTCGGTGTCGGTGGTGCGGGTGGCAATGCCATCGAGCACATGATTCAGGAGGGAGTCAGCGGTGTTGCGTTCATCGCCGCCAATACGGATGCGCAGGCGCTGAGCCGCAACACGGCGGCCAGCAAACTGTCGTTCGGTACCACGGGCCTCGGCGCCGGCGCCAAGCCGGAAGCCGGCCAGGCCGCGGCCGAAGCGCATCGCGAAGAAATCCGTGAGTCGCTGGAAGGTGCGCATATGGCCTTCATCACCGCCGGCATGGGTGGTGGGACAGGCACCGGCGCCGCCCCGGTGGTGGCCGAAATTGCCCGCGAAATGGGAATCCTGACTGTCGGTGTCGTGACCAAGCCGTTCAGTTTCGAGGGCAACAAGCGGATGAAGGCCGCCGAGGCGGGAATCACCGAGTTCTCCAAGCACGTTGACTCGCTGATCGTCATCCTCAACGACAAGCTGATGGAAGTCATGGGCGATGATGCCCCTGTCGAGCAGTGTTTCAAGGCGGCCGACGATGTGCTGAAGAACGCGGTCGGCGGCATTGCCGAAATCATCACTTACCCAGGCCTGGTCAATGTTGATTTCGAGGACGTGCGTACGGTGATGGGGGAAATGGGGCGTGCCATGATGGGTTCAGCCTCGGCGGCCGGCGTCGACCGCGCGCGCATCGCCGCCGAGCAGGCAGTCGCCTCGCCGCTCCTGGAAGGTGTCAATCTTTCAGGCGCCAAGGGGGTGCTGGTGAACATCACCGCAGCCAAGAGCGGCTTGCGGATGAAGGAAGTCAACGAAGTGATGAACACCGTCAAGGCATTTGCCGCCGAAGACGCGCACATCATCTTCGGCGCGGTTTATGACGAGATGATGGAGGATGCCCTGCGGGTCACGGTGGTGGCGACCGGTCTTGGCCGGGTTGCCGCCGTTGCCCGCAGCAAGCCGGAAGTGTTTACCCAGCCGGTACTGGTTCAGACCCAGGCGACTGGCACGCACGACGCCGTCGCCTTTGGTGCCGGCCCGGCCATCGACTACGAACAGCTTTCCAGGGAGCCGGCTGTCACTCGCTCGCGGCGCAACGTTACCGTTGAAGCCTTGGCCAACAGCGGCGTTGACCGTTACGATATCCCGGCTTTCCTCCGCAAGCAGGCTGATTAAAGCGTAACAAAACCTTTCTCTGAAAAAGGGCGGCGACGGCTTGTGTTACAATCCGTCGCCCTCCCCAATCATTCAGACACTTAGCATGCTTAAGCAACGCACGCTCAAGACCGTTATCCGCGCCTCCGGCGTCGGCTTGCATGGGGGTGTCAAGGTCAACATGACTCTCCGTCCGGCTGCTCCGAACAGCGGGATCGTTTTCCGGCGCACCGATCTGCCGGAACCAGTGGATATCCCTGCCACGGCCTTCATGGTCGGCGATACGCGGATGTGTTCGTGCCTGGAAAAGGCGGGGATCAAGGTTGGCACCGTCGAGCACCTGATGTCGGCGTTTGCCGGCCTTGGCATCGACAACGCCTGGGTCGATCTGGATGCGCCGGAAGTGCCCATCCTCGATGGCTCGGCTTCGCCTTTCGTCTTCCTGATTCAGTCGGCGGGCGTAGAGGAGCAGAATGCCGCCAAGAAGTTCATTCGCGTCACCCGGTCCGTCGAGGTTCGCGACGGCGACAAATGGGCGCGCTTCGAGCCTTATGACGGCTACAAGCTGGCCTTCTCGATCATTTTCAATCATCCGGCGATCGACAAGTCGGCGCAGAAGTCCGAAATCGATTTCGCCGAGCATTCCTACGTTCGCGAAGTGGCCCGCGCACGCACCTTCGGATTCATGCAGGAAGTCGAATACCTGCGCGAAAGCGGACTCGCCCTCGGCGGTGGGCTGGAGAATGCAATCGTTCTCGACGAGTTCCGCGTTCTCAACCAGGATGGCCTGCGCTACGGCGACGAGTTCGTCAAGCACAAGATTCTCGATGCCATCGGCGACCTTTACCTGCTTGGCCATCCGCTGCTGGCAGCCTATTCGTCGCACAAGGGAGGGCATGCGCTCAACAACATGCTTGCCCGCGAACTGCTCGAGCAGCGCGAATCCTGGGAGTTGGTGACTTTCGAACAGGCGGAGCGGGCGCCTGCGGGCGTGACCCGCTGGCTGAACCAGTACACATAGTCCCACATGTGGCTGCTGCGCCTGCTTGCAGTCATTCTGCTGGTCGCCATCGGCGCCGGCCTGCTGATCTATGCCATCAGTGGCAACCGCGGTTACCTGCTGCTTTCCTGGCGGCTCTTTCGCTACGGAATCGTCTTTGCGCTTATTGTTTTCGCGCTGATGATCATCGAGCGGATCGCTGTCATTCCAGTCTAACGGCACGCGCCAGCAACCCATCCAGTGCCTTGCGCAGCGGCCCGTCCGGCAGGCTCGCCGAGGCTGATCTGAGCGCCGCACAGGCTCCTGCGGAGAGGGGCTTTGTGGTCGAAGGCATTGATTGAAAGGGGATTTGGCGGGGTTGAACTTTCACCTCGATGCGGTTACACTCCGCGCCTCCCTTGGATAACTCGCCGCACAAGCGCTGATTCAACTGGCGGATCTTGGCGGCGACAGCGCCATTGTCGGCGTGGATAACGACTTTCCCCGACTTGTAGTTGGCAATGTGGGCGACGTCGCGCAGTCCCCTCGGGGCAGCCGCTTCGAAGCGCCGCGCCAAGTCAAGCAGCAGTCTGGCATGGGCGATCACCCTGCCGGCGCCCGAATCATTGTCAAGATAGTGCTCAAGCGTGCTGGTCATAGGAGGTTCAGTGCAGATCATTCTCGTTTCCCGCCACCTCAAGGCAGCGCGGACAGTCACCATTATGCCTCGCCATCTGGCGATTGCGGGCTGTGCGTTCATCGCTCTCGTCATCGCGGCGGCGGCGGGCCTTTCGTCCCTATCCGCCCGCTCGGGGGCCTTCGACACCGGGCAGGGCATCATTTCACAAGAACAGGAAACTCACCGTGCCCAGCAGTACGTCAACAACAACTTGCAGTTGATGGCCACGCGTCTTGGCGAGTTGCAGGCGCAGCTCCTGCATCTGGACACCCTCGGCGAACGTCTCTCGGCTCTTGCCGGAATCAAGCGTGAAGCGCCGCCGGGGCGTCGACCGCAGGGCGGACAAGGCGGCGCTTTCGTGCCGGCGCCACTGGGGGCCGAGGAGCTGCAGCGCGAAATCGATCTCCTGTCCCGGCAAGTCGATCTGCGAACCGACGAACTGGCCGTGCTCGAATCCCGTTTCCTGGAGAAACGGGTCAGGGAGCGCCTGATGCCGACTACCCTGCCGGTCAGGGAAGCGTATCTCGGCTCGCCGTTCGGCCATCGCAGCGATCCGATTCTCGGCCAGCGGGCGATGCACGAGGGAATCGACTTCAATGCCGAACCAGGTACGCCGGTTGTCGCGGCCGCCGACGGCGTGGTGCTGTCCGCGGCTTATCAGAACGATTTCGGCAACATGATCGAAGTTGACCATGGCGATGGCCTGACCACCCGCTACGCCCACCTTACGCGGATGAATGCCAGGCCTGGCAGTCTGGTCAAGCGCGGCGAAGTGATCGGTGCGGTCGGCAGCACGGGCCGTACGACCGGCCCGCACCTGCATTTCGAGGTGCGCATGCTGGGTGTCGCGCAGAATCCGGCGCACTTCCTCAAGCAAGGCGAGGAATATGCGATGCTCAGGCGGCGCTGAGGCGTTCAGCGAAGCCTGTCCAGGTCGTCGCCGTCGGCCGCGGTCTGCGTGCTAGAATTAATAATTTGCCGCACCCCGCGCAACCAGACACCATCGCGATGATCTCCGGCCTACTCAGAAAAGTCTTCGGCAGCCGCAACGACCGGCTGATTAAGCAATACGCTCAGACTGTCAAGCGCATCAATGCGTTCGAGCCTGCCATCCAGGCGCTGAGCGACGAACAACTGCGGGCCAAGACCGCCGAGTTCCGCGAGCGCCACGCTCGGGGCGAGTCGCTCGATGACCTGCTGCCCGAAGCCTTTGCAGTCGTTCGCGAGGCCGGCAAGCGCGAACTCGGGATGCGCCATTTCGACGTCCAGTTGATCGGTGGCATGGTCCTGCATTACGGCAAGATCGCCGAAATGCGGACCGGCGAAGGCAAGACGCTGGTCGCCACGCTGCCGTCCTATCTGAACGCCATTTCCGGCAAGGGCGTGCATGTCATCACGGTCAACGACTACCTGGCTGGCCGTGACGCCGAGTGGATGGGGCGCCTGCACCGCTTTCTCGGGCTTACTGTCGGTTGCAACCTGTCGCAGATGGACCATGAGGCCAAGCAGGCGGCCTACGCCGCCGACATCACCTACGGCACCAACAACGAGTTCGGCTTCGACTATCTGCGCGACAACATGGTCTATTCCACCGAGCAACGCGTGCAGCGCGGCCTCAACTACGCCATCGTCGACGAGGTGGATTCCATCCTGATCGACGAAGCACGGACGCCGCTAATCATTTCGGGCCAGGCCGAAGATCACACCGATCTCTATCTGCGCATGAAGGATGTCGTGCCCAAGCTGACGCGGGCGATGGAGGAGAAGGGCGAGGGTGATTACTGGGTAGACGAGAAAGGCCATCAGGTTCATCTCTCGGAAGCCGGTTACGAGCGTGCCGAGGATCTTCTGCTCGAGCACGGCCTGCTGCAGGAAGGCCGCAGCCTCTACGACGCCGCGAACATCACGCTGATGCATCATCTCAATGCCGCCCTGCGTGCGCTGACGCTGTTCCAGAAGGACCAGCAATATGTGGTACAGAATGGTGAGGTGGTCATCGTCGACGAATTCACCGGCCGCCTGATGGCCGGCCGGCGCTGGTCGGATGGTCTGCACCAGGCGGTCGAGGCCAAGGAAGGCGTGCAGATCCAGGCCGAGAACCAGACGCTGGCTTCGATCACCTTCCAGAATTATTTCCGCATGTACGGCAAACTGTCCGGCATGACCGGCACGGCCGATACCGAGGCCTACGAATTCCAGCAGATCTACGGCCTCGAAACCGTCGTCATCCCGACGCATCGGCCGATGGTGCGCAAGGACATGAACGACCTGGTGTACAAGACCGCCCAGGAGAAATATGCAGCAATCATCGCCGACATTACGAATTGTTCGGCGCGGGGCCAGCCGGTCTTGGTCGGAACGACGTCGATCGAAAACTCCGAGTTGCTGTCCGGCCTGCTCGACAAGGAGAAGTTGCCGCATTCGGTGCTCAACGCCAAGCAGCACGCCCGCGAAGCCGAAATCGTCATCGAGGCCGGTCGACCGGGGCAGATCACCATCGCCACCAACATGGCCGGTCGTGGTACCGACATCGTTCTCGGCGGCAGCATCGAGAAGGCGATTTCGGTCGTCAAGCATGACGAGTCGCTGCCGGCGGCCGAGCGCGAAGCGACGATGGCCCGCATGCGCGCCGACTGGCAGAAGCTGCACAACCAAGTAGTTGCTGCCGGCGGTTTGCACATCATCGGTTCCGAGCGCCACGAGTCGCGGCGCATCGACAACCAGTTGCGTGGGCGGTCCGGGCGCCAGGGGGACCCGGGATCGTCGCGCTTCTACCTGTCGCTCGACGACCCGTTGCTGCGCATCTTCGCCGGCGAGCGCCTGCGCGCCATCATGGACAGGCTCAAGATGCCCGAGGGCGAGGCGATCGAGCACCCGCTCGTCACGCGTTCGCTGGAATCGGCGCAGCGCAAGGTCGAAGCCCGCAACTTCGACATCCGCAAGCAGTTGCTGGAATATGACGATGTCGCCAACGACCAGCGCAAGGTCATCTACCAGCAGCGCAACGAACTGCTGGAAACCGACGATATTTCCGAGACCATAACGGCCATGCGCCATGCCGTCATTGCCGAGATCTTCCGCGCCCATGTTCCGGCCGACTCGATCGAGGAACAGTGGGACATGGCCGGACTGGAGCGGGCGCTCGCTTCCGACCTGCAGATCGTCGCCCCGGTGGCTGACTGGGTCAAGAACGAGCCGGCGCTGTCCGATGCGGAAATACTCGCCCGCATCACCGAGGGCGCCGACAGCGCCTACCAGGGCAAGGTCGATCTGGTCGGGGGCGAGAGTTTCCACCAGTTCGAGCGCAACGTCATGCTGCAGAGTCTAGACGCGCACTGGCGCGAACATCTGGCTGCGCTCGATCACCTGCGCCAGGGTATCCATCTGCGCGGCTATGCCCAGAAGAATCCCAAGCAGGAGTACAAGCGCGAGGCCTTCGAACTGTTCGAGGCCTTGCTCGATCAGGTGCGCAAGGAGGTTACCCGTGTCGTGTTCACGGTGCAGATCCGTTCACAGGAAGATGTCGAGGAAACGGTTCCGCACGCCGACGTGCATAACGTCGAGTATCGGCATGCCAGTTACGACGAGGCACCGGGCGGGAGTGGCGACGAGGCGCCGCCGCAGCGACCGGTTCAGGCCGGGGTCAAGGTCGGGCGCAACGATCCCTGCCCGTGCGGCAGTGGAAAGAAATACAAATACTGCCACGGAAAACTGTCCTGACGCATCGAGGCACCCACGGGGTGCCTCGATGTTTTTGGAGTGAATGCAATGCCAGTGAATTACACCACCCCTGCCGCCGACCGGCTCTTTCCGGTTGCCGGTGTTCGACTCGGTGTCGCCGAGGCCGGGATCCGCAAGCAGGACCGCCGTGATCTGGCACTACTTGCGCTCGACACCGGGTGCACGGTCGCCGGCGTATTCACCCGGAACCGCTTCTGTGCGGCGCCGGTGCACCTTTGTCGCGATCATCTGGCGGGCGGCAAGGAAATCCGTGCGCTGGTCATCAATACCGGCATCGCCAATGCCGGCACCGGCGAGCCCGGCCGTCAGGCCGCTCAGGCCACGTGCGAAGCGGTCGGCGAACTGCTTGGAGTTGCACCCGAACAGGTGCTGCCGTTCTCGACCGGCGTGATCCTTGAAAACCTGCCGGTCGACCGCATCAGGGCGGGCTTGCCGGCCGCGCTGGCCGATCTCAAGGTCGACAACTGGCATGCCGCCGCGCACGCGATCATGACTACCGACACCGTCGCCAAGGCCGCTTCGCGCACGGTTGCGGTCGACGGCAAAATTGTGACCATTTCCGGCATGTCCAAGGGCGCCGGCATGATCAGGCCGAACATGGCGACCATGCTCGGCTTTCTCGCCACCGATGCCGGTATAGCCCAGCCCATGCTCGACGAGCTGGTCAAGGAGGCCGCCGACGATTCGTTCAACTGCATTACCGTCGATGGCGACACGTCGACCAACGATTCCTTCATCATGATTGCCAGCGGCCGGTCGGGCGCGGTGTTTGCCGAAGAGTCCGATGCCGGCTGGGCCGAGGTCAGGACGGCGATCGTCGCCGTGGCGGTCGAGCTGGCCCAGGCTATCGTCCGCGACGGCGAGGGGGCGACCAAGTTCATCACAGTGGCGGTCGCTGGCGGCAAGGATAGCGATGAATGCCGTCAGGTTGGCTATGCGATCGGCCACTCGCCGCTGGTCAAGACCGCCTTCTTCGCTTCCGACCCGAACCTCGGGCGCATTCTCGCCGCCATCGGCTATGCCGGAATTGCCGACCTCGATGTCGACGGCGTCAGGGTCTGGCTCGACGACGTGTTGGTCGCCGAGCATGGCGGTCGGGCCGAGGCTTATCAAGAGGAGGATGGCGCACGCGTGATGAAGCACGCCGAAATCACAGTCCGGGTCGATCTCGGTCGCGGAAATGCTTCGGCGACGGTCTATACGTGCGATTTCTCCTACGACTACGTCAAAATCAATGCCGACTACCGGAGTTAGGCGGCCATGACCACCCTCCGCCAGGATCTGACCCGTACGACGCTGGCCGTCATTTGCATCCTGTTGCTGATTGCAGCTTCGCTCTGGGTGTTGCGTCCGTTTCTGGCGGCGACGGTCTGGGCGGCTATGCTGGTGGTCGCGAGCTGGCCGCTCCTCAAGTCGCTGGAAGCGCGACTGGGAGGCCGGCGCGGATCTGCGGTCACGGTAATGACGCTCGCCATGCTGCTGTTGCTGGTCGTACCGCTCGGGCTGGCGATCGACACCATCGCCGAGCATGCCGAGCAGGTGACGGACGCAGTTAAGGCCGTGGCTGCGTCGGGATTGCCCCGTCCACCGCAATGGGTGGGCAAACTGCCGCTGGTCGGCGACAAGGCAGCGGCAAGCTGGGGGCAGCTGGCTGATGCCGGACCGGCGGGCCTCCTGGCCAGGTTTGCTCCCCACCTGACTGAAGCCGCCAAGTGGGTGTTTGGGCAGGCCGGGAGTGTCGGCGGCGTGCTGATCCAGTTTTTTCTGGTCGTCGTCCTGTCGGCGATCATGTACGCCAACGGCGAAGCGGGGGCCCGCATGGTACTGCGGTTTGGCAGGCGCCTTGCGGGAGAGCGCGGAGAAAACTCGATCATCCTTGCCGGCCAGGCGATTCGCGGCGTCGCGCTGGGCGTCGGCGTGACGGCGATAATTCAGACCGTGCTCGGCGGCATCGGCCTGGCGGTAGCCGGCGTTCCCTTTGCCTCGCTGCTGGCGGCGGTCATGCTGATGTTCTGTATCGCCCAGTTGGGGCCGTCGCTGGTGCTCTTTCCGGCGGTCGCCTGGATGTACTGGATGGGCGACACGGGCTGGGCAACCCTTTTGCTGATCTGGAGCATCTTCGTCGGGACCATGGACAACTTCCTGCGCCCCTTCCTGATCAAGAAGGGGGCGGATCTGCCCCTGCTGCTGATCTTCGCCGGTGTCATCGGCGGCATGCTCGGCTTCGGACTGGTCGGCATCTTCGTCGGGCCGGTGGTACTGGCCGTCACCTACACGCTGATGCTGGCGTGGATCGAGGATGCCCTGGGCAAGGACGCCGCCGACCCGTCAGACGCGGCGTAGTCGGATCATCCGGAACCAGCCGCCAGCCAGCGCCGGTTGGTCAAGTTCTACCTTCAGGCCGGGTGCCGCCACCAGCAGCGATTCGAACACGACATCCAGGCGCGTGGCGAGGCGGCTGACCAGCGGGTTCGCCAGGCGCCGCAGCAACGCCGGCTCGCCGGGACGCAGGAACTTGTCGAAGACCAGCGCCTGGCCACCCGGGCGCAGCACCCGCGCGATCTCGCCGAGGCACTTGGCGGGGTCGGGAACGACCGCCAGGATCAGGTGCAATACCGCGACATGGAAACTGCTCGCGGCAAAGGGCAGGTTCTGTGCGTCTCCCAGGACCGGCGCGAAATCGACATGGCTGGCACGCGGGATGGCGCGGCGCAGCATGGCATGGGTGAGGTCGAGGCCGATGTAATGATGGTGGACGGGCAGGTGCGGCAGGTCGAGACCGGTGCCGACTCCCGCCAGCAGGACCCTGCCCGGCGCTTCAGGCAGAACCGACAGGCTGTTCTTGCGCGCGACCTGCGTGGCCCGAGAGATCGCGGTATCGTAGAAAGGCGCGATCAGCGTATAGCTGTTTGTCAGGCTCAATGCAGGACCCGCGGAATCGCCAGTACGAACTCGGGAATCTCGGCCTCGAAACGGGTTCCGTCCTCGCCGACCATCTGGTAGGTGCCTTTCATCGTTCCGACAGGCGTGGTGAGAACGCAACCGCTCAGGTACTCGAAGGCTTCACCTGGCTTCAGCAGCGGCTGCTGGCCGACGACGCCAAGGCCGCTAACTTCCTGGACCTCGCCGCTGGCGTTGGTGATGATCCAATGGCGCGAAATCAGTTGCGCCGGCAGTTGGCCGACGTTGGCGATGGTGATCGTGTAGGCAAAGACGAAGCGGTCATCTTCCGGGCTCGACTGGTCGGGCAGGTAGTGCGAAACCGGCTTGACTTCGATGCGGAAATTCTCGGGGTTGGGCATGGGATAAGTTCTATTGTCGTGGTTCAGGCAAGCGTCGGGTCAACCCGCAATCCGTCATTGCCCCGAGCCTCCGCTCGGCCAACGACGCCAGGTTGGGCGAGGAGGTCGCCAGCGCCATCACCACGGGCGCCGACTCTTTCCACTTCGACGTAATCGACAGCCATTATGTTCCCGACCTGACCTCGGGCCGATGGTCTGCGAAGCGATCCGCCGGGAGCACTTGATCGTCGCGCCGGTCGACCGCATCATCGCCCATTTTGCCAGTGCCCGGGGGCGAATATCGTGACTTTTCGTCCGGAAGTCGGCCAGCATGGCAATCGCATTGCACACAGGAAGCCGCATCCGGTGTCGTCGGCACTGGTGGCTGTTCCGTATCCGGCAGCCATGGCGAGATCTGGCCGGTGGACAGCGCCGCTGACGATGCGCTAGTATCGCATCTGTCTACTGCCTTGCTCGGCGCTCACCCTTGAAATCCTCAAGAACGAATGACGACACTGACCACCTGGAATGAAGTGCACGGCTGGCGTCGCTGGCGCTCCTGACTTCCTTCGCGCGCCTGCTCGGCGCAATGCACCAGGTCGCAACACACCCGTCATTTTCGAGGCTTCCCGATGACTGAAACCGAATTCAACACGCTTGCCGCGCAGGGCTACAACCGCATCCCGGTCACACTGGAGACGTTTGCCGACCTCGACACGCCGCTCTCGATCTACCTGAAGCTGGCCAATGGACCCTACTCGTACCTGCTCGAATCGGTGCAGGGCGGCGAACGTTTCGGCCGTTACTCGATCATCGGCCTCGCCGCGTCGACGCGCATCGTCGTCCACGGTCACCAGGTGCTGGTGCTGACCGGCAACCGGATCGCCGAGCGCGAGGACGATACCAATCCGCTCGAATTCATCGGCAAGTTCATGCAGCGCTTCCGCGCCGCGCCGCAGGCCGGGCTGCCCCGCCCCTGCGGCGGCCTGGTCGGCTGCTTCGGCTACGACACCGTGCGCTACGTCGAGACTCGGCTGACCCGCACGCGCAAGCCCGACGAAATCGGCACGCCGGATATCGGGTTGCTGCTCTCCGAGGAAATCGCCGTGGTCGACAACCTTTCCGGCAAATTGACCCTGGTCGCCTATGCCGAACCGGGTTTCCCCGGCGCCTGGCAGAAAGCCCGGGCGCGCCTGAAAGACTTGTTGGGCAGGCTGCGCACCCCGGCTGCCATCCCCGGCGAGCAGCCGGTGCATTCCGGGCCGGCGGTCTCCATATTCGGTGAGGCCGCCTTCAAGAAGGCTGTCGTCAGGGCCAAGGACTACATTACCGAAGGCGACATCATGCAGGTCGTCCTCTCGCAACGCATGACCAAGACCTTCCACGCCAGTCCGCTGGCACTCTACCGTGCGCTGCGCAGCCTCAACCCATCGCCCTACATGTTCTACTTCGATTTCGAGGATTTTCATGTCGTCGGCGCCTCACCGGAGATACTCGTCCGTCTCGAGGGTGATCGCGTCACCGTGCGTCCGATCGCCGGCACCCGCAAGCGCGGCGCGTCGCCCGAAGAGGACGCCACCCTTGCCGCCGAGCTACTGGCCGACGAAAAGGAGCGCGCCGAACACACGCAGTTGCTCGACCTCGGGCGCAACGACTGCGGTCGCGTCGCCCGGATCGGCAGCGTCAAGCTTACCGAGAACATGATCGTCGAGCGCTACTCGCACGTGATGCACATTGTCTCGAACGTCGAAGGCCGTCTGCAACAGGGGTTGAACGCGCTCGACGTGCTGCGCGCGACTTTCCCGGCGGGAACCGTCTCCGGCGCGCCGAAGGTGCGGGCCATGGAAATCATCGACGAGCTCGAACCGGTCAAGCGCGGCATCTATGCCGGTGCAGTCGGCTACCTTGGGTTCAATGGCGACATGGACCTGGCGATTGCGATCCGCACGGCGGTGGTCAAGGACAAGCAACTGCATGTCCAGGCCGGCGCCGGCATCGTCGCCGATTCCGATCCCAATTCGGAGTGGACCGAGACCCAGAACAAGGCCCGCGCGGTGCTGCGCGCTGCGGAACTGGCGGAGCAGGGACTGGACACCCGTCTCGACTGATCCCGGAGAGGCGACGATGGCGCCTGGTCGGGCCGCAACGATTACAGCGCCGGCGCGCGGCTGTTCACGATGTCGGCGTGGCTGCGCCAGGTCGAAGCGGAAAGTGGTTCGGGAGCGCGGAAAGTCCGGTCCGGAAGGGGGGCAGCAGCAAGCTGACTGCTTATACAGGCAGCGGCGCAGGTTGTAGAATGCGCTGCGGTACTGGTGCATTGGTCGAGGGGGAGAAGCGGATGGATCTCATGGCGGACATTGATCTGGCCATAAAGACGCACACGCAGTGGATGTCGCAGCTCAGACAGACGGTGCTCGACGCGCTGTCGGGAATCGACGTGCAGAGCATTCGCGCCGACGGCCACTGCGAGTTCGGCAAGTGGCTGTTTGGCCCGGGCCTCTCGGCGGACGACCGCCTGACGGATCACTACCTTGAGGTTCGCCGCCTGCACACGGAATTTCACGAGCTTTCCGGACGGATCGTCGAACGGGCGGCGGTGGGCCAGGTGGCCGAGGCCTACACGCTGCTCTACGGGGAATACATCACCCTGTCCGGCAGACTGGTCCTGGCGCTGCGAGCATGGCAGGCGAGCCTGCTGGGGTTCTGATCGCCCGACTTGCGGGAGCGAACGGAGGACGTTCGGCCCGATGGCAGTCACTCCCGGCTACCTGCCGTGCGCCGCGTGTGATGGTTTGAGTGAAGCCGATCTGGGCGACAATGCCGCTCTTCGCGCGCGATACCGGAGAATCAGCGCGAGGGTAGCGGAATGACTTGCCGGTGCGGAATATCGGCCCGGACATTCTGGAACGGAAGCCACGCAGAACAAGAGAATAGTCGCGACATGCTGCTGATGATCGATAAAAAATAGCCCGACTCACTCTGTCTAAGTCAATCTCACAAAGCCGCTCTGAGGGGGCTTTATCGTTCGATACTTGTCTCACGTAGTATCACCCAGACGCACCGCAGCTTGAGAAAAACCGGAAAAATTACCGGATAAGCCTTTTTCAAATTGATCCTTATCCAGTAAATGGCTGTACCCCTTACAGACACCAAGGTTCGTAACGCGAAGCCGGCCGAGAAGCCTTACAAGCTTCAGGATGGACATGGCCTCTATCCCGATGTACGGCCGAGCGGTGCGAAAGTCTGGCGGTATCGCTACTGGATCACGCCTCAGAAGGGCGGCATCTACACCATTGGCGAGTACCCGGCAGTTCCGCTTGCGGATGCCAGAAAATCCTGTGAGTGGGCGCGAGAGCAGGTCAAGCTTTGGCTGAATCCGACCATTGTTAAGCAGGCCGAGAGGGTGCGTCGAATCGACGAGGTTGCCGATACGTTCGAAGCTGTTGCCTTGGAGTGGACTGAGCACAACCGCGAACACTGGTCGGCAAGGTATTGCAACCAAGCTGACAACTACCTCAAGAGCGACGTTTTTCCGCAAATCGGATCACTGCCGATCCGCTCGGTCGAGGCGGCGCATCTGTTGCCCATAAATTCACATTCAAGTACACGGCGGGATGGGCTTCATCGAAGAAACCGGAGCCGCGCAGTATTACCGCGACTCTCGTATTTCGGCAATTTATGAGGCACTACGGGCATCCAGGCCAATGACCTGATTAGGCGACGGCCCGTTGATACTGCAACGGGCGGACGAGTATTTTCCAAAATACTCCGCGGCACCCTGTAGAGAAAAAGCTTTGTCACGATCGCCGCCATGGTTACGCTAGCGGCGTGGCTTCGGTAGAGTTTGAGAAGCAGTATTTCTACCGGTTTGAGAGCATCTACTGAAACTGGGGCGATTCAATATTCCTGATTACCAATAAAGTCTGGGCCGCACGAAAACTCTCAGCAAATCATATTTAAATTGAGAATTCCTCTTCTTTGGATTGTCCGCATGCATTTCAAATTGCCAGCTATATTCCTTCTATGCCTTGTATTGGTGGCCGCACCTTCTTTTGCGAGTCAGCCGACTTGGGTTGGCGTAGAAATTCGAAGTTTTGCGCAAGCCAAAGAGAACTCCGACGTGATCTATGCAACGGACTCTGTGGCGCTTTTCAGGTCAACCGACAGGGGACAAAGTTGGGAACCCGTTAGAACGCCAAACGGTGCGGTATACCAGAAGGTGTCGGTAGTACCGGAGAATCATCAGCACTTGGTCTTGTGGGGCGAAGGTTTCGCACAAACCACCTCACTTGAATACCTGGAATCCATTGATGGTGGAAACACGTGGAATGAGGTGCCCCCGGTTTTAGTGCCAAGGTCGTTTTAGTAAAAGTCCTTGGGTTACGCTGTTAAAGACATTCTTCGGTAGTCGGTTGGGCGGAGGTATTTTCCCGATGCTCGGCCGCGAACTCTGCCG
>Ga0208938_1000119_pt1 | contig 77966 bp, 68 predicted proteins | sample AD_UKC125_MetaG_FD_184434 | JGI IMG/M metagenome (GOLD analysis project Ga0208938, IMG submission 184434) | Active sludge microbial communities of municipal wastewater-treating anaerobic digesters from USA - AD_UKC125_MetaG (SPAdes) (version 2) | ecosystem: Engineered > Bioreactor > Anaerobic >... | reverse complement strand
TACGCCGCACACCCCGAACGCTTCCGAACACCCCCCAAGATCAAGACTCCACTAGCCCTAACCGCCCTCAACCACCAAAAGACCGAACACCGACTCCAAACAGCTTGACACCTTCCGCTCGGCGTGTTTGAGAGCCGTGGCACTGGGGCCCGAGGCTGTGAAAGGCGCCTAGTGCTCATTTCTAGCCCGCGACCGCGTGGCTGACGCCGAGCGCTGCTGGGATACACCAGCAGTTGCCTTGTGCCCGATGCGACCGACGCTGCAGAGCGGAAGGATTTGCCCAGGGTTCGGGTCTGGGAGAGGGTTTAGGCATGACTGCCGTTGATTTCTACTTCGATCCCGTGTGCCCGTGGGCATGGATGACCTCGCGCTGGATGTTGGAGGTGCAGCAGGTGCGCGACATCGACGTCACCTGGCATGTTATGAGCCTGTCCGTGCTCAACGACGGCCGCGAACTCCCCGAGGAGTACGTCGACCTCCTGCAGAAGGCGTGGGGTCCGGTGCGGGTGGTCATTGCCGCGCAGCAGAAGTACGGCCCGGAGGTCACCCTGGATCTGTACACGGCGCTGGGCACCGAGTTCCATCTCAGCGGGAATCGGGACTTCGACGACGCCATCGGCAAGGCGCTGGTCGCTGCCAGCCTGGACCCGGCACTGGTCGACGCCGCTCACAGCACTGAGTACGACGAGGCGCTGCGCACCTCCCACCATCGCGGGATGGATCCGGTGGGTCAGGACGTCGGTACCCCCGTGATCCACGTGCCCGGTCCGGACGGCCCCGTCGCCTTCTTCGGGCCGGTCGTGGCGCCGGCACCCAAGGGCGAGGCGGCGGGCAAACTGTGGGACGGGGTGCTGCTCGTGGCCGCGACGCCGGGATTCTTCGAGCTCAAGCGCAGCCGTGACGTCGAGCCGATCTTCGACTGACTCGTACCCTGTAATGGTGCAGTCCGTCTACCCGCAGCTCGAGCGCGTCCTTTCGCAGGTCCGCAAACCCATCCAATACGTGGGCGGGGAACTCAACGCCACGACCAAGGCCTGGGAATCCGTGTCCGTGCGCTGGGCGTTGATGTATCCCGACGCCTATGAGATCGGCCTGCCCAACCAGGGCCTACAGATCCTCTACGAAGTGCTCAACGAGCGGACCGACACTCTGGCTGAACGCACCTATTCGGTGTGGCCGGACATGGAGGAGGTGATGCGCAGCCACGGCATCCCGCAGTTCACCGTGGAGTCGCACCGGCCGGTCCGGGCCTTCGACGTGCTGGGAGTGTCGTTCGCCACCGAGTTGGGGTACACGAACCTGTTGACGGCGCTGGATCTCGCAGGCATTCCGCTGCATGCCGTGGATCGCGCCGACGGCGACCCGATCGTGCTGGCCGGTGGGCATGCGGCCTTCAACCCGGAGCCGATCGCCGACTTCATCGACGCCGCGGTCGTCGGCGATGGTGAGCAGGCAGTGCTGGCGCTGACAGACCTGATCCGCGATGCCAAGGCGCAAGGGTCGACGCGGGCGCAGATTCTGGACCGCATCGCTGCCTCGGGCATCGCATATGTGCCCAGCCGGCACGAAGTCAGTTATCTGCCCGACGGTCGTATCCACCGCGTGGTGCCGGTGACCGCCGACGTGCCCTGGCGGGTCGCCAAGCACACGGTGAGCGACCTCGACGAGTGGCCTTACCCCAAGCAACCGCTGGTCCCGCTGGCCGAGACCGTCCACGAGCGGGCCAGCGTGGAGATCTTCCGGGGCTGCACACGCGGCTGCCGCTTCTGTCAGGCGGGCATGATCACCCGGCCGGTGCGGGAGCGTTCCAAGGCCACCGTGGCGCAGATGGTGCAGACGTCGCTGGCCGCGACCGGCTTCGAGGAGGCTGGACTGCTGAGCCTGTCGAGCGCAGACCACTCCGAGATCGGGGACATCGCCAAGGGCCTGGCCGACATCTACGAGGGCACCAACACGGGGCTGTCCCTGCCGAGCACCAGGGTCGACGCGTTCAACATCGACCTGGCCAACGAGCTGTCGCGCAATGGCCGTCGCTCCGGGCTGACCTTCGCCCCCGAGGGTGGGTCGGAACGGATGCGCAAGGTGATCAACAAGATGGTCACCGAGGAGGACCTGATCCGCACGGTCGCCGCAGCCTACGGGGCCGGCTGGCGGCAGGTGAAGCTGTACTTCATGTGCGGGCTGCCCACCGAGACCGACGAGGACGTCCTGCAGATCGCCGAGATGGCCAGGAACGTGATCCGCACCGGCCGGGAGGTGTCCGGGCGGCGCGACATTCGATGCACTGTGAGCATCGGTGGCTTTGTGCCCAAGCCGCACACGCCGTTCCAGTGGGCCGCCCAGCTGGGGTGGGAGCAGACGGACGCGCGGCTGGCCAAGTTGCGCGATGCGATCCGCTCCGACCGCGACCTCGGCAAGGCCATCGGCTTCCGCTATCACGACGGGCGACCCGGCATCGTTGAAGGCCTGCTCGCTCGCGGCGACCGCCGGGTGGGGGCCGTGATCGAAGAGGTCTGGCGAGATGGCGGGCGCTTCGACGGGTGGAGCGAGTACTTCTCCTTCGACCGCTGGATGAATGCTGCGCAGCGCGCTGGTGTGGACGTCGACTGGTACACCACCCGCGAGCGGGAACTCTCTGAGGTGCTGCCCTGGGACCACCTGGATTCGGGCCTCGACAAGGAGTGGCTCTGGCAGGACTGGCAGGACGCCGTGGACGAGGTCGAGGTCGAGGACTGCAGATGGTCACCGTGTTTCGACTGTGGGGTGTGTGACCAGATGGACACCGAGATCCAGATCGGGCCGACGTCGCTGCCCATCGTGCGGGTGCGCTGATGGCACGTCGCACGCCGGATCGGGTGTACGTGCCGCCTGTGCAGACGTTGCAACTTCGGTATGCGAAGCGAGGCCGGATGCGGTTCGCCTCGCATCGCGACTTTCAGCGGGCCTGGGAGCGGGCGCTGCGCCGGGCCGCGGTGCCGATGGCCTACTCGGCAGGATTCAGCCCCCACCCGAAGATCTCCTACATGGGGGCTGCGCCGACCGGTGCCGCCAGTGAGGCCGAGTTCCTGGAGTTCGGTGTCGTGCAGACGATCGATCCGGTGGCGGTGGCGCACGAGTTGGACGCCTCGTTGCCCGACGGACTCGACGTCGTGACGATCGTGGAGGCGCGGGCACCCCTGTCCGAGGTGCTGAAGGCCAGCCGCTGGCGTCTGGAGTTCGCCTTCGACGTCGAGCAGGCGGTGGCGGCGTTCGCTGCGAAGGACAGCGTGGAGGTCGAGCGGATCACGAAGGCCGGTCGGCGCACGATCGATGTGCGGGCCTTGTGCTCGGCGTTTGAGGTGGCGGGGCCGGTCCTGGAGGTCACGGTGCAGCACGCGGAACCTACCCCCCGGCCCGCCGAGGTGGTGCAGGCGCTGGGCCTGGGCGACGCGACGGTGCTGGCGACGCGACTGTCGCAGGGTGTTGTGGAGGGCGGCGAGGTTCGGCTGCCGTTCTGAGGGAATCGGCACAAGGTGCGATTGTGCGCGGCGTGTCGCAGCAACAAGTGCCGAATTGCCGGGGTGGCCGTGCCCACGCCGCCTGTCAGACCCTCTTCGTAGACTCGAGCCTGTGGCTAAGCGACTGTTCTCAAGCGAATCCGTGACTGAGGGGCACCCCGACAAGGTGGCCGATCAGATCAGCGACACCGTGCTGGACGCGATGATCGCCGACGACCCCCATTCCCGCGTGGCAGTTGAGACCCTGGTGACCACCGGGCTGGTGGTGGTCGCCGGCGAGGTCGACACCAGGACGTATGTTGATATCCCCAAGGCGGTGCGCGACTGCATCCTGAGCATCGGTTACGACTCCTCTGACAAGGGTTTCGACGGGCGATCGTGCGGGGTCTCAGTGGCGATCGGGGAACAGTCCGCCGACATCCGGATGGGAGTCGACGACGCCTACGAGGAGCGCATCGAACACAGCTCCGATCCGCTGGACGCCCAAGGTGCCGGGGATCAGGGGCTGATGTTCGGTTACGCGTGCACCGACACCCCACAGCTCATGCCACTGCCCATCTCCTTGGCACACGCGATGAGTCGGCGCCTCAGCGACGTTCGCAAGTCAGGTCAGGTGCCCTACCTGCGCCCGGACGGCAAGGTGCAGGTGACGATTGAGTACGACGGCGCGAAGCCCGTCGCGGTGAACACGGTTGTGGTCTCCAGTCAGCACATGGACGACATCGACATCCCCACGCTGCTGGCCCCCGACGTTGAGGAGTTCGTCATCCGGCCCGAGCTTGCGGCGATGGACCTCGACACCTCCGACGTGCGGATCCTGGTCAACCCCACCGGCCGGTTCGTGGCCGGAGGTCCCGCGGCCGATGCCGGAGTCACTGGCCGCAAGATCATCGTCGACACCTACGGCGGGATGGCCAGGCACGGTGGCGGGGCGTTCAGTGGCAAGGACCCGTCGAAGGTGGACAGGTCTGCCAGTTACGCCATGCGGTGGGTGGCCAAGAATGTGGTCGCTGCAGGCCTCGCCACGCGTTGTGAGGTGCAGGTGTCCTACGCGATCGGCACCGCCCATCCGGTGGGCCTGTTCGTGGAGACGTTCGGGACGGGGGTGGTCCCTGACGAGCAGCTCGAGGATGCCGTGACGCAGGTGTTCGATCTGCGGCCGGCCGCGATCATCCGCGACCTCGATCTGCTGCGCCCCATCTACGTGAGCACCGCCGCGTACGGCCATTTCGGCCGCGAGGAGTTCACCTGGGAGCGCACCGACCGTGTGGACGCGCTGCAGGCGGCGCTGAAGTAAGTGGCCGATGTCGCGCGGGTCGCGGTGGAGTCCCCGCTGCCGCACCTGGATCGGCTGTTCGACTTCTCGATCCCGCAGCCCCTGGACGATGCGGCCCGACCAGGCTGTCGGGTCCGGATCCGGCTACGGGGGCGCAAAGTCACCGGCTGGCTGATCGAGCGCGGACCCGCCCAGTTCGAGGGAACACTACAACCGCTGCTGGACGTTCTGGGCCCCCCGGTCCTCACGCCAGAGCTGGCACAACTGAGCAGGTTGGTGGCCGACCGTTACGCCGGATCGCTGGCCGACGTGTTGCGTTTCGTGGTGCCGCCTCGAGTGAAGGCGGTAGAGGGTCGCGAGTACGAACCTGCAGCCCCACCCCGGGCCGCGGACCTGAGCGCCTGGGCCGACTACCCCCTGCCAACCACGGGTGCTGCGAGCTGGATCTGTCATCCGCATGACGACCCGTTCGCCATGCTCGCGGAGCAGGCGCTGGCCTGCGCGACACGAGGTCAGGCGGCGGTCCTGGTGGTGCCCGACGCCAACGACGTGGCCCGGCTGCGCAGCTACCTGCCCACGGCGGCCGTGCTCACCGGGGAACTGTCCAACCGGGTTCGGTACCGGACCTACCTGCAGATCCTGGCTGGCGCGAAAGCCATCGTCATCGGCACCCGGTCGGCGGTCTTCGCCCCTGTGCCGAATCTGGGCCTCATCGCAGTCTGGGACGACGGCGACGACGTTCTCGCCGAACCCCACACGCCAGGCTGGCACGCCCGCGAGGTGGCCGCGCTGCGGGCCTGGCACGAAGATGCCCAGGTGATCATCGGTGGCTACGCCCGCACGGCCGCCACCGCTGCGTGGATCGTCGACGGCCGGGCGGCCGACGTGCGGCTCTCACGGGAGGTGGTCCGGCGTCGCCGCTACCCCGTCGACGCCCTGCATGAACCTGCCGCCGACCGCCGCCGCATCCCGGCACCAGCGTTCGCCATGATTCGCAAGGCACTGGAATCCGGTGTGGTGCTTGTGCAGGTTCCGCGCGTGGGCGGTGTCCAGGGGCTGGTCTGCCGGTCCTGCGGGCATGTGGCCCGCTGTGCTCGCTGTGGCGGGGGAGTGCGCCCCGACCGGCAGGGACAACCGCGCTGCCGTCTGTGCCATCAGGGGTTCGAAACGTGCGCGGACTGCGGGGGCCGTGAGTTCCTCGGAGTGGGTGCCGGCTCGGTACGCAGTGCGGAGGAATTGCAGAAGGCGTTCCACCAGGTTCCCGTGATTCGGTCAGACGCCCAGGCCGGGGTGCTGTCCACCGTGGACGTCGAGCGCGGCATCGTCGTGGCCACTCCAGGCGCTGAGCCGACGGTCACTGGGGGGTACAGCGGTCTGCTGATCCTCGACACCGAGGTGCTGCTCGCAGTGCCCTCGTTACGGGCGCGCGAGGAGGCGGTTCGGCGCTGGCTGGCGGCGATCGCTCGCACGGCAGTTGGAGCCACCACTCTGCTCGTGGCCCCACAGGATTTGGAGGTTGTGCAGGCACTGGTTCGCAACGATCCGGGTGCCTTCGCTGAAACTGAGCGGGCCGAACGCGCCTCCGCCCACATGCCGCCGGCCTACCGTTGCGTGCGTCTGCGCGGCGAGCCGACAGCACTGGCTGCCTGGCTCAACGGCTTCGACGGGGAGGTGCTGGGGCCGCTGGAGACGAGTGCTGGGGCCACGGCACTGCTGATCGCAGAGTTGCCGGGAACTGCCATGCTCCGGCGTGTGCAGGCGATCCAGGCCGCGCGATCCAAAGCAGGCGACCCGGTCGTGGAGGTCCGAGTGGATCCGCTGGACCTGGGGATGGGGTAAGGCCCGTCTGACAGACGTGGCGTGCCGATGGGTGCGGGGTAGAGGCCGCTCTTCGATGGTGACGCCGCCGGTTTTTTCGGCGGTGCGCTGGGTCGGGCCATCGCGGTTTTGAAGATGTCCGTGGAACTCACGTAGAGTCCCCGCCACTAACAAAACCCGTCGTAGAGCGGCCGCGGAGCATGGGGCACAGGCGAAGATGTCAGTGCGACATACGTTAAGTCCCCGCTACTGACAAAACCCCGTCGTAGAGCGGCCGCGGAGCTTTTCGGCACGGCGAGGATGTCAGCGGGACGCACGAAAAGTCCCCGCCACTGACAAACCCCGGCGGGCGTAGCCAATCACGGGCCCGTGGCATCCGGATGGTCGTTCCCCAGCGCAACGCCCAGACCGAGCGCGGCGTCCCCGTAAACTCCAACCATGTCCGTTGTTGATATCCGCCTGTTCGGCGATCCGGTGCTGCGCACCCCGGCAGTGGCTGTGACTGACTTCGACAAGCAACTGCGCAAACTGGTGCAGGACCTCTCGGACACGATGATGAAGGCCCCCGGTGTGGGCCTGGCCGCACCACAGATCGGGGTCGGGCTACGGGTCTTCACCTACTACGTCGACGGGGAACTCGGACATCTCATCAACCCGGACCTGAGCCTCACCGACGAGACCGAAGAGGCCGACGAGGGGTGCCTGTCGATCCCGGAGATCCACCTGCCGACCCCGCGTGCGATCGGCGTGGTGGCCAAGGGGTACACGATGTACGGAGAACCGGTGGTGCTCGAAGGGACCCATCTGCTCGCACGCTGTGTGCAGCACGAAACGGATCACCTCGACGGCGTGCTGTTCATCGATCGCCTCGACCCCGCCCGGCGCAAGGAGGCCATGAAGATGATCCGCGAGTCAGACTGGTTCGGGCCGGACACGATCGTGAAGAGCAGCCCCCACACGGGAGTGTGGAAATGAGGGTCGTCTTCGCCGGCACACCGCACGTTGCCGTCACGAGTCTGGAGGCGATCCTGGCCTCCCGGCATGAGGTCGTCGCCGTGGTCACCCGCCCGGACGCCGTCGCCGGCCGCGGCCACCGGCTCACACCCAGCCCGGTGAGTGCCGCCGCCGCCGAACGTGGCATCCCGGTCCTCACCCCCAACAAACCCAGCGACCCCGAGTTCATCGAGACGCTGATCAGCCTCGATCCCGACTGCTGCCCGGTCGTCGCCTACGGCGCTCTGATCCCGCAGCGGGTACTGGACATCCCGGCCAAAGGCTGGGTCAACCTGCATTTCTCGCTGCTGCCCGCGTGGCGTGGCGCGGCACCAGTGCAGCGTTCCATCATGGGTGGCGATGACGTCACGGGCGCTGCGGTGTTCCAGCTCGAGGCGGGCATGGATACCGGTCCGGTGTTCGGGGTCGTCACCGAGGCCATCGGGCCCCACGACACCTCCGGTGACCTGCTGGGACGCCTGGCGATCTCTGGTGCGCAACTGCTCGTCGCGGTCCTCGACGGCATCGAAACGGGCAGACTGACGGCCGTTGCGCAGAGCACCGACGGGGTCAGCCTTGCGCCGAAGATCAGCGCGGAGGACGCCCGCGTCCGCTGGGATGAACCAGCAATGGCCGTCGACCGCCGGATTCGAGGTTGTACCCCGGCGCCTGGAGCGTGGACCATGCTGGGAGATCTGAAGGTCAAACTGGCGCCTGTGACCATCACCGAGGAGCGCCTGGCGCCAGGTGTCGTGCGCGTGGAGCGCAAGCGGGTGCTGGTCGGCACCTTGACCACGGCGGTGGAACTGGGCATGGTGCAGCCAGCAGGTAAGAAGGCTATGCGGGCCGCCGACTGGGCCCGGGGGCTGCCCGCCGGCGATCTGGTCTTCACGTGACACCTGCCCGGCGCGCCGCCTACGACGTACTGCACGAGGTCGGTGCCAGCGACGCGTACGCCAACCTTGCCCTGTCGAAGACGCTGGCCGCCAGCGACATGAGCACCGCTGACAAGGGGTTGGCCACCGACATCGTCTACACCTGCCTGCGCCACCGGCTGACTCTGGACGCCGTGCTCGGGCAGGTCGTCAACCGGCCACTGGACAAGGTGGATCCGCGGGTGCTCGACATCCTGCGGATGGCCACGACCGAGTACCTGTACCTCGGCAAACCCCCGCACGCTGTGGTCGACAACGCGGTGCGGCTCACACAGTCTGTCGGCGCTCGCGGGGCGGCAGGCTTCGTCAACGCCAACCTGCGCAAGATCACCTTGACCGCCCCCGAGGCCCTGCTGGAACGCGCTGAGCGGGGCCGCAGCGGCGACGCCGCGCTGGAGGTCCAGTACTCCCACCCCGGGTGGATCATCCGGGCCTTCCGCGATGTTCTCGGCCCGGCGGAACTGCCGGCGCTACTGGCTGCCAACAACGAGGCGCCCCGGCTCACGCTGGCCGCCCGCAGCATCGACCGCTCCGGGCTGCCGGGGGAGCCCACCCCGTGGTCCCCCTGGGGCACCTACGTCAAGGGGGACCCCGGAGCCATTCAGGCCGTCCGCAACGGACGTGCGGGTGTGCAGGACCTCGGAAGCCAGTTGATGGTGCTCGCGATGTCGCGTGCTGAAGCCCCAGAGGGGCGCTGGCTGGACATGTGTGCCGGGCCGGGCGGCAAGGCCGCGCTGTGGGCGGCGATGGCACCGGGTCAGGTCCTGGCCGTGGAGCAGCACCCGCACCGGGCCCGTCTCGTCGAGCAGGCTGTGCGGGGGACTGCGCAGGTGGAGATCGGTGATGCCGGTGCGGTCACCGGAACATTCACTCGTGTGCTCCTTGATGCCCCGTGCTCTGGTCTGGGCGTGTTGCGCCGACGCCCCGAGGCTCGCTGGCGACGCAAGCCGTCGGACATCCCGGACCTGACGCAGCTGCAATCCAGGTTGCTGAACCACGCGCTCGACGTGTGCGAGCCCGGCGGCGTCGTCGCCTATGTGACCTGCTCACCGCACCTGGCGGAAACCGACCTGATCGTCGAAGATGTGCTGCGCCGCCGCGACGACGTGAGTCAGGAAGATGCGGGGGCACTGCTGCCCGAGGTGCCGCAGGCGAGCGATGGTCTGGCGGTCCGTTTGTGGCCCCACCGACATGACACCGACGGTATGTACCTGGCGGTGTTGCGCAAGTCCGAGTGACTGGTGGGCATCGGCCAGTAGCCTGACCTGGTGGGCCTTCAGATCTCGCCGAGCATCCTCTCCGCCGACTTCGCCGATCTCGCGGCCGAGTGTCAACGTGTCGCCGGTCATGCGGACTGGTTGCACGTCGATGTGATGGACAACCATTTCGTCCCGAACCTCACCCTCGGGCTGCCGATCGTCGAGGCGCTGCTCAAGGCGGTGTCCACGCCCGTGGACTGTCACCTGATGATCGAGGACCCCGACCGCTGGGCTCCTGGTTACGCCGAGGCCGGGGCGGGCAGCGTCACCTTCCATGTCGAGGCCGCCACCGCCCCGATCAAGCTGGCCCGCGACATCCGGGCGCATGGCGCACGTGCGGGTCTGGGCCTGCGCCCGGCAACCCCCGTGGAGCCCTACGCCGAGCTGCTGGCCGAGTTCGACATGCTGCTGATCATGACGGTGGAACCTGGCTTTGGCGGTCAGAAGTTCCTCGATGTGGTCGTGCCGAAGATCCGCCGGGCACGCCAGCTCATCGGGGATGCCGACGTGTGGCTGCAGGTCGACGGCGGCGTCGACGCCCGGACCATCGAGATCTGTGCGCAGGCGGGCGCCGACGTGTTCGTCGCGGGGTCCGCGGTGTACGGCGCACAGGACCCGGCCGCGGCGGTCGATGCCCTGCGGGCAGCCGCGCACGCATGCGCGCCTTGACCGCCTGCGCATTGGGCTTGAACGCGTGACCTCCCACTATCTGTCGGCGCCGCGCGCCCCTGCGGAACTGCTCAGCGGTTTCGAGGCGATCCGGGCCGAACTCGATGTCCCGGATGCCTTCAGCCCGGCGGCTCTGCAGGACGCGCAACGGGCGGGTGAGCTGCGTCTGGACGCGGTCGACGCAACGCACCTGCCCTTCGTGACGATCGATCCGCCGAGCTCGATGGACCTCGATCAGGCGCTGCTCATCCAGCGCCGCGGGTCCGGCTACCGTGTCCACTACGCGATCGCCGACGTGCCCGCTTTCGTGCGGCCGGGCTCCGCGCTGGACGGGGAGGTCCGGCAGCGAGCTGTGACTCTTTACAGCCCCGACCGCAAGGTGCCGCTGCACCCGCAGTCGCTGAGCGAGGGTGCCGCCAGCCTGCTGCCCGATCAGGACCGGCCGGCGCTGGTGTGGCAGATCGACCTTGACCAGCAGGGGACCATCGACGACGCGACTGTCTACCGGGCGACTGTCCGATCCCGCGCGAAGTTGTCCTACGCCACAGTTCAACAGGGGCTCGACGCCGGTACGGCGCAGGAGTCTCTGCACCTGCTGCGCGAGGTCGGCCTGCTGCTGCAGGCGCAGGAAGCTGCCCGCGGTGGGGTGTCGCTCCCCGGTGCCGAACAGGAAATCGTCGCCGAGGGGAACACGTTCCACCTGGTGCTGCGTGAGCCACTGCCCGTTGAAGGCTGGAACGCCCAGATCTCACTGTTGACCGGCCGGGCCGCCGCGCAGATCATGCTCGAGGGCGGCATCGGGATCCTGCGCACCATGCCGGATCCCGCTCCCGCCGACATCGGACGCGTGCGGGCCGTGGCCCGGTCACTGCATATCGACTGGCCGCGTGATGTGACATACCCGCAGATCATCGCCACGATGGACCCTGAGGTCCCGGCCCAGGCCGCACTGCTCAACGCGGTCCCGGCCCTGCTGCGCGGTGCGTCGTACACCCCCTTCGACGGCGAGCCGCCAGCGCTGCGCACACACTCCGCAGTCGCCGCCCCCTACGCCCATGTCACCGCTCCGTTGCGGCGGCTGGTCGACCGCTGGGGCCTGCAGATCTGCCTGTCCTTGTGTGAGGGCCGCGACCAGGCCGCCTGGGTGCGCGACGGGCTGGCCGACCTACCCGATCAGATGGCGACCGGCTCCCACCGGGCCCGTGCGCTGGAGCGCGCGAATGTCGACCTGGTCGAGGCCTTCGTGCTGCAGGATCAGGTCGGTCAGGAGTTCGTGGCGGCAGTCCTGGAGACCCGCGGCAACACGTCGCTGGTGCAACTGACCGATCCGCCGGTGATCAGCAGAGTCCAAGGGGTGTTACCGCTCGGGGAGCGCACCACAGTGAAGTTACGCGCTGTTGATGTTGCTGCCCGGTCCGTCACCTTTGTTCCCGCCGATCAGGTGGCCAAGAAGGTCTGAAGGGATGATTGTGGGCGTCCCCGGTTGCCAGTGAACAGCCCCGGGGATAGAACTTAGGTACACGTTCAGCACACAGGAAGGCAACCCGGAAACCGAGAGCCAAAGTCACCACTGAGGACGAGCACCACGCTCACCACATGAGGAGAAATCCGACTAGACGAGGCAGCAGGAATCCACCCCGAGAGTCCGAAGATAAATCGCATATAGCCGATCAATTGTGACGAAAGAGCACGACCACAGGACACTCACTACTCACCGCCTGACTTGACGCGGAACGTGCCGAGGGACTCCTCTCACCCATACTGAGAGGAGTCCCTCGACCTATGTACGGCCCACTAGGCGGCGACGGTGGCGTGCATCTCCCACACGAGAATCTCGGCCGGTTCCGTGGCTGTGACCGCCTGCCCGCCGGTTGCGGTGAAGCGCACTGCGTCACCCGTACCGAGGTCTCCGGCCCCTTCCAGAGCCACAGACCCGCGGGGAATGAACAGGTGCAGGAAGGGTGCCCCGGGCAGGGTCACGGTCTGCCCCGGTGAAAGGCGCGCGGCATGTAATGCGGCGTACCGGTTCTTGATCCGGATGGCCGCTTCCTCAGCGTGCTTGCTCATCCCGGAGGCGACAGTGACCAGTCCGGCGGCAAGTCGCTCCGGTTCGATCTCGAGTTGCTCGTACCCGGGGGAGATGCCGTTCTCGTCGGGCACGACCCACATCTGCACGAAGTGGACGGGGTCCGTGTGCTCCGCACCCGACAGCCGCCAGGAGTCGTTCTTCTCGCTGTGCATGATTCCTTTGCCGGCGCTCATCCGCTGGGCCAGCCCTGGGTAGATGACTCCGCTGTGGCCCTCGCTGTCCTGGTGGACCAGCGATCCAGCGAGCACCCAGGTCACGATCTCCATGTCGCGGTGGGGGTGGGTGTCGAAGCCGGTCCCGGCCTTGACGACGTCCTCGTTGTTGACCAGCAACAAACCGTGGTGGGTGTTGGCAGCGTCGTAGTGCCGGCCGAAGCTGAACGAGTGTCTGCTGTCCAACCAGTCGATGCGGGTCGTGAAGCGCTGGGAGGCGGAGCGGACATCGACCCGGGGGGTCATAGGGGTGGACATGGTTGGGCCCTCACTACTAGTTGACAGGTCAAGTAACGACGCCTCGACGGTTCGTATTCCAGATCCCTCACAGGTCGTTGTCGCAAGGTTCGTTCTTCTGGGCGACACCTGCCGTCCTCCCCGAGGTTTAGACTGATCTTTCGAGGGAGGTCGCTGCGACCGTGAACCTCGCAGCGAACACATGATGTGGGGAATCCGTCGTGGGGGATTGATTTCGGTTGTGCTCGCGGTGATGGTGGCTGGGGCCAGCAACGCCCCGGTTTATGCGGCAGTGGGGGCAGACCTGCGTCCAGGGGCGGAAGCGGCCTTCGTCCAGCTGGATCCCATCGATTACGAGTTTGTCGTCCGCAAGGGTGGCGAGGACATCACAGTCCCGTTCACCACGACCACGTCGCGGCTCTTCTACACATTGCAGCCGGCCGAGGTGAATGCCGAAACGGCGCCACTTTTCGTTTTCCTCAACGGCGGTCCGGGGGCAGCCACCACGGCGAACTTCTTCGCGAACAACACCGCTCCGTACACACTGAACCGGGCCGCGGTGGGCAACGATCCGGCTGGCGTGGTCAAGAATCCCAATAGTTGGACGACGATCGCGAATCTGCTCTACATCGATCCTTCCCAGAGCGGCTTCTCGTACAGCGTCTCCGACCAGGTCTTCGCCGACCCCGAGTACGGCAGCATCCTGCAGCAGTTGTGGCAGGAGTACTGGGCCAGGGGCAACCTCAACCCCTTCATCGATGCCGACCAGATCCTTCGCGTGATCCTCACGTTCTTGAAGACCCATCCCGAGTTCGCGAACCGCGAGGTCGTCATGGTGGGGGAGAGCTACGGCGGCGTCCGCGTCTCCACCATCCTGCATCTGCTCATGAACTCAGGTATCTACGACGAACGCGGTTCGAGTTTCTTCCACGACCCAGAGCTCGCCGCGTTGATCCGCGAGCACTTCGGCAGTGGGCAGTACCCTCCCACCGCGGAGGCGGTCAGTGAACAGTTCGACCGGCAGATTCTCGTGCAGCCGCAACTGTCCTCCTACCAGGACGACGAGCAGGGCAAGCTCTATTGGGACAAGAAGGACTCGATCATCGATCAGGTGGCCGAGGCCGCGAACTCCCATCATGGCTTCACTCGGAGTTGGGTGCGGTGTGCGGCGCACATTCCGCCGATGATGTCCAAGTCGACGTGCCCGACCATGGTCTATCTGCCGCAGTTCAACCGCGATCGTTACGACTATGCGATGCCTGCCGATTACTCCGATAAGCAAGATGCCTACACGAACAAATCGATGCGTAACGTGAGCATCCTGCGCACCATGCTGGGTGTCGAACCCTCTGCGATCAAGGGCCTGCCCAAGGCGGAGCGAGGATCGGCCTACCACACGATGGGATTACCGGCAGTCGGTGACGACGAGCGGCCGACGAACGACAAGAACACGCTTGCGGGCCTGTTCGCAACGTTGGACGCGCCCGACAGTTACTACGTCGCGTGGAATCAGTACGCCTATCTCGCGGCGACCCAGAATTTCGGGTCCTACACCCGGGACAACCTGCCACTGTCCGCCGATAAGTCCCCGCTGTACGGAACTATGTTCCTGCAGAACCTGCGCCATGTGCAGACGTTCCTCACGGACGCCAAGCGCGACTTGGTGATCTTCTCCGAGGCGCTACCGAAGGCTCTCGGGCGATACTCCGATGTGGTGAAGGACGTCACAGCCACCGAGCAGACGCCTGCCGCCCAGGGTCGTGTCGTGGTGACCTGGAAGGACTCGACAAGCACTGCCATCACCTGGCCGATCTATGAGAAGGCCGGTCACGCGGTCGCGATGACCATGGCGGACAAGTTGCTCGGCGATGTCGCGTCGTGGATGTCCGGTAGCGGCGAGGCGCAGCGGTACGTGAGTTGGAATGTGCGTCAGGTGAAACTGCAGGGCATCCGTGTGACGATGTCCCAGCCCGCAGCAAAGTCGGGCTCGCGGTGGCTCTTCTCCGTGCGCAGTGCCCGCGGTAAGACCGTGAGGACCGATGGAGTCATGCGGTGGCGGGTTGGGCAGCAAGTAGTGGTGGTCAAGGGGCTATCGCTGCATCCCGCAACTGTGCGCGCCCTGGTTGGCGGCAAGAGGGTCGTGTTGTTGCGTCGCCAAGGAGCCTCAGTGCAGTTGGCCGCGTCCGGCGCCCGGATGCTGCGCAGGGAACTCAAGGTCCCGACCCTGCGCGCCGGGCTCCCGATGGGACGCCTGATGGTGCGCAAGTAGCGCGCAGACACGTGGTTTCGAAGTGCCAGACCGGTGGCCCAGTAACGCCGACGTGGCGCCGTGGTGAGATGCGGCGAGACCTGTCCTAACGGTCGCGTTCGGTGGCCGCAGCGATATCAGCGAGGTCCTGCTGCATGAGTTTGCGCGTGCTGCGCACCATGATCGTGCCCACGACCGCGGCGTGAGTCTTGTTGAGAAACCCGCTGCTCTGCGCGTAGAAGGTCATCGTGAGGCGACTGGTGCCGGCTCCGGTCGGCTCCACACTCAACGTGGACTCGTAGTGGACCTTGTCGTGATCTGGCCGCGTGGTGTACGAGCGTCCGGCCTCGTTCGCGGTGACCCTCATCTCCTCGGTGGCAGCCCTGCCGAACATCTCGCGGGTCTCGTGCCAAGGTTCACGATGACGAGGCCCTGCGTCGTCGATGCGCTCCACCGCGGTGATCCCGGAGATTGTCTGGGCGGCGTTCTGGATGTCGGTGATGATCGCCCACACCACCTCGGCGGGGGCGGTGACCTCGTGGTGGATCTCGATCGGTCGTAGCATCACTTACCCTTGGTCGTCGACCTCAATGGTCACCCAGCGCGGGTGCGAGTGCCCACCGCCACCACGATCAGGCACGCGAAGAGGGCGACGGTGACCGGCACCCACAGGAGTCGCTCGGGGACGGACCGGCTCACCAGATTCATCAAGACGGCGAGACCGGTGTAGGCCAGCGTGATCCAGAAGGCGATGTTCAGCGTCGTGCTCGAGAGACTCGTGAAAGGCCCCTCGCCGACGCGGGCCAGGACGACCAGCGCCATCAGGATCACGAGCACGGCCGAGACTACGGCGATTACGCGGCCGGTGGCGGGCAGGCTGCTGGAGTGAGATCCGCCCTGCGTCAGTGACCCCCATGGCGCCCCGAGGATCAGCGCGATCTGGAAGAGGGCCACCACCGCGAACAGGGTGGCGCTGATGCGCGCGGCGAACACAACGTTCATGAGCCAACAATATATCTGGCAGATATGATGCTGTCCATGAGTCAGACGGAAACAGCGATCCTCGGGGCGTTGACGGTGCAGCCGATGACGGGCTACCAGGTGCGAACCTCGATCACCGAGGTGCTTGGACATTTCTGGCAGGAGAGTTTCGGTCAGATCTACCCGGCGCTGAACCGGCTGGTGGAGCAGGGCTTGATCTCGGCTGAGCCGGGTGCCCGGGCCTCGTCGCGGGTATTCCGGATCACAGGGGCGGGTAGGGTCGAGCTGCGATCGCGGTTGAGCGAGCCGCCGTCCTTCCCGCCCCCGCGCAACGGCCTGCTGCTGCGCGTCTTCTTCGGAACGCAGCTGGAGCCGGAGGTGCTGCGGGGGATGCTGCGCGACTATGCTGCCGAGGTCGCTGCCCGGCTGGCCGAATTCGACGCGATCGAGGCCGGGATCGAGGCTGAGGATGCCAACAACCCGAACCAGGTCTTCTGGCTGGCAACAGTGCGCAATGGGCGGCTCAGCGCGCAGGCGCAGGTCCGGTGGGTGGAGCAGACGCTGGCGTCGCTGCCGCGTTGACGTGTCTCAATGGCAGGCACGTGCCGAAACGGTGGTAGCTAGTTCCCAACGGGTAACCGCTTCCCGGTAACGTCACCCGGGTTGTGGGCGGGTGCTGCCGAAACTGGTGGTCGCCACAGCCTCCCGTCACTCAGCGCATCAGGGCTGTGACGCCACCGCCCCGCTACCAGTTCACCGGCTTCTGTGGGTTGAACAGCCAGATGTCGAAGAACTCATCGAGGTCCTGTCCGGACACCTCTTCGTAGACGTCCTGGAAGTCGGCAGTGGTCGCAGTGCCGTCGTCGTAGCGTTCCACCCACAGACGGGCCGCCTCGAAGAAGGCGTCGTTGCCGACCTTCACCCGCAGTGCGTGCAGCGTGGCCGCACCCCGGTCGTACACCGGCGATGCGAACAGGCCCATCGGTCCGGGGTCGCCGATCTGCAGCTCCCAGTAGGCAGCCGTGCGGGCCGGCGCGTACCAGGTGTCGAACGTTGCTTGAGCGGTGGCACCGCCGTTGTTCTCCGTCCACAACCATTGTGCGTAGGTGGCCCAGCCCTCGTTGAGCCAGATGTGCTTCCACTGGTCCGGACTGACGGCATTGCCGAACCACTGGTGCGCCAACTCATGCGCGACCGTGCCCTGCCTGGCGGAGCCGGAGTAGACCGGACGGGTCTGGGTCTCCAGCGCATAACCAACACTGTCGTTGTCCACGCTCGAACCGTAGGAGTTGAACGGGTACGGTCCGAACTTGCTCTCGAAGAAGTCGATCATCTGCGGCTGCAGCGCAAGGCTGGCGTTCGTGGTGTTCTTTTGGCTGGTGGTGAGCTTCGTGTCGACGAAGTCGAGGATCGGTACGCCGCTCGTGGAGTAGGCCACGGGACGCTTTTCGAAGTCGCCCACGGAGGCGGTTGTCAGGTAACTCGCCTGCTGGTCGGGGGCATCCCAGAACCAGGTCGTCTTGCCGCCGGCAGTGACCGGGTCCTTCGCCGGCAGTCCGTTAGCGACAGCCACCTTGCCTTGCGGCACCGTGATCGCGAAGCTGTAGGTCGCCTTGTCCCGCGGGTGGTCGCTCACCGGGTACCAGGTCATGGAGCCGTCGGGCTCGCTGGCCACAATCGCTCCGTCGCGCGTGGTCACCCAGCCGTACAGGGCGTCCTCGATGTCCGTGGGTCGCACGGTTTGGCCGCCGTAGGTGATGATCACGCGTGCCGACTGGCCCTTCTTCAGCTTGGGCCGGGGCTGGATGGTGAGTTCCCACTTGCGCTCGGCGTCGCTCTGCACGTGCCAGTAGGCGGCGCCCTCAACCACCGCGCCGTCGGCGGGCGGGGCGATCCCGGTGGCCTCCTTACCGTTGATCTTCACTGCGGTGACGTCGAGGCCGCGCAGGTCGAGGTTGAAGCGGTCGAGGTCCTGGGTGGCCACCAGATCGATCGTGGCGATCCCTTTGAACTGACCTCGAATATCGGCGATCGGGGTCGCGGGGACGGTAGCGACAGGCGGGGCGTAATCGATCTTCAGGTCGTAGTGCTTGACGTCGTATCCGCCGTTGCCCGAGAAGGGGAAGTAGTTGTCGCCGACCCCCACGGCGCCGCCGACGAAGCGCGGGGATCCGGGGGTCCCGGGCGCGCCCATCGCAATGGTGGGAACGAGCAAGGCGCAACTGGCCGTTGCTGCGAGAATGCCGGCGTAGCGCTTGTGGGTCGGTCGCATTGGGACCTCCGGGGTTGCGGTTCAGGAAACTAAGTTCATCGAAGGCTATGTGAGGCCCTGCTGACTTGTCTATAGCTCGATGTGCTCGGAGGGTCAGGCGTCGGGGTTCGAGTCGGAGGAAAGGATGATTGTGCCTGCCGCACGTACCGCAGGGCCGTACTTGTGGAACGGCCTGTGCAACTGGCTTGCGACGGGCGCGCATTGGCTGGCTGAGTGCGGGCAATGGGCAATGGGCAATGGGCGCAGGAGACGCTGGCGTCGCTGCCGAGGTGACGTGCCACACTGGGTGAGGCGAGTCGGTCGGGCGGTCGCGGCTGATCCTTCGGGAATGGTCGAGGAAAGTCCGGACTCCACAGGGCAGGACGGTGGGTAACGCCCACCCGGGGTGACCCGCGGGAAAGTGCAACAGAAAGTAGACCGCCGGTTTCGGCCGGTAAGGGTGAAAGGGTGGTGTAAGAGACCACCAGCGTTCGTGGTGACACGAGCGGCTAGGTAAACCCCGTCCGGAGCAAGGCCAAGAGGGCGCCCTTGGGTGCCTGTGCAGACGAGCTGCCCGCTCGATGTCTGCAGGTGGGCTGCATCGAGGTCATCGGTAACGGTGGCCCCAGACAGATGATCGTCGCCCCGAGAGGGGCACAGAATCCGGCTTACAGACCGACTCGCCACCCTCGGCCTGGTTTTGTGGGGGAGTGGGGCTTCAAGCGGGGGTTTGTCCAGGTCAGCCGTCCCACCGTCAAGAAGGTCTTCGAGATGAGGCCCGTGACGCCCGGGCGCCGTCAGGAAGGCTCGGCTGGTATCGGATCAGCTTCAACGGACGACCTGCCTGGGTGCAGAACCTGCGCACGTTCTTCGTCGGGCCTTCCGACGGGGCTGCGTCATCCTGCCAGGTTTGGCGGGACTGGCTCGACTGGGTCGGGCCAACGCCAGTAGGCGCCCCACAGCAGGATGGCTCGGCCTGCTCCGATGGGGCCGTGAACCTCGCCACCCCACCGCGTCATGCCATGGGTCGGGGCAGAATGAACGCAATGTGCCCGTGCTGTCACGCGCAGGCTGATTCTGAGGGGAAACGCATGCTCACAGGTGAGATCCGTAGCCAGGTCGACCGCATCTGGGATGCGTTCTGGTCCGGCGGGATCTCCAACCCGCTGGAAGTGATCGAGCAGATCACCTATTTGCTGTTCCTGCGCCGCCTGGACGAGTTGCAGACGTTGGAGGAGAACAAGGCCAACCGGCTGCACAAGCCGATCGAGCACGCGGTCTACCCGGCCGGGAATGATCCGCAGGGCCGACCGTACGCGGATCTGCGCTGGTCGCGGTTCAAGAACCTCGCCCCTGCGGACATGTTCACGCTGGTGGATCAGCGGGTGTTCCCGTTCCTACGCGAGATCGGCGGTGACGGTTCCACCTACGCCCATCACATGAAAGATGCCCGCTTCACGATCCCGAACGCGGCGCTGCTGGCCAAAGTCGTAGACCTCATCGATGAGGTGCCGATGGCCGACCGGGACACCAAAGGCGACCTGTACGAGTACATGCTGTCCAAGATCGCAACCGCCGGTGCCAACGGGCAGTTCCGCACCCCCCGGCACATCATCCAGCTCATGGTGGAACTCACCTCACCCACCACGACGGACATCATCTGCGACCCAGCCGCCGGCACCTGCGGCTTCCTCGTCGGCGCCGAGGAATATGTCCGCCGCGAACACGCCGCCGAACTGCTCAACCCGGCAGCCAACAAGCACTTCCACCACGGCATGTTCCACGGCTTCGACTTCGACAACACCATGCTGCGCATCGGCAGCATGAACATGCTTCTGCACGGTGTCGAAGACCCGGACATCCGCTACCGCGACTCCCTGGCCCAGGACAACGCCGAAGACGCGCAGGAATACACCCTGATCCTGGCGAACCCGCCGTTCGCCGGGTCGCTGGACTACGAGTCCACCGCCAAAGACCTCCAGGCGATCGTGAAGACGAAGAAGACCGAACTGTTGTTCCTTGCCTTGTTCCTTCGGCTGCTCAAACCCGGCGGCCGGGCTGCGGTGATCGTCCCGGACGGGGTGCTGTTCAACGCCTCGAAAGCCCACAAAGCACTGCGCCGCACCCTGGTCGAGGATCAGAAACTCGACGCCGTGATCTCCCTGCCCTCGGGGGTGTTCCGGCCCTACGCAGGGGTGTCCACGGCGATCCTGCTGTTCACCAAAACCAACTCCGGTGGCACCGACCACGTGTGGTTCTACGACTGCACCGCCGACGGCTGGTCCCTGGACGACAAACGCAACCCCCTCCTGCCGGCAGGCAAACTCGGACCCTGCCCCGAAGAACCCCTGACGGCCGAGGAGCACGCCAAGAACAACCTGCCCGACATCGCCGCCCGCTGGGCAGGCCGCGACACCACCGAACGGGACCGGGCACGCACCGACCAGTCGTTCACCGTGCCGGTCGCGGACATTGCCGCTCAAGGCCTCGACCTCTCCATCAACCGCTACAACCAAGTCGTCCACGACGAAATCGAACACTTGCCGCCCGCTAAAGTCATCGCCGAACTGCGCGAACTTGAAGCCCAGATCGCCCAGGGGCTCGACGACTTGGAGATGCTGTTAGTCGATCGCGAGGTCTAGTAGGTGGACGAGTGAGAAGTACCTTCCCAACGGTTCCACTGGGGGAAATCACATCCCTAAGTTCCACTCGTAGCGGTGGCGGCCACCTCCCCATCTACTCCGTAACTAAGCACGATGGCTTCGTTCCCAGCCTCGAGTACTTCAAGAAGCAAGTTTTCAGTCGCGACACTTCCAACTACCGATTGGTCAAGGCCGGCCAGCTGGCTTACGCAACGATCCATCTCGATGAAGGTTCCATCGGTATCGCTCCGGAAGACTGCCTCATCAGCCCCATGTACACGGTGTTTTCGACTCACTCCAACGTGGATGCTCGATATTTGCTCAGGTTCATGAAAAGCCCGGTCGCGCTGTCGAACTACGCGGGCTTGGGCAGAGGGGCAGTGCACCGTCGTAAAGCAGTCTCTTACAGCGCCTTGTCTGCGATGCGCGTCCCTCTTCCGCCGCTTGACGAGCAGCGGCGGATTGCGGGGATTCTGGATTTGGCGGACGGGTTGCGGGCCAAACGCCGGCAGTCGATCGCCCTGCTGGACACCCTGACCCAGTCGATCTTCCTCGACATGTTCGGCGATGCCGATCCAGGCTGGACGCGTGGCGTGGTCTTAGATGCTGCCGCCGACCACAAGGGGTCGATACGCACCGGGCCTTTCGGGAGTCAGCTGCTTCACAGCGAGTTCGTTGACGCGGGCGTGGCGGTGCTCGGGATTGATAACGCCGTGAACAATGTGTTTCGGTGGGGGGAGCGTCGGTTCATCACTGACAGCAAGTACCAGGAGCTGAGCCGATACCGCGTCTATCCGGGTGATGTCCTGATCACGATCATGGGGACGACGGGCCGCTGCGCGGTAGTCCCGGACGACATCCCTATTGCTATCAACACGAAGCACCTCTGCTGTATCTCACTGAACCCACAGAAGTGCCTTCCTGAATACCTTCATGCCTACTTTCTTCATCATCCTGATGCTCGCGATTATCTTGGCCGACAGGGAAAAGGGGCGATCATGGTCGGCTTGAACATGGGCCTTATCAAGGCGATGCCTCTGATCCTGCCGCCGATTGACTTGCAGGCTCGGTTCGCTGCGCGTCTCAACGTTGTTGGGCAAGCTCTGGATGCCGCGATTCGGGCGTCTGCCGAAGTGGATTCCCTGTTCGCCACTTTGCAAGCGCGGGCGTTCCGCGGCGAGTTGTAGGGGCAGGTGCTCTGGTTGAACGCCGCAACGGAGATCCTGGGCTTCGTGCCGGGTCAGCTGATCCGCAGCGCCGCTATGGTCGTGCCAGAGGCGGCGGCCTGGGAGCGGGGTGAGTGGTGAGCAATTTCGGGTTCTTGCGGCGGGAGTGGCCGGAGTTGTATGAGCCTGCGCGGCGTGCGGAGTTGGCGGTGTATGCGGATCCGCGGGCGGCGTGTTTCTACGCCCGCCGGGGGCTAGAGATCGCTGTCTCGTGGATGTTCGACCACGACTCGTCGCTTCATCTGCCGTATGACAACAACTTGAACGCGCTGTTGCATGAACCCACGTTCCAGGCTTTTGTGGGTATGCCGTTGTTCTACAAGGCGCGGGCGGTCAAGGATCTGGGCAACCGGGCTGTGCATAAGGCAGCTCCGATTCCGTCGCGGGAGGCGATGGGGGCGTTGGGGCAGTTGTTCCAGGTGTTGTTCTGGGTGGCGCGCACCTACAGCCGTGAGCAGCGCCCGGCGGACAGTCTGCGTTTCGACCCGGAACAGGTGCCACGGGTGAAGTTGGTGCAGGAGACCTCGCTGGAGCAGATGCGCCAGCAGGCCGAGGAATTGAAGGCTAAAGATGCGGAACTGGCGGAAGCCAGGCGTCTGGCCGCCGAGGCTGCCTCGGGCAAAGATGCCCTGGATGCTGAACTCGCCGCGGTGAAGGCAGAACTTGCCGAGGTGAAGAAGCGCAACCAGCAGCAGCCCGACACCCACGACTACTCCGAGTCCGAGACCCGGGATCTGTACATCGATCTGTTGTTGTCGGAGGCGGGTTGGGATCTCGACGACGCCCGGAACCGGGAGGTCGAGGTCGATGGGATGCCCACGGCCTCGGGCAAAGGATTTGTGGATGACGTGTTGTGGGGTGATGACGGTCTGCCGTTGGCGGTGATCGAGGCGAAACGCACCCGGGTCAGCCCGCAGGCCGGTCAGCAGCAGGCGAGGTTGTACGCCGACCGGCTGGAAGCCCGGTACGGCCGGCGGCCGGTGATCTTCTACTCCAACGGGTACGAGCACTGGTTGTGGGATGACCTGGTGTATCCGCCGCGGCAGGTGCAGGGGTTCTTCACGAAGGCCGAGTTGGAGTTGATGGTGCAGCGGCGGACTACCCGCCAGACGCTGGGTTCGGTGGAGATCAGTTCGTCGATTGTGGAGCGGTACTACCAGCATCGGGCGATCCGGTCGATCTGCGAGTCGTTCGACGCCGACCGGCAGCGCAAGGCGTTGTTGGTGATGGCGACCGGCTCGGGGAAGACCCGCACGGTGATCGCGCTGGTGGATGTGTTGCAGCGGGCGGGCTGGGTGAAGCGGGTGTTGTTCCTGGCCGACCGGACGGCCTTGGTGAACCAGGCGGTGGGCGCGTTCAAGGCGCACCTGCCCGACTCGGCACCGGTGAACCTGGTGACCGACAAGACCACTGACGGGCGGGTGTTCGTCTCCACGTACCCGTCGATGATGAACCTGATCGACGACATGACCGCTGACGGTCGCCGCCGGTTCGGCCCCGGGCATTTCGACATGATCGTGATTGACGAGGCGCACCGGTCGGTGTTCGCGAAATACCGGGGGATCTTCGACTATTTCGACTCCTACTTGGTGGGGTTGACGGCGACGCCGAAGGATGAGGTGGACCGCAACACCTACAACCTGTTCGACCTGGAGCCGGGTGTGCCCACGGATGCGTACACGTTGGATGAGGCGGTCAAGGACGGGTTCCTGGTGCCGCCGCGGGCGGTGTCGGTGCCGTTGAAGTTCCAGCGCCAGGGCATCCGGTATGACCAGCTGTCGGAGGAGGAGAAGGACGAGTGGGACGCCCTGGACTGGGGCGAGGAGTCCGATGTTCCGGACCGGGTGGATGCGCAGGCGGTGAACAAGTGGCTGTTCAACGCCGACACGGTGGACAAGGTGTTGGCGCATCTGATGGAGCATGGGTTGAAGGTGGCTGGTGGGGATCGGTTGGCCAAGACGATCCTGTTCGCGAAGAACCAGGCCCACGCCGATTTCATTGCCGAACGCTTCGATGTGAACTATCCGCATCTGCGGGGTCAGTTCGCGCGGGTGATCTCCTACAAGGTGGAGTACGCCCAGACGTTGATCGATGACTTCTCCAACCCGAACAAGGATCCGCATCTGGCGCTGTCGGTGGACATGCTCGACACCGGGATCGACATTCCGCAGGTCGGGAATCTGGTGTTCTTCAAACTGGTCCGGTCGAAGACGAAGTTCTGGCAGATGCTCGGCCGCGGCACCCGCCTGTCACCGGACCTGCTGGGCCCGGGTGCGGACAAGAGGTTCTTCTACCTGTTCGACTACTGCGGGAACCTGGAGTACTTCAGCCAGGACCTGCCCGAGGGTGAGGGCAGCGTGGGGGTCGGGTTGTCGGCGCGGATCTTCGCCGCCCGCGTTGAGTTGCTGACGGTGATCGACGCTGTCGAGTCTGGGGACGGTGATCGGGTCGGTGCTGCCGATGATCCCGACCCGTCCAGCCTGGCCGGGGTGCGCCGGTCTGTTGCCAGCCTGCTGCACCGGGACGTGGCGAGCATGAACACTGACAACTTCCTGGTCCGCCCGCACCGACTACTGGTCGAGCGGTACGCGACCCGGGAGGCGTGGCAGTCGCTGACCGATGAACAGGCGGTCGAGCTGGAGGCCACGGTCTCGCGCCTGCCCGCGGGTGTGCCGGGCGAGGAGGAGCAGGCCAAACGGTTCGACCTGTTGGCCCTGCGCCTGCAACTGGGGCTGTTGCGCGCCGAGCCGGGCTTTCTGCGGCTGGTGGAGCAGGTGCAGGCGATAGCCGGGCTCTTGGAGGAGAAGACGGCGATCCCGCTGGTCAACGCGCAGATGCCCCTGATCCAGGACATGCAGACCGACGAGTACTGGGCGGACATCACTGTGCCCATGCTCGAGGTGATGCGCCGGCGGATCCGCGGGTTGGTGCAGTTCATCGAGAAGACTCACCGCAACCCGATCTACACCGACTTCGAAGACGAGATCGGCGACGGGATCGACCGGATCCTGCCTGGCTTCGACGGCGGAACCAGCCTGGACCGATTCCGGAGCAAGGTCGAAGCCCGGCTGGCTGAGTTGATCCAGGTCGAGGCGGTCCGCAAGATCCACGACAACGAGCGGATCACGGCTGACGATCTGTCAGCGGTCGAGCAGGCCCTGGTCGATGCCGGGGTCGGCACCGTGGAGGACATCCAGGCCGCCGCCGAGGACGCCTCCGGGCTGGGGTTGTTCATCCGCTCGGTCGTTGGGCTGGACCGTTCCGCCGCGAAGGCGGCGATGGCCGAGTCCATCGACCTTGGCCGTCTCGGGACGACACAGATTCAGTTCGTCAACCTTGTCGTGGACTACCTGACCAGCCGCGGAGTGCTGCCCGCCGAAGCGCTGTACGAGGACCCGTTCACGGGCATCGCACCGGAAGGACCCGACGGTCTGTTCCCCGGCGAGCAGGTCGATCTGCTGATCGAGGCGTTGCACGTGGTGCACGACAATGCGGTGGCGTAGAGCCGCTATCGCCAGGTCAACGGAATCCGGGCAAGGCTCTGAACCCAGCGGAAATGGCTGCTCTCGGAAACGATGGTTCGCAGGCGATCCTCATCCATACCAAGTTGCTGAAGAAGGCGCAGGGTGACGACAGCTTGGCTTGTTTCTACAACGTCTCGCAGTGCACTAACCCCGGGCAGCGACCTTACAGAACCGTGAGCGATCTTGTTGCGAGCCTGTGCGGATCTGGTGGACCAGACGTCTGGATGGGACAGCAGGTCGCCCAGCGGGCGACCATCTTCTTGAATAGCCAAGGACGCGTGCTTGGCTGAACTCGACCCCACGTCGAGTCGCCCAGACTCACAGTCGACTCTGAGGTCGCCACCCGGCCAGGAATGATTCTGTCCACGGGGGTGTGACATGTTGTCAATCGTTTCTCCGTGACCGCAGTGGGATCACGTTAGCTGCGTTAGTGGAGGACTGGGTCGGATCGTCGCCTAGCCACTTCTGGATCAGGTCGATCTCGACTCCGCAAGCGTCTGAAGCCTCAGCGACTGGGGATCGAGAGAAGGCCTTCGCGGTCGCCTGTCGAAGAAGAATGGGGCGCTCTGCCTGAACGTGGACAGGTTCCTGGGTTCGCCAACCTTGCGTGGATAGTTGGATGTTCAGGCTGCGGTACCTGCCGGATGTGATGACCCCGAGGTCCCTTGCCCTGCGGATGATGGCGCCAACTGAAACCCCGTAGTCCGCTTTGATGCGCAGGTAGCCGTGCAGTGTTAGAGACTCGCTGACGCGCTCGCGGACAACCTGTTCCGGCAACAGTAGTGCCCCAGCGAAACGGTTCGCGCGCAACTCCTCGACAGATCTGGTGGACGTGGATGCTCCGGTCGTGCTGCGGTCGTAGACCAGGTGGGCAAGTTCGTGGCCGAGGGTGAACCTTTGCACAGCGCCAGGTTGTTCCTTGACGACGGCGACGAGTTGTCTATCGCTGATGGTGGACGGCCTGGATGCTCCCGCGTGTTGGCTGAGGCTTGTGCCGGCGTGGTCACTGTCAAGGGCCGTCACCACTCCGACGCCTTGTCGCTCAAGCATGCGTACCAGGTTGAGGATGGGTTCGTCTGGGCCCAGGCCTGTGGATGTGCGAATGTGCGCGGCGGCAGTTTCTGGGTCGGAGGGCAGGTCGGTGGCGTTCGGCAGGGTCGTCTGCTTGTAGCCGGATCGTTCCGAGACCTCGCGAAACAGCCGTGAAGCTTCCGTGTAAAGGGCCGCCACACGTTTCTCATCTGCGACTGTTGCGCGTGAAGTCTTTCGGTAGGTGATGGGTCCAAGATCTCGGGGGTCAACGGCGACAGTGAAGAATGACAAGGGCAGTCTGAAGGCCTCGGATACCTTTAGCGCCGTCTCCAGCGACAATGGGGTACGCCCCTTCTCAATCTTTGACACCAGTGCCTGATTGAGTCCGAGTGTGGTCCCCAGATCCTGTTGAGTGAGGTTCCGCAGTGCTCGCAGGGTCTCGAGTCGCGCCCCATTGAGTTGCTCGTCAGGCCTCATTTGCTTCGGTGTCTATCTCGGCGAATAGGTTGTCGTCGTCGGCGGCCCCGGGGAACACGAGGCTAGTGAACATCGTGTCGTTCCGCGAGATGTCGAGGCTGAAGCCGAGCGGGACTGCTTGGCCGTATTGGCCGGGCGCAAGAGGTTGCACGGCTCGTAGCGTGAAACCTGGGAGACCGTGAGGATTCTGGCCCCAGAGGTAGTCCCAGAGTAGGAGCAGGTGGGGCATTCCGGATGCCAGCTCGCAGCCGTCATCATGGAAGATCTCTAGCTGTTCCTCACCGGCCCAGACTGCGCGCCGCGCAGGGTTGCGCCCTGCCACAGGGACCCCTCCCGGATAGGACTTGCGCCGCTCCTTGAGGAACCGCAGCCTCAGGCCAAGCCCTGTGTTGACTAGGTAAATCTGCCCCATCAGGCGAGGGTCTCCGCCGAGTCCCCAGCCGCTCAGGTCGTGCTGTGCTTCTAGGTTCTCACGGAAGTGCGATCGGGTGAGGAGCGGTCGTACGTGCGGGTGGCGCTCGTGCAGAAGCCCCGAGGCGCCTGCGTGCGCGTCAGCGATCGCGAGGGAGAGTGCCTCGTGAAGTGTGGGCGCCAGGGCTTGCAGAGACAGGATGACGTCGGATGCGTGCCCGTGGAGAACCGTGGGCATAAGCCGAGATTCGGAGGTCATGTCGGCATAATATGCCATCGGATGTAACTTTAGTCGGGTTTGGAAAGTCGTGCGTGTCGTCTGTCATCACGACGTTCATGCACGTGGAGCGGTCGCGGCTTGGAACCCGCGGGGGAACTCGACCCCCGCAACCGCTGATCATCGCGTTCATCGACACCATGCGCAGCGAAGGCCACGCGGTCGAGTCGATCTGCAAGGTTCTGCGGGAGCAGGAGGGGCTGAGAGGTTCTCGCTGGTGCTGAATGCGACCATCCCAGGAGCCTCTGCCTTCCTCATGGACGATGGCCAGATGCGTGGTGATATCGATGCCCTCCGCGCGCTCGTCAATGCACCGGACAACAGGCCGCTGCAACCCCCGCCAATGGCTGAGGGGCTTTCCTGATGCCGTAGGTTGCGAGTCCCCTTGGCACGGCCAAAGGCGCGACGGCGTAGTCCGCCGGTAGTCCGCAGCACAAGTCAACGCGCAATGGCGTTGATCGTCGCGAGTCAGCACTCTCGTGGGGGAATTCTCCCCCCAGCCAACGCCAGTCATCGTCATCGTCATGGAGGGAGCGAATCCAGCTTACAGACCGACTCGCCACAAAAAGTGCCTCTGACCGGTCTTCTCCTTCTCCAGGCGGTCTCTGGCGGCGCAAGCCGCCCAAGAAGCCGCGCCTCTTCACTCAACGCAGCCAAGAGCACAGGAAGCCTTGTGCCATACTCCAGTGCGCGAGGCGAATCACCGAGGAGCAGCCATGAGCGACACCACCGGATCGGATCCCCTCGAGGCCCTTGGCCCCGACACAATGCGCAGCGTCGCCGACGCGCTGTGGCAGTCCGAGCTGGACCTGTCAGCGTTACCCGACGGGATCCGCGCTGCGCTCATCAGCGAGAAGAACAGCCCTGCGGCCTACGGCAAGCGCATGCAGTCGTTTCTGCACTACCTCAGCGAGCATCCGGTGGAGCACACGCCCAGCTATGAGAAGACATACGAGCACCTGCTGCCCTTCTGCTCCCAACTGTCCCCCCAGCAGGCCTATGCGATCTCGGTGAACCTTCTCGGGCCACCGGCGTCCATCGGATACGACATGGTGCCGACGAAGGCGAACTTCGCGTTCCCTCGTGACTTCGGGCCGAAGCCGCGCAGCGCGGTGGGATGGCACTTCTTCGTCGGCAGTTGCTGGGACGAGGACGGCGCCGAGTACGGCGTGGAACTGATGTTCTTCCAGGCCGGTGTCTTCCCGCCACCCCTGGCCGCGGGCTTCGGCCTGACGGAGGACGAGAACCAGGTCGTCGAGGTCCAGTTGGCCGTCAGTAGAGCCGGCGAGGGCCACTGGCAGGCGGACCCCGTCTGCCTCGGGGGAACCAGCGGACTCGTCTCGCACACGGCGAACCCGTTCAGCTACAAGGTGGGTCGCAACACCATGGCCTGTCGCGACGCCGATCAGTTCTTCCCCATCACGGTCAAGGCCTGGGGAGTGGATCGTGGCGAAACCCCATCACGCGAACTCTCAGTCGACATCACCTTCACCTCGGGTAGGCAGTACCTGTTCCAGGGAGCCGACGGCTGCATGCCTGCGGTGGACGGCGTGGGGTCGTTGTACTACTCGATCCCCAACATCGCTCTCGACCCGTCCTGCAGCACCCTCACCCTTGATGGCCGCACCGTTCGGCTGGTGCGGGGACAGTTCTGGTTCGACCGCCAGTGGGGCTACATCTCCGGTGTCTCGCGCTCGAAGGTCATGCGCGCCGCCACGTTCAGCAAGGACCCCAATCCAGCGGGCTGGGACTGGTTCATGGCGCAGTTCGCCGGTGACCGGCAGATCACCGTGTTCGCCCCGCACGCCAGCGAGCGGTCGGGGTATTACGAGCAGACCGGACCGGAGCCTCCCGAGACGATGACCGTGCGCGTGGGCGGCACCTACATGGACGGCGACGGCAACCAGGCCCTCACCTGGGGGACGCTGCGAATCACCGCCTGGATCAAGGCCGTCAGTTCTCCCAATCCCGAGCGCTACGCGGTCACCGACACCTGGTACCCGAATCGTTGGGAGTTCGAGTTCGACGACGTCGTGCCGGAGGACATCAGGCGAGTGACGATGACCCCGATCGTCGAGGTCGCGCAGGTGGGCTTCTTCGCCAACGGCGCCCAGTACGCCGAGGGCGCGGTGATCCTGACCGATCCCGACGGCAACGACATCGGGCGCGGCTTCGCGGAGTCCGTCGCTTATGCCGACACCCGCGCCACCGTCCACCGGCTCGCCGGGCTCCCGGACAGCCAGGCCCACATCGACTCGCTGTCCCACCGCACGATTCCCAAGTCGCTGGCGATGCTCAACACCGCGTACGTGCTCGCGCATCAGGCGGAACTCGCCGAGGTCGTCAGTGAATCGGTCGGGCTCGAGTTCTTCACCCAGCCCGCAGCCGAGGCCTGACGTCTTCGAGGCCCACTCGGCTCCGGGGTTGGCGATGGCCAACAGGTCGGAGTCCGGGTCCCTCCGGCACCTGGATGGGGGTCCCGGCCGGGCCACCGGCGACGTCTATTGGCGTCAAGGTGCTGTTGGCGTTTTCGACTGCGCGGGCGGCTGCGGGGCCCGCCCCTTTGTTCGGGCCCACTCCTCCAATGCGGCACGAACGAGGTCCTGGATCATGGGCGGCGCCTCATCTCCCAAGAGGCCCGCGATCTCCAGTGAGACAACTCCGTGTGTGGCCGCCCAGACCCGCCGTGCCAGGCTGAGCGACACCTCATCCGTGGAGGGTTGGTCGTGCGCCTTCAGCCAGTCCCTGCACGCGTCCACCACCGGCTTGAACGATGCGGCCGCCACTTCCCGGTCGCGGGTCTCGGGCGAGAACTCGGGGATCGGGCGTCCGAACATGACCTCGTAGAGGGCCGGGCTCGCATTCGCTGAATCCCGATAGGCCTGTGCCATGGCGACCAGGTAGTCCGTCGTCCCAGGCGATCCTTCGACGGCGGTAAGGCGGCCCGTCAGCCGGCGGAACCCTTCGTGCTGCAGCGCGCGCACGAGATCCGGCTTGCCGGCGAACCGACTGTAAACGATCTGTCGGGAGACTCCCAGGGCCTGCGCGATCCGGCGCACGCTCAGGCCCTGCGCTCCCTCGCGGGAGAGCAGGTCTTCGGCGACGTCGAGCACGTCGTCGCGAGAGTGTGTTTGCTGAATCGACATGACAGTGTCATGGTAGACATATGACACTGTCATGTCTTGAATCAGCCACGCACGTACACCACGCTCCGCCGCAGGCCCCGCCTCCCCGCGCACCGCAGGGCACATCCGGAATCCTGCGCGAGTGGAGATTGCCGCTACAGGCGTTGCGGGGGGCTGTGCGGGCGCCACAATTGGCACGAGCTCCGCGTGGTGATGGCAGCGGCGTCATCCTGATCCCGGGCTGGAAAGCCCCCGAGGCAAGCATGAGCCCACTGGGCGCGTACCTCAGATGGCTGGGTTACGAAGCCCGGGGTTGGGGCATGGGGGTCAACACTGGGGACCCTGAGCGGGACTCGGTGTTGCTTGCAGACCAGATCGCGCGACAGTACGAACGGACCGGCCAGCAGGTGGCCCTCGTCGGCTGGAGTCTTGGTGGGGTCATTGCCAGAGAGACCGCACGCACCATCCCGCACGCGGTACGCCGGATCATCACCTACGGCACGCCAGCGATCGGAGGCCCCACATTCACCATCGGAGCGACCACTTATGGGGAGGTGGAGAACAGGCGAATCCTGCGCCTGATCGCCGATCTCGACCGTGACAACCCGATCCGGGTGCCGATCACCGCGGTCTTCACTCGCCAGGACAGCATCGTGGATTGGCCCGCCTGCGTCGACCGGGTCTCACCCCAGGTGGAGCATGTCGAGGTCGCCTCCACGCACACGGGAATGGGCCTGGATCCGGACGTCTGGGAGGTCGTGGCCACTCGCTTGGCTCTCAAGGGTTAAGCGGCGCGACCAGGCGGTGGGGATTGCGCGGCCCGGCAGCGCTACGTCCTAGTCGGGCTGTGAGGGCGCGATCACCTCTTTGGGCCGCGTCAACCGTGCTGTCCGGGGCGGGTTGGAGCGGGTGAGGCCCGCTGAGGCTGCACTCGAACCTTTGACATTGGACCGCCGAACGGGATTGCCCGGATCGTCCACTCGACCGAGCCGCTTGGTTCGGCGGCGCGGCGAACCGCACGGTCGCCGTGGTGCGTAGGGCACGTGTCCGGGTTTGGACTCTCGATGTTGAAGACCTCGGAACCCGAAGCTGGTTCCGGCCCCGTCCATGACCCCCACGTGGACGAAGTTCGCGTCATCGGCCCGCATGACCAGGTCCACCTGTCCGTGTGAGCGCGAGTACAGTGATCACGAAGTGCATTTGGGCAGGCTCCGCCCCGATCACGGGGGCGAGGTGAGGGGAGGGAGGAGCCATGTTGGACGAAGCAACTGGGGCAGCCAACACCGGGCTCACGCAAGAGGTGGTTGCCTGGCGGCTGGAGATGCTCGCCTCGGCGTTGACCGACTTCAGGTCCAGTGCCCGGGCTCACTCCGAGCCTGACGTGCAGCGCGCGTGGCGTGCCTTCTGGGCGGACCGCGTTGATCTGCTGAACCATCAGCGAAGTTATCTCGATATCGCCCGGGCGATTCACCTCTATCTGAAGATCCTCGAAAGTGTCGATGACGACAGCCGACTGACCAACATCGAGAACCTCGCGAGCGGTGGGTGGATCATCGCCATGGGCGTGGAACGTGGCGAGGCAGACGACAACGAGGTTGCGGGTATCTTCACGAAAGTCTTCCGTGATGATGGCGAAGATCTGCGGGGGCTGCCGTCCCAGCGGCTGGCCGCCATGTTCGGCAGCATGCACCAACTGCAACAGATGCGTTCCTACATCGGGGACTCTGGCCCGCTGTCGCGTGACGACCTTTACCGGCTGTGGGACTACGCGTTGGGTGCACACGCGCTCAACGCTCCGGCTGGCCTGGCTGACCTCATCGCGGCCAGAGTCTCGGTTGAGGAGGTACAGGCCACACCGAATGGGGCCGATTCCAAGGATCCCAACAGCTTGGTCGAAGCGATTCTCGTCCACCAGATTCACGCACGCGAAAGCGAAGATGCGGCCGAGAAGGCGCTCGGCCACCTCCGAAGTGAGGGTGCGCTGACACGGCAGACGTTGCTTTCTGGGAATCCACCTGAACAGGTTCTTCGAATACTCGAGTCCGTGGGCATAAGTGTCGCGGCCATTCGTCGTTTACAGAAGGAGCAGGCGGAGTACAGCCGCAAGGGCTTCATGGGGCGCAGCCTGATGGGAAGTAGGCAACCCGAGCTCATGCGCGCCTCGCACAAGGCCCTGGATGGGTGGACGGATCTACTTGATCAACGACAATCTTCACTGGAAACCCTGCGCGCGCAGAACGCGGCGGATCTCGTGCCGCTTGTTGACGCCGTCCGGCGGCTCAAGGCGAGTGAAGAGTTCGAGGACACCATGCGCCTGGCCGTCTTCACCGGCTATGTGGGAGGCACTCTGAAGGACGGCGGCTTCGCTGCTCGCGTAGCAAGTGCCATGTGGACGTCCGACCCTTTGGGGGGCGACATCGATGCCCAATTGCCGTACATCGACTACAGCCGGGTTCCAACCTGTTGGGTGCCCAACGGCCTGGGGCTTTCGTACGGCGACGCATGTTCGGGAGTGCGCGAGTTGGTGGTGCAAAGCCTGGCTGTTGCGCTTCCCCGCATGATGAAGATCACCTGGATCGATCCCGCCGGTCGTGGTTCCAGCGCCGGGCCTCTTTTGGAGCTGCTGGAGATCGACAAAGAGCTTCTCGACGGCCAAGTCTGGTCGGAGTCAGAGCACATCGATGCGGCACTCCGACGAATCACTGATCGCATCGCCTACATCGAACAGCGCTGCCTGAAAGACAGATTCGCCAACATTGATGCCTACAACATGGAGGCGGGGAGTCTGGCGGAGTCCGACCATGTCGTAGTGGTCACCGGCTTCCCCCGCAACTTCAGTTCAGAGTCCATCGAACGGCTATACCAGGTCATCGAGCACGGCCGACGAGCCGGGGTGAGTGTGCACATGGTGATGGACGAGCAGGTCTCTCACAGCGCCTCCTTCGGGGTACGCCGACACACCCCCGTCCTCCTGGGAATCGGCAACGGGGGATTCACGAACTGGAACGGACGGCTGCCATTGTCGGTGTGGGTCTACGGTGCGAACGGTCACGCGCACTCCATGCTCTTCGTGGATGAGTTCCAGGAGGCTGTGGGCCTGCCGATCGTACCCTTCCCAGGTGACCCGGCGCACGCACGAAAGATCATCGAGAGTTACGCCAGCGCCGCCGCGGAAGCCGCCGAAGTGGTGGTGACCTCCGACGCCCTTGCTTCCAGTAGCCCTGACGCAGCGGGCAACTCCGCCGAGGAACTGGTGATCCCCATTGGGGTGATGGGCCGCGGCGACACCCTCGAGCTGAGGCTCGGCAAAGGTCTGGCGCAGAACGTCCTGATCGGCGGCCTCCCAGGTTCAGGTAAGAGCACGCTCTTCCACACGATCATCGCAAGCGCAGTACGCCAGTACGACCCGGAAGAACTGCAGCTCTACCTCTTGGACTTCAAACAGGGCGTGGAGTTCCAGCCCTATGCCGAGATGCAGTTGCCGCATGCTCGCGTGGTGGCCATCCAGAGCGAACGCGAGTTCGGCTTGTCCGTGCTGCGGAACCTGCGTGAGGAGATCGACCGGCGGGCCGAACTGTTCCGGGCCCCTTCAGTGGGAGCCGACTCCATCAAGGAGTACCGCGCGAGGACCGGCGAGAAGCTTCCGCGGCTGCTGCTTATCGTTGATGAGTTTCAGGTCCTGTTCAACGACGATGACGCCGACGCTGCGGAGTGCCTGCAATTACTGGACGCCATCGTGCGACAGGGTCGCGCCTTTGGGGTCCATGCGATTCTCGGCACCCAGACTCTGCGCGGACACGGACACATGTCGCAGCTGTCAGGAACGCTCGATCAAGTGGCTCTTCGGATTGTGCTGAAGACGTCCGAGGCGGATTCTCGCCGATTCCTGTCTGACGACAATCCTGCCGGAGCGCGTTTGACGCGGCCTGGCGAGGCAATCTTCAACCCTGACGGCGGACGCATAGAAGGAAATCTCGTCTTTCAGGTCGCGCTCACCTCTGATGAGAGTCGAGACGGGGTCGTGAAGGCTGCTCGGCTGGCTGCGGATGAGACGGGATTCTCGCGTAAGCCCTTGGTCTTCGACGGCACCCGCGCGATAACCATCGAAGAGTCCGAACAGATGACGGGAGTGCTCAAGCGGGAGGTGGCTTCTGACCGCCGGGCGCTGAGCCTCAACCTGGGTCTGCCTGTGAGCATCAACGGCGATGGGGCCGTCAGACTGTGGCGGCGCTCTGGCGGGAACCTGCTTGTGTTGTCAAGAGACGTCGAGACTGCACTGGGAGCCGTCAGCGCTAGCCTTCTCTCAGCGAGTGTGTCAGCGGGCACGAACCTGCAGATGCTTGTGGTGGAGAACCTGGGCATCGATGAGGATGGCGCTGAGGTGCTGGCACAGGTGACAGGATTCCTGCCAAACGCGACCTATCGGCGACGCAAACTCGACCAACTGCTCGGCACCCTGTTCGATGAGGTGCACGAGCGGGTGGAAACCGAGGACTATGGTCGGCAGCGCATCCTGCTTGTGATCAACGGCCTCCAAAGGGCACGTGAGCTCGGCGAAGACACCTACTTCGATCAGACGGACAAGGAATCACCGCGCGGCAAGTTGCGCTCGGTGCTTCGTGACGGTCCGGAGGTGGGTGTCCATTGCCTCGTCGTGGCCGACACCGTGGACACCCTGGACCGCAGACTCGGCGACAGCGCCCTGGCCGAGTTTGGCGCCCGATTCATCACCCAGTGCTCTTCGGTCGCTTCGCAGAGGCTGCTGGCCAGCGAGCGGGGCACGACGCTGGGGAGTACGTACGCCATCATCAGCGAACCGGACGACGATCGTTGTGAGAAGATCCGGCCATTCCCGATTCCGGACGAGTACTGGTTGTCGATGGCATTGGAGGAGCCGTCATGAGTGGACCTGTCGAGTATGACCCGGACGAGTTGGACCGTGCTGCCGGCGCGCTGTCCAAAGCCGCCGAGGTGGCGCGATCCAGCGGGCGCACCGCCCGTCAGTCGATCACCGGGATGCGCCGATTCAGAGGGGCTGAGGCTGACAAAGCGAAGCAGCGCGTCGACGGATACGCCAGAGCGTTGGAGGGAATAAGTCAGGACTTGGAGAACGAAGCCAAGGCGATGCGGCGTCTAGCCCAAGCAGTGCGCTCACTGCCCCGACGGTGAGGTGGCTTGATGGGCTGGCTGAATCTCGAGGACCCGGATGTGCTTCTTGCTTCTGCGTTGCGGGCCCATGCTGTCGCGGCGTCGCTCGAGACTGTCATGCGCTCCAGCGTCGGGGCTGCTCAGGAGGCCGAAGGCGAGGCCCGCGAATCCGTCCAGCGACTGACCCAGGCTGTGTCCAGGGTGAGAACCCAACTCAGCCAGGCCTCTGATGAGAATGTGCAGGCACGACTCCGGGCGGAGTTGTCGGCAGCAGAGAATCGGCTGGCTGAGGGTCAGCGCCTGGCGCGTCTGATCGCCCAAGAAGTCAAGCGTGTCAGTGATCGACGTACGCAGTTTCTCGGGAGGCAGGGCGGACTCGTTCTGGGGTTAACGCAGGCTCAGAAGGAGATGGTGCATGACGTCGACAAGGCGCGCGCCATCCTGGCCGCCGCACCCGCGGGGTCGGTGGCGGGTGGCATATCCACCTCAACGGCAAGCGTTGCGACGAGTCTCCCGACGCCTGCCGGGCGCACCGGCATGTCCCTGGTGAGCCTGGATGAAGTCATCGATCCAATGGAGCATGTGAAGACTCCGATGGATTTCCAGAAGATGTCGCTGTCGGACATGCAAGTGGCCTTGAACCTGCTGGACGCCAAAGTGCTGCGTGCCGTTCAATCCGGGGCGGAACGTGGGGACATGGTGAGCCTCGATGCCGCGGCCGGGTGGTCACAACGTGCTGTGAATCACGCTCGCACCTACGATCTGTTTTTCGGCTCCGATCGCATCGTGTTGTCCCGGGGCGCCTCCGGCTACACCGTCACCAACGGTGCTCACCGCATCTGGCTGGCCAGACGAATGGGGATCACACACCTTCCGGCAACCACTGATGGGCGGTTAGCGACGTGAGGAGCCTGGAGTCATCGGCAGTGAGCGACTGCGCCAGGTCGGTCGACGCTTTGCGAATCTGGGGTTGACCCGGTTCTGTGGACATCGGGTTAAGCGGCTTCTGCCGCGGTGTTGTACTGCTGCTCGAATCGTAGTGGGCTGATGTAGCCGAGCGCGGAATGTCGCCGGCGTGTGTTGTAGACGGTGTTGATCCAGCGGCTGACCGCTTCGATGGCTTCGGCCCTGGTGGCGAAGGTGTGCCGGTCGTAGAACTCGGTCTTCAGCGTCGACCAGAAGGACTCCTGCTGGGCGTTGTCCCAGCACACACCTGTGCGTCCGACCGACTGGCGCACGTCGAGCTCCTGAGCCACCAAGGCGAGCTGCTCGGAGGTGTACTGGCAGCCTCGGTCGGCGTGGAAAATGACCCCGGCGGTCGGCCCGGTGGCCGGGTCTCGGAAGGCCACCGCCCGACGCAGCGCGGTCTCCACCACGTCGGTGTGCAGACTGTCGGAGAACCCGTAGCCCAGCACCTGCCGCGAGCAGCCGTCACGCACCGCGCACAGGTACAGCCAGCCCTCCCCAGTGGCCAGATACGTGATGTCGGAGGTCCACACCCGGTTGAGTTCGCCGGTGTCGAACGTGCGTTGGACCAGGTCCGGGATCGAGTGCGGCGCCTCATCAGCGATGGTGGTGGCCGGGGTCCACGGCCGCGGGCTGATCCCACGAATCCCCTGCTCACGCATGATCTTCGCGACCGTCTTACGCGACACGACCTCACCAGCCTCGCGCAGATCAGCCAGGATCCTGGGGGACCCGTTGACCCCATCGGACTTGTCGTGGAATTCCTTGATCTGCACGGCCAGGCCGGCCCGGCGTAGCGCCAGCGGGCCAGGCTGGGCGTCCAGGCGCTCGGCCCACGCGTAGTAGCCCGACCGCGACACCGCCAGCAGGTCAGCCATCCTGGTCACCGGGAAGTTGGCCTTCTCCGCGTGGATCACCTCGAACGCCTCCTCGGCGCTCAGGTCTCCTTCGCGAAGAAGGCCGCGGCTTTTTTCAGGAACTCCCGGTCCATCCGCAACTGGGCGTTCTCCCTGCGTAACCGCTCCACCTCGGCGCGCTCATCAACATCCAGCGCATCCGGCGGGCTGTCCATCTTCGCGCGTTCAATAGCCACCCAGCGGCCCAACAGTTGTTCCCCGACCCCGATCTCACGGGCCACCTCCGCGATCGTGCGACCAGTGTCAATCACCAGCCGCGCGGCCTCACGCCGGTACTTCGGGGTATACGACTTCCTCTTCGCACCCATGGATGCCATCCTCGTCTGCCGGGCAAAACCGGCCATCAGGATGTCCACCAAAACGGGGCAACCGCAAATCCAGCTGGAGGGGGTTTGGCGGGACCCGTTGGGGCAGCGGGTGGTGGCTGTGTATTGGCTGCCGTGGCTCACCGAGGTCCGCTCGTTGGCCGCCGATCTCAGACAGTCCGAGGCGGTGCTGCGTAATCACTTGGCGGCGCTGCAGTCACTAGCGCAGAGGACCTGCTGACTGCTGATCACTGAAGGGGTGGCGACATGAGTAATGACAACCCAGGTTCCTCAGACTCCTGGTTGAACAGCGGGAAGGGGGGCCGGCCGATTCGGGCTGATGCACCGCCATCACCGGGGCCAGCGAGTCCTCCCCAGCCAAAGCCGGTGACTCCAGCGGTCGACCCCCTGCTACCCAGGCAGTCTCATGAGCCAGAGGGTCGTCGCTCCCGGACGGGTTGGATCGTCGGCGTGGTGGCTGCGGTGCTTGTCCTGGCCTTTGTTGGCGTGCTGGTGAGCCGCAACTCGCAGGTTGGTGGCTCTACTGCTTCGAACGGTGGCGGGGAGCCGATTCAGTCATTCGCCGGCACCTCAGGAGTCTGGTACGGGTCGGCCGACCTGGGTTCTGGCACGGACTACAAGATGACTCTTGCCTTGGAGACGGACGACGACGAACAAGTCCAAGGCATTGTGCGCATGCGCTCGGAGAACAGCGGAAAATCGGGCACCTGGCACGTGCGGGGGACGGCGGCTGGGTCCGACGTGATGGTTGAGCCGGGCGCGTGGATTGGGAAGTCCGAAGGGTGGACCAGAGACGGTTTCACCTTGAACCTCGACGATACTGGGGGACTCTCGGGCACCGCCACGGGCTACAACGACAGCGACGTTGCTCTCGATCAGATCTCGTCAGGCGAGGTGACTCTGGAAACGGTGCGGCAGGACCCCCGCGCGGCCCTTGTCGCCAGCGAGGAGAGGGCCCTCGGGTACCTGCAGGAGATGCGCGGGGAGACCATGGATCAGCGCGACTCGCTGAACTACGAGTGGGTTCCCCAGGTGGGGAGTGGATGTGCGGGTCTCTGGACCAGTCTGGGGCAGCTCACCGCCGGCAGCCTGTTGTCGTCAAGCGCATCTATGGCGACCGATCATGGGGCGATCACCGTTGCTTGGGAAGACGTTGGTGTTGATGCCTCCGAAGCCTGTCCCTCGGAGACAATGTGGGTGATTCTGGTGCCGGAGGGTTTCGAATCGGCAGGCGGCGCTAAGCGCTGGTGTCGGGAGGCGGGTTTCTCCGGTGGGCAATGCGCGGCTCGTTATCTGGTGCCGCGAGGCGAGCGCGGAACCCAGATCGAGTACTTGTAGACCGTCGCGGGCCGAAGCCCCTGCCGTTGCGAACCCTCTCGGTCTAGTTCGGCTTCTCAGCCGTCGCACGCCGCGGGAATGGGAGGCGCCCGCAAGATCTTGACGTCGACCTCGCAGTCAGGGCAGTCGCAACGTCATTCCGGTCTGTGCGGCGGCCTCGACGGGCGACAACTCATCAAGATCCGACAGCAGGTTCGGATCGGCTCCGCTGTCTATCAGGTACTGGGCGACGTCCTGGTGGCGGGCCATGATCGCCGCGACCAGGGCCGTGGACATGAACTCCGGGTGGGCGTAGTCCACATCGACCCCGTGCTGGACGTGGTACTTCACGAGATCGAGATCACCCTCGCGGGCCGCGAGGTAGAAGTCCTTCCAGTTCCCGCCCGACATGACGTACCTCCGCTCTTGGTCGCCTTCCCCGAAGCCGCCCTCGGCTCAGTCAACCACCATGGTGCCCGATGTCATGGTCAAGCGACCTACTCTTCGGCTGCGGCCTCCAGCGTCTTCTTCAACTCAGCCTTCGACAGCCCCGAGGTCCCGCTGAGCTGTGCGTTCTCGGCCTGCTGTTCCATCTGTGTCTTGGTGAGATCCGCCGGTTCCTCACCGAGGTGCTCGCGACGGCTTTCCAGGAAGGCTTGGCCGAGTTTGTCCAGTTCCTCGGACGTCATGTGCTCACGCATGCCCGGAAGCACGCTCGACTCCTCCTCCTCCATGTGGTGGGTAACCGCATCGATGAGTTCGCTGAGCTTGCGGGTGAAGTCCGGCGAATCCGGGTCCGTGGCCGCAACCTCAGCGGCCAGCTGATCAGCCTGCAGGTGTTCCTTCTGGCTGTGCTCGACGTTATCGGCGATCCCCGCTGCAGCAGCCGCCGGATACACGCGTGCCTCCTCGGCCCGACTGTGCGCAGTGAGCAGGGTGATCATCACCGGAAGCAGGTTGCCCCGCGTGTCGGGCGCGTTCTGCAACTGGTGAAACACGCGCTTGAGCTCGCGGTGGTCATTCATGATCAGGTCCACAACATTGCTGTCCATGCAGGGGATTACCCCCACTGGGATCGCACAAACTGGTAGTCACGCGGTCTTTGTCTGCGGTGGTCTGGGACGGTCAGCGTTCGCAGGACGAACTCACCTGCGCTCGCCAGTGGACAATGGTTCTTATGCCGGATGCTCACGTCTCGACGCTCGCTGCTCTCATGGAAGGTTCCGGCGACCCCGCCGATGTGCATGACGTGGTGAGATTCTGGGTGAGCACCACGACATGGGAGGAGTCCTTCGCGGTCCTCGCCGCAGGCCGGAACGTACTCGTGACGCAGGCCGCCCTCGATGTCCTGCAGCAGCTCGCCGACGACGATGTGCGCTCGGTCCACGCCGCGATCTTGCAGGCGGTAGTGGGTGGTCTGGATGTGCCGTTCGTACAGACTGTCGTGGCGAACCGAGGGGCTGCCAGAGAGGTCGCAGCACAGGCGCTGCGCAACGGGCACAACCCGATCCTGCGCGTCGTCCTTGCGTTGAACTCCCAGCTGGGCGGCTCCGACGAGGGCGCTGCGATGTACCTCGCCGGCGAGGCCGCGGCTGGCCACCTGGATGCGATGCGGTCCAGCTGTCAGGCCGCTGTGGACTCTGATCCACAAGGTGCACTGCGGGTCGCGGGGCACCTGGATGCGCTGGTCGCCCAGGGCCTGGCTGGCGACGAGGTTGTCCCGTTGCTGGAGGTTTTGCGCTCGAGCTGACGCCGAGGATCGCGCGTCGCCGGCATGTTCATGTGAGGGTCCATTGCTCCTCGACGACCGCAGAGAGAAGGACTTCCCACAGGCCTGAGACGAACTGGTTCGGGCATGCTGCGCCTGGCCCGGAGGTGGGCCTGGCTTGTCGGCATGATGTCAGTTCCGCCGGCGTCCGAGGGTGTAGCTGCCGTCGTTGTTAGGGCTAGTACATATGGGCGAACGATAGCGGCCCTGGGGAGGGATGTGAACTTGGTTGCGGGTCTGGCGGGGAGCTCTTTGCTGACAGGAGCGTCGGGGACGTTCGAGTGCTCCGATTAGTGGCTCTGGATGGCAGGCGGGTGTCTTCTCGGCCCGTCGCCGTCCACATCTGGTTGGCTCGCAACCAAGATCAACCAGATGTGGACAGACACGCCGCAATCCCTGTCCGAAATGTCCTATCCACGGCGCGTCGCTGGTTGGAAACGATCTTGCACGCCGAATTCTCAACCAGATGTGGCGACGAAACCGGGTAGGCCCCACGCGCCGCCAGCGCGCACGACGCCGCCCACCCACTAGGCCCGCAGCAGATCGGCGAAGCTGTCGTCGAGCAGCTCCTGCAGGCGTCTCAGATCGGGGATCACGTCCTGGTCGGCGATCAAGCCGATCAACACCCGCCCGTTGTAGGAGAACATCGACACCCCGAGTGCCACGGCGCCCGCACCCGGCACCCAACCGATGATCCCGGCCACCTCGGTGCCGGCAATCGTGATGGGTGTCTGCGGACCTGGCACGTTGCTCACGGTCGCGGCCACCTTCCCGCTGAAGAATTGTGTGGACAGGTCCTCGACCTGTGCCGGCAGTAGGCCGAGGGCAACCAGCGTGAAGTATGCGACCACTGCCTCGGGCGAACTCTTGAGTTCCTCGATGGTGGCGTGCATCGTGGCCAGACGTTCCAGCGGTTCAAGCGCACCCGTGGGTAACGCAACGACATACTGCCCGAAGACGTTGCCCAGGTCAGTGGACAGGGGCTCATCCAGCGGCCGCAGGTTGACTGGCACCATCACCCGCACCTCGTCGAGCGGGGTGTCGTTCTCGCGCAGATAGCGGCCTAACGCATCCGCGAGTACGGACAGCAGAACATCGTTCACGGTCATCCCGTGCGTGTGGCTGATCGCCTTGATGTCCGAGAGGGCCCAGTCGTCGCGCCATCCCACGCGCTTGGCAGTTCCGACGTCGCCGGCCAGGGCACTTTTCGGCTTCGGGGGGATCGTGGCCAGGTGAACCAGGCGCGCAGCGCCGCGCAGTGCCGTGGCCACGCCGGAGGGTGTGCTCAGCAGTGTCAGGGCCTGCTCGGCGAGGTTCACCAGACCGAAGTCCCGCTTCGGTGTGAATCCGGCAGTCTGCTGCGACTGGGTCAGCGACAGCAGGACCCGGGTGATCGTGATGCCGTCGGCGATGCTGTGGTGCATCCGGAAGAGAAGGGCCGAACCGGCACCGTAACCACTGATCAGGTGAATCTGCCACATGGGATGGGCCGGGTCGAGTGCCACTGGAATCTGCGCTGAGACGTAGTCGTCCAGCCCGCCCTCGAGGTGATGCACCAGCAGATGGCGATCGAGGTCGAAGTCCTCATCGTCGCGCCAGTTCGCGCGTCCGAACGGGACGAGAGCGGGTACCGGGTGCTGTCGGAATTTGGGGAAGCGCTCGACCATCGACTCGATCTTCGAGCGCACCGCCGCCTCATCGACAGGTTCATCGGTCCACATGATGGCGTTGACCACCATCAGGTTCTCGGCGGTGTCCATGCGAAACCAGGCATGGTCCACCGGGGACATGGGGTACTTGCTCACCTGTCGAGGCTAACCGTAGTTCCCCAGAACGTACGACCAACGGCGTACGACCAAGGTCCTCTTGTTGCGGACCCACCTGCGCGGCCAGCATTGCAGATGTGGGTACACGACCAAGAAGGATCGCCAGCGCCGCCGTGGTGCTGGCCATAAGCGCAACGCTGACGGCACCGGTGGCTGCCCAGCCTGACCGCGAGTCGCGGGGTGTGAACAGCGGCGGGTCGGACCGGATCAGCGTGTCGGGCACGTGTGACGCCGGCAGCCGCTGGAGCCTGTCAGGTCGGTCGCGCTTCCTGCGGATCGACGTCGAGGGTCGCGTCGAGGGCGTGCGTGCTCGCAAACGTGCGCGCTGGGTTCTGCGGCTGGCCCAGAACCAGAACACGGTCGCGGTCACGACCAAGCGGTCCTCAGGTGGTGGCTTGAAGGTCAAGGCCCGGGTGAACAACCAGCCCGGCACGGACACGTTCACGCTCACCGCCCAGAACCGTTCGACCGGGGAAATCTGTCAGGGAAACCTGACCTTCTAGAGAAATCAATGCACGAGGAAAGGAATGCCATGAAAGCATGTCGAACCGTCGTTGCGGCGACCGGAGTCATCATCGGCCTCAGTGCCGTCGCGCCCGCAGCCAACGCCACCGCGCCCGTCCACCATGGGCATGCGGTCCAGGTTGCCAGTCACGAGTTCCGCGCGGATCTGCGCGACATGCGCCGGGAGTTCCGGGCCGACCTGCGGCAGGCGCACCGGGAGTTCCGTCAGGATTTGCGCGTGATTCGCCAAGACCATCGGGCCGACTTCCGGGCGGCCAGGCAGGCGCTGCGTGAGGCCTTGAAGGCCGCGAGGGATACCTTCCACTCCGCCATGGAACAGGCCAACGACACCTTCCTGACCAGCCTCGCAACCAGCCGCGACACGCTGAAGCTCGTCCTGCAGGATCCGGACGCGACGCGGGAGCAGCGCAAGGCTGCTGTTGACGTCTACCGGGCTGCAGTCCAGCAGGCCCGCGACGTCCGCCACGACGCGGTCAAGGCGGCAGTCGACGCCTACCACGCCGACCGCAAGGCCGCCCGCGAGGCCTTCCGAGCCGCGATCGGCAGGTAGTGCACGCAGGCCCCGCCCGCCGACGCCACCTCTCGCGCCGGGCGGGGCTTGCGCATGTCCGGGCCCGACATGGGGACAATGGCTCATGGCTGAGGCGCCGGGAGCGAGCCCGCGGGCGATCGTGCGCCGCGAGGTGCTCCGGTTCGCCATCCCGGCCGCGATCGGGATGGTGGTGCTCGTCCTGGCCAGCCTCGCCGCAGCGGTGGCAGTAGCTCGGGAACAGTCCTTCAGCGATGCGCGCACCACCGCCGAGGTGCTGGCGCGCAGTGTGGTCGAACCCCGCATCGACGACGGCCTGCAGGTCGGCAAGCCCGCCCGGATGGCCGAGCTGGATGCCGCCTTCGCAGCGTCGATCAGTGGCTCTGACGTCAAGTCCATCCGGTTGTGGAACGAGCAGGGCGTGGTCCTCTACTCCAACGACCCCCGCCTGATCGGTGAGCAGTTCCCTTTGCCGACGCGGGTCGCGGGGGAGCCGCTGCAGGGGATGGCGGACACCAGTCGGCCGGAGAACCGCTACCTGGATCCGCAGGCTGATTGGGTGCAGGTGAGTCTGCCGCTGACCGGCGGGGACGGCTCTCGCTACCTCTTCGAGATCAGCAAGCAGCAGGACAGCCTGCGGCAGGAAGCCCGCGGCGTGTGGATGGCGTTCGCGCCGATCCTCGCTGGTTCGATGGCGCTGCTGGGCCTCCTGCTCGTGATCCTCGGGATCCGGATGGCCCAGCGGATCAGCGCCGAACTGCGCACCCGCGAGGAGTTGTTGCAGCGCGCGGTGGACGCCTCGGAGTTGGAGCGCAGCCGGATCGCCGCCGACCTCCATGATGGGACAGTGCAGCAACTCGCGGGTCTGTCCTTCGCGCTGGCAGGCCTGTCACAGCGGGCGCGGGCCGCCGGGGACACTGAGACCGCCGATGTGCTGTCGCAGGCGGCCACCACGTCCCGAACCTCGGTGCGAGAACTGCGGTCCCTGCTGGTGGACATCTACCCGCCCAATCTGGAAGGTTCCGGGCTTGCCCCCGCGATCGCGGATCTGCTGGCGGGGCTGGCCGGCATCGAGATTGACGCCGACCTTGCTGAACTGCCGGATTTGGACCCACCCATCCGAGAGGCTCTCTACCGGGTCGCCCGGGAGCTGATCGCCAACGTGGCAAAGCACTCCCGTGCTTCACATCTGCGCGTACGGCTGGCCCAGCAGGACACAGTGGTGGTGCTGTCCGTTGCTGATGATGGTCGTGGGTTCGAACCGAATGCGCAGCGGGAGGGTCACCTGGGACTGCGGTTGGTCGAGGACCAGGTCGCCTCGATCGGCGGGCGCTTGACCATCCTCACGCAGCCTGGGGCGACATCGGTGACAGTGGAGGTGCCGACGTGATCAACGTCATTCTCGTGGACGACCATCGCATGGTGGTCGAGGGACTCAGACTGCTCCTGCAGGAATTCCCCGACGTGACCGTGGTCGGGTGTGCCAATGACGGCGCCGAGGGTGCGCAGCTGGCGATCGCCTTGGCGCCGGATGTGGTGCTCATGGACCTGTCCATGCCGGTCATGGACGGCGTGCAGGCCACGCGCCAGATCACCGAAACGGTCCCTGACACCGCTGTGGTGATTCTGACGACGTCCAGTGATCGGGAGATGGTGTTGCGCAGCCTGGATGCGGGTGCGGTGGGGTACCTCATGAAGGACACCGACCCGCAGGCGCTCTACGAAGGGATCCAAGCCGCTGCGGCGGGTGGCTCACCCATCGACCCCCGGGTGGCGCGGGTGCTGGTCGAGACGCGGCGAAGGCCTGCCACTGGCCCGGCATCGGTGCTCACGTCCAAGCAGCGGGAGGTCCTGGAGCTCGTCGCGGAGGGCAAACCCAACCGCCTGGTGGCCAGACAACTCGGCGTCACAGAGAAGACCGTCAAGGCACACCTGACCCAGATCTACTCCGCGATCGGGGTGACTGACCGCGTGCAGGCGGCACTGTGGGTGCGGGACAACCTGCATCACGGCTGACTGGCGACAGCCTCACGGCGTGGCCACGGTGATCAAGACGTGCAGGTTCGCCCGTTCCGGTCATATTCGCCGCTTGCGAACAGGCGACTTTGACCGAATAGGGCGGCTGTCACTGAGCGCCAACTCCGCTGCACCTCACAGTCCATCGGGCTGTCGGCCGGTGAGATGCTCGTGGTGCTCGGGTGTTGAGGTTCTGTTCGATCGCAGGGGCCTGTCGAGCGGCGCCCGCTGCCGCCACTGCCTACGAATGTCGCAGCAAAACTGCGGGTGGGATGCACGCACCGCCAGATCTGGTTGGAGCCCGTGCAAGGTCAACCAGATCCCCACTCGGTTCGCTGAAGTGCCCATGCGCAGGGCGCCCTCAAGGCCGCCACGACAGTGAGCATCCGCCGCTTACCTATCCGCGACCAGTCACGCCTTCTTGCAACTGATCGGCTTGACGGCCTCGTTCACAGCGATCGTTGCCGGGGTGCCCGCCGTCGTTGCGCTGATGGGTGTGAATACCGACACTCCGACGATCGTGCCCTTCAGCGTCTTGGGATTCAGTTGCAGGTTGTAGCTCAGTTGCCAGAGACCGGTCACGGCGGGGTCTGTGTTGGAGCCAAAACTGGTTCCGGTCAGGCCGAGCTGCAGCAACTTCGCGCCGGGGCGGCCGTTGTTCGGCTTGGCCAAGGTGGCCGTGCCGCTCAAGTTGTTCACATAGTTCTGTGTTGCGACGTCGGCGTTGGTCGCCTTCTCGATGCCGCTGGCCCACCAGAGCTTCTGTTTGGTCACGTGATCAGCCGCGTCGACGTCCAGCGAGAGCACGATCCTGGTCCCGCCCAGAGCGGTCGAACCGTACTGGAAGCAGTACGCCCCGCCTTTGTCGATCGCCGTCTTCCCCGCTGCCTGAGCGCTGCTCATTCCTACGAGACTGGCAAGGACGAGGACGCCGGCCGCGCCCCCACGGAGCACTGTGTGCGTTTTCATTGGAATCCCTCCCTGCGGATGGCAACGCCTGTCCGCGTGATATCTGCCGACGGCGCCGTTATCGGCAGTGGTGAGCGATAACTGAAGTAAGACACCTCATTAGTGGGAATTCGAGTCTGAGATCCCGGCTGGGTTGCCGTGGACGCGTAGCGTTTAGGGCAGGGGAAGAGGAGGGGTAATGAACGGAAGGGCGAAGTCAGTAGCGGTCCTGGTCGGTGGTGCACTCCTGGTGGGAACACCAGCGGTCGCGGCGAGCGGACCTTCACAGCAGCCGATGTCACCGAGTCAGGCACGCGGCGTCTTCAGGAAGGCCGTGTGCCCGCTCAACGAGACTTTCGTGGTGCTGGAGAAGGTCGAAAAAGCCCCAGTGGTGAACTGGGAAACGCTACAGGCAGCACTGATGGAAACCGGAGACATGCAGTTACGCACGGCCGCCAAACTGGGACATCCCAAGCGGCCGTGGCCAGCCAACGTGGCCAGCTACATGCCCGCTATGGCTGACCTGGATCTGACACAGGCCGGCGCGAACTACACGCTTGCCGCTGCGGGCTCATTCGAGGAGTACCAGACGTTGCTCAAGGCCTTGCAGAAGGACATTTCCGCGCCCCTCAAGGCGGAGATCAAGGCGTTTGTGAAAGCGCGCAAGATCGTGCACAAGCGACTCGGCCTGCCCAAGGACGCCTGCGCCTGACAACCACAAAAGTCGGCGACATGCAGGAGTGTCACGGGCGTGAATCCCGCCACGGAGGTCGCCACTCATCTCCAGTGAGAGCGTCGTGAGCCCACACACCGAGGGTCGGGGATGCGGTCGGGGGTGCAGGGTGCTGTGCTACTCGCAGCCGACGCCGTCACCATCGCGGTCCAGGTGCGGCCCGTACCCGGGCTGGCCGATGTAGATGGGTGCCGCTCCTGCCGCGCGGACGGCGTCGCAGTTTTCGTAGTTGACAGAAGCGGGCGGTACTACCGGGTTGATGAACGTTGGCACGGGGGTAGGTACGTAGGCCGGCTCCGGGTCTGGCTCATCGCAGACGATCTCCCCGTTTGTGCTGTCCAGCGTGCGGTACAGGTCCTGCTTCGGATGCCACGCGTAGCCATCGAGGCGGTCATAACGTGCGACGGCCAGTCCGCGGCGCAGCATGACCGATCCGATGTCACGGCCGTTGCGGGTCTTGACATAGGCCAGGACGCGTCCATACGCGTCTCTTCCGCTCTTGTTGTACAACTTGACGGGCCGCTGGACCAGAGCCGCCATCCTTGCCGTCGCCTCCGGGTATCCGCACTGCCCTTCTTCCGGGGTGTCGTACCCGAGCAGCCGGACCGAAGGTCCATCAACGATGCTGATCGTGTCGCCATCGACTTCGATCGCCAACCGATAGCCGTCCGCCGCTGCTGGCGTTGCGGGCACTGACAGGCCGGCAGCCACCGTGAAGGCCGCTCCCATGGTCGTGAGGATACGTGTGGCGGTGTTCATGGGCCCCCCTGCGTTCATGAGGGTGCCTCCGAAGTGGGCGACCCTCCCTTGAGAGGTTTTCGGCACCAGCTGATGTAGTTCTGAGCCCGCCACCCACTTGCCGCACCGGCGGTTCGGGCAGACTTAGGCTCCAGACGCCTGGTCGTGACCCAGGCGTTGTTGCGGGTGTGGTCGCACCCTGACACGATCCCAAGGTGGATCAGAATCGCTGGGAGCGCCGCGACTGGTGGGGAGTGGTGCTCGACACCGACGACGTCGAGACGCTGACTCACTTCTACGCCCAGTTGCGGGGTTGGCGTATCCACCGGCTCGCCGAGACGGACGCTTCCCTGGACGAGGGGGAGGGCGTCGCCTACCTCAACGTCCAGTACGACCCCAGATATGTGCGCCCGGTGTGGCCAGGTCGGCCTGGGCAGCCAACCATGATGATGCATCTGGACTTCGAGGTCTCCGATCTCCAGGCCGAGGTCGATCGGGCCGTGAGCCTGGGCGCGCAGGTACCCGCGTACCAACCGCAGGAGAACGTCCGCGTGCTGCTCGACCCGGCAGGCCATCCGTTCTGCCTGTACGTGGGTTGAGTGTGAACCAGTCGCAGGCGCGCCACGACCCCATCCACCCGCCAGGTCGCCGTCGTCTGCGCAGCGCGGTACGTCCCGATGGTTATGAGACCTGGACCATCGAGCGTGAGCAGTACGACGTACTGCGCGCCTTTGTTCTGGACACCCTCACGGACCTCGATGAGGGCAACGGGGTGTTGCTCAAGACGCTGATCGAGATCGCGGGGGTGGAGTTGGCGGGCCATCCTCGTTTTCCAAGCGGTCGCTTCACGAACTGGATCCGGTTCATCAAGGTGGACCTGGAATGCGAGGGGATCGTAACGCGGGTCGGCTCGGCGTCACCCCAGCGGATCCGGCTCACTGACCTCTGACTGGGTCGCAATTCCGGTGGGCACGCATGGGCCGAAGTCGACATGATGCGGCATCTGCCGCGGCTGCCGCGCTGTATGGTCACGAGCGTGGAGCAACGCATCAGCTTCGTGACCCTGGTCGTTCGCGATCTCGACCGTAGCCGACAGTTCTACTTGCACGGACTCGGTTGGAGCGCCGAACTGGACGCCGCGGGTGAGGTCCTCATGATCCGGGTCGCGGAGAAACTCATGCTGTCCCTATGGCAACACGAAGCGGCCGAGGCGGAGCTGGGCCCCATCGACCTTGGCCAGGGTCGGCTCCCGTTCACCCTGGCGCACAACGTGGCCACACCCAGTGACGTGGACCTCGTCCTGCAGACGGCACGGGAGGCAGGCGCCGCCGTATCCCGGGCGCAGCAAAGGCAGTGGGGTGGCTACTCCGGCTACTTCGCGGATCCGGATGGTTTCCAGTGGGAGGTGGCGTTCAACCCAGGTCCCATCGGGCTGTCCGTGCTGTGACCGTCGCGCTCGATTCCGCCCACCGTCTGCGCGAGGTGGCTTCGCAGCGCAGCGCTTGGGCGGTTGTTGCGATGCGGTCCGGCATGTCGTGACGACAAGTGCCCAATCTCTTCCCGAACGTGCGGGAAAACCGCCGGGGAGGCTCCCGCTGCCCGAGCCGTCATCCATGATCCGCTCTGGTCAGCAGAGCCGCACTAGGGTGACGGTTTGAGAGCGGGGGTTCTCCTGACCGAAGGGAAGTGCCGTGGGACACAGCCGCACCACCCGTCTGCTACTTGCGGCGTTGGCCGTTTCGCTGCTGGCGGCATGCTCAAGCAACGCAGGCGCCGAGCAGGCGCCCTCGGAGTCCGCATCGCCGGTACCGGATCCCGCCATGACAGCCCGGATCGAGACGGTCGCGCGGGAGGCCATCGACAAGCACAATCTGCGGGCCCTCATCGTGCAGGTGACCCAGGACGGTCAGGAGATCTACAGCGGCGCCATGGGGACATCCATGACCGGCGTGCCGGCCACAGTGGACATGCACTTTCGCAGTGGATCGTTCGGTTTCACCTACATCGGTCAGATCTTCGCCAAGCTGGTGGACCAGGGCCAGGTCAGCCTCGGCGATCCGTTGGCGACGTGGTTCCCCGACCTGCCCGAGGCGGACAGGATCACCGTGAAGAACCTGCTGAACATGACATCCGGGTACGCCGATTACGTGTACCAGCCGAGTCTTCAGAAGGACTACTACGGCGATCCTTTTCAGCAGTGGACCAATGCACGGCTCATCGACATCGGTGTCTCCGCGCCGATGCTGTTCGAGCCGGGCACCAACTGGGCCTACTCCCATACGAACTATGTGATCCTCGGCGAGGTGCTGCAGAAGATCACGGGCAAACCCATGGCCGATGTGATGCAGGAGTACGTCATCGAACCGATGGGGCTTGTCGGCACCAGCACGAACAAGAACACCCCGGCGATACCCGAGCCCGTCCTGCACAGCTTCTCCTCGGAGCGCCGCCAGTTCCTCGACATTCCGGAATCGGTCGGCTTCTATGAGGAGGCGACGTTCTGGAATCCGTCATGGACCACCGCGGAGGGGGCGGTGCTCACCTCAACCATCTCCGACCTCAGCCGGTCCATGGCGATCGTGGGCTCGGGGGAGCAGGTGTCGCCGCAGATGTACCAGCAGCAGGTGGGCGCAAATCTGATCGGCTTCGGCGAAGCGGACCCGACCGGCCGGTGCGAGGTGTGTCGGGAGAACACCGAGGCCGGTTCCTACGGGCTGGGCGTCGTTCTGCTCGGACCATGGATCACGCAGACGATGAACTTCGGTGGGACCGGTGCGACCTCGGGGTACCTGCCCGCGGACAAGCTCACGATCTCGGTGGCGACGACCTACGAGGCGTTGGCCTTCGACTCAGACGGGTCGTATGCAAACGCCAGTACGCAGATCTTCAGGGCGCTCACCGAAAGCTTGGCTCCGGACGATGCACTGCCTGAGCCCACGGGCTGACGGTCGCAGGTCACCCGCGTGCGAGCTCGGCCGGGTTGAGCCTGACATGAACTGGTGAGGTGACGGCGAGGGTGTGGTCCCCTTGCACGGCCGCAACCTGTACGTACTGGCCGTCAGAGAGTTCCAACACCGATATCGAGGGGGCGAGGGGATCGACGAGCCAGTAGGAAGCCACCCCGGACTCCTCGTAGAGGGCGCGCTTGCGCCCATCGTCCAGCCATCCGGTCGAGGCCGACCGCACCTCCACCGCGAGGAGCGGCGCCAAGGGCAGATCGCGATCGGTGAACGCGCTTCTGGGGGCCACCACGATGTCCGGCTGCACCACATGTGGGCCAAGGACGACATCTAGGGGAGCCATGAGAACGTCGAGTTCGGTTGACTGTGCAGCCGTGTGCAGACTCCTGGCGAGGGCGAACACGAAACGTTGATGCGCCACCCCGGGCGCCGGAGTCATCACGAAGGTGCCGTCGATGAGTTCGTGTCGCAGCCCGTCATCGGGAAGGGCATCAAGATCGCCCCGGGTGAGCCGGTTGCCGGTGGCCATGACTGCCATGGTGCCCCCTTTGGTTGCATGGGTCCACTCTGCGCTCAGCTGGCACCTGGCGGTTCTGGCGGTCCACAGGACGCACTAGCGCCCACACCAGCCCTTCCGCCGCCGCGGCGAGGGCTACCCCTGCGGCGCCGCCACGATGTCGCTCAACGATGGCCCCTGGAACGTCACGTTCACCTCGTTGACCGTCTTCTGCCAGCTGTAGTTGAACGGGGCCGTGTTCTTGCCGTAGTAGCCCGCTGGCCAGCCCTGGCCGGACTGGGTGGGCAGCGGCCAGTTGTTCCCATACGCATTGGCGATCGGATTGCCGTTGGCCGCGTTCACCTTCAGCCCGGGCAGGCTGATGGTCGGAGAGGCGGTGCAGCCGAACTGGGTGGGTACCGCGGGCGTGCCATCCAGAGTGACCATGTTCGCCAGGTTCGCCGGGGTGACCGTCCCCAGGGCCACTGCTTGGCTGCCCCCTGCGGAGGCGGCCTGGATCGACACGGGCTGGTTCGCCGCGTTCGGTGCCAGATACGGCGTGTTGACGCCGTTGGTGGCATCGGCCACCGACTCCTGGATGTAGACCGGCTGCCCGTCGGCGGTCACGCCGAAGAAGTTGACCAGCCAGTCGGCGTTCTGCGGGAGCTGCCCGGCGGTGTTGGTCGCCGTGTTGGTCAGGGTGCTCTGCTCGACCGTGGTCGGCGCCCCGTCGCCGAACGGCGTCGACAGCGAGGCGGTCATCTGCGACAGGTCGCAGCGAAGTGTGTAGTTGCCGGTCGAGTCCACGCTGGCCGTCATGATCGGGGGGTTGCCGTCGTTGAGCATTCCGGAGCTGTACTGCGGATTCGTCAGGTAACTCAGCTGGATGTACATCTCGCCCAGCTGTTGATACTCGCAGTAGTACTGCGCCCCCGAAGACCCATCGATCAGCTTGCACTCGGCGTCACCGGCGGGATTCCCGGGGTTCGGGCCCACGTACTGGATCAGGCCGTCCTGGAAGGTCGCGGAACCGCCTGTGTAGGCACCCGACGAGGCGTTCGGCGAGACCATCGGGGCCGGTGCCCCACCGTTCCAGTAGTAGACGACGTTGGTCTGTGCGCCCATCGCCTGCTGCAGCGTTCCGTTGACGAAGCCGGCTGACGGAGTGTCCGTGAACGCGCCTTGATTACCTGCCGCCGGGTTGCCCGCCCAGGTGTTCGTGGCTGGCCAGGATGCCTGCGTCGGATCGGACACGCCATTGGTCCCGAAGCCGGTGACCACCGAACTCACCCCGAACAGCTGCGGATACTGCGAGGTGTCGTTGCAGGTGTCCACTTTGAGACCGGTGAGGAATGAAACGAGGAACCGGACGCTGGCCGCGGCGACCGCCCCGATGATCCCCGCAGAGCTGTAGCTGCTGCCCGAGAATGCGGCATCGGTGGCGTTCTGCCCCGCGGCATTGCCGGAGTTCACCAAGTCGGTGGTCAGAGTTCCCTGTGTCCCCGGCGCGTTGAGTCCCTGCTCGGCGCCATACAGGCCCGCTGGGTAGTCAACGTTCGGCTGGAATCCCGGCATCTGGGCGTAGTAGAAGATCGCCGAGCCACCGGCGGGCACGGTCTGTTGGCTTGCTGGCGGCGGGGCCGGATTACCGCTGGCGGCGTAGTTCGCGGCGAACATGCACTCGATGACGGGCTGGAAGGTGACCTGCTGCTGGAACGGTGAGTTGTTCTGGACGTAGATGAGGTTGAAGTAGGGCGTGTCGGGCGTGGAGGTCAGCGTCGCCCCTGCCGCGTTGGCCTTGCGAGCAGTACCGCGAAGCAGGCGCAGCTGCTGGGCTGCGGCGGCGGTGGATTGCTGGATCCTGGCCTTGGACCACTTCCCCTTCACGAGTTGACCGACGCTGACCTGCGAGACCTCGTGGTCGGCGCCACCCGCCTTGGTGTCCTTGCGGTGGCTCACGGACACTGCCACAGCCGCGCGCTGACCCGCGAAGCCGCGCTGGCGCAACTTGTTCGAGACGCTCTTCGACAGCGGAACCCGCAACGTCATTACGCCGTCCTGCGTGGCCTTGCGCGTCGTGTGCTTGCGCGTCAGAAGCGCGCTGTCGGGCAGCACCTCGATCGAGCGCGGCTTGGCCACATGGGCGTACTTCTTCTTGCCCACGGCCACGCGCATCGTCACCTTGTCCTGCTTGCGGCCCTTGTTGGCGCTGGTGCGCTTCGGGTCGACGAACACCTTCGCGACGACTGTCAGCCGTCCGTTCCCACCCCTGGCCAGGTACGGGTACTGGACCCACTGCGCGGGGAAGCCCGCCTTGGAGACGTGGTTGGACTTCGGGACCGGCTGCGCAGAGGCAGGCGCAGCGGCCACGGATGGGGCAGGCGTGGCGGCCTGCACCACGGTTGCGGGTACGACCGCGGACACGGTGGCCAATGCAGCGATCACAGCGACGGTGCGAATCATCGTCTCTCCCGAATCTCGTTTGAGATCGGCAGACTATCGGCTGCCGTCTCGTGATGATCATGTGGTGCGGATCAGTCTGACTGCGTCGGACAGCCATCGGTTCCACACGGTTGTGCAGCATCACGAGGGGGCCCCTTGCCAGGTGCACCTGCGCCGCGTAAGGCTGCAGGCATGGACGTGGGCGTGCACTTGGTGAACTTCGACTTCGACGGTGGGCCGGCGGCCATCCGGTCCGTACTCATCGAGTCGGCGCGGATGGCGGAGTCGGGCGGCCTGACCAACATCTCGGTCATGGACCACTACCTGCAGATGGATGTACCTGGCCTCGGCGGGCCGCTGGCCCCGATGCTCGAGGGGTACACCACTCTGGGGTTCTTGGCCGGGCAGACTCAGAGCGTCGAGTTGCAACTGCTCGTGACGGGAGTGACCTATCGCCATCCGGCGCTGCTGGCCAAGATCGTGACGACGCTGGACGTCCTCTCGGGCGGGCGCGCCATGCTCGGCATCGGGGCGGCCTGGTACGAGCGCGAACATCGCGCATACGGCGTGCCCTTCCCACCGCTGGCCGAACGTTTTGAGCGCCTCGAGGAGACGCTGCAGATCGTGCATCAGATGTGGGGTCCCAACGACGGGCCGTACGAGGGCCGGCACTATCAACTCGCCGAGTCTGTCAACTCCCCGCAGCCGCTGCGCATCCCGCCGATCATGATCGGCGGCGGTGGAGAACGCAAGACTTTGCGCCTGGTGGCTCAGTACGCCCAGGCGTGCAACCTGTTCGCCGACGCCAGCAGCGACCCGGCCGCCCTGGCACACAAACTCGACGTCCTGCGTGACCACTGCCAGCGGGCAGGGACAGACCCGACAGACATCCGCAAGACCCTGCTATGGACCGGGGCCGTCGACGACCACCTGATCACCTCGCTGCGACCCCTGGCGGACCTGGGATTCACCGAGGTGCACATCATGGCGCCCCCGGGTGATCCGGTGGCATTCATCGAGCGCCTCGGCACCCACGTCGTACCGGCGTTGCGCGACCTCAACTGAGGTCGCGCCGCCTGCGGTGCCGGGACACCGGTGGTGACGGTGTCCCGGCACCGCAGGCTCAGCGGCGCACCCGGAAGGTCTGGCGCCAGGTGTTGGCCCGCCAGTCATCGCGGTGCGCCGCCTTGGGCACGGCCCGGACCTGCACGATGACTCGCACCGCGCTGTAGCCGGTCGTGCGCACCGTGACCTTTCCGGAGGCAGTCACGGAGGCCCTGCAGAACCTGACCTCGCCCGCAGCGGACGCTCCCAGCGGACGGCACCGGGTGCGTACGACCACGTTGCCGAACCGGTTGGTCCGCACGCCTCGGATCAACACCACCTTGCCATCGGTGCCAGCGCTCACGGCCGGGGACTTGTCGCCCTTGGTGATGATCGGCAGCCGCTGCTTGGCCTTCGCCGGTTTGGTGGTGGGGGTCGGGGTGGGGCTCGGCGTTGGGTTGGCCGCCACCGGCCGCCAGGTAACGGTCGCTGTCGCTGACAGCGCCCCGAACGTGGCCACGAACGTGTCGGTGCCTGCGGTCGCGCTGCTGTAGCAGTACGGGAAGGTGCCGTCGGCCGCCGTGATGCCGGTGGTCGTCATCGGGTTCACCCCGGTGGCTGTGAGCTCGACGTTGATGCCCGCGAGTGGCTTGCCGTCCTGGTCGGTGACTGTAGCTGCGACACAGGCCTGGGTGTTGACCGTCACCTGCTGACTGGCAGGCGTCAGCGCGATGGACCGCACGTCATTGATGGGTGCATAGGCCGCACCGCCGGGGTATCCGTAGGAATCGTCGGTGGCATAGCCGTATACGTACACGCCGAACGGCCGATCAGAGGCCATGGTGTGGCTGCCCGTGCTGAGTTCCAAACTAGCCCCCGAGAAGCCTGTTGCACCGATCGGCGTGAAGGCTCCGGCGGCAACCGGCGCCCCGTCGAGCGTGACGTTTCCGACGGCGCTGGTGGGCGTCACCACATTGACGAAGTTCTTGGGGAACCCCGCGGCCGGAGTGCTGAACGTGTACTCGCTCATGAACTGTTCGGTGGGGATCGTGAGCATCATGAAGGGGTCGCTGACCACGCTGTCGAAGGTCGTCCCGTTGGAGTACTGCGCCATCAGGATGGGCTTGTCCGCGGTGACCGCGGCCTGGCCTTCGATGTTCTGCTGATGCACCTGCCCGGCGTTGAGGGTGACCAGTGGTGCGCCGTTGAGAGCGACCGCTGTGTTGTCCTCGGCGGCCACGATGCGGAAGGTGTCGCCCTTGGTCCGCAGGGCCAGAGGCTGGGTTAGGTAGGACTTGCCCCACGTGGACGTACCCGGAATCTGCTCCACGAGGTAGTCGCAGTACTGCGTCCCGGTGTCCGGCACGTCGGCACACTCCTGACCGCCGAACACGGCGATGGGCTTAGTCGACGTGATCACGGATCCGGAGAGATCACCGCTGTTGGCCGACACGGCCAGGGCTTCTCCCTGATTCAGCGTGGTGGTCTTGGGTGTCCCGGCCGTCACCCCGGAGGTGGTGTTCGCGGTGGGGACGTAGGTGACCTCGGTGCCGTCCTCGGTGGCGACGAACCCGAACTGACTGGGGGAGAACTGCGCCGGGAAGCCGAGGACCACATAACGATTCGTCAGGACGTTCACGGGCAGGCCCAGATACGCGTCAGTGGTGAACTGGATCCGGTTCAGGCCGTACACCGAGACCTCGTCGGCAGCGGTCACATGGATGCCCACGTTCTCCGGCGTGCCGGCATTGCCACGGGACAGTTGAGCGCCCGGCGGCACAACCACGGTCTCGACGGTGCCGGGGGTCACGGAGAAGTTCTGGCTGAATCCAAGGCCTGGCACGGCCACCGTGCCGGTGGTGGCCCGCGGTGCGCTGATGAACAGCGACAGGGTGGGCGTCTGCGTGTAATTCTTCGTGAATGTGAGCCAGAAGTCCTTGCCGAGGCTGTCAGGTCGTTCGGCGGCGTTGGCTGAGGTGGCCGCGCCGACTGTGAGCAGGGCGAGGGCTAATGCCAGGGATGCCAATGAAGCAACGATTCTGGATATGTGTCGCACGACGGACTCCTACGCTCGGCTGCCGGACGAGCCCGCCTACCCGCCCGCCTGAGTCCTATACGTGAGGTATGTCACTACCTCGTCGCTGCATGAGGAGCGGGACTCGAGAACCTTCTAAACAGGCAGCAGGCCGGCATCCTGGAGGACGCGCCGGGCCTGCCCCGCCGACATCAGGGTCAGCTTGTAGGTCTTGTCCGACGTCTTGATCAGAAGAGTGTCAGTGGCCACCCCCGACTCCCCGCCGGAGGACGTCTTGATCTTCACCTTGGAGACAGCCGCTCTTTCGATCGCGAAGTTGTCAGGGTGCTCGGCGAGGATCGCCTCGGGGGACATCGCCAGGTAGCCCTGGATGAGCAGCGCGTAGGTCTGTCCGGCAGCGCCCATCTGCGCCAGCAGGCTCTTGCCAGGATTCGCCTTCTCGTTCAGGGCTTTCATCGAGGCCGTGGTTTGGCGGGCGAACAGGATCCGCCGGTCGGTGATGACCAGGCAGTGAGTCCGTGTCCTGGCCCCCATGAACCCCGCACGCAGCGCCGTGTTCGTGATGACGCCGACAACTTTCTCGTCGTTGAGCATCGCGCATCCCTCCTGTCCCTCATTCTGTCGCAAAAGGCATCGCAGGGACGGTGCAATGGGTTCTTGTCATCGGCTCCGGCTCGCAGTCCGTCAGCCCTGCCACCCACGACTGACCTCGTCGGCCTCGGCCAGGCCCGTGCGCACCGACTCCAGGCTCATCGTCAGATCTGACAGGATCTGGCCGGCGGGGTCTCCTTCGAAAGCGGAGGTGCCCATGGCCACCAGCTCACCGGTGCGTGCCGCCAGACCCTCCATGTCCAGTGCGGCCGTCTGCGCTCGTGCCAACAGCTTCTCCCGAAGGCGGGCGAGCCGGGCCAGGGAAGCCGACTGGGCGGTGACGGCGTCCACAGCACGCTGCCGCTCCGCACGCATCTGGGGATCGGACTCGGCGGCGGTCAAGGCACTGAGCCGCGCCGCTTCCTGCTGTACCCCGGCGGGGTTGGCTGACTGCAGCGTCGCGTCGACGAGGGTGACTCGGCCGGCCAGTTCCCGCAGGGCTTCCAGCACGGTTTCGGCCTGCGTGTCCACGGCCGCCAGCTCAGCGCGCAAGCCCGGGTCCGCAGGCCAGTCGGCCATGGCGTGGATCTGTTGGGCGGCTGCGCGGGCACGCTGCACCAGCTGGCCCTGCGCTGACTGGGCCGGAGCCTGCGGAAGCCGGTCACGGCGGGTTGTCGGCCCCTCGGAACCCGCCCTCAGTGCCCCCACCGCCACCTTGCTGCCAAGCACTACCGCACCTATCGCCAAACCCACGGGAATCGCCGCCGGGCCCAGGGGAGCGGCCAGCACGGCCCACCCCAAGCCCCCACTCACCCCGGCCACCAGCCAGCCCCAGGGATCCTTGAGTTCATCGGAGACGGACACCCGTTCAGTGTGCCGCAGAGCCGGGTCAGAAGTTCGACAGCACGCTGGTCATGACCTTCTCAATACTGGCCGGATCGGTCGCCTCGTAGTACTTGCCTCGCGACGCCTCCGCGATGGCCAACAAGGCCTCCGTGTCAGCGGCGCCGCCGTAGCCGATCGTGAAGACCCGCACCGTGGTGTCGACGCTCTCCCCGTTGAGTTGGCGGACCAATCCGTCCAGGTCGGTGTCGGCGGGATACTCGTTGCGCCCGTCGCTGAGCAGAACGATGGCATTGATCTTGTCGGGAGGCAGGTCCGTGAGCATCCTGGACTGGGCCTTGCGCAGGGTCGCGTACAAGGCCGTCCCACCATCAGCGATCAATCGTTGAATGTCCTTCTGCATCACCGGCACCGTGTCCTTCGCCGCGCCGATGGGCACCAATTCCACGAAGGGATCCCCTGACTCACCCAAGTCGGTGGAGAACACCCACAAGCCCACCTCGTCGTCGGGCGCGAACTGGTCGAGGGCACCGATCGCGGCATCCTTGGCCAGGCTGAGTTTGTCGGTGCCGGCGTCCGGAACGGGTTCAGCCATGGATCCCGACACGTCCATGACCAGCAGGACGTGGGCTCGCTTGCGCAGCTCGGCCCAACTGCCCTCGATGGCGGCCAGCACGGCAGGGGAGGGGGGAGTGAGGACGTTGGTGGCACCGGTCGGGAGCATCCCGTTGGAGGCGTTGATGACGGGCCCTGGCTGCCCTTCGTAGGTACGGAAGCCAGCATCTGTGAACGCCTGCTGTTGGGAGGGCTGCTTGAGCCATGCAAGGAAGTCGGTGCCCGCCTGGGCCTTGACCGCGTCGACCCAGGGCGCATCGAGGACGATCCAGGGATTGTCGGACACCAGGGTGCCATCGTCGGGGTAGAACGCGACGAGTGGGATCTGTGGGGGCGGCGTCTGGCCGGCTTTTGCGGGATCGCCTGTCGGGTTGCCCTGGTTGTAGTCAAGGACCGACTTCTCCTCCACGGTCACCGCCGAGACGTACGTCAGCCCCTTGCCGGCGGCGGCTTCGTTGGCCATGTTCGCGAGGAAGGTCAGCGTGGTGTCGCCGTAGTGCACAACGGACGACTCGAGGTCCTTCACGAAGGCACGGGTCTGGGGGTTGGCCACGTTCTTCAAGGTGAGGTCGCTGGACAGTCCCGTTGCGGCGAAGTACGAGGCGATCGTGGCATTCAGCCCCGACGTGGAGTAGTTGGGATTCGTCTTACCGAGTTTGAACTTGCCCCACTCCGGATGTCCCGCTGCCCCCCAGCCCTCGGTTGACTTGGCGAGGTCCACCAGGTCGGACCACCCGATCTGCTGCTTGGGCCACCCCAACGCCTCTGCCATCGGCTTGGGCATCGCGATCACCAAAGGGGTCTGCACCAGGGAGGGGAGGTCATCGGGAATCGGTGACGGATTGTCCTGCTCGGCTGACACCTGGTTGACGAGCACCGCCCAGGAGGAGGAAGCGGGGGTCCAAACGTCGGGTCGGGGGCCGTCGATGACCTCATCCCAACCGCGAGCCAGTGCCTGTGCGGCACCCCCAGACGCCTTCGACACCACCGTCATGTCGACGCACTGCCCATTGACGCTGGGGCCGGTGCCGTTGTAGGAGTCGGCCAGTTCGGACAGCAGGGCCGCCTTCTCGCTGGAAGCCACGACGTTCACGGGAAGGCAGTCGGAGCGGTCCGACCCCCCGCCGAGGCTGATCGGGTCGTCATCCCCACTGCTGCCGCCACCACCCAGCAGGATCCTCGCCCCGATGATCAGGGCGAGACCGATGATCCCGGCGAGGACCAACGGCAAGACCGAACGTCTGGCTGTGCTCATGGATCGAAGGTACTCCTGGGGTCGGACAGATGATCGACGTTGCTGCGGCTCACGGTTTGGGCACTTGTTGGTGCGACACGCCGGGCGAGATCACAACGTCCGCCCAATCGCACTCACGCAAGGGTCTGTCAGGAGCTCACCCAGCGCAGGCGGTCCGCCTCGTCGAACAGCTCCCGGCGGGTCAGCCGGGCGGCCACCACGGCGCTGACCGCCGCCGCTGCGAGCAGCATGTACATCACCACGATCTGGTATCGGATCGCGACGATCGGCTCGACTCCGGCCAGGATGAGCCCGGTCATGGCGCCGGGCAGGGCGATCAGGCCGACGACCTTGGTGGAGTCGATCGCCGGGAGCAGCGCGGTACGGACAGCACCTTGCAGATGGGGGCGGAACGCCTCGTCGGCGGTGAGTCCCAGGGCCAGGCGCGCCTCGATATCTGCGCGCTGCTGCTGCGCGATGGTGGCCACGTGTCGCATCGTGAGGTTGGTGGCAGTCATCGCGCCGCTGACCACCATGCCGCCCACCGGGACCACCACTGACGGCACGGGTTCGATGACTCCCACGGTCAGCAGCACGCCGAGCGTGGTGGCCGCGCCGACACCGATGGCGATGAGCGCCGTGAAGTGCGCTCTGGGCAACTCCCGGGAGCGCCCGGCGGCGACGAACCCAGCCACCACCACCATTCCTGAGACCCACGCCAGCGCCCCCAGCAGGCCCGCCTTGGTGAACAGCAACGTGAGCAGGGCGCCGACGATGAGCAGTTGCACGAAGGCCCTCACGGAGGCCACTAGCAGCTCCCGCGTCAGCCGCAGCCGTGCCCAGCCCGCTACCAGCACCGCGATCACGACCAGGAGAACCGAGGCCCCCACGCCGAGCCAGTCGGGCACGTTAACCGCGGTGTTCATCCCAGGTACCGAACCTCGTGCGGCGATCCCCGCTCGACGAGGCGACCATGGTCGAGCACGACCACCGCGTCCGCCAGATCCAGCACCCGCTCCAGGTCGTGGCTGACCAGTACGACGGTCAGGCCGTCGGCCACCAGCGATTCGATGACAGCGTCCACCGCGAGCGCCGACACCTCATCCAAGGCGCTCGTGGGCTCGTCGAGGAGCAGAACCTCGGGAAGCACGGCCAGCGACCGCGCCAGCGCCACACGTTGTGCCTCACCACCGGACAGCGTTGCCGCCGCCCGTTCCATGCTGACCTCCGCTAGTGCCACTCGCTGCAACAGCCGGAGCACATCGGTGTCGGTGAGTTCGGGCCGGCCGAACCGCACCTCCTCGCCCACGGTGGCAGTGAGCATGGTGGCGTGCTGGGCCACCAGCCCGACGCGACGTCGCAGGTCGTGCACATCGAATGACGTCAGTGGCCGCCCGTCGAGCTGGATGCTGCCTGACGTGGGCTCCTCGAACCGGTTCAACAGGCGCAGCAGCGTTGACTTGCCGGCGCCGCTGGGCCCGACGATGGCGGTAGTGGCGCCTCGATGGATGTGATCGCTGATGCCGTCCAGCACCCGGGTCCCCGCGCGTTCCACTGTGACCCCGTCGAGGATGAAGGCCGCATCTGACACCACGTCAGTGTCTCAGGGCCACCCAGTGCTCCGACGGGTCCCAGGGATAACCGCGCGCGACCGGGGCAGATGCAGTTTGACTCGGGAGGTAGCGATGACCCACGACAACACCGAGGACCGGAGCGGTCCTCACTGCAGCCCGCCCGAGGATGTGCAGTCGGACGAGGTCGATGAGGCCAGTCAGGAATCCTTCCCATCTAGTGATCCGCCGGCCACCTGGGCTGGGTCAGACGACATCTGATCAACCTCACGACCTTCGAAAGTCGCGTTCCTCGGCATTTCGACACATCCGTTCAGGTTGTTTCGTACGCGCGCGCCCCATACCGCTCCTCGCCGGGTCTACGCTGTCAGGCGAAGCCAACGGAAGGCGGGGCCATGAGTCCGCGGTGGGTCACTGTTCTGGTCACGGGGGCTCTGGCCCTCTCGACGCTGTCCGTCTCTTCAGCGGCTGTGGCCGCTGACCAAGGGCCGCAGCCCGAAGTCAGCACCGTCGAACCGCTCGGCATCTCGGCGCCATTGAGCAGCTTCGCGCCCCCGATGCAGCTGGCGCCCATGAACCCCCGCCCGGCACCTGCTGTGCGCAAGAAGAGTCCGGGCGATCGCCTGCAGCAGATCATCGCCAATGGTCCCGGACCCGCCATCAGTCCGGACGCACCCCTGCCCGGCCTCGATATGCCGGGTGTGCTCAGCCAGTGGGAGGGAATCAACAATCTCAACGGTGTGTACCCACCGGACACCGTCGGTGACGTCGGGCCTAATCACTACGTGCAGATGGTCAACCTGTCCATTCAGATCTTCACCAAGGACGGGAACTCCGTCTTCGGCCCGGTCGACGCGAACACTCTCTGGGCCGGTACGAGCAGTGCCTGCGCAACCACCAACAACGGCGACCCCATCGTTCTCTACGACCAGTTGGCCCAACGCTGGCTGATATCGCAGTTCTCTCTCCCGAATGGGCGCAGCGCCCCGTTCTACGAGTGTGTCGCCATCTCGACCAGTTCCGATCCGACCGGGACGTATCAGCGTTACGCGTTCGAGTATCCGGACCTCCCCGACTACCCGAAGATCGGAGTCTGGCCGGACGCCTATCTCACCTCGTACAACATGTTCGCGGCCCAGACGTTTGCTTTCGCCGGGCAGAAGTTGTGCGCGTGGGATCGTGCGGCGATGCTGGCGGGTGTTGCCGTGACGGAGGTCTGCTACACCCTCGCGGAGCAGTTCGGCATGTTGCCGGCTGACGTCGACGGCTCGGCGCCACCCCCGGTGGGGTCGCCGGGCTACTTCCTTGGCCTGCACTGGGCAGACAACGACAAGTTGGCGATGTTCAAGATGAAGCCCAATTTCAGCAATCCGGCGAGCAGCACTCTCAGCGACCCGATCTCGGTGCCGGTGGATCCATTCACCTACGCGTGTCCCGCAGAGCTATGCATCCCGCAGCCCGGGACCGACCAGAGACTCGACGCGCTCGGGGACCGCATGATGTACCGGCTTGCCTACCGCAACTTCGGTGACCACGAGTCCCTGGTCACCAACAACACCGTCGCGATGGACGGGACGCTGGGGCCGACGGCCCAGACCGGCATTCAGTTCTTCGAATTGCGGGACCCGTCAGCAGCGACGCCGACTGTCCACCAGCAGGGGGTTTCGGCAGACGTCGACGGAATCACCTACCGCTGGATGGGATCGGTGGCCATGGACCGTTCCGGCAACATGGCGCTGGGCTACAGCACCGTCAAGGCGGCTGGGGCCGACGGCTATCCGTCTATCCGGTACACGGGACGGCGCAACACTGACCCGCTGAACCAGATGCCACAGGCAGAATCGACGATCATCAGTGGTTCTGGGTTCCAAGAGGGAGAAGCTGGCCGCTGGGGTGATTACTCGTCGATGAATGTCGATCCGCTCGATGACTGCACCTTCTGGTACACCACCGAGTACGTGCAGACCACCGGGCTAGCCAACTGGCAGACGCGCATCGCCAGTTTCAGGTATCCGAGTTGCGGTCAGGAGCCAGCAGCACCGACCGCAGTAGCCGCTACCCGGGGCAATGCCTCCGCCGCGGTGACATTCCCCGCGAGTACCGCACCGGTCGGCTACCCGGTTCAGAAGTACACCGTGACAGCCACGCCCGGCGGTGGCACGTGCACCACCCAGGTCGGTGCCGATACCAATCCACTGACCTGTGTCGTGCCTGGTCTGACCAACGGTCAGCCCTACACCTTCACAGTGGTGGCGAGCAATGAGGCGGGCAACAGTCCCGTGAGTCCGGCTTCGCAGCCCGTCGTTCCAGCCACGACGCCCTCGGCGCCAACGGGGGTGTCTGCAGTGCTCAGTTCCCAGGCGAACTCCGTGGATGTCACGTAGCTAGCTCCGGGCGATGGCGGATCAGCGATCACCGGGTACACCGTTACGGCCTCGCCGGGCGGTGCCACCTGCACCACGTCGGGGCTTGGCTGCACCGTGGCCGGGCTTACCCCGGGTGGCACCTACACCTTCGCGGTGGTGGCGGCCAATGCCGTGGGGACGGGTGCGCCAGGTGTATCCGCTCCGGTCTCGCTGGCCAAGGTCTCGCAGACGGCGTCGGTGAAACTCCCGAAGAAGATCGCCTACAAGGGCAAGACAACGCTGCTCAAGAGCACCGTCGTGACCAGTGCGGGAAACAAGGCAGCGGTCAAGGTCGTCGTGAGGCCCAAGGGTAAGAAGTACGCGAAGGTATCCAAGCAGAAGAGTGGGAAGGTCGTCATACAGACGAAGGGCAAACGGAAACTGATGGTCGTACTCACGTTGTCGGCCCCAGCCACCGCGCAGGCAAACGCGTACGTCTCCGTGAAGCAGTGGACGGTGAAGCCCAAGAAGAAGAAGTAGCAGTCGGGACTGTTGCACAGGGCCAGATTAATGCTTGCATATATCGAACATGTGTTCTACAATGAAGTGTGATCGACAGTGTGACACCCACGGAACCGGACCTGGCCGGGCTGTGCGCGCGTTTTGAGAGCCTCGACGACCAGGACATCACCGACGCGCTGCAGGCCCGGGTGCGTGCCCGCCGGCGCGCCGAGGCCGAGGACGCGGCGTTCATGCGGGTACTGCACAGCCGGATCATCGACGCCAACCGCGGCTACGTGAACGGGGCGACCGCCGAGATCGGGCTGATGCTGGGGATCTCGGGCAGGTCAGCCGAATACCTGGTCGAGACCGGTTATGAGCTCACCGCCCGGCCCCTGGTGTGGCAGGCGCTGCACGACGGGCTGATCGACACCGCGAAAGCCCGCAAGATCGTGGCGCTGCTCGATGACGTCCCCGACCCCCAACGCAGCGACCTGGAGAAGATCGCCATCGGGTACGCCACCGATCACACCCCCGCCCAGCTGCACCGCCGCCTGATCCGGATGACCTGCGACGAGGACCCCGATGAGAAACAACGCCAGGACGCCCTGACCCGCCGCCACGTCAGCCTGATCCTGGCCGGGCACGGCATGGCCTACGTCAGCGTGTACACCAGCTTGGAAACGGCGCAGGCGTTCATGCAGGGCATCGATGACCTGGCCGACCGCCCGGCCTGCGCCGACCCCTACCAGCAGGGCGAGGCGCGCAGCCTCGACCAGCGCCGCGCCGATGCCCTGACCGGGTTCATCAACGACCACAGTTTCTGGGACGTCACCGTGCAGGTCCAGATCCCCGCCGACATGCTCATGGGAGTCGAAACCAAAGGCGCCGACCTCAACGGGTCGCCGTGCACCCGCCGGTTGGCCCTGCAACTGGCCTGGTCCCCGGATGCCCGCTGGACCCGGCTGGTCACCGACCCGCTGACCGGGGTCCTGATGGACACCGGCACCCACAAATACGAGATCCCCGCCAAGGTGCGCACAGCCGTGCGCCTGCGAGACCGGCTGTGCCGGTTCCCGGGCTGCACCCGCCTCGCCGAATTCACCGACACCGACCACGTCATCCCCCACCGTGAGAACGGCCTGACCCACACCGACGGTCTGGTCTGCTTGTGCCGCCACCACCACCGCATAAAAACCTTCGAAAACTGGCGGCTGAGCACCACCGACACCTACGCCCACAGCATCACCTGGCGCGGACCTCTCGGCACCACCGCCACCACCCGACCCCACGACTACAGACCCAGCACCCAACACCACCCCCGCCGCGGCCGCATCCCCCAGCGCGACTAACCGCCCGCGATCCGATCAGACATCGTCGCCACTTCCAGGATTCGCTGTTCGAGTGCATGCGTTGACCAATGCCATCGTCGCGTCCAGATAGCGCAGATGCGGACCCGGGACGCCGGCATGCCCAGACCAAACTCGTCCTGCGCACCAAGGTTGGCCAGGATCGCCCCAGAGTTGCGCAGGTCATCCACCAGGGGGGTCAAGGCACCGGCCAACCCGGTTGCAGTGACGACACACCACGCACTGGCCACGGCCGCTCGGACACCGTCCTGGTCGGAGGCCTCGATGAAGTCGGCTCCGGTGGGTGAATGGTTGGCAACGTCACGGTCGATCACTATGACCTTGGCGCCTGCGCCCATCACCTGAGCAGCCGCGCCGCTGCCCACCTTGCCGCACCCGAAGATGACGATCGAACGGTCCATTAGGGGTCCTTCGGAATCTAGGGGGGAGTCAGTGTTGGGAGGAGGTTCCAGTTGACGCCTCCGGCGTCGAGTAGGACTCGGATTCGGTAGTTGCCGAAGGTGCGGAATCCGAAGCCGACGCGTTTGGTGGCTTTGATGAGGTTGTTCTGTCCTTCGGTGGGTCCGTTGCTGGCTCTGGTGGTGTGCCAGGCCAGGATCTCGGCGCCCCAGTTGCGTAGTGTGCGGCCCAGCGCTCGGACTCGTTCGTGGCGGTGGGGTTGGCGTAGGTCCTCGGACAGCGCGTTCAGGTAGTCCTCGGCGGTCTCGGCCGGCTGGGTGTAGATGCCGCGGACGGCTTCTTTGGCGGCCCAGGCCGTGGCGACGTGCCCGTCGGGGTCACCGGCGGCCAGCAGCCCCCGCAGTTTGGCGTGGCCGTCGTCGGTGAGCCGTTCGGCGGCTTTGGTGAGCAGTCGGCGGCTGCGGTAGAGCGGGTCGTGTTTGTGGCCGCGGTGTCCCAGGGTCTGGTTCTGCACCGCGCAGCGGGTGCGGTCCAGGGTCAGGTTGGCGTGTTTGACTAGGTGAAAAGGATCGACCACCAGTACGACTTGGGGCAACACGGCGTGGTAGATGCTGCGGTAGGACGCGGCCATGTCCAGGGTGCCGACCTCGATCGTTTCCAGCCACGGCTGGGGGCGTTGTTCCAGCCAGCTGATCACCGATTCCCGGTCTCTGCCCTCGGTGATGTCGATGAGCCGGTGACCGGTCACGTCGGCGAACGTGGTCGCCCAGCGCTGCCTACGGAACGGTCCGGTGCGGTTGAACAGGGTCTCGTCCATCCCGAGCGCGGTGACCGTGCCGATCCGTTCGGGGTCATCGACCAGCAGCCGGCCGTAGGCGATCACCGTGTCGTTGACGGTGTGCCAGTCGCAGCCCAACTCGGAGGCCACCACCGACACCGCCCGCCGGAACCGGCCCACCTGCTCGGTCAGCCAGCGCCCCGCCCGATGGGTCACCGTGCACCGCCGCGACGCGATCCGGGAATCGCTGGTGGTCCACGACCCCTGCGAGCAGGCACTGTTCGGACAGGTCCGGCGGGTCTTGTGCCAGGCCAACACCACCGGACGCCCGAATGCCGGTAGATCCGTCAGGCGCACCACCCGGTGGCCCTTGACCCAGCCATTGGTACCGCAGGCCGGGCAGTGGGTCTGCCAGCCCGGCGGGCAGGCCACGTGCACCACCAGCGGCACGCCCGCGGCAGGGGCGTCGACTCCGAGCACGTCGACTTCGGGAAGGCCTACGAGCAGCTGGCACATTCGGGTAGGGTCGGTCTCCACAGGGGTCCTCCCGGTCGAGGGATCTTGGTCGAAACTGACACTGGCAGGACCCCTGTCCCAAACCCTGAAACGACACACCCCAACCCGCGAATCACCTCACCAACCCGGGGACTCCCCCCTCAAATCCGAAGCGCCCCATTTAGGTCCTGGTGGCCGAAGTGGGCCAGCGCGCGGATCAGGCCGTCACCGGTCCCCAAGGACGTCTCAATCACCTTGATGCGACTGTCATCGGGTGCTGGACCAGTCATCGGTCTGCGCGATCAGTACGGCGTGGTCGGCAGGGACATACGTCCGGTCCAGGATCTCCCGTAGTCGGCTGATGCTCACGGTTCGGGCTCGGCCAACCTCGCTGTTGACGTTCCCGCCTCGTCCAGCGAGCAATTGGGCACTTGTTGTTGCGACACGCCGTGGGGAATCGCACCTTGTGCCGATTGGCTCACGGTTCGGTCTCGGCCAACCTCGCTGTTGACGTTCCCGCCTCGTCCAGCGAGCAATTGGGCACTTGTTGTTGCGACACGCCGTGGGGAATCGCACCTTGTGCCGATTGGCTCGTGAGGCGCCGAAGTTGTCACTCAACAGATCCGACGCGCTGGTCCGGGAGGGACCAGGAGGCTGCCAAAAGTGTGGACCCATAGGGCCTCCCTCACCACGTGAGCCTACCGCTGCCCGCCCTCCTACCCCGGGCAGATATGGAGCACCGTCCCCACTTCGCGCGTCGCGGTACCGCCCGGGCCACTGGCTACCACGGCAACGGAGTACTCGCCGGGGGGCAGGGTGATTGCTGCTGTCAGGGGGTCGCCTGTCAGCAGGGCGGTGGCACCCGACGGGGTGATCAGCGCCTCCGTGGTGTCGGCGCCCGTGACGGTGGCTGTGATGCGCAACGTGAAGGCGTCGCAACGGGTGAAACTGCCGTCGGCATCTTGATCCTCGTTCTTCATGCTGGCCGCGGTGATGGTGGGCGGATCTGGGGGCGGTGGAGCTGGTGCCAGGGACGACTCCTGCGGGACGGGTGCCTTGGAGGGGGTGGGTTTCGCCGATGGCCGCGTTTTCGCTGAGGCTGTCGGTTTCGTCTGCGTGCGCTTGGGCTGCGGCGCTGGCTGACTGGGTGTTCCTATGACAACAGGGGCCTGCGGCGCCACGGTGGGTGTTACGAACGCGGGAGCCTCCTCGATCGCGCCCGGCTCCGAGGCTGTTGTCTCGGTTGACGGCCCGACAGTCGGTGTCGAGGAAGGACTCTGTGACGTCACAGGCGTGATCGATCCGGCGATCGCCGTGGTCTGAGCACTCGGTGCCGAGTCCATCAGCAGAAGCCCGACGACGGCCAGCATCAGCAGCCCCGCGGCGGCGAATGCGGCGGGCAGCAGCCACTTCGAGCGCGAACTCGCATCCAATGGGAAAGGGAATCCGTCGTCGTCGAATGGTGCTGCCCGGCGCGCGAGTCGTTCGGCATCGCCAGCCTGCAGGCTCGCCACGATCCGGGCCGGCAATGTGTCTGGCGGGGTGAGGTACATGGGGGCGGCCATCGCGGGTCCCATCGCGGCCAAAGCTGCCCGCCGACGCTGCTCGCAGTCCTCGCAGGTCTTGATGTGGCGTGCGATGCGCTTGCGCAACAGCGGGGTGAGCGGCTGATCGGGCGGACTGATGATCGCCTGGAGTTCCTCGCAACGACTGCGTGAACGGTAGAGGGCCAGCGCGCTCACCGCGTCGGACAGCCCGGCGCGGGCCCGCGACAGGCGGGCGTGCACTGTGTTCGGGGTGGCTCCCGTGACTTCGCTGATCCGCTCCACGTCCAGATCGTGCTGCAGGGCGAGGGTGACGATGTCGCGGTCGGCGGGGCTCATGGCAACCATCGCTTGGCTGATCAGGCGGGCAGCCTCGTCGCGGCGCAGACCGGCGTCGAAGTCGACAGTGTCAGCCATCTCGACCACCTCGTGGGAGTCGCTGAACCGGGTGCGACCGCGCAGCGTCCGCAAGCACTCGTTGCGGGTGATCGCGTACAGCCATGGCCGCAGTTTCATCGGATCGCGCAGTTGACCGATGGATCCGGCCGCAACGAGCAGGGCATCGTGAACCACGTCCTGCGCGCTGGCCGGGTCGCGCAGCATGGTCAGGGCATAGGTGTACAACTTGGCCGCATACACGGTGTACACCGACTCCAGCCCGCTGGCCCCGTCGCGCGCCAGGCCCTCGGCCAGCTGCGCATCGGTGATCATGCTCGTCACGGTAGTTGCTCCTCACGTCCACATCTATAGGAGTGAGCAGGGCCGCCTCGAGCAACACTTTTTGGGCGTAGCGAAAACTCGTTGAAGAAAAGTGTTGGCCAGTACCAGCCCAGATGCTCCTACCTGTGTAAGCCACCCTCACCAAGGAGCACATCATGAAGATCATCCCCAGCCTTATCGCCGCAGCCCTGCTAGCCACCACGCCCGGCATGGCCCTAGCCGATACGCCCGCGCCCAGCCAGACGAACGGCCCGGGCCAGATCGTCGACGTTCCCCTGAAGACGTCGAACCATACGATCACCGGTACCTCGGCTGATTGGGGTCTCGATTGGTTCACCCTGAACTTCGACGCCACGCTCAAGCATGCGGTGCTGCAGGTGTCCAAGCAGGCGCCCACCCAGAACAAAGCCGGTGTCTACTCCATGGGGGCGACACAACCGGTTGCCCTCACCGGGACCGGCGCTGGGACCCCCGACATCGACGCTCTGGCGCTGCCGGGCCAGAAGTACGCCTTCACACAGCGGGTCGAAGGCCTCGAGGAGGGCACGACCTACCATTTCCTGATCAACCTGCCGGTCGGCGCCGGGTTCAAGCCCGTCCAGGTGGTGGGCAGCGTGCGCACTGAACATCACAGCGTCCATAGAATCACCCGTCGCACGGACGGCCTCGATCTCGACTTCACGGCGAGCGGGGGTTCCGCCACGGTCTCAGTGTCCACGTCGCCGCAGATCGTGGGCAGCAAGCTCAAGGGCGGCACCGCTGTGATCGTGAAGGGTGTCCCGCAGGGGGACCGGAACCGGTTCAGCCACACCTTCAGCAGCCTGACGCCCGGGACCAAGTACTACGTGTTGGCTGTCGTCAACGGCAACCACAGCACCCAAAAGCTGACCCAGACCAGCACCAAGAGCCTGCAGGTCTCAGTGTCGGTGGACAAGATCCGGGTCATTGATGACGCCGACAATGGGCTACGCGGTCGCGGTGAGCTGCTCTTCCAGGTGCGCGGCACCAGCGCTCCCACGAAGAGCAGCCTCTGGGGTGGCCATTACGGCGAGCGCAAGATCGGCTCGGGAAGCACCGTCGCGCTGACCGACAATGCCCTGGACCACGTGTTCACCACCAAAGAAGAGTCATTCACGGTGCAGGTCGAGGGCCGCGAAGCGGACTGGATCACGAAATCGAGCCGTGACTTCTGCCAGGAGAACTACAACCAGCCCGACCAGAAGCATCAGGCGCGTTGGCTCAACGAAAGCGACAGTGGTGCCGGTTGCTACCAGTTCTCGTACGCCGAAAGCACCTTCGACCTCGCCCAGGGCTATGCACAGACGAAGACCTTCATGGTCGCTCGCAGCCCGGAACTGCGATTTGAGGTCACCGTGACGATGAGCGCCAACGCTGTGTGACACCTCGTCGCGGCGCCGTGATTCCTCGACCTGGTCGGGGAATCACGGCGTTGTGCGAGGTCAGTCGGGGACAGACCAGGCGATGGCCGATCGCGGGATCGACCTCCGAACCGGGCCAACTCCGGTCAATCGGTCCCGACATGTGACTAGCCTCAACCTCGTGAAGCGTTTGGGTCTGCTCGGCGGCATGTCGTGGGAGTCATCCATCGAGTACGAACGCACGATCAATCGACTGGTGCGGGCCAGACTCGGGGGAGTGGCTTCGGCAGATCTGATCATCAGGTCCTTCAACTTCGCGCAGATCGAGGCGCTGCAGGAGGCCGGGGACTGGCCCGCGGCTGGGCGTCTGCTCACCGGTGCCGCCCTCGACCTGCAGGTTGCCGGAGCCGAGGGCATCGTCATCTGCACCAACACGATGCACCGGCTCTTCGATGAGGTCGAGGCGGCCGCCTCCGTTCCGGTGCTGCACATCGCCGATCCCACCGCATCAGCGATCACCGCTGCCGGCCTCACGACCGTCGCGCTGCTCGGCACCCGCTACACCATGGAGCAGTCGTTCTACCTGGATCGGTTGCAGGCATACGGGCTGGCCGTGATCGTGCCCGAGGAGCCCGACCGGACGGTGATCCACGACGTGATCTACAACGAACTGGTGCGAGGAGTCTGTGATCCGATCTCGAAGGCGGCGTACCTGCACATCATCCAAGGGTTGGTGGCTCGTGGGGCACAGGGGGTCATCGCAGGCTGCACGGAGATCGAGTTGCTCATCGGGGTCAACGACCTGCCGGTCCCGCTCTTTCCGACCGCGTTCCTGCATGCCCAAGCGGCAGCGGCCTTCGCTCTGGCCGATTAGGTGCGCCGGATCAGGGGCGGCTGTCCGGCCACTCCGGTGGCGGGGCGGTGAGGAACCGGCTGAACAGCACCCCGACGAGGATCGAGCCGACGAGCCAGAAGGTGATCGCCAGTTGAGGTGAGACGAATGCCAGGGGGATGGACAGCAGGAAGATGACGACCGGGCTGGATGCGCCGAGCATCTGCTGCTGCTTGAAGGTGGGCGAGGGTCGCAGCAGGAACAGGTCGTCGGAGTACGCAACCTGCCACATCACGACCTCAAGGCCGCTGACGCAGGCGACGAAGACTGCGAACACGACCACCGCCATCGGATTGCCCCAGTTGTCCCCGAGGAGTTCCGCCGGCCAGGGCAGCACGGCGACGAAGGCCAGGTACACCAACGTCACCAGAGTGAAGCGACCGCTGACCCCACGCAGAGTGGCCACGAAGCGGTGATTCGCACGCCAGTAGATGGCCACCCACACGAAGGCCACGAGGAAGGCGCCGATCTCCGGGCCCTTCTCGACGATGGCCGCCCACAGAGCTGCGGGGTCATCCGCGTCCCCGACGAGTTCCGGCAGCCCGATCTCCAAAGCGGCCAGTGTGAGCGCGATGGCATACACGGCATCGGTGAAGTTGATCAGGCGGTCAAAGCCCGCATAGCCACTGGTCCGGCTGTACACCGTGTCCGTCCAGGGGTTCGACCGGGTGATCGGCTCGTCGCTCACTGGCTGAATGTAGCCGCACACGGCCATGCGGCGCTGGGCAGGGAAACGCCGTCCAGGAACGCCGAGATCGCCGCGGCGCTAGGCACCGGTGCCTGAAAGAGCACCGAATGGCCGGCAGCCGGTACCTGCAGCAGCGTCGAGTTGGGCAGCAGTCCGGCCAGCGCCCTGCTGTTCGCCGGGGGAGTGATGACATCGCGGGCCCCGACCATGACCAGCACGGGCAGGTCAACGCCGCGCAACTGCGCCGCGTTGCGATTCGAGCGCAGCCAAGGGTCCTCGGCGGCCACCATGCGGTCGTAGGTGCGGGCAGGGACAGTGGCTTGGGGATAACGGCCTTCGTCCACTGCCCTTTCCAGCCGCGCCACGAAGGCCCTGCCCTGGCGCTGCGCGCAGCGTGTGTGCGGGTAGTTGGTGCGCAGGTAGGTCCGCACCCCGGCCCGCGGGTCGCTGTCGGCGCGCTGCACCCAGCGGGGGCCCAACGTCGTGTCGCTACCCCCCGGGTTGGTCCCCACGAGCACCGCTCGCCGCACCCGCGACGGATGCTTACGCATGAGCTCCTGCACGACAAAACCGCCCATCGACCACCCCAGCAGATCGGCCTTGGGCACGCCTATGTCGGTCAGGAACTCAGCCGTGGCGGCAGCCAAACCGGCGAAACTCGTGCGGCTGCGCGAGGTGGAATCGCCCAGACCTGGGTAGTCGAACACGATCACCCGTCGGTTCGCGGCCAACCCCAACAGGAAGTCGGGATCCCACTCGGCCATCGGCGACCCGGTGCCGTTCAGGAGCACGAGAGGCGTTCCCATTCCCAGTTCGGACCAGGCGATGCCGTGGGAGCTCATCCGCGCATCGAGGCGGACCTGCGAGGGCATGGTGGGCTGAGCTTGCGGTGCCGCGCAGGCGGTCGTCAGCACCAGCAGCATTGCCAGCCGTACCCGCACCCGCCCACTGTGCCGCAGGCCTTCCGGGTCCGTCCACGCAGGACCCGGCTAGCGCCGCGCCCGCACTCGAGCCGCTGCTGCTCGGCCTTGCGCGAGGATCTCCTCCTGGCCCTCGACGTAGCGATCTCGCATCAGGATCCGGCCGTCGCAGATCACCGTGTGAATCACAGAGGAATCGGCCGCGTACACCAGGTTGGAGACCAGACTGTGGTCGGCGACCATGCTCGGCTGGTCCAGGTCGATGAGCAGGGCGTCGGCCAGTCTTCCGACAGCGATCTCGCCGGCGTCGATGCCGAACGCGGCTGCTCCGTCAGCGGTGGCCATTCGGAACACCTCCTGGTCACGGGCCGCCGTAGGCGACAACGAGCGGATCTTTGCGGAAAGGGCCGCGACCTTCATCTCAGTGACCATGGACAGGCCGTTGTTGCTGGACGCGCCATCAGTGCCCAGGGTCAGCCGGATACCCGCGCCCTGTGCCGCGGCGTGGTCGAACTGACCGCTGCACAGCTTCATGTTGGACACCGGACAGTGGGCGATGATCGCACCCTGTTCGGCCAGGATCTGCCGATCCGCATGTGACAGATGGACGCAGTGCGCGAGCACACTTCGCGGCCCGATCAGGCCGAGGTCTTTCAAGTAGGCCACCGGTGTCAGCCCGGTCTGCGCCCGGCAGTCCGCGTTCTCCTTCAACGTCTCGCTGACGTGAATGTGGATCAGCCGGTTCGTCTGCGCTACGGCCCGCAGCATCGCTTCCGGGACCGTGTAGACCGAGTGGGGTGCTTGCGTGATCTGGATCCGGTCCGGCAGATCCGGTTCCAGGTCCAGCAGCTCGGCGTTGCTTCGAACAGTGCGCGGATTCGGTGTCCCGCCGGGGCCGCTCAGGTGCAGCAGCCCGATGGCTGCGCGGACCCCCAGGTCGGTGGCGGCGCGGGCGGTCACCGCCTGGTCCCAGTACATGTCGTTGAAGAAGACCGTGCCCGACTTGATCATCTCCAGGATGGCCAGCCTGCTGCCCGCATCGATGTCGGCAGCAGTGAGTTCTGCCTCCGCCGGCCAGATGTGATCGGTAAGCCAGTCTTCGAGTTCAAGATCGTCGGCGAAGCCGCGTAGCAGTGTCATCGCAGCGTGGGTGTGGGCGTTGTAGAACGGTGGCACGATCGCGAGCCGGGAGTGGCACGCGATCACCTCGTCGAAGTCGTCATTAGCGGCCGAATGCAGCGACTCGAAGCGGTTTCCGGCGATCACAACATCGGTGATGCGGCCGTCGAGGACCACGTCCTTGATCAGTAGTCGTCTCATCGGGGGGCCACTCGGCGAATCCTCCATGACCAGGCATTCTGGCACTCGTGGAGCGGCCCGCCGGGGTCCGCCCTCAAGTAGTCTCGGCACAGTGATCAACGGAGGGTGAGTGCTCGTGCGGCAAATCGGCTCCCTGCTGTTCTGGGGTTTCGTCGTGCTCAGTTCGGCGGTGCTGTTCCCCATCGCCCTGATCATCTGGCTGGTGACCGCACCGTTTGACCGCCGCAAACGTGCCCTGCACAAGTTCACGTGCTTCTGGGCCTCGCTCTACTCCTGGCTCAATCCCGCCTGGCCGGTGACGATTCACGGCCGGGAAAACGTGCAGCCCGGCACCACGTACATGTTCGTCGCCAACCATCTGTCGCTACTGGACATCCTGGTGCTCTTCCGGCTCTTCTACGACTTCAAGTGGGTGTCCAAAGCCGGCATCTTCGGAGTTCCGGTGATCGGTTGGAACATGCGCCTCAACGGCTACATCCCGCTGGTACGGGGCAACCGCGACAGCGTCATCGAGATGATGGCCAGGTGTGAGCGGACTCTGGCGCAGGGCAGTTCGCTGATGATGTTCCCGGAGGGGACCCGCTCGGCCAGCGGGGAACTGCAGGCCTTCAAGACCGGCGCTTTCGAACTCGCGTCGCAGGCGGGCGTGCCCATCGTTCCGATCGTGATCCAGGGCACCCATGATGCGCTGCCCAAACACGGCTTCGTGCTGCGCGGCAAGCATCCGATCACGGTGACCGTCCTGCCGCCCTTCCCCGGGCAGGGGTCGGTGGAGCAGCTCACGGCGCAGGCGCGCGAGGAGATCGCACGGGTCCTCGCGGGCGCCGCACACGACTGAACCCGCCCAGAAGGTCCGGGCGGGTTCAGCGGTCGATCAGGAGTACATGGCCTCGATCAGGTCGCGGTAGTTCTCCTCCACGGCCTTGCGACGGACCTTCAGGCTGGCTGTCAGCTCGCCATCCTCCTCGGACAGGTCACGTGGGAGGATCGAGAACTTCTTGATGGTCTCCCACTTGTTCAGCTGGCCGTTGAGGGTGTCCACGTCGGCCTGGATCGCGGCATGGACCTCGGGCGTCTGCGACAAGGCGACGAGGTCACCGGACAAGCCGTTATCGTCGGCGAACTTCTGCAGTGCCTCCGGATCCAGCGAGATCAGGGCGGTGGCATAGTTGCGATCGCTGGCATGTACCACCAGGTTCGACGCCAGAGCGGAGATCACCTTGAACTGGGCGGCGATCTGACCGGGGGCGATGTACTTGCCGCCCGAGGTCTTCACGAGATCCTTCTTGCGGTCGGTGATCTTCAGTCGGCCCGCCTCGTCCAGTTCGCCGATGTCACCCGTGGCCAGCCATCCGTCCGGCAGCAGCGTCTCGGCGTTCGCCTCCGGGAGGTTCCAATACCCATGCATGACGTGTGGGCCGCGCAGTAGCACCTCGCCATCCTCGGCGATCATCACTTGAGTGCCCGGCAGCGGCTGGCCGACTGACCCGAACACGAGATCGTCGGGGCGCACCACACATGCGGCGGCGGAGTTCTCCGTCAGGCCGTACCCCTCGATGATGGGCAACCCGGCTGCGTCGAACCAGCGCGCGACGTCACCGTTGAGCGCAGCCGATCCCGAGATCATGACGCGCATCCGACCGCCCGTGAGGGCCTGGATCTTGGAGAAGACCAACTTGTCGGCCAGTGCGAGCCGCGCGGGGGCCATAGGCCCGGCGGCCTCACCGGCGCGCTGCTTGGCCTTGATCTCCGTAGACGCCGCGAAGGCCCAGTCGAAGATCTTGGCCTTCGCGCCGCCGCCCGCCTTGGCCTTGGCGTTGGCCCCCTGGTAGATCTTCTCGAAGATGC